>ENA-UOXK01001361-UOXK01001361.1-mixed-culture-metagenome-genome-assembly--contig:-NODE-1361-length-17281-cov-53.618890_pt1 | contig 17281 bp, 12 predicted proteins | sample MGYA00238160_ERZ761638 | MGnify/ENA primary metagenome ERZ761638 (study PRJEB28912, sample SAMN08777098) | mixed culture metagenome | isolation source: Freshwater growth medium | place: USA...
GGTGTGAAGAACAAAAAGTGTTAGGATCGGCCGAAGCTGGTTAGGGCTCATCAGCTCCATCACTAGCTGTATGGGAACAAGCTTCTGTCGCTCACCTAGCCCTCATTTCGACCCCCGCTCTCAAAACGTTGCAATTCCCGTCACAATTGAGTAGTATTTATACTATGATGATGGTCTATGTTTTATATACTTCCCCCGTGTATCGCCTATGTACGAATTTACATGCTACCACTGCGTCCTGTACGCACCTAAAACTCCCCAATCTCCTCGTTAAGTTCGATCACCATCAGCCGCGCGTCCGGATCCGCCAGGTTGCCCGCCACGGCGCCCCTCGCCGCCACTGCAGCACCGGCAACCACCGCAGGATGATTCGCCAGCGGCGGGCTCCGCGGCGGCGCCTGCGACGGGCTGTCTTCGGCAGCGCCTGCGGCGGGCACCTCCGGCGGGCAAGCCTGCACCTCCGGCGTCACCGCACGGCACCTGAGCGCCCCCCCCCTACAAGTGATAGTGAAGCTAACTTGTACAGAGTCAGAGACGTTTCACACCACGCCCGCACGACGACCAATATTCTACCACTGGTTCTTCTAAAACTTAACACTGCCACTGGCGTGTGGCGACTGCAAGTTTTCACGATCGTGGAAACGTAGTCCGCCCCCTGCTCGGTGAAACTCATCGTAGCGTCCTCGCCCTCGAAGCCTCCTCGTCATCCTTCTTCGCCTTACTGCTCCTCATCCGCGCCTTCCTCCTCGTCCTCGTCCTCCTCGTCCTCCTCGTCGTCGTCCTCCTCCTCGTCCTCGTCCTCGTCCTCGTCCTCGTCCTCGTCCTCCTCGTCCTCTTCCTCCTGATCATCCTCGTCCTCGCCTTCCTCCTCATCGCTCTCGACACTCTCTCCTTCTCCTCCTTGGACTGCTGCTCTCTTCGTAAGCTCCTGATCCAACCACTCCGCTGCCAACCTCACTACTGGCGGCTCAACCGTTCGGGATGAAGTGTCCGAAACAGTCAAGGCGACGGCCACTGCCGCGCCCTTGAGCGTTCGCTCAAAAGCGGTGCGATCGAGCCCATACGCAAGCACTCTGGAGACCAATGCATCCTTCAGACCCGCCGCTTCGTTGCCATACTTCAACTCACCCTGCGTGTTGCGACGGTATGCCAATTGATAGCATGCGGCAAGGAGTTCCCATGCGCGCGCCCTGCAGCTTGCTGGCCAGAGTGAATGAGACGCCGCATGCCACGGCATGCAAGCGGCAGCTACCAACTGAGCGGCCTCGTACCCGGCCGTCCCTGGTCCACGCTGCAAACTGCAAAAGGCACGCGATTGAAGGAATGCGTCCTGCACTCGGCCACCCGCGCGAAGCAGGGCCTTGCATTGCGAGGCAGAAAGGAGCTCGAGATAGTGCAACGGCGACGTATGGTCGCGTGTGCGGCGAAGCCAACGGCAGACAGTAGGGTAGCCAGCCGACACTTGAATGGCTGTCGGAGCACCTGCCAGCTCTCGATTGGCACCATGCAAACAAAGCTCCTGCACGTTGAGCAGATGGCCACGACGTGCCGCTAAGTGAAGCGGCGTGTTGCCCATGCCATCCGTTTGGTCTATGTCGGCGCCCACTTGCAGGAGGAACCGCATGCAGCGGACGTAGTTGGGCTCTGAGTTGATTGGCATTATCGCGGGGGAGGTCCGAGCAGCGCCATGCAAGGGCGTTGATCCATTAGCAGCCGCCGCCACCAAGCTGGCCGCTGCCCCGAGCTCATGCAGAGCATGCAAGCAACTCACGTGGCCTTCCAGAGCAGCCCAATGCGCGGGCGTCCCTCCATATGCATCCGCCGATGACAGGCTGGCCGCCGCCCCGAGCTCATGCAGCGCATGCAAGCAGCGCTCGTGGCCTCGCATAGCAGCTAAATACGCGGGCGTCCTTCCATCTGCATCCGCCGCCACCAGGCTGGCCGCCGCTCCGAGCTCATGCAGCGCATGCAAGCAGCTATGGCGGCCTTTCATCGCAGCGATTTGCGCGGGCGTCCATCCATCTGCATCCACCGCCGACAGGCTAGCCGCCGCCCCGAGCTCATGCAGCGCATGCAAGCAGGGCACGTGGCCTTTATCAGCAGCGAAATGCGCGGGCGTCCTTCCCTTTGCATCCGCCGCCGACAGGCTAGCCGCCGCCCCGAGCTCATGCAGCGCATGCAAGCAGCGCTCGTGGCCTCCCATAGCAGCGAAATGCGCGGGCGTCCTTCCCTTTGCATCTGCTGCCGACAGGCTGGCCATTGCCCCGAGCTCATGCAGCACACGCAAGCAGCTCTCGTGGCCTCGCATTGCAGCGAAATGCGCGGGCGTCCATCCCTTTGCATTCACCGCCATGAGGTTGCCAAGCGCAAGACCGCGAAAAATGTCGTCTCTGCCTCGAAGTGCAGCATCGTGCGCATCGTGTACATCATGCTCATGTTCCATGGATCGAGTGCTTTTCCATAAAGACCACCATAAAAGGGATAAAAGGTTGCCTAGGTACCGGGTAGTTATACAGTTGTGTAGTCGTGCAACAGGCGTGAAGCGGAAAAGCTCATGCTCTTTGCATCTACTTATCCTGGCGGAGCGCGTCGCAGGCTCACGTTTACATCGACGTTTACACATTATCGTGAAACTAAGCAAACACAGCCTCACGGTCACGCACCAGCGCGCCGCCCGTCCCACGGATTCCGCGTTGTCGCCATCCCTCCTCCCGTCGTCGGGCCGCCGCCCACCCGGCCCAACCCAGCCGCCTTTGCCGCCTCATATCTGAGTTTGTAAGCCAGTGAGCGCGGCGCTCCGGGATCACCCCCATCTCCGCCCTTGCCCTTGCCGCCACCAAATGCAAGGCTCGGTCGTTCATCACCCTTCCCGCCGCCCTTCCCGCCGCCCTTTCCACTGCCCTTACCGCCACCCTTGCCGCCACCCCTGCCTCGACTGTTGTTGCCGCTCGGACGATCATACGGCGTCGCGCGCCGCTCCTCCTTGCGGCTTGTTAAGCTCTCGTGGTGCAATCCGTCGTCGTCGCCCCATACTTCCTGGTGCTCCTGGTACTGTGGCGGTCCTGCTGCAGCTATGCTTGAGTGCACGACGGGCCCACCGAAGGCGTTCGCCACCGGATCGGTCCACAGTGCGCCGATGGCCTCAAATGCAACCGGCACCTCCCCATAAAATGAGCCAGCGCATTTGGTTGCCAACGGCAGATAGCCCGCCTCGTACCACTGCCGCAGCTGTGCCGCTGGGAACGGGCCTTGCTGAGTGCCGGTTGCATCCTCGTAGTACCAGAGTGAGGCTGTTTCACGTGCCTCGACGTGTTGCTCGGCACTCTCCTCCATCGTGGACGCGAGTAAGCACCAACATAGAACATATTCACGTGAAGTCGTCAAGACTCAAGTCATGTGGGGGGGCATGGGGGGTCATCCGTCATGGCTCATGCCAACTTTAATTACACCAACGCTTGAGCGCGCTGCTTGGCGAGCGCGAAGGCGCGCTCGCGCACCTTCCGCATCTCTTTCTTCGGGTCGAGCACACTCGTCTGCTGAACGAGCCTCTCGACGTCGAGCGCCATCATCTTGCACTGATAGGCTTCCATGCGCTCGTCGGCAGCGCGGTTGAGCTCCTCGCGCAGGCCCTGGCCAGCCTCGCGCCGGCTATGCACGAACGCACTCGCGGCAAGTGCGACTCTCTGCTTGACGCGGCCGGCCTGCCCGTGCCCCTTTGGCTCCTCAACCGGCTTGAGCTTCGCGACCCTCGGCCGGGGAACGGCGGCCGAGGCTTGCGTGTTGGCGCTCGCGGTCGCAGGGATAGTGGCCGTGCTCTCGAGGCCCGGGGAGCGCGGCGGAGAGGCGCTGTGGGGAACCGAGTGCGGACAGTCGTCGGATGCATGCGTCGGAGTCGAGCGGCCGAGAGAGTTTGGCGTGATTGGACGTTCCCCCCCGGGGGAACGACGGCCGCTCGACGCGCCCTGCGGCGAGACGACGAAGAGACCGGACGGACGCGTCTTCAGAGATGTCATCGAAGCGGAGCGGCGTGTTGAGCGCCCTTCACGGCGCTCAAGCTCAACCTCCGCCGCCGCGTCCGCCAGGGCCTGGCTGCTCGTGGCGTGGTGCTCGCGCAGGCGACGCTCGCGCTCACGCTCCTCGTGCTCCCGCTGCAGGCGCGCGCGCGTAATGAGAGCCATGGGTCCGGGGCGGGTCATCGCGATGTCGACAGCGATGGCCGTGTCCGCTAGGATTGAGTAGTACTCCTCCTGCGCCGCTCTCATGCTCAGAGCAGCGGTGTTGCGCGCGGCGGCCTGGGCGGCCTTGGTGGCGTAGGCAGCCTTGGCAGCCTTGATGGCTTCGGGTGTTTGGGTGGCCTGCCGCAACAGTTGGGCGGGCATGGCGGCGGCAGGGTCTGCCAGCGCCTCATGGGGCAGCAGCACCTCGAGGCGGCCGGGCGTAGCAAGTGCACCGAAGCGCAGTGGCCCAGGCGGCCGGAGCGCCGTGTTGAGCTGCGAATCGCGCCTGGCCGCGTCCGCGTCGCGCCGGCGGAAGAACTCGAGCGCCGTGCCCGATGAGCGGAGCGCGCTCCCAGCGCCCGCTGGCAGGAGCTTCAAGGTGGCGGTCGAGGGGAGGCGGTATTCGCCAAGCATGGGGGCTGATGCGGACATGGCAAGTTCGGGGGCTGTCGCTGGCCGTCGCGGCTCAAAGTCCACAATCGAGCCGGGCGGGCGCGCGGCGCCCATGCCCACATTCATCACGATCGAGCTTTTCGGGCTCGCGCGCATGACGCTGACGGTATCCTGGATCACGCCATTCACAACGCCATTCACAACGGCACCCACGGCGCTGCCGCCGCTGCCGCCGCTCAGCAGAGCCATACTCACGCTGCTCATCCCGCGGCTCATGGGCGCGGGCCCCGTCGGTTGGCTCGTGACGTAACCACCGCTGCGGCCAAGCGACGGCGCCCCCCGGAAAGTGCCCATGGCGGTGGAGGCACGCGTGAGTGGACCCGGCAACAGGCTCGAGGCTGAGGGTTGCGCAGCGGCCGGGGCATGGCCGAGCCCAACGGAGGCACGACGGCCGAGTGTCGCGGGGCTGGCGCTGCTGAGGGTGCCCATTACGGCGCTGTTGAGGGTGCCCTCCAGACCAACTGTCGCCGCTGCCGGCGCGCTCTCCCCGAGCTCGGCGACAGCCTCATCTGCCGTGGGTGCAGGAGCTTCCTCAGGCTCGAGGGTGGTTACGTCAAAGTCGGCAACGTGTTGCTCCATCGTTGCCGCCGTGTGGAGCAGGACGGTCTGAGCTGACCGGAAGCGCGCGCGCGCGTGCGCGCACAGACTGCGTGCTACGTGGGAGGACACTTCGCGCGGCGATTTACCACCCTGGTGGCTCCACTGGCTGCCGGTGGGCGAGGCGGAGCGGCTGTCATGATGCGGTGTGCTGCCCTTGCGCCTGGGAGGCGAGCGTGGACTGTGCGCGCGCACGAGGCCTGCCCAGTCGTCGGCGGCCACACCCAGGTGCGGCATCGAGCTTGACGCTGCCGCGAGCAGCCTCACAACGGCCTCGAATCCCTCCGGTTCCAGCTCCGACAGAAGCTTGAGCGTGGGCAACGGAAGCAGCAGCAAGGTGGCGGGCCCAGAGCCACAGACGCGCACGCTCGCTTTTCGCGCCAGTCGCTCCCGACCGAGTAGCCCGCGATCTCCGATGACGTGGCCGGCGTGGAAGTGCGTCAGTGGCTCACGAGCTGCCAGGAAGGCCGCGGCTGCGCTCGCCGCCGCCGTCGCCTCTTCCTCGTCTTCGTCATCCTCATCCTCCCCTGTGAGTGCCTCGCCCTCGCCTCTGTCAGCGGCGGGGGCGGCGGCGGGAGCGGGAGCGGCAGTTGGAGCAGCCGCCGGCGCGGCGAGCGCGGGCGCGTCAGCATGCGCTCCACTCGGTCTCTCCTGCTCGAGCTCGCCGCTGATGACGAAGGCGACGAAGGCACACGGGTCGCCTTCGTTGAAGAGTCGGCGACCCGGCGGGAGGGAGACTGGCACTGCGACACGCGCGACGACCGCGGCGACCCAATCCTCATTCATACCCACCTGCAGCAGCCCGCGGGGCTCGTGCTTTTTGGCGCCGCCGCTGCTCGGCCCTGTGGGAGTGGCCGGCCGCTGCGAGCGCCTCGAAAGCGAGTGGCCAGCCGCGCGGCTGATGAGCTCCGTCAGCGGCCGCTCAAGCGCAAACGCCAGCTTGGGGCGCACTGCATTCAAAAAGGAGTCAGCCAGCTGTCGGAAACTCTGCCGCTGGCTCACCTGCGCGTCGGACGCCGCCGGAACCGCGTGAGGCGTGGCGGATCTCCCTGGTATGCGCATCTCCGGTGAGCTCCCTGGTATGCGCAGCATCTTGCGCATGGCCGGCGGGTGCAGCCAGTAGTCGGTGATCGGCGCGGCGAGCGGTAGCACAGCCTCTTCAAGACGCAAGAGACGTCGCGCGGGCGTGAGGCCGACGGTGGAGTTGGTGTCGTTGCCACGCTCGCCACGCTCGACGCGCTCGGCCATGAGATGGCCCGCGTCCTGGCCGCACATCGCGCGCTGCCGGCGCGAGTCCGACTGCCGGCGCTCAGAAGCGAATCGCACCTCGTACAAGGTCTTGTCCACGTGCGAGTACGGCCCAGTGACACTCTCGCCTCGGCCCACTGGTCGGTACGCATGTGCGCGCACGGCAAAGTGGCACTCGTTACCGCCGCCGCCGCCGCCGCCGCCGTAGACGGCGATCGAGTACAGCCCCACCCCAAACTCGGGATCTTTCGTGGAAATGTCCACGCGGTCGTCGCCCAAGCCCGAGCTCCTCCATGTGTTATGAGTGAGCGTGGGCAACGGAATCTTGTCGGAGCGCGAAACGAAGATGTCGGGGTCGAGGCTGGCGCGCGTGTCACCGTGGCCCGTCGCCTCCACCTCGATCACCAGATGCGCGCGCGCGTCGGTGTGTTGCACGCAAAAGTACGTGTGCTCAAACTTGCGCACGAGGCCGTGCCGAGTCTCGTTCAGGTTGAGGACGAGCGGCTCGGAGAGCGCGCGCCGTCGCTCGTCTTCGTCCGACGGCGCCGCGTTGACTGGCTTGCGGCCGATTTGTGTCTTCACGTCGCCGAGCGTCTCGTACCGGCGGTTGAGCGGCGCGCGCCAGCCGTGCTCGTTGACTCGCTTGAGGCGGAGGCGTGCTGTGGCCCGTGCCACGTCAGGCGGCTTCTGTTCGGCGTATCCCCACGCGTCGCGATACAGCACCTTGTTCGAGTCCTTGTAGCGCTTACGCTCGGTCACCCACGCTTTGATACGGCGCTGCAACACGATCACCGCCGCCACCACGACACCATAGCGTGCCTTCACCTCACGATGCGAGAGGTGCAACATGTTAGCGTCTGACATAAACTTATCGAGCTTCTCACGGAAGTCGTCGTTGTCGAGCGAGGCCTCCATGAGAGTCGACTTCCACTCAGATTGGAGCATCGCGACCGGCGCACGAGCAGGCGCGCGGCCGGTCAGACGCAGAAGAAAAGAGGAGGTCCTCGTCCGAAACGGCGCTCGACGACTCTCAGAAGCTCACGATCATTGCAAAGCTCATGTGATGAACGAGCTATGAACCGTCATATGGGAAAACTGCTAGCAGCACTCGCCCGAGCTGCTCGGACCCTGCAATCATAAAACTTAATTTGGTTTCTTTTTTCGGCCACACAGCGGGAGATCAAAATGGCTGCCCGAAACTCCGACGGCATTAACCCCGCCTCCGCTTTGGCCGACTGGTACTCCATGGCGTCCACGTTTCTGGCTGGGTCTGAATCTAAGTCGGAGTCTCTCAGTGGGCGTGTGCACAACGCCATGTATATATCGAGCGGCAACTCCAGTGATTGCACAGCCCGGGATCGAACCCACGACGAATTGAGTACGGCACTCAGCAGTACTTCCGAGTCCACCCCCCTCCTGACCGCCGGGACCTCCAAACCCATCGCCTCCGCCTCCGTCGTCACCTCCCTCCATGATGGAGCAGCACTGTCCGTGCTCACCTACAACATCTGCGCGATCGCGCACCCGTTCTCGGCTTCGTCCGCTGCGCTCATCGTCGGGCTCGCCCTTGGCCTGGACCTCACCGACAGCTCTCGCGACGTGTCGATCGACTCGCTCGGCTCCGCCGGACGAGAGCGGATCGCGCGGCACGCAAAGTACATCCGTGCATCTGGCGCCGATATCGTCATGCTCCAAGAGGTGGCGGGCAAGTCGGTGCTCGACGAGCTCGTGCGGTGCCTCGGCGGCGAGTATGACTCATGCTACGCAACTTGCGCCCCCTCGATGGTCGCTTTGTTGATGTGGGTCGTCACGACGCTCTTGATTGCGGCCTTGAGCTTCTGCATCTTCGAGGGCGCGGCGACGCTGCTTCTCGGGTCGGCGTGGCTCGCGGCGCTCTCCGGCGGACGGCTGCTGCGCTACGGGCTCGTGACGTGCGCGTCCGCGTGGCGTTGGCGGCACTCGATCAATACGCAGTTCCCTCTTGGCTCGGTTGCCGGGCAGCTAGCCTTCCTGCGTCGGCGCGCATGCACCACCTGCGGCCCGCTTGAGATTACGGGCTTCATCCCCTTCGACGACCACATTCGGCAACTGGGCGCCTCTGTGGCCGCGGGGGATGCCCCCCCCGCGCCAGCGCCAGGCTGGCTCGAGGCCTTTTTCGCCGTTCGCCCTCGGGGGGTACTCAGTGTGCGTGCGCCGCTCAACGTACACTCGGAGCAAGCAACGCCCTCGGCAGCTGCGCCAAATGCTGGCGAGCTGCTGGTGATGAATACGCACATGCCGCACGGATGCGACAACCGGCTGGTGTGGCATGGGTTAGCGGAGCTCATTGACGGTGCGAATGCCGAGGCGTGCATCGTCTTCGGCGGCGACCTCAACCCTCTCCCAAACGTGCCTGTGGATGAGCAGTTGCGCCCGCTGCTCGCGCGGGGCATCCGTCCGACCAATACACTCATTAAAGGTGCCAACGACACGCCCGCCGAGTTCATCACGTGGGACCTGCAGCAACCCCTGACGCGGCGATGCGAGGGCGAGACCCCTCGCGACATGCAGCTCGACTTCGTGCTTGTGCGCGCGCCCAAGCCAGGCGCGAGTGTCGTGCTGCAGCCGGTGCACACTTCGGTGGTGGGCCGCGGTGCCTTCTACGAGCCAGGCAGCCCGCTCTCCGACCATTACGCGCTCATGGCCAAATTCTCCGTGGCAATGATGGCCTCGCTGCCATGCTCCAAGCGGCTCCTCGAGGAGCCCCGGTCTACGAGCCCGGACACAGTCTTCACGAAGCACGTTGGCTTCCAGTATACTGAAAGCCAACGTGCTGCCCTCCGGTACCACGTGGGCCACTAATCATCATGACCAGACCGCTGCGGCATGTGTACCGCACCGTGGTACCATAGCGTGGTGGGATCCGCTGCACGTTAGCTGCACGGCGTGAGCTGGCAGCTGCAGATGTGGGTGCGGGGTTGCCCACAGAGGGGTCGTTGGAAGGGCGGGAAGAGGTTGTTCACATATTTATCGGCGAGCATCCCACAAGTCGTCGGAGGGCTTGACGAGACCGAGGTGCAACCGGTCGGCGTGTGTGCTACCGGTACCAGTACAATTGTCTGTGTGCTCGTGGGAACTCTCGCGTGAACGTTAACTTAGTACTGTATGAACACGAGACGCAACATTCGTGTGTTAGAAGTCACACAGACACACATTCACATTCACGCACACACATTCACACCCGTGAGCGACGATTCCACAAAACACAGGGCACAGGCGTTCGCGCGGCCGCAGCGCTCGTTGGACCTCGTTGCGGTTGGAATCCCCTGCAACTTTGGCGATGACGCGCAACACCTTGTGCGCTCACTCTCCTCTATTCAAGCACATTGAAGACGATCTGCGGCTGTGGAAAGAGGTCAACATCAACGAGCAGACGATGCGGCGGCACATCGACGCGTCTAGAATCACCTTCGCTTGGCTTCGTGGTAAGGCGTACGTTGTCCATTCGCCTACAGCGCATCGGCGGCTGGAAGCCTACGACAGCTTCTTCCGATTGGAATTTACCGCGTATCTGATAGACATGATGTCGCTGGAGGATGCCGGCCTGATTCCTGCGAGCGCTGCTGCGGAGCTCATCATTACGGTCGAGGATCCGGTTCTCAATCCGGCGGTCAGTCCCGAATCTCAACCAGCTGTAGGCCGCTACAATAAAAAGATATCTGGTCCGCGCTCGCCGTCACCCGACATACGCATCCCGAGCTGGGCCTTTCGGATGCGCAATTTCGATTCGGCATTCCTGGGGTCGCAACTGCAGAGGCATGCCCTCCGGTATCCGTGGGAGAGCAAGCGACCAGTGCTCTTTGGACGCTACACACCCTATCCTCACACCGAGCCGCGGCTTGTTGACCGCAACGGCTCGCGCACCAAGCACACACGTGAGTACTTCGTGACGCACGTTACCGATTGGGTGCCTTCGGCGTCGGTGGATCTGAAGATCTCCACACCCGTCAAAAAATGCCACCCATTCTGTGCAAACTCGTCGGTGGACCACGCATACACCAAGGTGGAGATGACTGAGTGGGGGCAGTACAAGTATTTGCTCGCTCTGGCCGGAGTCACGTGGTCGGGTACATGCGAGATGCTGCTCACGCTCTCGAGCGTCCCCTTTCTCGACACGGGCGGCTACGCGACCTACTTTTCGAGTGCTCTCGTGCCATTCAAGCACTATGTACCCGTCTGGGTCAAGTACCCCGACGACGTGGCACATGCCCTGGCCTGGGCGCAGGCGGACGACGCACGCGCGCGGGACGTAGCGCGCCGCGCGCGTGAATTTGCGGCCGAACACCTGACGTTACGCGCTCGTCAGTGCTACTGGCGTGAGGTGATCCTGCAGCTCGGGCTCAAGCAACCCTATTTTAGAGAGGCGGTCGCCAACGGGCAACGCACGCTCATACCCGTGCGAGAATACTTTAACAGCCACTTCCGAAACGCCATGGCAAACGCGAACGGGGCGACGCAAGGGGCACCGGGGCGGTGCATGATGAGGTGCATGAACGCGGCGCCTGGCGTGTGCACGAAGCCGTGCATGTATTAGCGGATACAAGTAAGCCCCGGCACCCCCGGTGCTTTTGAACCGTCTCAACAAAAACCGAAACCCCCTATAGAATTCCTATTATATACCGCGGTCCGAGAGGCATGGCCCACCGCCAGCAAAGACGCCGCAATGCGCTGCTGGGGGCCTGGGGCCAGCACCGGCGTGGGGCGTGCGGTCGCCCGCTCCGGTCCGCGTTGCGCCCCCCGGCCCGCTGATTTTGAACCGGTAACGTCCCGTTTGTGTGATTCCGCGTGACTGGTCCCGTGTGTCCCGGGCTCCCCCCGGTCTTTTAGGTGTCTTTGAAGTTTGAACTAAAAGTACAACCAAGAGCTGTGGCGACTGCGTGGCGAGCCCCTTGAGGTACTGTACATGTACTGAACAGCCCTCTCCACACCCACTCGCGCGCATGCTCCGTGTCTCGTTAGGGGTCATGTACTGTAAGGTGGTAGCCCCGGTTGTCGCGCGTGTCGTGTTAACGTTCCCCGTTCACACCCACACCTCGCCCCCGTGCTCGTGCGGCCTCGCGTTCTATTGCCGTAACGATCACGCTCGTGGTGGCTCACTAACTCTGTCAAGTTAAGTGGAGGCGCAGTGCTCCCAGCGCTGACTTGGGATAGACCGAATACGGTAACAGAACTTGTACCGGTAAAAAGACACCGGGGGAGCCGGGACAAAACCGCCCCCGCGCGGTACCCGCCTTGGTGTGAATGTGTGTGTGTGAATGTGAATGTGTGTCTGTGTGACTTCTAACACACGGTACCCGTACGGTACGCGGACGTCTCCAATGCGCTTGATTCATTTCAAGCGCCGACGACTACGCCCGTCAGAGTTAGTGTGACCATGACCTTGGTCATCTTTGCCCTATCTATGGGAGGCGGAATCAAGCAGGCACGTCCGCTGCAGCCGTTTGTTCCAGACAAATCGAGGCCATTTGTGGCCGCGACCCTTCCTATAGATGCGCCGCTGCCGGAGCTCGTGGTCTTCGACCTAGACAACACACTTTGGACTCCGGAATTGTACACGCTACGCAAGCTGCCGAACTACGACTCCGCTGGGCCTCCAGGGCCCGTCGCAGGAAAAGATGTGTGGCTCATCAACGGTGCTGCTGCCGCGCTCCATGAGCTGGCGGCATGCGAGCGGTGGACCGGCGTCCGTGTCGCGGTAGCATCGCGGACGAATAAGGGCTTGTGGGCGCACCAGCTTCTGTCCACTTTCGAAATCCCAGGCTGCTCGGGCCGGCCTCTCATCGAGCTGCTCACAGGCGGTGTCGAGATCTATCCCGGATCCAAGCTAGCGCACTTCAAGAAGCTGCATGAAGAGACTGGTGTGGCGTACGAGCGGATGCTCTTCTTCGACGACGCAGCCGACGGTCCGTACGGCAATTGCGAGCCCGTCGCCGGGCTCGGCGTGCTCAGCGCCCACTGCCCTGACGGACTCACCGCATCTGTATGGGCGAGCGCCGTGACAACGTTTGCGCAGCGTTCCGCAGAAGGACAGCCAACCGGCATGGTCCTTCGCCCAAGCAGCAGCGGCGGCAACGGCGGCGGCAACAGCGGCGGCGGCAGCTTCAGTATTGGCAGTCCCGGCAGCAGCGGCGGCGTCGCCCTCGGCACAGGCGGCAAGTTCGAGCAGCCTGCCACCGGCCACGTGGTCAAGTTTTTTGAGGGCAAGGGATTTGGGTTCATCGAGGTGGGAGGGAGTGCGGGCAACCCACTGAGTGGGACTCAGGTCTTCTTCCATGAAAGCAAGCTCAAGGGGGGCACGCGAGCGGGCACGCGACTGTTGGGCGCGAGCGTGCGCGTGCGAGTGACGCGCGACCCTCAAGGGCGCCTCGAGTGCTCCTCTGTGGAGGTTGGGGAGCCGCCGCGGACCACGCCAGAGACGGCACCGTCGGAGGGAGGCGTCGAGCTCATCGCGCTGCCCACCTTTTCGATGAACATGCCCTTCGCGGGGCTGCTCGCCCGCAGCATCAAGACCCTTGAGACACGAAACCACACGATGTTCGAAGGGACCGAGGGGCGCCTCGCTCTTCTCCACGTAGGCATGCGAACCTACCCCGACGGCGGCAAACACCGTGACATCCTCCGGCGCGGCGCACCAGGCGAGGGCAAGGCAGGCCTGGACGATGCCCAGATCGATCGGCTCACGCAACTGCCCGAGGGCTTCAGCCGCGGCCAGGTGATGGCCTCTGATGGCCTCTCTGATGAGCGCTCTCTCTCTCTCTCTCTCTCTCTCTCTCTCTCTCTCTCTCTCTCATGTCCTCTCTGGTGACTTTGGATTGCCTTGCAGGTGGTCGCCATCCTCGAACTCGGCAGCACGCGGCTGGCAAGCCTCAACGAGCGGTCGACCGACCCAGTTCAGCGCGCTGTCTGTGCGTATGGCATCGACATGGGGCGCTACCTGACGGAGGTGAAGCGTGCGGCGTGGCTCCGGGAGCCGGTACCGATGCGAGGGCGCCCTGGCCTTTTCGAGGCGGTGGTGCCGAGGAGCGCGATTCCCGAGGGTTGGACGCTGCCAGTCGCTGGGGGCTGCCCCACCGAGGGGACTGAAACATAATAGTAATAGACGGAAATTTTCGCGAGACTGTCTCAAATATAAGAACAGGTTGTCAACATACACCAAAACACCCCAGCGCAGGGGAAACACTAGCCGTGCTGCGCGTGGTCGCTCACGGTCGTGAGTCAGACACGCCCGCCAAGACCTAGGCGCGCCCGCCGCCAAAGGCGCGCGCAACCACTTGCATGAGGGACGGCGAGGGGATGAGCACGCTAGCGACGAAGAGCATGCCAAACAGAAATTGGAACTTGGCAGTCTTCATCGGGAGCTTAGCGAGGGCACCCGCGCCATAGTCCTGGATGAGCTGGCGCGCTTTGGGGATTGCGAGCAACGGGAGCGCACCCATGAGTGAGTGCCGCAGCGCCGCGTACAACGATGCCCCAAAAGGAAGGGCGATGAGTGCTGCGTAGAGCGCCTTCGAGCGCTGAGGCCCCAGAAAGGCCGCGAGCGTCTTGATGCCCTGGGCAGCGTCCTCCTCGACATCACGCGCGTTGTTGGCGTGCAGGATCGCCTCGATGTGCAGTGTGATGGGCAGCGAGGCGAGCAACGGCCGCCAACGGAGCGAACCCGACTGTGTGAGGAACGAGAAGCCCACAAGCAACGGCCCAAAAGTACTGCTAATCAAGAGATCGCCGAGTGCCTTGTACTTGAGCCCGGGGCCACCGGTGTACACGTAGGCCGAGGCCGCGCCAGCGACGAGCAACGACGAGAGCAGCGTGCTCGACGCTTTCGTCATGGCATACAACGGCGCAGCGGCGAGAGCGGCGGCGCCGTAGCAGCCGAGGATGAGTTTGGTTACCTGGTCAGGAAGCAGCACGCCCTTGACGAGCGTCAGATCGGAAGAGCGCTCCGAGTCCTTGCCGTTGGTGAAGTCGAAGAGCGTGTTCATCAAGTTGCCGGCGCCGTGAACCGCCAGCGTGACTACCATAGTGAGCAGGAAGCGTGGCAGGCTGAAAACGTCGTCGATCTTGTATGAGAGCGCTGCACCGAGCGCCACCGGACCAACTGTGGCAGTGAACGACCACGGCCGCATCGCTCGCAGCGCCACCTTGGGTCTCATCGTGGGTCGCGGCGGGGCCGCCTTGGCCTTCAATGTGGCGGCCTCGAGAGCGGCAGCCTTGGCTGCCGCCGCCTCCTCTGCAGCCGCCTTAGCAGCGGCATGCAATGCCTTGGCGGCGGTTACCTCCGCTGTCGCCTTCGCGGCAGCCGCCTCCGTAGCCAACTTGGCGGCTGCCACCTCCGCAGCCGCCTTGGCGGCCACGGCCACCATCTGCGCTTTGGCCTCAGCCGTCCCACCTTTAGGTTCCATCGTCGCCTTGATCCGATCAGGTGAAGCTAAAGCCTCTGCCTGTGGTGGTTCCGGCACCACAGGGGCGCCAAAGTCGACTGCACGGGCGGATGCCAGCAGCACTGCGGCGAACACGAGCCCCATGCGACGCGCCATCGTCATGAAGGCACTCGGAAAAGCTCAGAGATTGAAGGCTCCAGAGTGCTGCTTTGACTACCAAGGGGATACATGTATGTAGACCTACCCCCTTACTCAAACCCTCTCCTTCGAGAGCCCCCGTCTGTGAGAGAATTCCTTACCGATTCTCGTGTGTGTCCCGGCTCCCCCCGGTGTTCAAGCCACACGGTACGCACTTGCCGCCACCGCCCTTGCCGCCGCTGCCCTTGCCGCCGCTGCTCGCGATGTGCACGTGCCGCTCGCCGTGCGTCGCTGCCGAACCGTGTTGGCCTTGGCGAGCGTCGTGCTGCGCATGCCGCGCATCCGCGAGCTCGTCGTCACGTTGCACGGCGCGCCCTGCGTGCTCCACGTCCTCGGCCAGCCCGCGCATCGAGCCACTTGCGCCACGTAAGGTGCGCGCGAGCGCATCGAACGCCTCCGCGTCGCCGCCGCCGCTCGCCTCTTCGATGGTTTCCAGCAGCCGGGCACGCGCTATGCCGATCTGCTCCAGTGCGCGCAGCGCGTAGCGCTTGAGCTCGCCACTCAGTCCTGAAACTATAGCCGCACGCTCTTGCCGCACGACGTCCTCAGCCGACACGGAGGTGGTGGCGGCGATTGGCTCGGTGATGTCGGCGCCGTCGACGCACGCTTGCTTCTTGCGCCCGCGTCCGCCGCGCTCGCCGCGTCCACGCTTCTCGCCGACCGACGCCGCGGCATCCACGCCGGCATCCGCGCTGCCCGATGGCGGCGGCGGCTTGAGTGGCGGCGGTGCCATGCGCGAGGGCACGCCGAGGTCAGAGAGGTCGGCGCGGATGAGGACGGTCTCCGCGGTCGGCTGCTTGGAGCCCAGCTCGCCGCCGAAGCCCAGCTCGTCATTGTGCGACAGGATGATCGAGGTCAAGATGGAACGCGAGTTAAGGAGTGCGCCGTTGATGTAGATCGGCATGCTCTCGTGCAGCTCCTCGAGCACGACGCTCGTGCCGTTGAAGGACAGGACGCACTGCTTACGTGAGATGCCGACGTTGGAGCGCTTGGTGAGGAATACCACTCTGGTTGGTACGTCACTCTCCGGCATCTCGCGGCCAAGCTGCAGCCTGGCGCCCACCTTGCACACCATGTCAAAAGGCGCAGGAGCACCAGCTGCGTCTGGCGTCACCGAGATGAAGCGTGCCACAGGCGCTGCCGGTGACGCGGCCGCCTGCGTGTACTGAATCTGGTCGGCTGGCGGCGCCGCCGGCTGCGTCGCGGAAAACTCAGCGGCTGCACACTGCTGTCCACCGTCTACGTCGGCACAGCCACAGGCCGCAGACCGCGCGCAGTTCCGAGCCGCCGCGCTGACGGGCGACAGAGGCGAGAAGGCGGACGCCATGGCTTGAACTTGAACTTGAACTTGAACTTGATCCTGAGCCTTCTACCCGGAGTTCAAGTTCAAGTTCAAGTTCAAGTTCAAGTTCAAGTTCAATGGCGGTCGCCTTTCCGCCGCCTTTTGTGCCCATCGCTGGCGCGAGCGATCGGGAGGGCAGATCTCGGCGCAACCGGCACCACTGGATAGCCCCGAGTCGGGGCATCATCCCCATCTTCTTGATCTTGATCATCGCGGCGCACCGGGGCTTCAACATCGTGCCTTTTCAGGAAGTCTACTATACCTCTATACGGCAATGCAACACGGCTCCAAGGCCGACGACGGGAGCGATCGGGGGCCTGCACTATGGCGAAACATAGCTATTCTATAGCTATAAAAGATAGACATGGGCTATCTGAGCTATCTGAGGCACGAAATAGCTGCTACGTAGCTATTTGGACTGATAGCCCCCCTCTATTTTTTATAGCTACCCCAGATAGGTGCCGGTAGCTGATAGCTATCGCCAGATAGGAAGCTGATAGCTCTTGGATAGAACTTGGATAGTCAGTGGGATAGCGCAGCTATCCGAGAGCTATCAGAGGTAGCTATCAATGATAGGTTCTGGATAGCGTAGATAGCGGAGGGAGAGCGCAGCTATCCAAAGAGCTATCCAAGAGCTATCCGAGCGATAGCTATCACCGATAGCGCAGATAGCTAATAATAATAATTAGATTGCGGTGGGATACCGCAGCTATCCGGGAGCTATCCAAGCGCTAGCTATCACGGATAGCGCAGAAATAATAATAAGAGCTTAAAAGCAACTCGCACTCGGGTATGCACAATGCAGCGCG
>ENA-UOXK01001369-UOXK01001369.1-mixed-culture-metagenome-genome-assembly--contig:-NODE-1369-length-17251-cov-39.603222_pt1 | contig 17251 bp, 16 predicted proteins | sample MGYA00238160_ERZ761638 | MGnify/ENA primary metagenome ERZ761638 (study PRJEB28912, sample SAMN08777098) | mixed culture metagenome | isolation source: Freshwater growth medium | place: USA...
GATGACGCCTGATGACGCCTGATGACGCCTGATGACGCCTGATGACGCCTGATGACGACTGATGACGACTGATGACGCCTCCCCCGGACAGAGCCTCGCGCCCGACAAGACGCCCGGTCCTTATGTGGACTGGATCGACACGTACAGCGACGCGGGCTTCGAGTCGCTCGCCACGACGCTCGAGCGGTTGCTAGACCGATACAGCGCGCGACTCGAGGGCGGCTACGCTGCGAGATTTGGGGAGATCCGTTCGCTGTACGTCCGCGGAGTGGCGCTGAGTACCGCTGATGACAACCGCCGATGACTGCTAAAGCATCGCTGAGGACCTGATGTCGCTGAGGACTCGGGATGTCGGGATGTCGGGCTGTCGAGGGCCTCCGATTGCATCTGATTAACATCTGATTGCATGCCATCGGATTGCATCGGATTGCATCTGATTGCATGTGATTGCATGTGAGTGCACATGCTTGCATATGCTTGCAACTGACTTGGACTGGCGTGCTTTCGAGTGCAGGTACGTCCGGGCGATGGAGCTTGAGCTTGCATTCTTTGAGGCATGGAGCCCGGCAAGCGCGCCCAAGAGCGAGCTGTGATGTCCAGTTGTCTTCTTTGAGCCCGTCGAGCGCGCGCGCCGTGGCGAGCGCCCTCCATTAGAACGCAAGCGGGCTCGAGAGCCGAGAGAGAGAGAGAGAGAGGCAGAGTTCAGGCAATGAGCCGAGGATTCCGGCGCGCAGGGGGCGCGGTCGTGACGTCGTGTGCTCGCACGGGCCGGGCGGCGCGTCTTAGGCGCGTCCGGTCGGAGTGTCGGGCGACGCGCATCCAATTGAATAAAAGCCGCAGCTGGGCCCCCCGTGGAGCTGAGATGTTCGCTCGAGTTGTGGGTAGATAATGAAGCTACGGCTTTTGTTGGGGCGAAAAAAGCAGCTGAACTCTCGACACCAGTCTGTCGGTCCATTTTCATTCATGAGTACACGGCACTTGTCTTCTGCAGCTGCGACGCTCGGATAAAATCTTGCGCGATCGGCGCCTCTGGCTCCTCTCCGCAACTGCTTGGTTGTACCACGCAGCGCGCGAGCCGCACGTCACCACGCGGGTACAGCAGGTAAGGGCTCGAGAAACGGGGGACTGCGCCGAAAGCGGGCACAACACGGTGGGTGGTCGCGCTGATCTCGCCACCAGTGATGTACTCAAGAGTCTCGCCCGCCATGACGATAGCATTCATGGCGTGCGTACCGCCGGCGAATCCGACGCCTTCTGCCTCCTTCTCGGGGCATCTCCAGCGGAATTCGGCCAAGTCAAGCACCTCAAGCCCGGCGGCACTCGCAAAAGGTGCAACAGTGATGAGTGTGTAATCCACGTGCTCGGCACACGGAGTAGCAGCGCCCGGACGGTACCGAAAGAGAGAGAGGAGCGAGCTAAGCTCCGCGGGAGCGGCGCCATCAGCCGAGGCGGAAGGAATCGGGTCGGCAAGACGGGTGAGGGTCATAGGGTCTGAGCGCACCAGCTCGATGGCAAGGGCCTCGAGTAAGCTGAGCGAAAATGCGTGTAGCTCTCGGCACGCCTCTTGGAGCGATGGCAGCGCAGTAGGTGACGGAGAGCATGTAGCCGATGTTGTGAGGCGTGCAAACAGCACTTTGCGAGCGTCACTCTCGCTGTAGCCACGGTAAGTAGGTGTGCCGTCCGATGCGAAAGCTGGATGCGTGAGTCCTATCCGTTCACGGGCATTCTCGTCACCAAAGAAATGGGGCATCTCAGCTACCAGTGAGCGCACAGCGGAGGACACGGACAAAGGCAGCGGCACCACCGCATAGCTGCGCGTGCGAAGCGACGCACACAGCTGCTCAGGTGTCATTCAAGGAATTGATCCTTTCTGGCAGCTGAGATGCCCCATTCTCGTCGGCACAAAAGCGCCCGAGCGGACCCTTTCACTCGCTTTGAAAACAAGCTCCGCGGCGGAGCTGGAAAAGTTGATTTGAAACCTTTCTTCCCTGCCGAACACTCTCGAAATAGAACGCCGTATCGCAGCCTCTATTTTTAAAGAAGGACATGGAAGGTAATTCGTATTACTCGGAGGTTTTTACGAGATCGCATCTTCATGGCGGCGCCAACCGAAGCCTTTGACGAGCACCTTGCCTGCGCCATTTGCTTCGAACCGTATCATGAGCCCGTGACGCTCGGCTGCGGCCACACTTTCTGTTCGACACACCTGGACCAGATCGATCGCTGTCCCTTCCGCTGTCGTGAAGGAGTCATCCCAAGGCCCGATGCCAGGAGGGTCAATCTAGCAATTCGCGCAGTCGTGGAAGCTCTCGATCGTCAGATGATGCGCGTCGATCCTCGCGACGTGGTGGTTGGTATGTTAGTCCATCGCAGCGTAGCAGGCGTAGTGCATCAGGGCACTTACCGTGGGCAACAGGTCGCTGTCAAGCAGCTGAATGTCACTTCGGGGGACCGTGGTCTGACCACTCAGCAACTTCGCGAGATTGAGATCGTGAAGCAGGCGCGTCACCCTGGGATCCTCATGGTGATCGGCACGTGCCCACCTCCTGAGGCGTATATCGTGTCGCCATGGTGCCCGGCTGGCGACCTCACCTCAGCCATAGCCTCTGCCGGGGCGACACCACTGGAGTTTCGGCTAACTTTGCATTTGGGCTCGTGCATCGCCGATGCACTGAACTTCCTCCACTCGCGCAACTTGCTGCATCGCGACCTCAAGCCTGCAAACATTCTTCTGCGCGCGTCGCTGCAGGATGCGCTCCGGGTTGAGCATCCATGCGCTCTCTCTGACTTTGGCTCGGCAAGGCCTTCGTCGTGCGCCACCATGACACACGGGATGGGCACGCCTGCATATGCGGCGCCTGAGGTGCTGATGAATCAGCCTTACGGCAAGCCGGCGGACGTCTACTCGTTTGGCATGTGCCTCTTCGAGATGGTATCGGGCGCGCCGCCCTTTCCACACTTTACGGGGCCGATGCAGATTGGCCTTCATGTTCTGCAGGGGGGGCGCCCCCCACTGCCAGAGGGCACGCCGCCCGTCCTCAGCGACATGTGCACTGCATTGTGGCTCGCGGAACCATCGCTGCGCCCTCCGATTTCCGATGCCGTTGCCGCCCTCCGCGATGCTTCGAGCGCGTTCACGGACGAGGACGTGCTCACGCCACCGGCAGTCGTTCGAATGGCAACGGCCGACGTAAAGGAGGTAGTCGCGCAGGAGCTCGCCCCATTCTTAACAGATTCCGATACCTGTAGCATCATGGAGTTGACAATTTGCAGAAGGCTGGAGGTCCGTCATAATATCTTCTTTCAGCCTCTCCGTGTGGAAGCCTCTGTCGGACGACTCAAGACCGCCCTCGCCCGTGCATCGACACGAATTTTCCAGCTTTCTGTGCCGCTCAGCGCAGATGCGATCCTTCTATCTGGGCTAGGCTGCTCTAAGGAAGGGCACGATGATGAGACGCCGCTGCGAGGTACCAAAATTCATGTGATGGTCACTATGCCGTGGGAGGGCGTGGTCACCGTACCTCTCCTAGTCATTGATGCAGACGACGACTACAGGTCGCACCGCACCGGCTTCGAGGTCGACGCCACGTCGTCACAAGAGGAGTATGTCCTGTCGATGCTCGCGGCCGTCAGTGAACTGCCTCTGACTTGCCCGGACGGGTGGCAGCTACGCGTGCTTCCGCAGCTCAGAGCCCAGTGCAAGAACGTAATCCGCGGAGCGAAATCCTTTGGAACAATGGCGTTGCAGGAGGAGAAGATTAAAATTCGCTTCAGTGATCGACATGAAGAACCGAATCTGTTTGTCAAGACCCTCACAGGGAAAACAATCGCGCTGTGTGTCAGTCTGTCGGAGACGATCGAAGACGTGAAGGAACAGATCCAGGAAAAGGAGGGCATACCCCCTGACCAGCAGCGGCTCATCGGCAGATTTGCAGGGTCCGCGTGTCAATTAGAGGATGGGCGAACCCTTGCCGACTACAACATCACGCTGGGGTCAATCCTTCATCTGACGCTCCGACTGAGGGGCACATAACACGGTCCCATTCGTCGGGGGGGACGAGGCAGCAGCCAGGATTGGTTATCCGCGGGTTCCACACAACATGTTGGCGACGGCGGCTGGTGAAGGTGTCTAAGAGGATTCCTTCACGGGAGGTGCAAGAGACGAAGAGAGCTTGGTGTGCAAGTGTGGAAAATGTTGTGTCTTGAGTTGTTCGTTGTCCGGATCCTGCATGCCGTTCACCCGTGGGTCTGGGGTCGGGTCCGTGTGTGTCACAGTGTCAGAGTGCCGTGCCATGTGGACACGGACGGTGACAGAGTCAGAGAGCTCATTGAGCGAGTGTGGAAGATCGGAAGACGCTCACGACACCGTGTTAAGCGATACACTGGACCGGGCACCGCACAAGACCGGACCAGCATCTCGCGCACACCGGCGCCCCAAATTAGGAAGGGGTCTCACCGGTCACGAAGGACACCCAGCCGCGTGAGTCGAGTTGCCTAAAAAGGAGAGGTCAGCGCCACGAGGACACCCAGATGCGCGAGTCGAACTCGTGCTTGGTAAGAGGGACGCCGTACGCGATCGGCGCGAAGAAGGCGAAGCAGCCGCCCATCGCATACACGAAGAAGCCAGATAGGAGCCAGCGCCGACCGTTGGCTGCATGCGCCGCCTCTGTGCCGAGGGGTGGCGGCTCGTCGGGCCCATGCGTCACGTGGGCGCTTAGTATGGGCATGCGCCCGAAGAGGAGGCTGATAGGTGGCACTGCGACATCGAGTACCAGCCCGAGAAGGAGCAAGGCATGCAGCAGTGATGGAAGGAAGTGGTACAGGAACGCCACGCGCTCGACCAGGATGAATGGGAGCCAATTGAGCGCGTAGCCGAGCAGGAGCAGCCAGCCCGTGCTCAGGAGAGACATCGGCCCTAGAGGCGGCGGAAGCGGCGGCGGTGGCGGCGGGGATGGCGGCGCTGACAGCGTGGGTGGCGCGCCTGGCGCAGGTGCACCTGGCGGCATGCTCACGGGCGCATCGGCCGTTGGCGCGGCGGCGGCACCCGCAGCACCATCAACACTCGATGGTGCTGCAGCACTCGGCGCGCCGTCGAGCGCCGTGTCGGGCACCGCCTTCCTATTCGGGAGCGCCGTTTCGGGCGCTTCGGAGCCGTTGGCAGCCGCATGGGCAGCCGCATGGGCAGCCGCATGGGCAGCCGCGGCCTCGCCCTCGGAGGCGGCCGCGCCGTCCGGGGCGGGGATGCGCCTCAGGTAGGGCGGGAGCCGGTGCGGGCAAGTCGAGCGTGCCAGCACCCAAATTAGGAAGAGGCACGGGGCGGCCGCGCACAGCCACCAGACGATCGGTGTGCCGATGCAGTAGATACGCGCCTCGAGCGCATCGGGAGGTCGAGGGGAGATGCCCTCATGACTCGCATACGGCGCGTGCTTGCCTCGCCAGTAGAGGACCGAGCGGAGCATAAGCGGCCACTCCCACCAGCGCGAGCCCCACTGGTGCGTCTTCTTGATCGCCGCGTTCGCACGCACCATCTCCCGGCTGAGCTCGATGATGCGATCCATCAGGCCGAGGGGCGCCGTCACGGGCGCGCTCGCGTTCACCAGCGCGCTCGCCATCGAGGGCGCCGTCGAGGGCGCGAGGCTTGCCATGGCAGTCGCCATGGCAGTCGCCATGTCCGCGCTCTCGACGGTCTCTCGGGCCGTGATGGGGGCGGCGGCGGCGGCGGCGGCGGCGTACACGTCGGCGTACACGTCTCCACGGAGCGAGGCTCGGAAGGCCTTGGTCATAAACTTGACTCCCGGCCCTGTCGACGGCAGCAGCGCCAGATGCAGCACGAAGGAGCCAACGTATACGAGCAGCGGCAGCAGGAGCAACAAGACGCCTCGAGCGACTGCCTCGAGCAACAGAAGACGCCACGAGGCGCCGTGGTGGCGCGCGCGGTAGAGTGCGATGAGCGAGTGCACGCCGGCGACCGCCACCGTCGCGAACCCGGTCATCTTCGTCGAGACGGCAAGCGAGATGCCCACGCCCGCGACGGCGAGCCGCGCCAGCCAGGCTCGGGAGAGTGACGGGTGCCAGTCGGCGGCGGCGCACGCGCCGAGCTGGAGTGTGATGCCCAGGAGCAGCGTCGCATCGGTGAGCACGAGCCGCTGCTCCACGAGCATGCACGTGTCGAAGAGGGCGCCCGCCGCCGCGAGCGTCGCCGCAGGCTGCGAGAGGCCGAATGCGCGGCCAGCGAGGAAGAGCAGCGGCGGCAGCGCCGCGCCCTGGAGCGCGGGGCCAATGCGCAGCGCGTACAGGTTGAAGGACGCTGGGATGGGCTCCGCGATCTGAGCCCATGCCTGCTCCGCCGCGTAGCCGCCGAGCCACGCGAAGAGCGCGAGGACCTGCTTGCCGAGCGGAGGGTGGATGTCGAAAAAGTACTCGCCGCGCAGGTAGCCGTTCACGAACTTACCAAAGTGGTACTCGTCAAAGACCACCTCGCGCGGGTACTCGAGCATCGCCACGCGCGTGAGCACGCTCAGTGCGAGGATCACTGACGCGAGGAGAGCGTCGGTCGATGGCGCCATTCCTACGACCTCGCGCACGGACATGTGAAAAGGCTTCTGAAACCCCCGCACGAGGAGAACGCCCACGACTATGACTCCTTCATCATGCCCGCGAACTCTGCAACTTGCGACAGCTTTTCCGTTCACATCTCACACGAGAATGCCTTTGGACCTGCCGCCGCTGCCGCCGGGCTCGGCGCTCAGGTTCAACACGGTCGAGAAGCGCTTCCCATCGCTTCTTCAAAGCCTCGAGGGCGAGATGTCGCGGCTGCTCGAGTGGGCGAGCACGGGCGATTCGCACCCGCGGCCGCACCCACCGCCGCAACGCCGCTTTCAGGATGCAGTCGGCGGCGGCCCGTCGCACACAGCAGAGGTGCGCCACGAGGAGGTGCGCGATTTTCTCCAACAGCGCAACGACGTGCACCAGCGCCGTGCCAAGCGGCGCGAGATGGCCGAGTCGACGGCCGTGCGCCTGCCACGCGAGATCAACATCAGCGGCGGCGCAGGGCGAAGCGGCAAGCAGCGCGAGGTGTCGTACCTGTCGGATGGCGTGCCGGCGGCGCACCCGTCGAACGTGCCCGCCTCGGTCATCCCGGACGCTTTCCGCATCATGATCGAGTCGCCTTTCCCCACGCGCGAGCCACACTTTTACTCGCTCTTTGACGAGGATGACAACTGGTCCTTCGATGCGACGACGCGGCAGTTCAAGGCGGTACTCTTTCCGAGCAAGGTGCCCGCCGGGCGGCGCGACGTGCTGCTGCTGCACGCATGGGTCAATGACATGGTCGCTCGCCTCAAGAAGACGCAGGCCGGCAAGCAGCAGGCCGCCGCGTACGGCGCAGGCAGCGCCGGCCCCGGCTTCGGCGGCACGGGCGGCGGTATGGGCAGCCTGGGCGGCGGCATTGGCGGCGTGGGCGGCGTGGGTGGCGTACCGATGATGGATGAGGAGGAGATGCTCCACGATGCGCAGCTCCTCTTCTCTGTCGCCTTCCACGAGATCATCCGGCAGGTCTCCGTACACTGCCTCGAGCGCGGCTACCTGATGGGCAAGATCTGGTGGTCGGAGATGGAGCTCTTCCAGCGGCTGCTGCAGCTGCAACGGCAGTCGCGCGCGGCGCTCGAGCTCGAGAGGAGGCAGCGCGCGAGGGAGCGCGACGAGCTCCACGGGAGGATCGACGATCTCGAGCGCGAGATCGCGTTGCTGAGGCGCTCGTCGATCAGCGGCGGCTCGTCGAGTGCGAGGTGAATAATAGAGGTTTGAATAAGAGGTGAAAAGAGGTGAACCGCCGATCGACGCCGTTGTCATCAGAGAGGCTCGACCGCTGAAGACCGGCACGGGCTGCAACAGGCTGCAAGAGCGCGGAGCCCCGCGGGGCGCATATATGTGTATCGAAAATGAATGTAACGGGCATGGTGATCTCGAGGCGTTTACCTAACCAAACCTAACCTGACAACCGTTGTACTAGTTACATAGCTATCACCTCAGCATCAGTGATATGACTCACCAAACTGTCTCACAAGAGAGACTGAAGACGCCTCGTCGCTCCTCACAGCGAGCCCGAGAGGAGAGGGTCAGGGTAATAACGGAGCAGCGAGGTTGCCTCCTCGTGGCGCTCCAGGGCCTGGAGGCACGCGGCGAGGTTGCGCGCGGTGGAAAAGACGCGCGGGTGCGAGGTGCCCAGCAGCCGCTCGCGCGCCTCGAGCGCGCGACGCAGCAGAGGCTCCGCCTCCGCCAGCTCGCCGCGCAAGAAGAGCGTAGCACCGAGCGAACTGAGAGAGCTGAGCGTGTCGGGATGGTCGTCGCCGAGGACGGCTACGCGCGCCTCGAGCGCAGCACGGTCGAGTGGCTCAGCCTCGGCACAGAGGCCCTGCGATCGCAGTAGCACGGCGAGATTGTACGCTGTAGCGGCCGTTGACTTGTGCTTGTTGCCGACGCTCCCCTTGTAGGCGGTCAGCGCTTCCTGATACAACTGCGTCGCCTGATCCACGTTACCGAGCTCCTTGTGGAAGAGCGCGAGGTTGTTCGCGGCGCTCGCGAATGCCGGATGCGTGGTGCCAAACTCGCCGCGCGCGAGCTCATAGGCCTCCTGGCTCGCCGTTAGCGCGGCAGCATAGTTCCCCGAGAGGTGTAACCCGCGCACCTCCTCATTCAGCTCGCCGATCCGGCGCACGGATGGTGGCGGCTTGTAGTGGCCACTGCACAGCAGGCGACTTGTGAATCGGAGGCACAACCGGCGCCCCGTCGGCCTGAGCACGACAAACATGTGTATCCAAAAATAGATGCATACGTGTCAAGTCAAGTCAAGTCAAGTTGTCTGTTGTTTATGTATAGACTTGACTTGACATTGTGAAATCCGCAGGGTGGGATTTCGTCGTAAACACCTGCGCTCCTGCGGACGGTGGCGATGCACACCTCTAAACCTCTTGACACCCGATCTTCCGCCACTGCTCTGAGCTCTCACCGCTGTGCCGCACTTTTGGACCCTGCTCAGGGAGGGCAGCTCCCAACTTTAGGCAAGAGAACGTTTAAACAGAGCGGCGCGGAGAGATTGGAGGAGGTTGGGCCGTTGGGGCATAGGCATAGGGCGCCCGAGCCGCCACCGCGAGCTGCCGCCGCGAGCCGCGCGCGCGCAGCACCATGGCTCGTCAGACCTCCTCGTGTTGCAGCGAGGCTCGGGAGTCTCGTCACAGTCTCGTCAATCTTCATCGAGCATCGCAAGCGCCGATTCGGCGAGATCACCGAGCGGCCCCGAGTGCGATCGCTGGCGCGTCATCACCTCCTGCAGCGCCTCCGTGCAGAAGGGATGCTGGAGCACATCCTCGATGAACGGTCTATCCGCCGGGTCGCGCTGCAGCAGTTGCTGGATGAGGTCTTTCGCGTCGTCCGATATCCGTTGCCACCCGGGGTCCTCAAAGGAGAAGTCGGCCTCGTTGATCCTGCGCAGCAACGCCTCCTCATCGAGGCTCGTCGAGCTGTCGGCATCCAGTGTGCTAAACGGGAAGCAGCCGCAGAGCATCACGTGCAGGCAGATGCCCAACGACCACAGGTCCGCCTTGGCGCCGTACGCAGGCGGTGGCTCGGGTAGCCGCGGCGGATCAGTCTCGTGCCAGAACCTGACGCGCGGGGGGGGGGGGTCAGAGGAAGTCGGGAGGGACGGCTCGACACAAGGTTCGTCATATTATACGTCAGAGGGTTCGTCAGAGGGTTCTGCCTCGTCAATCTCGCGTACCAGATGGACACCTCGGGTGCGCAGTACTCGGGCGTACCATGTAGCCCAGTGAGGCTGGGCGTCTCGAGGTCGTCGGGATCGACCATGGCGGCACAGTGCAGGTCTGCCACCACCACCTCGTACTCGCCACCAGCCTCGCGCATGCACACCTGCACCGTCTCCGGCTTCAGGTTGCGAAGGACCACGCCGCAGTCGTGCGCGCGCTTGGTGGCGAGGACGAGGCGCACGAAGATGGAGCGCGCCACCGGCTCAGGCAGTCGGCTGCGCTTCTCTATCATCGTGAGCAGGTCGTCTGCGATCACGCCCTCCGTCGGCGCCAGCTGCACTGCGAGGTAAAAGCTGTCGGGTGCCTGAAGCACCTGGTGCACGCACGCGAGCCGTGCGGAGAGCACCTCCGCGTCGTCGTGCGGATGGTCCATGATCCGCCGCTGCGCCAAGATGGCCGTCGCGAGCTCCGCGCACTTTCTCGGGTGCAGGTCACACACCTCCACCCTGTTGAGCGCGTAGGAGACGCCCGTCCTTCGCTCGATCGCATGCCGCCCGCCCATCTGGGCACCCTCGATGCCCTCTTTGACGTCGTAGAACTCTTTTAGCCCCTCATCCGACTTGAGCGCAATGTCGGCTAGTGCGCGCAGCGATTCCGGCGACGTGTACGCCGCCTTGGGTGCTGCCATAAACGCGCAAAAGAGGTGGGAGGGAATAGACCGAACGAGTTGACCGACGGCTTGGGGGCCGTTCACGGGCGGCGTGCGTAATATTCACAACACAACGAAAGAACCACGGCCAGGGTCTCTGCACATATGTTCACCTACATTGGAAAGCCCGCGCCCTCGATGGCGCTTTTTCAAGGCAATGTTTTGCACTGCCGAGGACTTCTACGGCGAGGTCGCCACGGCACTGCGACCGCACTACGCCGAGGGCGCGCTTTACGATGCTGCGCTGTCTGCCTTGTTCAGCCGTGCGAGGAGCGATCCAACGTTTATCCTGGTGATAGTGGCCTTCTCAACGAGCATCGCAGCGGGCGGGCGCACGTGCGTTGAGAGCCTCCACAGCAGACCGTCGTGCTGCGACGTGATGCCCACCGGCCACACATTTGACCGTTCGCGATTTCCCGCGGAGATTGACCCCGATGGCATCGAACGCAACATCCGTGCGTTCGGCGTTGGCAACGTAAGCTGGCACAGGCAGTACGTGAGTGGCTGGTTTGACTGCGCATGCGGCTGGCCGGGACGGCTCGCTCGGCTGCTGAGTCTGGCGCTGCCCCAGGGCAACTTCCGCGTGCACAACATGAACCGGCACGCTACCGGCCCCGTGTATCCACTCGGACTCCTCGAGTCCGACGACTTCCTTCGCAGGCAGGGGCGCGCGGCCCACGTGTTCATCCTGGACTACGCCGTGCATCACGGTATGGGTCTCTCCGGTCGGGAGGCGACGATGCGCGCGCTCCAGATGGAGAACGAGCTGCTGATGCGCCGGCTGCTCAGCCTGCCCTCGCGCCCAGCTGTCGTCACGCTCACGCTGCCTCACTCGGGTCGTCGATGGACAGCTCTCCTACGGAACGAGTCCGAAGGCGTGTTGCGGGCGGCGCTGGCCGTGTACGAGCGGATCCATGCGCCGCTGAGCCGGCACTATGCGAGCGCCGTCGTGAGCGTGCCCTCCATGCTCGTGCACCTCGCGCGGACCGATCCCGAGCGCCGTCTCGAGCGCTTCCGATGCATGAGGCATGCGTATGGCGCGATGGACTTTGCGCACCCGGGCCAGTGTGTGCACGATCTCGCGGCGGAGATGCTCCTGACCTTATTTGGCAAGTCGCGCGACGCTCCGATGCGGTCGCGCGCCCACGCCGAGGACGACGACGTCAAGACGACGCCGGGTACACACGCGTCCGCCTCCGCCTCCGTTTCCGCTTCCCGCCAGCTGCCGCCGCCCTTGCACTTGAATGCATGCAATGACACACGATCCCTCCACGAGGCAGCGCTCACGACGGCGCTACGCGGGGCGGAGGTGGCGGCAGCGCAGCGCCAGCGGCCGGGCGGCGCAGCGCGCCGCAGCAGGTCGCTCGAGGGCGTCGTCTTGGACGTGTGTGCCCGGCTGCGGCCAGCCAGCACGAGCTTGAGCTTCCACAGCCCCAGTATGGTGCGCCGCCAGCCGCCGCGCACTCCGACGACGTGCGTGCGCTGGCCTCCGCCCAGTGCTGCGGTCCCGGGAGCAATGGCCGAAAAGAGGCGTGCCGGCGCCCTCGTGGCCTGCGTGGCGCACGATGGGCAGGATGGCTGGACGTGGTTACCTCCTGCGACGGCACGACCCTCGAATGCCGGCACGGCGCTCGCCTCCCTGATGAGCTCGGCAATTGAGTGCGTCGGGAGTGATGACGCGCCGGCATGCCTGCCCACGAGGACGCGTTCGTGGGTGGCGACGTATGATGATGAGCGCCATCAGTACGGCTGGTTCACGTGTGGACTGCCGGCGGCCCGCCCGCTCCAGTACGCACTCAACTGCTCGACGCGAGGGACCCTCTACGTGTCTTGGGTCCGCTCGTACACGCGGCACTGGGGCATCGTGCTGGTGAGCGTGCACGCGCACCGGGCGGCCAAGGGCGGGCATGCGCTCGACACGGCGCTCTTGGCCGAGGCGACCATTGATAGCCGTGACCCGACACGCCGGCATACGTTTGTAGAGACGAGCGCCCTTCGCCTCTCGGCCCCCCTGCCGGCCGCGTACCAGCAGCTGAGCGTCACGCTCACCCCGGTGCCACGAGCTCGTGCCGACAGTGCGAGCAGCCCCACGAGCTCTCCGACGGGCCCACTCGACGGCCTGGCCGCCCAGCAGCGGCGCGTGCACACCGTGGGCCGCGAGCTCGATCGGCGCTGCCCGAACAAGTTCAAGCTCGTCGCGTTGGCATGCTACCCTTGAACTGTTTACGGAAACTGGCACATAGCCTTCTTAGTGACACTATTTTCTAGCCCAGGGGGATCAAGCTAGGGTGAAGGTAACGGGTGTCCAGTGATGTGAGTTTCGGCAAAGGAAGTTTTCGTGCGGAATTCTATGCACGTCGTCAATCAGCGGGTGTCAATGGCTCGGCTTCTCGAGCTGTTCGTCGTGCTCACACTACTCCAGCAGACGGCGGCGCTATTCGCCAAGGCGTCACCAACGATCGTCCGCATGGAGCGTGCCGCTCGCGAGCTTGCCGCTACCTTCATATTCGAGGGCCTTGTGCAGGTGCGCGAGCCGCTCGAGATCTTTGACGACCCGCGGCACCAGTCGTTCTGGTTCGAGTCAAGCAAAGCGGCGCTCGAGGCTGATCTTCGTGGGGCCGCCGACATGGGCGAAAAGACGTACGAGACCGTCCGACCGGTCGCGCCGCCGAGTGAGGAGGAGCTGATGTCCGCGTCGCCGCTGCTCGTCGCCCGTTCGCGCCGTGCACAGCCAACGAAGCGCATCGTGACCGCCGCGCCACTCCAGGCAAAGCTGAAGCTGCCCGCTGGCGCCGAGCCACTCGGTCCGCCCGAGTCGGCGCCCGACACTCGTAGCGGTGCCTCGAGAGCGCTCGTGCGTCAGAAGCTCTCCGCGCTACACTCGCAGCGAGCGCAGCTCGAGGCGGCCGTCAGCGAGATGCTCGACCCGCTGGTCGCGCCCTCGCTCCCGGCGTTTGACCTCGCGGTACTCCTGCTCTTCCTGAGCGAGCTCGCCAGTGGGCTGCCCGTGCCGGTGGCGTCCAAGGAGGCGGCGATGCTGAGTGCCGCCTACTCGGGCGATGCCAACGGCAAGGAGCAGCAGAGCGTGCGGCACGTGCAGGGCGTCCTCGGCGCGTACGCAAGGGAGCGCCTAGGGAGGGAGGTCTGAGCTCGAGAGCTGCCGCAACAGTTACTAAATGCATAACTTATCCTGCAGATCAAACCCTAGTCGACGCCACACCGCCGCCGCCGCCGCCCAACCCGCAACCGAGCGGGGGACGGGGCGGCAGCGGGGCGGCGACGCCGACGCGCGACGGGCCGACGGGGCGCCGCCGGGCGCGGCCCCGCCCGCGCGGCGGGGCGCTCGAGGACGTCGCTCGCGCGTATCATGTGCGTTGCCGACGCGCCGCAGCCGGCTCGTGTCACGTGTGGTTTTTACTCGTACGATCGGCCCCACGGGCACGGCCCGCCCGGGCCCGCGCCGCGGCGCACGTGGCGGCTGGCGCCCCGGCCGTTCGGCCGGGCCGCATGCCGGGCCGGCACGTGCGCGCGTGCGACCCCGACGCCGACCGCGCGGGACCCCGCTAAAAAATGCGTAATCCCCATGCTGGTTTGTGGTTATCCCGTCCAGTATACAAGAACAAGTCAAAAATATCGAGTCATCAGTCAATATCATGGTCAATATCAATCGACTGCTAGTTGAATCTCTAACGGCGCGAGGAGTGTGGATCAGATTGGATGCGACACATCCTGGGTCGCCGTCACCCCACAGCTCTCACCTGCTTTTTGCAAGCAAGCTTTCACCTGCTTTGCAAGCAAGCTTCGATGAGTAGATCAAGCACATCATCCGGAAACTTCATACTGTATTTGTTCAGCCACAGCAGCAGCAAGACGAATCGCTGGGTGGTATCATTGAACATCAAATGATCTTTGCGAGACCACTTGACCACATCCCAGACTTTGATCGTCTTGTCAGTCGATCCGGACACGATCTTGGTCCCGTCCGGGGAAAACGCCACCGACCTGACCCAGGCGCCGTGCGCGTCCGCCTTCTCGCTCAACAGCCCCAGCGCATCTGCCAGAGAAGCCAGCAGGGGTCAGTTTCGGCCAAAGAGGGGCCATTTTGAGGGCAAAGGCGCACCCGAATCCCAGACTTTGATCGTCCCGTCGCGCGATCCGGACACAATCTTGGTCCCGTCCGGGGAAAACGCCACCGAGTAGACTAGGCCGCTGTGGGCGTTCGTCTTCTCGCTAAGCAGCTCCAGTTTGTCTGCCAGACAAGCAAACAGGCGTCAGTTTTGGCCAAGGAGGGGCAATAGGGCTCGCGGCGCACCAAAATCCCAGACTTTGATCGTCTTGTCGTCCGATCCTGACACAATCTTGGTCCCGTCCGGGGAAAACGCGACCGACCGGATCCAGTCGCTGTGGGCATTCGTCTTCTCGCTCAACAGCTCCAGTTTGCCTGCCAGACAAGCCAGCATGCGTAAGTTTTGGACAAGGAGGGGCGATTATGAGCTCGCGGCGCACGAGAATCCCAGACTTTGATCGTCTTGTCGTGCGATCCGGACACAATCTTGGTCCCGTCCAGGGAAAACGCCACCGACATGACCCAGTCGCTGTGGGCGTTCGTCTTCTCGCTCAGCAGCTCCAGCTTGCCTGCCAGACAAGCCAGCAGGCGTCAGTTTTGGCCAAGGAGGGGCGATTTGAGGGCTCCGGCGCACCCGAATCCCAGACTTTGATCGTCTTGTCGAACGATCCGGACACGATCTTGGTCCCGTCGGGGGAAAACGCCACCGACATGATCTCGCGGCTGTGGGCGTTCGTCTTCTCGCTCAACTGCTCCAGCTTGTCTGCCAGACAAGCCAACAGTCGTCAGTTTGGGCCAAGGAGGGGCGATTTGAGGGCTCCGGCGCACCTGAATCCCAGACTTTGATCGTCTTGTCGTACGATCCGGACACGATCTTGGTCCCGTCCGGGGAAAACGCCACCGACATGATGTGTTTGCTGTGGGCGTTCGTCTTCTCGTTCAACAGCTCCAGTTTGTCTGCCAGGCAAGCCGACAGGCGTCAGTTTTGGCTATAAGGAGGGGCGATTTGAGGGCTCCGGCGCAGGGCGCACCCGAATCCCAGGCTTTGATCGTCCCGTCAGCCGATCCCGACACGATCTTCGTGCCATCGGGCGAAAAGACGACCGAGATGATGGCACGGCTGTGGGCGTTGGTCTTCTCCGCTACACAGTTGATGAGCATCGCGATCATCCTGCGAACAAGAGAGAAGAAGAGAGGCTTAGGCAGCGTGTGTATTCGCGGCAGCATGGAGATATGGGACCACACGAGGCTGCAAGCTGAAGGACGCTTCAGGGGTCTCGATGCAGACATGCAACCACCAACAGCGTGCCGCGAGGATGAGGGGAATCGCGTGCGGAGTGTGGTTCCGAAGCTCATCGCGAACGGAGAGTCGCATGCCCTCGAGAGAGGCAGCCCAGCTCGGGGTCTCAGGATTGGGCAGTCACGTGGCGGCAAAGCGCGCGGGGGCGGAGAGGAGGGAGGCGGACTTTTGTCGGCGCGCGACTGCGGAAAGGCACGCGAAAAAACCCACAGTCGTGAGAGAGACGAAGGGAGGCGTAGGGGCAAGGGCATGTGTGCTCCCTGAGATGCACAAGTGCCCGCGGGCTCCGTGTGGAAGAAAGCACCTACCAGGGAGCGGATTCGATGTATTCCGTGTGCGAAGCGGTTTGCGCGTGCAGCGGTCGCACCGACGCACGTTGAGCACGAAGAGCGAAGAGAGCAGCGCGGTGGCGGGACGCGTGCGTCGCTTTTCCGAAGGGTTCCTGTGAATGGGCTGTTAATAGAGGGACTTGACTAGACGAGACTTGACTTGACTCGCGTGGATATGCATGCAATCTTTTTTGCCGATTTCAAGATCGCAATAGTTAGTTTCTGGAACTTCTTTTACATGAGCTACTCTGTTTTCGATCCGGCAAACACGGCGAGCTCGTCACGGCCAGTGCGGCTCATGCGCTTCAGCCGGAGCTTGCCTGCTGTGCGCATGCCGTCCGACGTGCTATCTGTGCGGCGGCCGTGGTCACGAGGCATCCACTTGATCCCGCTACCGCAGATGATCGTGCCCGGTGGTGCTCCTCCCATCGACCGATTTGATCTGCTGCCAGAGCGTTTCCAGCCGCGGCAAGCCTGGGACCCGACGGTCGCGGGCCCCATCCTCGGCGCGAGGGCGTCCTCAGGCTCCAGCCTTTACGGCGTCGACTACCCGCTCGACCGCCAGCTTCCCATCCACCAGTCAATCATTCCGCCACGCAAGCTGCTCAATGGGGCGAAGGAGATCCCCAGCCGACCGCACCCGCGCTCGCCCGGCAATCCGCGCGTCTCCGAGGCCGGGACCATCTTCGACGTGTGTCAGCGCGGTGATCAAGGCCGGGCTGGAATGCCGCGCCCGCTGCTCCACCAGTTGGACGAGCGTCGTAACGAGCGTCGCCGGAAGAAGGCGAAGGAGAAGATCGAGGATTGGCGCCAGGCTTGCCGTGAGCAGGGCAAGAAGTGGCTCGTCGAGCACACGCTTCCCTCGCCGCATCAGTCCTCTTCCTCGCAGCAGGAGAAGCCGCTGTCGCCCGCGCCGCCGCCGCAGCAGAAGCTGGAACGGCCGCCCCCATTCGCCCTGTCATCGCCCCCACCCGAGAAGGCGCCCAGGAAGGCGCCCGACAAGGCGCCCGACGAGGGGAAGCTCGAGGGGGAGCTCGAGGGGGAGCTCGAGGGGGAGCTCGAGGGGGAGCTCGAGGGGGAGCTCGA
>ENA-UOXK01001370-UOXK01001370.1-mixed-culture-metagenome-genome-assembly--contig:-NODE-1370-length-17245-cov-35.291158_pt1 | contig 17245 bp, 9 predicted proteins | sample MGYA00238160_ERZ761638 | MGnify/ENA primary metagenome ERZ761638 (study PRJEB28912, sample SAMN08777098) | mixed culture metagenome | isolation source: Freshwater growth medium | place: USA...
GCGGCTGTTGAGTCGGCCGCGGCTTCGGTCGTCGCGCTGACGTGCGGGGTGTTTGGGTGTGTGTTGTTGGTGGGTTTGGATGGTTGTGAGTTTCGTCTGTGTGGTTCGAGTGCCTTTGTGCGTCCGCGTGTCCCGTGTGTCCCGGCTCCCCCCGGTGTCTTACCGATACATGTATTCATACAATGTAGTAGGAACTATTCATGATGAATCTGGTTTCTTGCACTGGTTTCTGATCAAAATGCGGCCCGGGACCTACAGACCGAACATGTACCATCGACCTGTTCGCATTTCCGTGTCCAAAGTCGCGGCCGTATGTGGCTATCATCAGTATGCGACGGTCGACGACATCACAGAACTCTTCCTGAAAGCAATCTACCAGGACGAGGACGTTCTGGACGCCGACAGCAGTGCGCTCCACATCCAGGGGACGGCCGACGCCGTCGCCAGCCTGTTGAGCAGCGACAGCGAAGCGCAGCGCCTTCTAGCCACATCCCTCACGTCGGTTCTAGCTGAGCGCCGTGACACCAATGTGGAGGCTGTGCAGGAGGCCAGGCAGCGCCTCACACGGCTGACGCAAGCAGCTGTCACCTGCGGCACTATTGGTAGCCAACAAGCCCGCCAGCTAGAGCAGGCACTGAGTTCGAGCGTCAACACAGAGCATGGCACGCGTACGGAGGATGCTGCGCTCGTCATGTACGAGAGGAAGACAGGCCGTGCGGTCCGAGCGTCGAACGAGCACCTCCTCATCTGGCTGTGGCCGAGAGCTCAACGGGACGGCCTGGTGACTCCTCTTCCGCTCCGAAGGCTGCCGATGCGCTCGCGGCGGCGCTCCAGGGAAGGTGCCAGCGGCCGCGCTGCTGGCGCCTGCGCTGGGCTGCTCTGCGGCTGCCACCGCTTCGCCGCCATCGATCGCTCTCGCGCAGTGCTCGCAATCGTTCGGCACGAGCAGGGCTGGTGGCTTCGCAAGCTACGTGGAGTGGACAGTAGCGCTGAGGAGTCGAGCTATTGCGTCAACGGCAAGTGGGATGCGCTTGGCCTGATGCGTGATCTCCGCATAGCGCGCGGCCGTGCTTTGCTTGCACAGCTCCGGGAGTGCGTGCGCCAACGGCAACGGCTTGCGCGAGCAATGGCAGAGGGGCAGCCGGCAGTCGCGCTGCCACCTACGCCGCTGACGCCGGCGTCGGCCGCGTACACGTCTGACGGCTCGGACTGGTGGCTCCATGGTAGCCCCGTGCGGCGCTCGGACTACCACCACAGTGGCAGCTTGTGGGATCTGGACGGATTGCGTGGGGACCTGAGGATTGAGGAGCAACGGCTCGCAACTTTGCATGCGCATGTGAGGGCGCTCGCTGCCTTCGCTGAGGCGCTGCAGGCCGGCGCCGAGGAGAGTAGCGCCGTCGCCGCTGAGGCTGCCGCCGCCGGAACGGCCGCTTCCTCGGAATCGGTGTTGGCCGCAGTGGCTGCAGCCGAGGCGGCCGAGTCACTGGCGGCCGCTGCGGCTGCGGCGGCCGAGGTGGCCGCCGCAGCCGCGGCAAGGGCATCTGCAGAGGCAGCGGAGGAGGAGCAGAGCTCCTTCTATCTCGCGGGCGCTGTAGATGGCATGGCCGACGAGGAGGTGCCGATGCCCACAATCTCGACAATCTCGAGCGCGCCTCCTCCTTCTTTAGCTGTGGGGAAGCTCAGAAGCCCTGCCAGCAGCCCGGCTGGCTCTGACGCATGGAGTCTGCAGGAGATTGTCGTCGAGATCAAGAACCGGGTGGCCGCCATCTCCGACCCACCCCCGTTTTACGACCAGCTGCAGCTGGTGACGTACTGCCTGATGCTCGGGTGCGCGGCCGGCGATCTCGTCCAGTGCCTACGCGCACGCTCGGGCAGCCGCATCCACATCACGCGAGTCGGCCTTCACGACGCTCCCATGCGCCATGGCGAGGCATGGCACGCGTACGTGCTGCCAAGGCTCTTTGCGTTTGCCAACGCCGTGCACGCGTGGCGCCGTACGCCCTCGCTGCGGTACGCCTACTTGCTCGCGAGCGACCCCGGTGCTAAGCGCACATTAATCATGCAGGCACTGGCGCATCTTCCCGTTCTGGCCGAGTGAGACAATGCAGCCAGCACGGCGGGCCGGCGGGCAGACGCGCCAAAACGGACGGGCTGGATCCGGGGAGACGAGGTGTGCACGGCAGCCAAGCGCGCGCGCCGTCCGCCGATGGCGCGCTCAGTACGAAGTTCAGACCACAGCACAATGATCTCTCGAACTCGCTCAACGACCCGTCGTACGGTCACGCGGTCGTTATTTTTATTATATATTAAAGAATACCGCCCCACGCCAGGAAGAACCATCCCGAGCCGGAGGTTGGGACCGCCCGCCGTCGTGGAGCGCTGAAGGGCAATTATCTACGACCCGGAGTCGGTGACCCATTGACAATCCGCCAGCTTGACCACGGGCAACGCGTCCACTTTCGCATCCAGAGCCTGCAGCTGCTGCTTCATCGCCTCGGCCTGCTGCTCCATCATCACGGCCTGATTCTCCAGTATCTTGCTAGCAAGCGTCTGCAGCTGCTGCTTCATCGCCTCGGCCTGCTGCATCATCATCTCGGTCTGCTGCTGCTTCAACTCGGCCAACTCCACCTTGATCTGTGCCTGCTCCCTCGCCATCTGCGTGCGGTACTTGTCGTCCTCGCCTTGATCACCCACTCGCTCCTTTAGGTACTTCTTCATCTTCTCATGGATCTCTCGCACCGTCTTGTGTTTCCTCATCAGATACTCTGGGGAGTCTTTGGCTTCGTATGTGTCCTCGCCCTCCTCACTTGTGTGCAACTTCTTCCACGCGTGTGCTCCGGGCGATCTCGTACAGGATAAAGTGGAGGAGATCAGCAGGTACGGTAGCCCAAGCACGGCAAACGGCGGCGGCACAGCCCCCTTGTTGGCCCACGAGACGGTGAGCAGCGACGTGAGGAACATGTAGTTGGTCTCCTGCTGCTCGTGTAGGATGGCAAACGTTTTCGCCATGAGCGCAATGAGCATGTTCGATCCCACCAGCACGATCATGACCAGGAAGCCGTCCATGAAGAGCACCGATGCCAGCGGGTGCGTTGAGGCGCGCAGGCAGCCGAGCTGGTTGTCGCTGCCGAGCAGGATCTCGAAGAAGGCTACGGTGGAGCGTATGTAGATCTCGATGGAGGTGACGGCGGAGCTCGCGGAGACCATGATCCCGGAGCCGCTGCCGTCCTCGCCGCTGCTGTCCGCGCTGCTGCCGCTCTTGCCGCCATCGATCTTGCCACCCTCGCCAGATTGGTGCCCAGCAAGGTGGCGACCCCCAGCGTAGCCGTCGTCGTACATAAAGCACTCCTCTCCGAGCCCGCTGGCGGACTGGCCCTTGAAGAGCACCACCATGCTGAACGCGATGCCGACAACAGGGCCGATGATGAGGGACAGGAAGCGCAACGTGTCCGGAATCATCTTCTGGGCCATGAGCACGAGCGGGCCAATTTTGGGGCTGCGCTCGAGCAACCGCAGGGTCTGCGACACGAACATGAGTAGGATGCCGCCGGCGAGCAGGGCCCGCTCAAGGTTCTGGAGCGACGGCATGAAGCGAAGGATCAGGCCGCCCGAGGCGAGGATAGACGCCGGCATCTCGAGCCTGCGTGAGCGCGCACACGCACGCGCATCACAGCGCGCGCGGTGGACGCGGCCGCGCGCGGTGGGCGCGTCAGTACCATGGCACGGAGCGAGGATGCGCGCTAAGTGGAGCCCTCGCATGCACGTACATATTCAGGGGGTCGGCGGCCCAGAGCGGACGGTTGGCGTAGGCCTCGTGCGCCTCGAGCACAGCGAGCTGCACCGTCCACACGAGGAGCAACGCCGTAATGTGCTTCCCGCGCTCGGCGGGCAGCGCTGTGAGCAGCACGGCAAGGAGCAGCTGCAGAGACGTCCATGCGTAGAACTTGAACGCGGGCTGAAGGATCGGGTACAGGCGAAGCACGCTCGCAGCCTTCTTCTCGGCAAGCTCGGCGCAGCGGGAGAAAAAGGTGGCACGGGCCGCGTTTTTGCGCTTGTCGGAAGACCCATTCACCTTTCGCCAGTAGCTGCTCACCACCTTGCCATCAACCTTGAATGCGATGTATTCACTTGTTCCGTCGTGACTTGGCTTGTTTTCCTCCTCGACTTTAAAGTCTGTGCGCGCAGATTTTTGCTCCTCGTTCCTATTCTTCACCAGTATCTTCTCGAACGGCGGGAACACGGCGATAGCGGCCGCGTGCCAGACCGAGCGGAGCGCGATCATGGCGGCATCCATGAAGTCCTCGGGGCTGACCAGGCTCCACTGTGCGGCGGTCGCCTGCTGCAGCATAACGTCGGCGAGCGTCACCTTGCACTCGGCGAGCACGAGCGCCATGCGCGAGCGGGCGCCGCGCTCTTCACCTAGCAGGTGCTTCACCTCGGCGGCGTCGAGGGCGCGCAGCAGGCCAACCGCCGCCTGCTGCGCCTTTTGCACCAGGTCCATGAGCTGCTCACCGCTCGGGGCGTCCAAACGTTTGACGCGGTAGGCCTCGGCGCGGAAGTTCTTGACTAGGTCGGCGATGCGCTCGAGGGTGCGTAGGCGTGACTTCGCGAAGGCGGCGGACAGGGCTACTTCGAGCAAGCCAGGCACTTCAAGGGCTTTCAGCTCGTCGGTGGTCAGATCTGTCTTGTCGAGGGTGGCGATGTGAACGATGGCGGCGGCGGCGGCATGGCCGCGCTCACGTGCGACTTCAAGAGGGGTCCGTTTTGAATGGCTGGGCGTTTGAGCGTCCGAGCCGGATTCGATGAGCAGAGTGAGGCACTCGGTGTGGCCGTTGGAGCAGGCGATGTAAGTTGGGGTCCTCCCGTTACTCCTTGCCAAGTTGACATCGGCACGATTTTCGATGAGCAGTTTGAGGCATTCGGGTTGGTCCTCCTCGCTTGCGACGTACGCTGGAGTTTCGTCGTATTTGTATTTGTGATTGACATCGGCGCGTTCATCGTCGATGAGGCGCTTCACCTCGGACACTTCACCTCTTTCAATCCTTTTCCTTAACTCGTCCTCGTTGGCGCCGCTACGCTTCAATCGGAGCGAGGTATTTACTCCATCACGATCAACATCGAGACCGCTCAGGAAAGGCACGCTGCGTCCGAAATGCATCGTCGACTTGTTCAGAATAGTTCCTATGAGAACAAGTCCTGAAAAGGAAATGTTGTTACGGGCCAAAAAAACCTCTTGGCTAAAACGACATCACACACCCTTGCTCCCCCCTTCCCCCTCACCTCCAGTGCTGCACCACCCACTCGCTCTGCACCTGGTGCGGCTTGGGGTGGCGCGGGAAGCACACGACCGCGGCGCCCTCTGGAGGGCCGCTGGCCCGGCAGTGCGAGCGGTAGTCGACGATGAGCCCTGGGCACACATCTTGCAGCAGGTGCGCGCGCGGCACGAGCATCTCGACCCAGTGATCCCATCGCATCAGGCACTGGAAGACTTCGGGGCGCACCGCGTCATGGAGCACGCGCAGCGCCTCGCCGACCTGGCCCGAGGCTTCCCACACCATCACGCTCGTGTTGTAACCGTCGACGTACCCCTCCTCTGCGTCGAATCCGCGGCTCGACAATGTGGCGAACGGGCCATCGTATGCAGCGAGCGACGCCATGCAGTACGTGTCGATGATCACGGTGTCAAGGTCGATGTAAAGCACCCGTCCCTCGAGTCCAGCCGCGCGTGAGAACAGGTGCGCCTTGTGCCACCACCCCTTCCACTCCTCTCGCCTCAGTGGCAGTGGACGCGCCTCGATGTCCGCATCCAGACCGTCAACGTCGTCCGTGAAGCACACAAAGTGCGCTCCCACGACGGCAGCTCCCAGCGCGCGCCGCACGCCGCGGCACAGCTTATTAGCGTACTCGGCGCCATAGAGCGTGCCCCACTTGACGCACACGACCGTAATTGCCGATGGGCTCGCCGCCAGCGATGGCGGGCCGTCGGAGAGGACGAGCGCCGACGGGCGCAGCGCGACCTCTTGCCCCAGTGTGCCCGCGTCGCCCGAGGCCGCCGCCGCCGCACGCGCGGCCGCCGCGATGTGTATGATGTGGCTCCAAGTGCTCTCGATGGCCTCGTCTTTGCGGCCAACCAAGCGCAACGCTACGTTGAGGTGATGCGAGGCCTCGAGGTTCATCGTCTTGTATACCTCGGCCTGCAGTGCGATGGCATGGCGGCAAGTGGCGATCGCGTCGGCCGGCCGCCTTGCGTTCAGCTGCGCCACTGCGAGGTTGGATGCGGTCTCAACGAGGGTTGGCTTGAGGCGCAGCGCGGCCTCGTAGTGTGGGATCGCCCTCTCAAAACGGTTGAGGCGCTGCAGCACGCTCGCCACGTTGTGATGCGCACTGTGGCTGAGCGGATTTGCCGCGATCGCGAGCTCGTATTGATGCAGCGCCTTTTCGTTCTGACCCGCGGAAGCGAGCATATTGCCAAACTTGACGTGGTTCTTTGCGCGCTCTTTTTGCTCGTCGCTGACGGCTTTATCCGCAAGTGCCGGGCCCAAGGCCACCGCGCGCTCCGTGGCGCTCGTCAACGTCGCGTATGCCTCGTAGGCGACGCGCGTCGGGAATGGTGACTCGATAAACGTGAAGAGGCCGATCGACATCCTTCTCGCCTATTGGGCCCCACGCTCACGACTCGACGCCGTGCGTCCCTGGCGACGGAGGCGCGAGCGGCGGCCGCGAGACGAAGGAGGTGTAGAAGTCACACAGACACACATTCACATTCACATACACACATTAACACCATGGCGGGTGTTGAGTCTCTTTTGAAAAAGTTGCTGTGAATATTAAAAAGGACTCAAAAAAAGTCATCTCGAAGCCGTGTGGACACTTGGTCCGCTACGTTGATGGCCTTCAAAGCTGTGCTCACCTCCCGCCCGCCAGCCCGGCGGTCAGATCGAGCGTGATTGGCACCCCTGGGGTGACCGACCATGGGCACTGCCCACGCGTCAGCAGGTTCAAGTAGTCGAAGAGGCAAAACTGCGTGAACAACCCTGTGAACTCGCCCGCAAGCACGCCGGCTGTGTCGGCGCAGGTGCATGTCGCGAGCGCGGCCTCGCGTTTGGCCGGGGGCATCTCGCGGTCGATAAGCAGGAACATCTGCACGTACAGCGTGCCGCCGATGAGCCCAACGGTGAGCGCGCCCGCGTGCAGCGGCCAGCCGGTGATCGTCTGCGTGGCGGCGTCGCCCACAAAACCGACCAGTAGCGCCACTTGGAGCATCACGAGCGCGTGGAGCACTGGCCGCGGCAGCGTGAAGAGCATCCCGGACGCGCGCGAGACGAGCACGCCGCACTGGTAGAGCAGATTGAATGTGTGGTACGCGTTGAGGCGAGAGCCGGCGTCGTCAATGCGCTGCGGCTCGGGCAGCGCGAAGGCCGTCCAAGCGCCGCTCTGGCATGCGTACTCGGCCCAGAAGACGAGGAAGAGGGGCACCATGTAGATCGTGATCTCGCGGAGCAGGCGCATGCGCGCGCACATCGTGGTGCCGTCGTGGGCATCGCGCCCGCGCAGCACGTGGCTCGCGCGATCGAGCTCGGCGTCGGAGAGCGCGATCGAAGCGAGTGAGCACTGCGAGGCGCCGAAGACACTCTCCTTGATCCGGCCCAGCTCGACCTGCACGGGACGGAGGAAGGGACTCGACATGATCCCCTCACCCTTTGTGCTGCGCAGCCAACTCACCATGAGCGGATCGAGGCTCGGGAAGCGGCGCAGCTGCGGATCTGAAACGGCAAGCCGCTGCCTGTGGGGTGCGATCAGCGCATAACGGCCGGGCAGCACACGCTCGTGGTGCAAGCCGCGGCCGCGAGGGATGGCCGCACGAGCCGACCACTCACGCGATCCGCCGACGAGGGATGCGGTGGGTCGTGGAGCGACGACAGGAGCGGTGGCGGGGATGGGGACGAGGGGGAGAGCGGAGGAGGGGATCACAAAAATGGCGGCGGGAACGGCGGGTGTGGTGGCGGCGGCAACGGCGGCGGCACCAACGGTGGCAGTGGCGGCAGCGGCGGAGGCGGGGGCGGGCGCTGCCCTCGGCGGAGGGAAGCCCTCGAGCATCACAAGCCTCGTCTCGGCCGTCGGTCCCGTCAGCGGCGGCGGCGATCGCGGCTGCAGCGGCGATGGAGGCGCTTTCGGCGGAAGCGGCGGCGGTCCGCCCCACTTCGACAGCATCCCTCCATTCCCGTGCCCATCCCCGTTGCCACTCTCCTCGCCATTCTCGTGTGGCGGCACTCGCTCGCTTCCGCTGATCGACTCGGCGAGTAGCTTCTGTTGGGAGTCCGCCGAGAGAGAACGAGTGAGGACCCTCTCGCACTCGCTCGCACTCGCAGGGGAGGGGCCTCTCACAGAGAGAGGGGAGGTACCATGACGGTTCCAGGCGCCTTCGGGCACAAGCGAGCGTGGCACAGAGAGAGGGCCTTCACCTCTCTCTGTGCCGTCAGCCGCATGCCGCTCGCGCTCGCTTGCTCGACCCGCCCCATCGCCCATCGCGTCGAACGCGCAGCCCAGACGGAAAGAGCGATAGTGGCTGCGGTATAAGGCCATCTCAGATGAGCTATCGAAGAGCGGCGGTCGCAGCGGTAGGTCGATGGGCGAGTGCGCCAACGGCACCTGGGCCTCGCGCATCGCGTACAGATTGGCCCCGACGGACCTGGCGCGCGTGAATGCAATGCTCTGCTTCTGCGGAGGAGAGATCTCATCGGAGATCAGCTGCTTCTGAGGAGAGATCTCGTCGGAGATCAGCTGCTTCTGAAGAGAGATCTCGTCGGAGATCAGCTGCTTCTGAAGAGAGATCTCGTCGGAGATCAGCTGCTTCTGAAGAGAGATCTCATCGGAGCTCCTGCACGCACATGCATGGCCATAGGCTCGCGGTGGTATGGGCGAGAGTCCATTCATGGCAAACGTGGCGCTCTCCGCCCTGCGTGGCCGTGCCACCGAGGGCGGGCGCGTACGCCCGTCCTGGCCCGCCACTGTCTCGTCCTCATCGGACTCCTCACTTGTTTCTTCCAAGAGAAGCGTGCCGTGGAAGTGGTGACTCCAGAAGGCTGAACGGCCGACGACGGCCTCCGCGTGTGTCGCGCGGCCCACGGGAGCCGCGCTGATCAACAAGCTCGTGCCGTCTGTCGCTTTGGTCGGCACGCTCGTGCCCTTTTGTGGCTCGGGCAAGGCACCGCCGCTCTCGTCGTCGTCGTCCACCTGCGGCGAGTACTCTCCCTCGAGAGGAGTCGCGTCGACCCAGGGCGTGTCGAGCACGAGGAAGTAGGCGGCCAGATAGGAGAGCACGAGGATCGTGCCGAGCCCAACCGAACCAACGTCGCCCAAAGCTGGCAGCACGAAGATGCGTAGGCCCCAGCCGCACACGCCCGCGCCGCCTGTGCCCGCCGCAAAGGCGGAGATGTGGCGCCGTGGCTGTGCATAGAACTGGGTGAGTCCCATACACGTGGCCTCGCCCGCTGAAGAGCCAATGTCGCCCAATGCGATCCCCAAAAGCTTAAGGCTTGTCGGCACGCCCGGAAGCACGAGCACATACAGGTTTAAGGCGAGGCTTAGGCCGACAAGGAGTATCTTGGCGGTGTATGTACCGCGATCGATCCACAACGGCGCGACGAGCTTGATCGCGAGCCCCGGCGCCGTGTTTACTATGTACACGATCGCCACAGCGTCGGGCATCACGCTGCCTGCGCTGGCATTGGATACCGCGTAGACGACATTGTTCAGCAGGCCGAGGCATGCAAAAGCTATTAGGTTTCGAGGTGAGGCCTGCGCCTCGTCAGTTTCGAAAATTCTCTCGCCGGTGGCGTCATTGCACCTGTCCTGCTGCGGCGCTTCTTCCTTCTGATGTTTTCGCATACCGTTCGTGGAGCGTCGACGAGTCGTCTTTCCGCCACCAAACATCGCGAGATTCGCAAAACTCCCCAATAAATGACGAACCTCGCGTGACGAACCTCCTTTCGCGACATCTGCACGCAAGAGCAACGATCTTCATTGACACAGTCAGACGAAACTTGTTTCGGCACAGGCAACTGTGTGCAGCCGCAGGGTACGGCCCGAGAAACACACGGGTGCTGCAGCGGCTTCAGGGCCGTGTGATGTCCCGCAACGTCGATCGCTCGCCGCACTCGCCGTTCGGCCACCGCCGTGCGCCACGACTCAGTACTGTCAAGGCGCTGCCGTACCTTGAGTTGAAGGACGAAATCAGCTCGGAGACTACGGTTGGCGGTGAGGCTGCCGAGCGGTTGGGCTCCTGCTTGGAGACGGCGGCGTCAAGCCGCAGTTGGCTGTCCGAGATCATGGGCGGCCTGCTCGCTTCCATCGTCATCGTAGTCCTCAATGCGACCTACGCGGGCGTCGTCATGAACACCCCCGTGCTGCGGCCGTACCTTACGTACAGCATCGCCATGTGCCTCGGTTGCACGGCGCTGTCCAACCTGTGGTTGCTCGTCTCGCGGCGCAACATGCCATTCATCTGCGTAGCCGACTCGTTCATGGCCGTGCTCTTCGCGACTACCGCGAGTAACATCGTGCGGCTCGCACCCGACGGGAGCGCCGTGTTTGGCACACTCGTGATTGCAATGCTGCTGTGCTCGCTGCTACTCAGCCTAAGCTACATCGCGACGGGCGTACTGCGCGTGTGCAACGTGATCCAGTTCGTGCCGTCGCCCGTCATGGCCGGCTACCAGGCCTCCATTGGCTATCTGCTGTTTGACTCGGCGGCTAAGTTCCAGGGGTGCTCGCTCTTCGCGCCGCAGTGCTTCCTGCGCGTAGGGGTGGACACGCAGATCGCGCTCTCGTTGGGACTGGGCGTGCTGCTCTCCCTGGCGCAGCACTTCTTGCCCGACGGCATCGCGCGCATCCTTGCGCTGCCCACGATTCTCGTGCTCGCCACGATTCTCTTCCAAGTCGCGCGCCAGCTCGAGCCTTGGCATGGCTCCGACCTAGCGCTGTGGACGATGCAGCCGCCGCCGGTGGCGACGTGCGAACCGACGACGCCGGCGCATTGGGTGCTGCCCTGGGCGATGCACCCGAACGCGGAGGCGGCGTGTGATCTGACGACTCGCACGCTAGGCACGCTGCTCGCGGACCTTGACGTGACGCATATCTCGTGGAGCCTGGCAGCCAAGGAGGCGCTCCTCGCCGCAGTGACCGCCTTCGTACCCAACCTGCTGGGCAAGCTGCTCCAATATTCGGCCCTCGAGGCGCTCTTCGACACCGACATCGACTTCAACCGAGAGATCCGGCACGCGGGCTTCTCGCAGCTCGCCTCGGCGCCCGCGATCATGGTACCCACGGTCACGTACACGGGCATGCTCGTCGCGTGGGACATGGGCGCTCGATCCTTTGTGCCGCCCGCGATGGTCGTCATCAGCTCGATTGTGCTCCTGCTCACGGGCTCGAGAGTGGTCGCGGTGGTGCCCAACTTCATGTTCGCGGCGCTGCTCGTCTCGATCGGCATCACCATGATCTGGGACAACCTGCGCTCCGCGTGGAACATGCTGCCCGTGCACGAGTTCGGCCTTGTCATCCTGCACATCATCCTCACTGCACTGCTCGGTATGCTCTGGGCCGTCGTGCTCGGCGTGCTCTTCACCGCCACCATCTTCATCGTCGAGTACTCGGCGCATTCGGGCGTGCTGCTGAGCGCTACGCTGCTGCTCGAGCGCTCTAAGGTGCAGCGCTCGAGCTTCGAGACGGAGATCCTCGAGCAGTATGGCGCCACCGTGCTCATCGTGCACCTGCACGGCATGATCTTCTTCGGCTCCGCCTCGTCGGTGCTCGAGGAGATCAAGGCGCATGTGCTCCAGCTCGCCGAGCTGCAACTGCCGCTCCAGGTCTTGCTTATGATGGCAATGATTATGATGGCGATGATTATGATGGCGATGATTATGATGGCAATGATTATGATTGCTTATGATTGCCCGTACCGCTACAGGTCTTGCTGCTCGACTTTGACCGGTGCACGGGCATCGACTCGTCCGCCGTGGCCGTGCTCTTCCACACGCGCCGCCAAATCAAGGACGCCAGGCTCATCTTTGCGTGCGCGGGCTCGTCGGTGCTCTCGATGCTCGTCAAGGGCGCGCCCCGCGAGTTCAAGCACTTCACCACGCTCGACCTCGCTCTCGAGCAGTGCGAGAACCGCCTACTAGCGCGCTACATGGGCAGGTGCTCTGATGAACACGACGACCTGGAGGTGATTGCGGGGGATACCGAGGGCACTGGCGCTGAGCTCGGCGTCTCGTCGGGCGTCCACGCCGGCTCCAACCCTTCCTCGGATGACGAGTACCCGTTCGATCCGCCGGGCCACCCACACGCGCTCTGTGCGCTCTCGAAGGGCCACGTGCGCTCCGACAACGTCCACGAGCGTCGCCAGAAGCGCTTGTCCCGCGACAGGCTGCCGAATGTCATGGGGTCCACGGTTGTTGTCGTGGGCGAGCATGAGGGCCAGCCAGTGCAGTACCGCTGCCTGCGGCCCGTGAGCGGCGCGGCTAGCGGAGCGGACACGGCGCCGTCGTCGTCGCTGGGCGACGTGGCCGGCGCGGACGGCGGCGAGGCTCGCGACAAGGCTGGCGTGGCCGGCGGCGCTGCGAGTGCGTACAGCGTCGGGGCGTGCGTGCCAGGCAGCGTGCCAGGCAGCACGCCAGGCAGCACGCCAGGCACGCCGCCGCGCAAGGGGATGCCACACGTTGTGGAAAGGGGCGCGCTGCACCCCAGCGAGAGCCCATACGGACACTGCTCGAGCTCGCCCACGGACAGCGGGCTTGCTGTCATCTACTCGCCCGAGCAGGCACGTGCAGAACTGCGCCCCGAGGCGCTCGCAAAGATGCGCGAGCGCTTCTCGGACGCCGTGCGCAGCGCGTATGGCTCCAAATTCGACTTGGATGAGCTCTTTGATTACTTCGACATCATGCTCGTCCCGCCGCACTTCACGGTTGTCTCACCGCACTTGACGGACGTCACCTCGGGCCTGTCCCCGCCGCCCCCGCCCGACGGCTCACTCCCGCCCCACCTCTACATCATCGATCGCGGCTACGTGTCCGCCTTTTACACCACCCTGGGCGGCGAGCAGCCCTCAATACAGCGCCCCGGCGGCTCCCGCGCCGGCGACCTACCGACTGTCGACGGCGCGGGCGGCAGCAGCAAGCCGCACCGTCGCTTAGCCAAGTACGGACCGGGCGCCATCCTGGGCGTCGACTCCTTCGTGACCCCGGACGACATGCCTTCGCTCACGGTGATGCCGACGGCGGCCATCTCGGACGAGTATTCCCAACTGCTCCGGCTGCCGCGCTCGCGCTGTGACGAGCTCGAGAGGCTCGCGCCCGCGCTCATCTTTCGGCTCTATCGGTTGCTCGTGCTCATCTCGGAGCGGAGGCTGCAGGAACATCGGCTGCGTGTGGTCGCCTCCGAGACCTTCAAGATCAATGTGCGCCCCTCGACCAACTTCCAGCGAATGCTCATCTCCGACCAGCTACCGACCTCTTCTCGTGCCCCTCCAGGCTCGCTCCCGACGTCAAGCTCAACCGACCAGCTACCGACCTGCCGACCACGCGCAGCCTGTGCTCCTGCAGCCTCCGCTCCTGCTTCGGAGTGTGGAGTCTGAATCCTTGTCGTGCAGATCGACTCAATCGTTTCGAACGATTGAGTCCGATTCGATTGAGTCCGAGACGTCCAACTCACGCCGCCTCCTTCATGCAGCGGTGATCAGGCAGGCCAACCGCCAGCGCAGGCCAGGCCCTGGCCAGGCCCCGTCCGGGGCAAGACTCGACTCGGTCAAACTCGGTCGTGTTCTTGAGGTGTACGATTACTATGTTTAGGTATTAGCTCATACGTATAGGTAGAAGGTACCGACCGATATCCGACTCTCGAAGTCGAACCGCAACAAAGAAAAATACCCATTAAAATCACAGCGCATATCCAGAATCCACCGGCGCGCGGCGGGACGCGCGCGCGTGAGCTTCAAAAACGTTCAAAATCAGCAGGTGGTGGGCGCGTAGTGTGTGAATCCAGAAAGGGCTCCAAGAATACCTCCCCCTACCCCTTTGGGTCAATCACTGAGTTCAAAATCAGGTGGTGGGGATAGTCGGTGACAGTTCGCGTCCTCACAGGCTCACGCAGCTGAGTGAAATTTCGATATACTGTTCCTCTAACCTAACTCTAACCTCTAAGACTTAGTGTTTAGGAGCTGCGAAATCTGACGTTGCAGCTTTTTCAAGCGTTACTTTGATGACCCTAAGCTCACAGCTGTCACCTGTGAGTCAAAAATTCTCGCAGCTCCAGGAGCTGTCGTCCTCGTCGGAACATACATGTATTTGAAGCAAAAACTTGTTGATCCAACTGGTTGAGTTACGGAGTTTGAATTCTCACAGCTCGTTAACTTCAGGAGCTTTGAGATGCCACTCTCAAGCTGCTCAAGTTGGATGTTAGCTTGGACTGGGGGGGGGGGGGGGAAGCTTTTTTTCACTGAGCTCGCGCCCCAGGTTGGAAAAGGACTTCGCGACTGCACGAAAACGCGTCAGAGTGAATGCGTCTCATCACCCTTGCCCCATCAATACTCTTCAAAGACCGATCCAATACAGCCCAGCCCTGCATCCGATTGCTTGCATTTGGCCTGGTGATGCCTTTGTAAGCGGCACAATCGCCAACGGCGGTTTGTGGGATGCCGAGCTCGCGCATGTCATGGTGGATCACCTCCGCAACAAACCCACCTCGCTTGTGATCGATGCTGGCTGCAACGTCGGGCAGTTTTCGTTGCTCGCCGCTGCATCGGGGCACTTTGTCGCCGCAATCGATGCTCTTCACGAGCATGCCGCCATGGTAAATCATGCGGCAATTCTCAACGGCTTCCAAGATCGCATCTGGGTTCAGAACGTTGTGCTTGCTGCAAAAGACGACGGGAAAGCCACCGTCACCAGGGACGGCATGAGCTCAAACATGGGTGGCATTACCCCGAAGCTTGATGCGAGAAGGCTGCAGGTTGCCCATGTGCGCACGGCGACGCTGAATGCTCTACTCCGACACCACAAGCCCAGCCTGCCAGTCTCCTTCTTTAAGCTTGATGTGGAAGGTTTCGAGCCGCTGGTGTTGGAAGGGGCGCAGAAGTGGCTAGTGGCGCGTCGGCCGCAAGCCATTGCGCTCGAGATCACTCCTCAAGCTTGGCGTGCACATGGATATAACGTAGCGGACGTTCTGCAGGGGATCATGGACCTGAACTACACGTGCGCACGCTTGTACGGCGGGCTCAAGGGGGTGCCGCGGAGTGCGCTGCGCTCGTTTGTGCAAACCATAGAACATCTCAACACCGTCGACATGGTCTTCACCCACGAAAGCGAGGCATCCAAACGACCTGCTTGACGAGCACATCTTTCGGAAATGGGGTATGCTCCAGCAGCACAGACCAGGCAGCCGCAGAGCCGCTTGGGGTATTTCCGTGAGGGCTTTTCTCCGGATTCATATAAATTTGGACCTGTCGATGAATTCCACAGCTGATGATTGATATTCCCAAGTTTTCACACTGTATGGATACTTTCTGCGCCGATTGGTTTTCATGGCGGCCATTACGCAGGCGGAGAGTGAATCACTCTGGAATGAGGTCAAGGGGATGATGGACGACGCGCAGGATGACCCCGAGAGCGTGCAGCCGCTCTCGAGCGACGAGGAAGGATACGTTGATCGCCTTATGGAGGGCCGCACGGCACGTATCGGCCGTCAGTCGTTCTCCAAGTTCACGGCGGCAACGCCAGTCGAACATCGTGCTGCGGCCGCGCCCGTAGCCACAGGTGGAACGGCCTTTGCACAACGCATGCTTGCCGCGTTTGACGGTTTGCGTCCTGACGCCCTGAGCGCCTTTCGGCCCAATGGCCTCGATGGGAGCGGGCGCATCGGCCCCGCATTCGAGCAGCAATGCCGTGGGCATAACCTCGCGGAGCCGATCACACCATCGCTGCAGGACGTGGCTGACGAAGATGAGGGCGAGGAGGAGGACAAAGAGGATGAGGAAGACGAAAGCTTCGACTACGCCGAGGAGCACGAAGGCAAAGAACAGGACCCGCGTGAATGGTCGCGCCACACGGCCACGTGGGCGGAGGACGTCTCCGACAGTGAGGAAGAAGGGTATTGCAGGCCGTCAACGGATTCCGAGGTGAGCCTCCGGGGCGCGAGAATCGGAGGTGGAGGCGGCGGCGGTGGCGACGGCGGTGGCGGCGGCGGTGGTGGCGGCGGCGGTGGCGGTCGCGGTGGCGGCAAGGGTGTTGGCCATGGCGGCGCCGGCGCGATCGCGGCGTTCGGCAGTCTACGCGACCTCGACGACCTCGACGAGCTCGACGCCATGGATGAGGGAGATGAGGCAGCGGGTGGAAGCCGCGCGGCGGGCCTTCAATCTGCGGATGGATCGGCTGCGACTCGACGTCCAGAGCTCCGCTCGCCCAGGAAGCGAACGGGCGACGTGGTCCGTGCAAATGCTGCCTCTGGCAAGAACGATGGCAAAGAGGGGGCGAGCAGCGGGGCCCTGGGCGTGGCCGGGATGACGAAGCGGGTGCGCTTCGAGGAGCCACAATCGGCAATGGCCGTCGACAGCGAAGCGGCGAACGCCGCAGGCCTTGCAGATCTGCTGAAACTGATTGACGCGTCACAGCTCGCAGCTGTTGCTAGCGGTGCAAGCAGCGCCGCAGAAGCTTTGGAGTTGGGTACTGACAGGACGGCTCGGAGCAAGCCGCGCTCGAAGGCACCTTGGCGTCGTGGGCTTTGAGCCTGTGAAACGTGCTGAGTGGCTGCGAGCCTGTGACGTGCTGAGTGTGGCCCGGCCCCTGCTCTGCTCGCTACCTGGTGCGGTGCCCGTTTGGTGCGTAGCCTCAAGCTGTTGAAGGCGTCATGTGTTATTGAAGGCAAGGCGAATATGATATATGTGTTCCTACCGCCCGGAAGCGAAGCCGAAGGTGCGCCGGGCCACTTGCGACCGGGCCCGACTGCCGACGTGCCGTGCGCCGCGCGGCACCGCATCGCGGCGCGTCCCCGTCCCCGCGCCACGCCATTCGCCGGGTGCCTGACCGCGCGATTTCGTGGGTGCGCTGCGTGGCATGGGGCCATGGCCCTGCGTGGACGATACGATGCCGAAAAGCGGAAGTGGTCGGTGGACGCGCGGCCGCGTCCGGGAGCGGTCTCTTGAAGAGCCAGTAGTTGACATGCTGCTGTACTAAGACGTACTGGTTTCACTGTT
>ENA-UOXK01001375-UOXK01001375.1-mixed-culture-metagenome-genome-assembly--contig:-NODE-1375-length-17208-cov-37.296100_pt1 | contig 17208 bp, 7 predicted proteins | sample MGYA00238160_ERZ761638 | MGnify/ENA primary metagenome ERZ761638 (study PRJEB28912, sample SAMN08777098) | mixed culture metagenome | isolation source: Freshwater growth medium | place: USA...
TCATGTCTTGCTGCGGGGGTGTGTCGCGAGACAAGTGGGGAAACTCACCTGATCTTGACTGAGGTCCAGCAAGACCTCATATATGAGTAGGGCCAGTGTGGGCTTAGGTCAGGGGAGGGGTCGGTACATCTCTTAGTAGATGCATGCATACTGTCTTACCATGTTTGGTTAGACTGCCATACCATGTATGGTCACGCTGTTGTGATACCCTTCTTTGGGTTGTGTCGGACAAGCTAGTGTAAGCGGTCTTCGCCCACTTCTTCCCTCTCGATCGCCTGTGGGGGATCCGAGGAGCTACTCTCGAACTCTCGCAACAAATAGTACTGTAGCGCGAGAAATACACGCGGCGCCGCCCAACATGGACCCACTTCGATCGCTCTACGCCATGGGCGATGACTTCTCGAAGCTGCGCTCGCCGCGGCCGAAGGCGACGATGAGTGGCGTGCTCGGGCCGGCGGGCGCCTCCATGGCTGACGTCCTCTCGCCGGCTGGCGCGGCGGGGACCGGCGCCTCCACGAGCAGCAGCGCGGTGCAGAGCGCCTTCCAGGAGCTCGTCGCCAAATCGCCAGTGCCCAAGGTACTCATGGAGAGGCTGCGGCCGGCGAGCGGCGCCTCGCCCTTCAATGCTGGCCTCTCAGCCTCGATGCCGCCGCCGCCACCCCCGGCTACGGCGGCGTCGCCAGCGGCCTCGCGCGCCGCTATTGGGAGCAGAGGCGAGCCGTCTGGTGCGCAACCCAATGGCGCGGCGCGCCTCACGACCCCGGGCAGTGGCGGAAGCCGTGCGCCCGCCGCATTCTCGGCGCTCTCGGCGGACAACTGTGCACCAGCGGCGCCGGCGCCGGCGGCCAATGGCGCCATGAGCACGGATGCCGCCCGGAGCGTCGGCGCCACTGGCAATGCGGCGGCCCTCGAGCCGGCCTCAGCCACCACCGCCGAGGCCGCCGCGCCCGGATCGCGCTCCGCCAAGCCAGCGACGCACCTGAAAGAGTGGTACCTGCGCAGGCTCGGGCGCACAGAGGCGGGCGAGACGTTGCTCGCTGTCGAGGGGCTTCGTTGCGACCCTCACGCTGGCGTCTCGGCGAACAAGCCGTGGCACTCGACGGCCATCGTCGAGCGTGTCTCCGCGCGCGACCTGCGCACCTCGTCGGGCTCGCAGTACGTGCTCGATGGTCCGATGCGCTCGGCGCCACCCGCGTCGGCAGGGCTGTCACCCGAGCTCATCCAGGCCTTCGCCCAAGGCTTTCCGACGGACTGGCGCGACTACCTCGCGCCGTCGCGCTTCCGCAAGCGCTCGGTAGGTGCCGCCGCCGCCGCGTCCGCCAGCCTGCAGGCGCAGCGACAGGACAGTGAGCAGCAGCCATCGTCATCGGCGCCGCAGGGCGAGCAGCCGACCCCACCGTCCACGGTGACGGTGCAACCGATGTGTTCGATGGAGGGGACGGTGGAGGGAGAGGCGGAGGGAGAGGCGGAGCCGCCACCGGAGCCGCCACCAGACGAGAGCGACGGCTCTGGCGATACTCACGCGGAGCCCGGCCCGTCGTCGTGCGCCCCCTCGGTCCCCACCGCCAAGGGTCCCCGTGAGACACCAGTGCCGAGCTCCACCGATCTCGCTGCCTCCCGCTCGCATGCCTCAGCCGCTGCGCCACCAGCTGCGCTCGTTGCCGCTCCCGCTGCCCCTTCCGCCCCTTCCGCCCCTTCCGCGCCTTCCGCGCCTTCCGCGCCTTCCGCGCCTTCCGAGCCTTTCGCACCTTCTGCATCTGAGGCTGTGCGTGAGCCGTCGTCGGCCAAGGGAAAGGCACTGGTCAGCTCGGCGGCGGCCGCCACACCGGATGCCGTGACTCCAGCGGGAACGGTTGGCGTGGCGAGCCCAGCGGGAACGGTTGGCGTGGCGAGCGGTCGCGGCCGCGGATCCCGCGTTGGGCGTGGCGGCCGCAGCGGCGGCGCGAGAGGCGGCAGCGGTGGAGCGGGCGTGCCACCTGTGGGAAGCCTCGTGCGCGTTCACAAGAGCGGTCCGCATTGCGAGCAGCTTGCGCGAGTTGTGTCCATGTCGAACGGCTTCCTGAGGCTCAGGCTCACCAGACCGCTGGCCGACGACGACGCGGGTGCGACGATCAACATGCGTGCATCCGAGTGCGAGGTCGTTCACGAAAGGGTGGGCGAGGAGGAGGAGGCGGACGCGGGCGTGTTGGCCTATGGAACGCGGGAGGCAGTTGAGGAGCTCTCATCTGCGCCCGCCACGGCGCCCATGCCCGCCCCCGCCACGCCCGCCCCCGCCACGCCCGCCCCCGCCGCGCCCTCACAGGCGCCCGCCACGGCGCCCGCGCCCGCACCCGCCGCCGCGTCGACGTCGTCCATGAAGGCCTCCCCCCGCGTACCTGATGAGGGAGGCAATCAGCATGCAACCAGCTTGAGCATCAAGGCCTCCCCCCGCGTGATCCACCGGTCGACGCCGCACGAGGGGCCCGCGCGCACGGTGCGCTTCGCCGCGCCTCTCTCTGATCGGAGGGAGCACCCGTCGCCGGAGGAGGAGGCGGCAGCGCGCGCGGTGGCGGCGCGAGAGGCGGCATCGGCCGAGGACGACGACGACGACGACGATAGTGACGACGACGTGAGTCTTGCAGTTCGAGTGGGCCGGGCCAGCGCGGTTCGTCAAGCCGTGGCCCAGCACGCGCCCGAGGCGGCGCCCGAGGCGGCGCCCGAGACGGCGCCCGAGGCGGCGCCCGATGCGGCGCCCGAGGAAGGCGCCTTCGACGCGGGCGCCGAAGAGGAAAGCGCTGCGCCGGCTGTCGCTGCCTTTGACGCCGCGACAATCGACGCAACACTGTGGGTGGGCGCCGCGGCGGCAGGCTGGTCGCTCGAGCACAAGGAACGTGGCGGTAAGCTGGGATATGTGTCGCCGTCGGGGCAGCGCTTCGGGACGCTCCAGTACATCCGCAAGAAGTTTGGAGCGAACGCGCCGGCGGCGGCGCCAGCCGTGGAGGAGGAGGCACCCGCAGCGGAAGAGGACGAGGCGGAGGAGGCAGCGGACAAGGCTGACCCGGAGTTGGCAGCGGAAGCGGCGGAGGCGGCAGCGGCGGACGAAGCGCCGTCGTGGGCGGCGGATGAGGCGCCGTCGTGGGCGGCGGATGAGGCGCCTCTGCGCCTGTACTCGTGCCAGGCGTGCGGAGGAACCAAAAAGTGGAAGAGCCACAAGTGCGGCAAGCCCTGCCCTCCATCATCATCAGCAGCAGGGGCGCCCGATGCGTCGCCTGCGCCGCCACCAGTGGCTGCCAAGGCGCTCGTGGGGGAGGTCGTGGCGGAAGAAGAGGCAGTGGCGGAAGATGCTGTGGCGGAAGAGGGTGGCGTGCAGGGTGCGGAGAGGAGGGGGCGGGCGGGTAAGCGGCGGCGTGTTGAGGCAAATGAGGAGGTGGACGATGACGAGGAGGAAGGAGGCGCGCAGGCATCCGACGATGCCGCCGCGCTCGACGCCGCGACGATCGACGCAACACTGTGGGTGGGCGCCGCGGCGGCAGGCTGGTCGCTCGAGCACAAGGAACGTGGCGGTAAGCTGGGATATGTGTCGCCGTCGGGGCAGCGCTTCGGGACGCTCCAGTACATCCGCAAGAAGTTTGGAGCGAACGCGCCGGCGGCGGCGCCAGCCGTGGAGGAGGAGGCACCCGCAGCGGAAGAGGACGAGGCGGAGGAGGCAGCGGACAAGGCTGACCCGGAGTTGGCAGCGGAAGCGGCGGAGGCGGACGATGCGGATCCGGAGGGGGAGCCGACTCCTCTTCACATTCACACGACAGGCAAGCAAGTGCGACGGCAGCTGCAGGAGCGCGCGAAGGCGAAGGGCATCAAGGCAAATGCAAAGAATGACGTTCTCATTCAGAAGCTCCGTGCCGCGGGCCATTCTGAGGATCTCGATTGGCTGGTGCAGGTGGGTCTCTCCAAGCCGGAGCTGCGATCTCAAGGACCAACGGCGGAGGGCCCGGAGGCGGAGGGCGCGGAGGACGACGAGGAGGCGGAGGAGGCGGAGGCGGCAGAGGAGGCCGAGGCGGCGGAGGAGGCGGAGGCGGCAGAGGAGGCGGAGGCGGCAGAGGAGGCGGAGGCGGCAGAGGAGGCGGAGGAGGCGCAGGAGGCGGAGGCGGCAGAGGAAGCGGAGGCGGCAGAGGAGGCGGAGGAGGCGGAGCCAGTGGCGCCAGTGGCGCCAGTGCGGGGACGCAAGAGCGAGCAGCCCTCTCCGAGCTCGCGTCGGCGCAGCCATGCGCACTCGCTCATGGAAGCCGCCGAGCAACGCGCCGCCGCCGCGGCAGCCGTTGCTCGGGGTGCCAGCAGCAGCAGCAGCAGTGGTCGTCGCAAGTCCGCCTCGACTGCCTCGGCCCCCCCCGCATCACTCGATGCGGGGAGTCGCCGCCGCGCCGTGTCGCTCGGCGGCGCCCCTCATGCGCCCCCGCGCGCGGCGGTTAGCGCCGAGGCGGCTCCAGGCGGGCACGCGGGCGTGGCCGCGTCTCCCTCAGGGCGCGTCTCGGGGCGCGTGCGGCTGCCGCCACTCGCCTTTTGGGCCAATGAGCTCGTGCAGCGCGACAGTACCGGCGGCTACGCGGACGGCATCAAGATTACCCAAGTGCAGGACAGGCTCAGCGAGGATTGGAAAGCCACCAAGTCCAAAGGGCGCTCGCCCGCGCGACGCCTGCCCAGCGGCGGCGGCGGCGGCGGCGGCGGTGGCGGCGGCGGCGGCGGCAGCGGCAGCGGCGGCGGCGCAGCGCGCAAGAGGAAGGTCTTGGATCAGGGCGGAGAAGGACGCTCCGAGAGGGTGGGTGGCGCGAAGCGAGCGCGTAGCGCGGCGACAAGGCAGCCCGAGCGGGCCACGCGGCCGCGTAAGATTGATATGCTCGACGCGGATCCTGAAGGCGAGGGCGAGGAGGAGGGCGAGGAGGAGGAGGGCGAGGAGGAGGAGGAGGGCGAGGAGGAGGAGGAGGAGGAGGAGGAGGAGGAGGAGGAGGGGCAGGAGGCGGAGGCGCAGGAGGAGTCGAAGCCGAAGACGACGGCGGAGTCGAAGGCGAAGAGGGCGGCAAATGCCAACGAGAAGGCGGCCGCGGCGGCCGAGGCGAAAGCGAGCGCCGTCGCGGAGAAGGAGGCGAAAGCCAAGGCGGCAGCGAAGGCCAAGGCCAAGGCCAAGGCAGCGGCTGAGGCTCGGCTGGTGAAGAAGGGGAAGGAGAAAGCGTCGAGCAGTGCCAAGGCCGCTGGCAAGCAGCCAGCGAAGCCACGTGTACTACCCAGCGGGCGGGCGGTCTTTCCGGCGGCAGCAGGCGAGGCGGTGCTGGCGGCGACGGCGTCGGCGATCGCGCCGCCGCGCGCGCCGCAGCAGTTGCGAGAGTACGTGGCCAGCGAAGATGAGACTGTGCGCCAGATTGCGACGGCGTGTGGTGTCGACGCTAAGGCGCTGGTCGACCTCAACGCGGCTAAGTTTCCAGACCTGCGCGCGAGCTCGAAGCTCCACCAGAACACGAAGCTGCTCGTACCGGTGAAGGAAGGGCCGCCGCCGCCCAGGGGGCGTACCTTCACATACGAATACCGCGCGCCGCCGCCACCAGCCGCCGCCTCGTCGTCGACGGCTGTTGCCCGTGCCGGGCGCTGGGCGCTCAACGCAGCCAAAAGTGGGCTGGCGGCGGCCCGGCCGGTAGGGCGCCCGCCGAAGCGAAAAGCGGCCGAGCTCGAGGCCAGCAGCGGTGCAGATGAGGGGGACGACGATGGCTTCGTAGATCACTCGCCATGGAGGGCTGGGGGCGGAGGCGGTGCGAGGGGGCGAGGCGGTGGGCGGCCGGGAGGGCGCGGCGCCGCGCGCGGGCGAGGCATCCGCATGGCCTCTCTGCCCACACTGCCCACGGGCGACGGCGCTGCCGACGATGACGACCACGAAGACGACGACGGCGACGATGACGGGCTGATGCGCAATTTCACCGCTGCGGAGCGTGCCGCGCATGGCGAGTATGCAAGCAAGCTGAAGACGAAAAGGCAGGCGCCGTCGGGAGCACGCGCACCCCCAAAGGCCAAGCGACCGGCAGCGAAGGCCGCCGCCGCCGCCGCCGCCGCCGCCGCCGCCTCCTCATCGCGCGCGGCGGGCGGTGCTCGGGTCGGCGCTCAGTCGCCCACTCCCACCGAGGTGGATGAGGAGGAGGAGGAGGAGGATGGCGTGGAGGATGAGGGGGACGAGGAGGAGCAGCCCGCAGAATACTTTCCCGAAGACGAGGACGACGACGAGTGAGCGCGTGGCACGCATCGATGCTTGCGGGAGACGCGAGGTACGGGGTCGCTCCCTATAGTACGCCGAGTCCGCATGGAATTTTTGTGTTGGAGACGCGAGCGCAGGTGTCGTGCTGGAGACGCGCGTGCGCGCGCGCGTTCGCTCGCCTGTGCCGCGCCGTGCCGCGCTGTCCGCTGGTGCGCGTGCTCCGCTGCTCCGCCCGCGTCCCGTCCGTTGCATTTCCAACGTTCAAATAATTTTTCGCCTTGGGCCCGGACGCGGACCGGTGATTTCGCGCGGCGCGGGTTCGCGCGCGCGGGTAGCTCGTTTTATGCGCTAGCTGACACGTGTGCTGACACCGACGAGATGCCCGCTACTCGGTCCTTACGATCGCGTCCTGTCCGGTGCTCCGAGCTTGTTCGGTCGAACGGTGTCGGTTTCTTACGTGCACCCCGCAACCTGGTGCTCCATGGTCCGGTCCGGGCGTCCAGCAGCGCGGATGCCGCATGCCCTCCGATGTGCACTCTCGTTATCAATAGGATCGTGAATAGCCGCAGCCCTTCGTGTTGGCACACATTGCCACTGCTGGGCAGTGCCATGCGCAGTGCCATGCGCCCGGAATCCGCTCACGCGCATGCTGACGGCCTCCCTCATCGCATGCTCACCGCCTCTGCACTAGCCAGGCTTCCTACTTCTTCTTGTACTTGCCAAGGATGGCGAGCGCTTCTTCCGTTGACAGCTCACCCGGCGCCGTGGGCGGCCGAGGCGCGGCCGGTGGCTCGGCGGGCGGCGGCGGCGGCGGCGGCGGCGGCGGTGGCGGCGGCGGCGGCGGTGGGGGTGGGGGCGCTGGTGCTGGAGCCGGAGCGGGCTTGGGCTTCGCGGCCACTGGAGCCTTCTCTGCTGCCTTCTTCTTGTCAGCCGCCGCCTTGTCAGCTGTCGCCTTCTTGTCAGCCGCCGCTTTGTCGGCCGCTGCCTTTTTATCAGCCGCCGCCTTTTTGTCGGCCGCCGCCTTCTTCTCAGCCGCCGCCTTGTCAGCCGCCGCCTTCTTCTCGGCCACCGCCTTGTCAGCCGCCGCCTTCTTTTCGGCCGCCGCCTTCGCCGCCGCCGCCTTTTTTTCGGCCGCCGCCTTGTCAGCCGCCGCCTTCTTTTCGGCCGCCGCCTTAGTCGCTATCGCCTTCTTCTCGGCAGCCGCCTTGTCAGCCGCCGCCTTCGCCGCCACCTTGTCCTCCTTGGTGCCCGCTGCCGCCTTCGACGCCGCTGCCTTGGCCTTTGCCTCCGCCGCCGCTGCCTTGGCCTCCGCTGACGCTTTGGCTTTCGCCTCCTTCTCCGAAGCACGCTTCGCCTCCGCCTCCGCCTTCTCTTTCGCACGTTTCTCTGCGGCCTCCGCCGCCGCCTTTGCCTTCGCCGCATTGTCCACCTTCGCCGGCGCCGCGGACGCCTTCTCAGCCTTGGCCTTTGCGGCGGCCTCCGCCTTGGCTGCCGCCAGTGCCGCCTTCTCGGCATTCGCTTTCTCTGCCGCCTCCGCCCTCTCGGCTTTGGCCTTTGCATCAGCCTCGGCCTTCTTCTTGGCAGCCTTTTCCTTTGCCTTCGCCTCCTCCGCCTTAGCCTCAACCTTGGCCTTAGCGGCGGCTTCCCTGGCTGCAATCTCGGACTGCGGCAGGTCTGCAGGCGCGATCGAAGGCCCCACCACGAACGCCGCAGCAGTAACAAATTGCGCGGCCACGAGGCCGAGGATGCCCTTCACAATAGGACGCGAGTTCAGATCCGGAGGTGGTCGACCGGCCATGACCGGCACGCTGCTCCGCGCATTCGTGTCCGGGCGACCGCCTAAGCGTGCCATAGGCGCAAAGGCCCACGCATTGGGCGCGAATACCACGAGCGTGAGCGTGAGAGCTCTCATTTTCATCTCTGTACCGGTGGTCGGGGTTTCGTCAAAATTAAAGAATTTCGTCAAATTTAACGACATTCTCTGTATCGCAGCCTAGAGATACCTCCAACCTGTGAGTCGGTGGTCGCATTATAGGAGGTTATTCGCGAGTATGCCGAGGACTTCTAGATAATCGAGATCCGCTCCAACCTCCAAAAATAACGGCATAACCGATAACGATAACCATAAGGATGTTGAGCAGATAAGCTTAAAGCTCGTCCCCGTGGCGAGAGCCCGCTACTATCTCATTAATCCCTCACCCAGGGTGGGGCTTTGTGGTAGTTCTCGAGAGGTGAGTTGTGTTTGAGGTTAAGTTTGAGGATTGAGCGGGTCCCCGGCGGCGGGGCGCGCGCCGCCGAGGCATGAGGACCATGAGCCTTGAGCGGCGTGTAAAGGAACGATACTCCACTGATCGACTCGCTCTCCAGACCACAGCGGACTCATTGAGCGGACTTGGGACTAGCGAGGACTACGCTCGCTCTACAACGTCAACGCCGGACACAGGTTCCAATGGGGGGAGCAACTGACGCGCGATACGTAGCCTTCCCGAGTGTGCGCGCTGTCTGATGTGATTCTCTACAAACACGGAACTGCGCAGATGCGGCAGCTCGAGCTGCCCAGCTGCACCCACCAGCCTCCAGGAGGTGCGATCCTTTTATTTCCTGAGCATCGCACGCCGGCACGGCGGGTCACCGCGGGCACTGTGGGCAGGTGCCCAGCGTGAAGGTGAGGTATTGCTTCACCTCGCTTGGCCACGTGATGCGCACCACATGCTCGCAGCCTGGCAGGCGCACCGCCACCTTCTCGCCGCCGCTCACCCCAACCATGAGGGACGAAGCGACGCGAAGTTTGCCTGGTATGGTTGGATGCCGTTCACACAAGGGCGGTGTGAACAAGGGCGGCGCTGACGGGGCGGAGGTGCCGACCCGTGGTGACTCGTTTGCAGCTGCCCCCGTGACCTGCGGCTGCGGGCGAGGCGGCTGCGGCTGCGGGCGAGGCGGTGCCCCTGGGACCTGCGGCTGCGGGCGAGGCGGCTGCGGCCGCGGCTGCGGGCGAGGCGGTGCGGCTGCGGACTGCGGCTGCGGGCGAGGCGGTGCGGCTGCGGACTGCGGCTGCGGCTGCGGGCGAGGCGGCTGCGGGCGAGGCGGCTGCGGCTGCGGGCGAGGCGGCTGCGGCTGCGGGCGAGGCGGTGCGGCCGCAGAAGAAGCGGCGGGGGCGGCAACAGCCAGCGGGCGAGGAGACGGGGAGGTGGCGGAGGGCCCGGACGGCGATCGTGAGGGCAGCACCGCGGTTGAAGCAGGCGGTGGCGCGGAGGCGGCTGGTGACCGCGTAGCTGGTGGCGGCGCGGCAGCACGAGCGGCCTGTGGCGGCGGTGGCATAGCAGCGGCTAATGGCGGACCCGCCGTGGTGGGAGCGACTAGCGGGCGGGGCGGCGTGGGGATGCTCACCACGGCGGCCGGCGACGTTGCGCCCACCTTCTGTCGCTTGGAGGGCGACGCCCGAGAGCTTAACGCGGGCTCCTCCGGCCGCTGAGTGTACACCGCCCCATCGGGGGAGACGTACCGGTAGTGACCGTCTCCGGACCTTCGGTACACTGTCCATCCGGCGGCGGAGGCGCCCACCCATAGCCTCGCATCGATCTCGTCAGCAGACAGCGAGGCACGCTGCACGCCAGCTTCCTCCTCACGGCCGGCCGTGACGGAGCCCACAGGGCGCTTGGTCGGCCCCTTGTCCGGCCCTTTCTCGGGCCCCTTGTCCGGCCCCTTGTCCGGCCCCTTGAGGGACCTGCGATTGCTTGGGAGCACCAGGTCGACGCCGATCCTGAAGCCGCTTGATCGCTTGAATAGCGGCGCGGTGAGGCTGGAGAGGGCCTTGAGCGCCAAGGACGGAACGTTTGCAGACTCCCCCGCGCCGCCATCGCCATCGGGTGGCAGCGCGGCGCCTGGGCTCGCGAACGGATCGTCTTCGGGAGCCTCGAGACCCTTGGTTGCATGCATATGGATGGCGTACGCTACCGCGGCCTCCTCCTTGCGCCCGAAGACACCGAGGTACGTCGCGTTGTGGAAGGCCTCGTAGAGGCGCAGGCGCACGCCGCCGAAGGTGAGCATCTTGCGGAACACGCCGCGGTACGCCGTTTGGCAGTACGGCCCGCGGAGCGGCGCGACCGGCCGCTCCGCGGTGGTGATGGACTTTTGGGCCTTTTGGGCGTTACCCAACTTCGCCATGTATTCGCGTACCTGGCTGAGGACGCCCGACTCGACGCCGAGGCGCTCGGCGCGTGCGATGAGTTCGAGGAGCTCCTCGGCGCGCTCGCGCATCTCCTCCACCGCCTGCGCCGCCAGCTGCGCCTGTCGTTTCGCCTCGCGCTCCGCCTCCAATTTGGCCTCCGCGCGCAACTCGGCGTCGCTCAGCTTTGGAGGAGATGCGAAATTGCCCGGGATGAAGAAGGGATCATCCGTGACCTTGATCGAGGTGGGCGAAACGGCCGCGAGTCCCATCACACTCGGCGCGCCCACGCCGCCGCCGGGTATGAAGAGGTCGTCCTCCACCTTCACCTTGTGACGGGTGCTCACGGGTGGCACGGTCGCGCCCAACACGACGCCCACAGGCGGCACGCTGCCGCTGCCGCTGCCTTCGGCGCCATCCCCGGCAGAGGCCGTGGCCTTCGCGCTGCCCGCGGCCGCGGTAGGTTCAGCCCAGCCCGGGATCGGCTGCGAGATGATCGTCAGGAGAAGCTTCTTGACGCACTCCCTCTCCTTCTGCTGGCGGGCGTCGGCCCGCGCTGAACGGCGTATGTTCGCCTCCGCCGGCGGTGCCGAAGCTGCGGGGCCACCGCGGCCGGCCTCCGACGCCGCAGCTGCGGGGCCGTCGCTACCTGCCTCGGTCAGCCCAAGGTATGCCTCGGCCTTTCGAAACGAGTCGAGCGACACGCCGGTTGGTGAGATCATGTACGCATCGCCACTCACGCCACCGGCACTCTTGCGCGCCCGAGGCTTCCATCGCACCAGCCACCCCTCCGCGCCTGGCACCGGCGCATCGCCCGCCCATTCAAGCTGCTTCGCATGGCGCACCGCCGCCTCGAGCGCTTGGAACAGCGCCATCCGCCGCTCGCGCTCCTCGGTTGTCAGCGCCGCACCTCCGCCCGCGCTGTCGTCGACCACGCCGCCCCCTGCCTCCGACCCCCCTTCCTCGTCCGCGCCGCGCGCAGTGGCGACGGCCGGCGCAGCAGCTGGGGCGGTGTCGGCGCCGCGCGCGCGTCCTACGCCCTGCGCCGCCGCCGCCGCTCGCTCGAGCCTCATCGGGTCGCCGCTTTTGGAAAGGCCAGTCTCGAGACGCCACTCCTCCTTGGCGAGGTCGATTTGCTCGACGACATCGTCGTCCAAGTAGTGCACCTCGTGTTGACCCGTAGCGTGGCTGTACCCGGTGACCATCGCCACATACCATTCCTCGTCCAGTGGCCAGTGGACCTCAATCCGCTGGCCGACGACCGCCGTTCCTGACAGTGTCGGATTCTCATGAGCGCTCCACTGCCGATGCTGCGCTTTCCACTGCCGATGGAGCTTGGTGCCCGGCTGCAGCCACAGCCGCATGCCTTCCCACGTCCGCGCCACCTCCACCACCTCCTCCTCGTCCTCCTCGGCGTCGTCGTGGGCACCTGCCGAGGCTCCCTGCGGATTGAGGCTGATGACTGCGGGGGCGACGGCGGCGGCGGCGGCGGCGGCGCGCTCGACCGCGCGCGCCTTGGCGAGCGCGTCATGCACCAGCTGCTCCCAAAAGGCGATCGCCGTCTCTCGGTCCCAAAAATAGGGCACGTCCACCTGCTCGGCCACCTCGAGAGCCCGCTCCTCCGTTGTCTTCTTGGGCACCGTGGCCGCCTTGGCCTTCTTGCTGCCGCCCCCCGCGGCGGCGGCAGCCGCGCGCTTGGTGCCCACAGCGGCGTCGGCGTCCTCGGCCCCGTCGAATGACGAAACCGTAACCGTCGGTGGAGGCCCTGCTACGAAGCTGCTTGTGACGGCGCGGGCAGCTGCGAGCGGATCGGCGGCGAGGTACACGCGTGCAAAGTGCGTCACGCTCGCAGCTACGTCGGCCTCGCCGCCAACATACGCGTAGTCGAGCCGGTGTGACGCCCTTGTGCCGCCGGATGGCATTAAGATCCATCCTGCCTGCTTCATCGATAGAGGCAGCCGGCGCTGCAGCTCTTCGATCTCGGCGTCGGAGATTTTCCTCCGATGACTCTCGAGCGTCGCGCGCGCCGTGTAGCCACGGGGTTCGATGCGCTCGCCGTTCTCGGGCGCCGACATCATCCACAGGTGCTGCGGCGCCGCGCAACGATTGTGCCGGCAGTCGGGGTTCATCGAGCACGTGAACGCCACATCGTCGGGGAGCTTGTCGATGTCCGAGCGCTTGACGATGCGCCACTTGTCGCACTCTGCGCACTGGACCCACTCGGACTCGATCGTCGTCTGGGCGCACTCTTTCGGCTGCTCGCTCTGGGTCTCGCGCGCGCGGTTCAGCTTCTTGGGCTGGTACGACTGGGGGAAGGTCGACTCGATGAAGCGTGTGGGCCCCGTGCCCGCCGACTGCCGCCGGCTCTTGCGCCCGCCAGCCGCTTCCGCCGCATCCGCCGCGGCCTCACGCGCTGCATGCTTTGCGGCCGCAGCAGCTGCTGCGGCGGCCTGTGCTTCAGGATCAAGCTCCTCCTCCTCCTCTGCCGCGGTGGAATCCTGTGGTGCTGGCACCGCCGCTCGCCGGAGCCCCATGTCGAGACGCCACTCCTCCTTGGCGAGGTCGAGTCGCTCGACGACATCGTCGTCCAAGTAGTGCACCTCGTGTTGACCCGTAGCGTGGCTGTACCCGGTGACCATCGCCACATACCATTCCTCGTCCAGTGGCCAGTGGACCTCGATCCGCTGGCCGACGAGCGCCGTTCCTGACAGTGGCATCGGCTCATCTGTATCGGGCATGGCCTCGCCTCCGGCCCCTGCTTCAGCGTCGGCTTCGGACTGATCATCGTCGCTGTCGGGTTCGGCGATGACAGCGAACGCGGCCGTCGCCTCGACCCCGTCTGGGTCGTGGTCAGCGATGGTTGCCATAGGAGCCAGCGAGGACGGCGAGTTAGTCGTGCGTCCCCGCAGATCGTGAAGGGAAATTCACAGAAACGTCGGGAGCCCCCTTTCCCAAAAGAGAGCGATTTGAAGACTCGCTTCCGCTCGTACATGTAAAGCGTGGTGCGTGGCGGCCGTGCGTGGCGAATCGGACCTCCTGGTGTGCATCGCTCGCTGGCGTCCACCGACGGTCGCGAATCGATCGCGCCACCACCGCATCGACAACCACGGCGAGCATCGTGAGCATGTTGCCTCAATATGCCAATGCGGCGGAACCGGAGCAGGAACCGCTCGTCAACTACGAGAGCGCCGCCATCCCGCCCGAGGATCGTCGCAATTTTTGGCGAGGGCTGGTGACCGCAGCGGTCTGCACGTGCACGGCAGCAAGCTTCATCTTCTTCACCCGCGGCAGTGATGGTGCGATGCTCTTCATCGCAAGCTACCTGATGGAGCTCTCGCTCTCCGTCGACAACATGTTCGCCTTCTACCTCATCTTCAAGTATTACAAGTGTCCGGTCGCACTGCAGGGCACTTGCCTCGCGTGGGGCATTTTCGGCGCGATCGTGCTGCGCGGCGCGATTCTACTGTTAAGCACGGCGGTACTCGCACGCGCCAAGCCGCTGCTGCTCGTGTTCGCCGTGCTGCTCGTGTACTCGGCCTTGGGTTTGCTGCGCTCTGCTGGCGATGACGACGATGAGGAGGATCTGAGCTCGAACCGCGTCGTGCGCTTCGTCAAGTGGCTGCGGCTGCCGGTGACGGGCGATTACCGTGGGCAGTACTTCTGGGTGTTTGAGGGCGGTAGCTGCCGCGCGACGCCACTGCTACTCGTGCTAGGTACCATTGAGCTCAGTGACGTCCTCTTCGCGGTCGACTCAGTACCGGCTGTACTAGGCCTGACGAGCGATACGCTTATCGTGTACCTTGCGGTGCTGTGCGCGATCCTCGGGCTGCGCTCGTTCTACACGTTGGTCGTCGGGCTGATCAAATCGTTCCAGTACCTGCAGCACGCGGTCGCGCTGCTCCTCGTCTTCATTGGGGTCAAAATCGTCCTTGACGTGCTCGTCGGCCTCGTGATACCGACGTGGGCGTGCCTGCTCGTGATCATCTCGACGCTGGCCACAGGCGTGTTTGCGAGCTCTGTCAAAGTGCGCTGACGATGGCGGCGAGCTCCGTCAAAGTGCGCTGAACGACGGCGGCACCCGTAGCCTTTCGGCGGCACATTCGGCGGGCGTGACGCAGGGATGGCTGCCGAGCTTTGGGTGCAAACTTTGGGTCTTCGTCTCGACCGCGGGTGACGTGGCCGGCCAGCCGGCAGCCGGCAGCGGCACGGTGGCGCTGCCCCGCCGAGTGAGTCGAGGCGCCCCGGCTCGGGCGCGGCGGCGAATCTGGGCTCTGGGCTCCTTGCCCCCGAAAGCCCGGGCCGACGGATGCGAGCGCAGAGTCCACGAATAGGCGGTCCATCATACGCCGCATGATCGGTCGATACGGATGTGTCGGGCGGTCGCGCGGCTCTCACGGGCGGGGCCCTGGGCGGCCGCGCGCGCGACCCGCACCGTGGGCGGACTCCGCCTCTGCGACGTGCGAGGCCTTGCGCGGCGGCGGCGGCGCCGGCGGTCGGTCGGCTCCGGCTCTTGCCGCGGCCGGTTTGGTTCGCCCCTTTCGCGGCATACGGTACTGTGGGTACACTCCGACTTTATACTCTTTAGCATGCGATGGACCGGAGTTCATTTACAGAGTCAAAGACTCGTCGGCCGTGTCACACTCAGCCATCGGGGACCGGCATGCGCGCGTTTTTACGCGATGGAAGCGCCTCGTTAATCGTGCTCTCGTCTCTTACCTCGATCGCCTCTGCTCGCCCTTGCTGCCTGCTGCTCGCCCTGGCCCTGCTGCTCGGTCGCCTGCGCCCTGCCGGCGTGCGCTGTACCACCTGCCACAGCCGATGCTCATGTCCATTTCCATCTGCGCCAGCGGCGTCGAGGCCTCGTCGCCCTGCCGGTGCTGCTCGTCGTCGCCCTGCCGCTGCCGCCCGCCGCGCACGTGAGACAAGGGAGCATGCGGGGCATGCAGGGCAGGCATGGGGGTGGCAGGCGTGGGGGCAGAGAGGCGGCCCGTCGCAGGGGGCTGGCCAGGGTGCACACAGGCGGCCGAGAGCGACCCAAATCCGATGAGCACACCCAAGGCTCTCTCGGACGTGAGTCAGCTCCGGGCACGCGTGCCTGCGTTCGCTCCCTGAGTAGCACAAGTCCCTGCGATGGCGACACGGCGGTAAGTGCTCGCGTGCAGACTGCGGTGAGTACGCCCTGCGGTGGGAGTACCCAAGGGCAGAAGCGCGGGCACAAGCCGCCGGGCCGCCAGACCCGCTCAGTCTGCCCTTGGCCTGTCCTACACCCCGGCCTTCCCGGCACACGCCCAAGCGCGCCCCCCATCCCCTGCCGGGGGTCAGGCGGGTGTCCCGCAGGCAGCAGCGCCCGCGTCATGGCGGCGCTGTGACAGCGCCCGCCATAGCGCACCCCAGCATTCCCCTCACACCTTGCCCGCCCCTCCGCCTCACCCCTTGACCTCTCGGGGAGAGCTGTGCCCGCGGCACTCGCACCTGCCCAGCACCGCGCGCGCCCACCACGACGCGTATCTGCCCAGCACCTGCAACGCGTCGACCTCAGTGCTGCCCCTGCGCACCATGCAGAGGGACAGGAGAGGAGCAGAGCGAGCGGCGCGGCGCGGCGCCGCGCGCGCCGCGCGCACACAGGCGCACGCTCGGTGTCATCTCGGTGTCATCTCGGCGCCGGTGCACTCCGCGAGCACAAGTGGATCCAACACACCGCAACACTAGTGCACTCGCTGCATGAGCGACCGCGTGCCGCGCGTTCAGTCATCGTACCTCGATCCGCCCCGGTCGCCGCCGCCGCGATCATCACGATCATCACGGTCACGATCGCGGCGAGGCGGTGAGTCATCATCATACCTCCGGCGCGGTGGAGAATCACGCCGCCGGTCGCCACCGTAGCCACCGCGGTCACCACCGCGGTCACCACCGTAGCCGCCGCCGCCGTACCCGCCGGGCATGCCGCCGTACCCGCCGCCGTAGCCGCCACCGTAGCCGCCGCCCATGCCGCCGTAGCCGCCAGGCATGCCGCCGTAGCCGCCGCCGGGCATGCCGCCACCCATGCCGCCGTAGCCGCCGCCGCCGCCGCCGCCGCCGGCAGCGCCGTGCGAGAACTTGCATCGCGCGCCGCGCGTGCACTGGCCTCGCTTGAAATCGCCGCACTCGGGCGCGGCGGCAACTTGAGGCGGCCCCATCGCGGCGAAGTGCTGCTGCGCTTGCGCCGAAATCATGCCGCCGTCGGGGGCGGGGCGCAGCACAGCGCGCATGTCGAGCTCCTCGCCCGGCTGGAGACGCACGCCGGCCATCATGGCAAACTCGCGCGGCAGCATCTGCTTCGCCTTTTGCATGATGTCGGCCAGAGCGCGCGCATACTTGCCGTCCTTGCCGCTATCGAGAAAGGTGTGCGCGATGCCCTTCGCACCCGCCCGACCGGTACGACCAATACGGTGAACATAGTCCTCGATGTTCGTCGGGAAGTCGTAGTTGATCACCGCCTTGACCTCCTTGATGTCGATGCCACGCGCGGCCGCGTCGGAGGCGATCATCACCGGCCGGCGGCCAGACCTGAAGTCATTGAGCACCGATTCACGCTCACGCTGCTCTTTGTCACCGTGGAAGACCCCACAGCCCACCTGCCGCATGAGCTGCTGGCCGAGCTGGTCGGCCATCCGCTTCGTGTTCGCAAAGATGAGCGTGCGGCTGCCCATCTCGAGCGAGCCCAAGATTTGGTTGAGGATCCCAAACTTCTCGCCCGAGCTGCGCACAACGTGCACGTACTGTGTGATGTCTATGTTCGCATTGAGAGTGTTGATGTCGCCCACCTCAACCTGCACGGGAGAGCGCAGGAACT
>ENA-UOXK01001376-UOXK01001376.1-mixed-culture-metagenome-genome-assembly--contig:-NODE-1376-length-17199-cov-56.157140_pt1 | contig 17199 bp, 9 predicted proteins | sample MGYA00238160_ERZ761638 | MGnify/ENA primary metagenome ERZ761638 (study PRJEB28912, sample SAMN08777098) | mixed culture metagenome | isolation source: Freshwater growth medium | place: USA...
TCGCGTCAGTGAGCGCGTCGAGTTGTGCGGCGAGCTCGGCGATATAGTTGTCCTCATTCACGTCTTCCTCGCAAATCCGCCCGCCGAGGACATGTTCCTCATGATCGATCGCCACCCTCGTGGCAATTTTCACCACCCCTCCGTCCGTCTTGACATCGCGCCATCCTCCATCCAGCGTGTAGATCCGTGTCGCTCTGATACGCGCCGACCACGTCGTGAGCTTTTCCCACAGCCCGCGCTGTGCGGCCAGCTGCACATGTGTCGCCTGCCTCTTCGTCCCATCTCCCGGGAGGACGTCAACTTCGCCAAGCGCCAATCGCGCCCGTGCAACTAGCTGCACCGCAGGGTCGAGGTGCGCTAGGTGATGATGTTCGAGTCTGGGACCACCCCGCCAGCAAAGGTAGCCCGCCGTGTCAAATTGAAACCGTGCTCGTATCTCGCCCGCACGGTCCATCCAGCCGACAAGAAATCCCTGTTCGTCGACGTCCGCCCGGCAAAGCCACGATGCATCGCCGCCTCGCGGTTCCTCTGCGCTATCGATGTCACAGAAAACTCGCCCCCCCCGCGCATCCGCTTGAGTGTCGCCTCCCCCAACGCACCACTCCTCGGTGCTCGGCTTCATGATCCCACGAAACGTGCTTCGAAAAGAAGATTCCCAATCGAAAGGTGTGAGCACCGCGCCGCTCTTGATCTCACCGGGCGGCACCTGTGGGCGATTGGTTGCGCCTCGTTCTACGTGGCTTTCACCAGAGCCCTCTCTGACGCCGCCGACACCTCCCAGCGCGCAGCGGCGCGATCGGCGTTGGCGCTCAGCTTGTCTAGGTGGGGAGCGCAGGGAGACCCGCGGTTGTTCTCTTGGCGTCACCTCACGAGCGCCCTCGAGAGGCAATTACGAGGCCGTCAGCGGTATCTCGGGGAGACCTTCATGTTCATCTCGAGCCTCCTGCAGGGGGATAAGCCGTCTGGGGAAAATTGGCGATGGGTGCAGCGCCCTGAGACGTGGGATCCGCTGCACGAGCATCGCCCTCATTTCCGTATGATGGAGTCGATCGCGCTCTTTGAATCTGAGCAGCATGGTGGTCTTGGCATCGAGCCTGCTCCCAAGCTTCTCGACGCACGCATTCGGGTGGCGGGGCAGATGTACGCATGCGGAGGCATGCAGGAGGGCTCTAGGCTGATGTCGTTCGATGAGGCACGTCGGATCTATCCGTGGCTGAGCGTTGGGGCTCGCACGGAGTGGGATAGGACGGTGGCGAGTCTCGAAGATCGTCTTGACGCTGGAACGGTGCCGGAGCGCGAAGCGCACAGGGCTTGGGATCAGCGCGGGCTCTGCGTCGGTGGCGGAACCGTTGAGCTTAGTGGCAGCAGGACAGGGGAAATGTCGAGTACTGATGAGGTGAACGAACACACGCTACACGAGGCCATTCGACGAGCGCTGGCCTCCTGCCGCGCCGCCCCCGCCCTCGTACAGCAAGCACGCTGGCGTAGTAGCGTCTCGTCACGCCTTCTTGTTGAACATTCTCCTCCACTCTTTTTCCACGGTCTCCATCCATTCAAAAGAGTAATACACCGTGCTGCACTTGAAGCCCGCTAGCCCCTGGAAGAGGCCATTCGTTACCAAGATCATGTCGCTCCTGGACGGCTTGTGCATGCGCGCCACACGCCCAATTGCAACCCGCAACTGCTTTTTGAGCGACTCGGTCGCGGCCCCATCGCCGCCCATTGCAGCGCGCAGCACCCCTAAATGTTTGTAGGCCTCGCTCCGCGAAAGGGTCGGCACACGAACGCCATCGAGCGTGACAAGCTGCGGGTCCGTGATGTCCCTCTCCTTGCCCTGCCCATCCCGAATGACGCCGGTGACGACGGTCTTGAGCTTGCCCTTGATACCCAACTTAGAGCCTGAGATCGGGACCCAGACGCTCCATATCGCCCAGGCACGCTGCAGATCAGCCTCACTGCCAAACGTACCCGCCCAATCGTCTGCGTAAGCCAGGCTCGCAATCGCCCGAATGCAACCCTCCTCGTCCTCCCCGAACCCAAAGAGCTGCACCCCGTGCACGTGCAATTTGATCGCCCACAGGATCGAGTTGAGAATGATTTTCGCTCGGTCAGGAGAGAGCACCTCTCCCATCAGGGCTCCCATGTGATTTCGGAAAGAGGCACTGAGTCCGACGGACGTGTCGAATTGGCACTCAACTGCCTCCTCTGCCACCGCGCGTCCAGCGCCGTAGATTTGCCCAACCAGCTCAATAACTTGCGGAGGGAGCCCGACCAACAGCTCGGCGACGGTGAGAGCCTCGCGGTCGATGCGGGGAAAGAACGTCGCCAGATCGACGTACAATATCCATATCGATTGATGTAGGCGCTGCGCCTGCTGGATTACGGCCGCCAGCGGGAGCCCGGCGTCGACAGTGCCGTACCCTGGTAACCAGCCGCACTGCTCGGGTCGAAGTCTACCCGTAATGAGCCGGTACGCCGTTGCACGCACCATGTGCATGATCAGCTTCATGTCCTGCGCCATCAAGGCAATTTCTCGTCTCTCGGAGATCAGTGCGGGATTGTTTGGCGGCGGCTTCGTTAGCAGCACGTAGATGACTTTCCGCCATGACGGAGGGAATTCTCCTCCCCGTAAGTCCGCCATAAGGCAGTCATAGAAAGCCCTCTTGATCCCCCGATCGGCGTGAATGAGGAGTTCGATGGAAAAACCGCCGTATCCAACTGCCTTCCCCCTCGGTACGCGCTGAAGCACTTGCAGAAAAACCGGGAACGTCAGTTCCTTGGTGAGCTCCCACTCGCCGCCATCAAGTCCACGTAGTGTGTCATAGGTTGGGCAAAAGACCTTGCAGAAGGCCTTGAACGCCTCAATGATCGGAGGAGTGGACGAGAAGCCTTGGACTAATCGATCGCCTTCACTTGCCAGCCCGTCTAGGAAAGCGTCCGGATCTTCAGCCGCGAGGATTGGAGCGCTGTGAACGTCATCTTTCGGGTGAAATCGATCGAACGCCAAGCTCAGGCGCTGCGGGCGGATCGCCTTCCAGGCTCGCATCGCTACCTGCGCGAGATCCTTGCTGCCTTTGCCCTCGACGATGTTCAGCGATAGCTCACGAAGGCGCTTATCCTCCCGCTGCTGCCGAAACACAAGTCTCTGAGTCGCCCTCGTCCAGCACCGTCGACAGCGCCTGATGATCTTGGACCAACAAACATCGTCTCCAGCTCCCTTATATCTATCGCGAATGAGCCAGAGACGAGAGTGGTAGTTGAAAAGGCCACCATGCACCTCGTGTGGTGCCAAACCCTGGTGCCGCGCCGCATACGCCTCCTGCAGCCACCTGCGCCACCTGTGCGCCGTCTCCAGAGGTCGTTCTTCCCGACGTCTCCGCACCTCCGCCGCCGCCTGCTCCGCAGCTTTTCGTAGCACACGAACCGCAGAAGAAGTCGCGTGAACCAAACCTCGCACCAATAAAAGATCCTCGACAATGTCGCCTTCTCGCACACGATCTCGATAGCTGTCCTTGACTTGCACATCACCTCTTGGTAGTGCAGATAAAGGTCGCTTCTCCCCTCTAAGTTCCAACTGTGGAATCTCTCTGGAGAATGTGACCCACGCGTGATCAGAGAGCGGTTTAGCTGTTCCCGTCGTTGGACCGTCGGGGCTGAAGGCGAAGTCCACCACCGTTCTCCTCCAGCACCCACACTCGGATCCTATCGTGACGGCTCCATCGAGCATGGATCCGTTGCCTTCGGAGCTGCTCGTCTCGGCAGTGTCCCCGCCCTTCCGAGTCCAAACGACCAAAGGTTGTGAAGCGACTGGTAAGACGTATTCAGCCCCCGGCTGCGAGCTGTAGTCACGAAACGCCCGATCGTTGGCGCTCAATGTAGCGTGCGACGATCGCCACGCCTCGTCGGCAACGTAATTGAAATCGCCCACCACGAGACATCCTTTCACGGTCTGCGTTGGGTCGGCCGCCCACGCATACGTGGCCTGCAGCTGCTTCTCGAAGTTCGAGGTACCGTCGTAATGCAGCCCGTGAACTGCAGCAATCCTCGTCTGAATTCGCTCCTTTGTCCCCCGACCTTTGATCCATACGCCCAGGACCCTCTCCTCGAGCCGCACGTGCCGCTCGATGGTGCAGGTCGCTTGCTTAACGAGTACGGCAATGCCATTGGTAAAGGATACTCCGCTTTGTCGCTGCTCTCGCTGGCTCCCACCCTCGCCAACCATCCAGCGAACAACGTAGCCAACCTTCTTCGCCATAGCGCGCAGCCCATAGGTCTTAGCTGTGAACGCCTCCTGTGATCCCATCACCTCGAGCAGGAAGCAGACGTCAACATTTTCCTCCTGTAACCTTCGCATGATCCACAGCGCTTTCGCCCGAGAGGCCTCGTGGGCAGGGCACGCGTCCGCATGGAATTCGCGCGCGTTCCAGAGCGCGACATTGAACATCTCTGCAACCGTGTTCCCACGCAGCGACCTCATAAGCCTCTTCCATGCTCGTCGGCTGACGTGCCAGCGAAGGCGTCGCCGCCGCAAGCCGTTCGGATCTGCTACCGCGCTGTTGCATCGCGTAACGCGCCAAGATGCTCCCCGCACGCGGGCTGACTGCTGCGTAAAGATGAGTTCGACTCCGCCTGCCGTATTCGTAATAGGCATCGGCGTATCCGTCGATGATTGCCTGACTGTCGATCGCTCCCTGCTCTCATTTTGACCATCTGGCGCCCACCTCGGGCTAGGCTCTGGCTCTGCTTCTCGTTCGGCGGCTGCGCCGCTCGCCATTGGTGTTGGATTACCTCCGATCGTGTCGAAGCATTTCCAAAACGCCGACCCTCCGTCGCCACACGAGGCACCACGCCCTGTGATCCCAAAGCGTTGCAACGCCGTCCGATCGTAGCAGCGCAGCTCCGTAGTATCCCGACATAGTAGAGTCGCACCGTCCGCGCGTCGCAGCTCCATCGTCGTGCAGCACGAAGCCACTCCAGAGAAAGCCTCGCAGCGTGCCGCGCAGCTGAGAAGTAGAACGAGTATCGCATGGAAACCACGCGTGCTCGCAAAAACTCCAAACTTGCCGTGCCCGACTCGACGCTCTCTGACGTTGCGGACTGGAAGTGAACTGATCCTCGAAGCCGACATAGGTATCGAAATAGACATAGACACAGACTCGACGTATGACACGCCCAGGGCCGATATGCCACAAAGTCCGTCTAGCATGCCACTCGCCCCTCCTCGCCGATTGGTCCATGGTGGGCTCTCTCCGGATCGGCGATCTCGAGTGCACCCACTCTCTCTCACAGCACAGTGTATGCTCTTATGGGGCACTCGTCCACCGGGCTCTGCCGACCCGTTAGGTTCATCGGCTCCTCGAGTGTCCGAGGCCAGCCTCGCGCACGCAGCTGCGCCTACGGCTGCGTCTCCTTCGCGGGCTCGCACGTCCCCTCCACGGCTCGCGCCATGCTTGCCCACGCCATTAGCCTGCTCGTCTGCCTTCGTCCCATCCCCCTCTCCTGCCTGGAAGTCTCGACTCGTCACGCCGTCTCCCACCAGTCGCTTCTCAGTCGGACCTGCGGGTACGAGAGATGTAAGGGCGGTGACTCGCGTGTGCATAGCAAAGACCTGACGCAGCACCGCGCACTGCCGCCGTGCTATTGCATCCACATACCCCGCCTGACCGTCCTTGAGTTCCTTGATCGCCAACACCGAGGCCTTCACCGCGTTGCGCTGCTCAATCATCTCGGCGGTGACAGCGTTCATGAAGTTGAAAAGATCGCCAAACTGCGTCGTGAAGCTGAGCTGCATCTGCTGCTGCTGCTGGACCACCTGTTGCATGTCGCCCATCTGCTGCTGCTGCTGCTGGACCACCTTGCGCAGGTCGTCCATCGCGGCCGCGTGTTGCGCGTCCGTGTCCGCCATCTGCTTGTGCAAATCCGCCGTGTGCGTCGTGTGCGCCACCTCGCTCGCCGCCATCTGCTTGTGAAGGTCCTCCATCGCCGAAGCGTGCTGGCTCTGCATCTCGGTCATCACTGAGGCCTGCTTGTCCATGAGCCCTTGCATGTGCGCGGAGTACGCCGTGATCTTGGCGTCCTGCTCGAGAATGGCATCGACGTTCACCTTTATTTGCTTCTCCAGCTCGCCCTTGAGCTTCTTGACCTCCTCCGAGTTCTTGATGCCTTGCTCGGCCGTGATTGCAGCGATGCGATTGAGGCCGTTGCGCACGCGTGCCGTGCCCAGGTCGCCCGACCAGATCATGCGCACCTCGTCGCCTGATGCGAGCTTCGTCGGCACGCCCTTGATCTCCGACAGCTCGTTGCGCGGGTCCTTGCAGAGCGTCTGCAGCTTCTTCTCGACGGCCTTCTCCGCCGTCAGCTTGATGCGGAGCGTGAGCTTGATCAGCCCAGTCGCCTCCGTGTCCATCTCGATGCGCGGGATGACCTGGCTGACGTCGTCGCCCAGCTCCGTGATCACGGCCTCGAGTCCGTCTCCACCCTCGCGGAAGGCGCGCTTGATGTTGAAGATGCCGGCCTGGGGCGCGATGTAGACATCGACACCGGAGAGCAACTCCTCGGTGGAGATGAGCTTCTTCACCTCGACCTTGTCGCCAGGCGGAAGGCGCAGCACCTCCAGCCCCTTCGCCGTGATCTCCACCGTCTTGTCCACAGGGTAGACGACCCACCCGTCGTCGCGCTCACGTCCTTGAATCCCGAGCGCATAGAGCGCCGACTTGAGCTCCGTCTGGAACTCGTAGAAATGCTTGCGCATGGCCTCCAACTTCTCCGCGTTGTCCGGGTTGTCGACGTCCGCAGCATCCCAATCAGGGTCGGCGACCATCCCTTCCTCAAGCTTGAGCGCCGAGACGAGCGCGTCGATCACTTGCGGAAGCGCCCACGACGCGAAGCCAAGTGCCATGGCGTCAGAGCAGTACTTGATCTTATCCTTGTGGCGGTCAACGCTGCGCTCGAAGCTCATCGCGAACTCGCCGCTGTCGCCGGTGTCAAACAGCTTGTCCACGTTCTTCATCCATGCGAGGCGTGCGTCGCACCAATTCTCCTTCTGCGTCATGTGCTGAATGCGCTGGTAAATGCCGTAGCACCCTGCGAGCTGCGAGGCGAGCGCGCCGACGCAGGCCGTCTTGGGCAGCACGAGCATCGCCTGCATGTTCGGGAGCCCTTCCTTCAGGAATACGAGGTTCTGATGCGTGTGTAGTGCTGAGCCGTCGAGCGACTCGGTTGTGATCTTGACCAGAGCAGTCGAGGTCACCTCAAGCGGCTTCGTGAACATGCTGCCCTCGAGCAGTGGCTCGTTCTCGATAACTTCGATCGTGTCCTTGACCCTCTGCTCGGGCTTCGTGTCGATGCTAGCTCCGCGCAGAAGCACCCAGTTGCTCTCCCGAGTGTTGCGCTTCTCGGTCGTGCTTGGTGTTAGATTCTTGTCCGTGGTGTACGTGTGCGCCGGCGGCGATGAGAAGAGCGCTTTCTTCGGCGGTGGCTTGTCGGGGTTCGAGGCGTCCTTGCCAGGGGTCGCGAGGTTCATAGCTTCAATATTCGCGTCATGAGCGTGGTCGAGAGAAGACGGCGGCATCTCAACGGGACGAGGGTGCGTCCCCTGCATAACGGTTACGCTCCGTCAAGTTCGCACTCACGCACTCTTTAGACTAGGTAAATAAAAGCCCTACGGTACATGTAACCAATGACTGCCAAGGCCCCCGGGTGGGGAACGGTCCCTGGTTCCTACCAGTCTCCCTGGGCCGCTGGGGGCACGCTTTCCCGCATCCCGCGCTCCTCCGGCTCCTGCGACGTCGCAACGTCCGTCGTCCCGTCCTATTACGGCGGAATAGCCAATAGGCGCGGTTTGGGTTTCGGGGGACGGGGCTGGTTTGTTCGGAGAAGTACACAATACTTGAGCGTTGAGTATGGGATTTCGTCCAGGTCCACGTTCGATTCTGTTTCTGAAAGTTTCAGCTCGAACTCAATGGGAGACATGATGGGAGATCAGCAGGTTTCGCCCCATCCGCGCATGTGCCCACCACAGCGCCACATTAATCGCGATCGACGGTAGTCGCTTCACGCGGTATGAGCAACAAAAGTTTTCACAAACGAAAGGTGCCCGGCCCGCGCCCGGTGCCGACCAGCGCGACCTGCTACGTGCTGCACCGTACACGCTTCACCGCGCCTAATACAAGGAGAAACGGCTTAGTCCTTTTACTGTACAGCCGCTGCGGCTAGCCGTCGGTTCCGTCAGCTCCTGCCAGCCCTTCCTGGATCTGCTTCCACATCGGCCCTTTACCGCCGCCGTCCATGGCCCCCTGGTTGCGGAGCGCCACCTTGCGCGCCGCATCCTTCATCTCGAAGGCGCATTCGAATGCCTCCTCCTCAAACTGCGCTTGATTCAGCGCGGCCACCACAGCCACTCCCTCCCCGAGCTCACCGACGAGACGAGCGGCGCGCCACCGCACCAGCTTTGAGGGGTCTGCGAGGGCGCCAATTGCGATCGGCACCGCCCGCTCGTCTCCCAAATCACTTAGCGCGTCGCCAGCTGTGCGCCGTAGCCCCGCCGCCTTTTCATTCTGGAAGGCCGCGGCGATCACATTGAACACTGCATCCCCGCCCCGCCCCACTGTGCCGCCCAGGTATGCGATCGCGCGGCGCCGCGCCCCCGTAGCGCCACGCCCGGTGGCGACAAACGCCGCCAGCCGGCGCAGCGCCACAGTCGGCCCATGCTCGCCCTCGCCCTCGGCCGCCGCGTCTTCGTCCACCAGGACGTCCACCATCTCCAAGCTGAGAAGGGCGTCGTCCCCGGCGTCGTCGTCGTCCTGGCGCCCGGCTTCGAGCGTAGCGCGTGCGGCCGACTTCGAGCCGTGCACCAGGCTCGCCAGCCGGTCATCTGGGTACGCCGCCTCAATGTCGGCGAGCTCGGCCTCAAGCGCGGCAGCGATCGCGCGACGCTCGGCCGCTAACAGGTCGCTGCTGGCTTCCAGAGGTTCGTCAAGCTCAGGGTAGCGCTGGCCGCGTAACAACCATGCGCGCCCCTTGAAGAAAGCGTCGCCCGACTGTTCGATGAGCAGGCCCATGGCGCTGCCAAAGCGCGCCGAGAGCTTCGCACGTACCGGCTCACATGCACCTGACCAGCCCGCTGCCTCAACCTGAATGGGCATCTTCTGAGACACTTGAAGCCGTATGCTCACGCCACCTGTCACGGACACCTCGACTGTCCCGGTTGCAGAGGTCGGACGCACCGAACCGCTTGCCGCCAGTGCCTCTCCGGGGCCACCGAGAAAGTTGACGACTGCCGGCAGCACGCTCTCCCACGAGGCCCTTGCGTCCTTGGAGATGGTGAGCATCCGTCCGACGACGAAGACCGACACGACCCCCTCACAGGCGAGCAGGAGCACGTCGGTAAGCGACGCCGGGCAGCGACCCTTGTAAAAACGTCTGCCCCCTCAGCCCTTCTGTGGTGGTGACATCCTCAAGTGGCGAGTCGAGCTTAAGCAGGAAAGCTGATGGATTCGGTGTCGATTCGACCGAGCTCACTATAAGCTTTGCTGGGACGAAGCGTGTGCGAATGGCGCGCGACATGTACCACATAGCAGGACCGGGTGCGGTCTCCGAAAGGCCGGCAACCACTGCGCAGAGCACAACCCCAGCAAGCATCCCCAGCAGCATGAGGTTTCCTAAAAGGACCTTTTGGATGTGTGTGAACTTTGCATGTGAACTTGATGTTCACTCGGAAGCCTTCTCGGAACTTACGTAGCAAACTGTACCACAAGACTCGAGAATTGAGACTCGCTGGTTTGATGACTCAAGACACCCCCCTCGAGACTTGAGTCTTGTTTCGCATGGTCAGCCTGCCGCGGAGAAGCCCAACTGCTTCGTGCCATTAAAGCTTCCCCACCCTTTTAAGCACCCGTTGAACGATGGGGTTAGGTGTTCGCAGCAATACGGAAAATAGATGCCATAGTCAGAGCCTGTCCTGCCCTCTAATGAGCCGTTCCCGTACCAGGACCAGGGCGTCGAGTTTGTTAAAGGCACGGCGGCGTTACTTATAAGGAGGCGCCAGCAGTCATAGTGAAACTCGCCGAGTGGAAGCCCCGGGCGAATGAGCACGTAACCCATGTGCAGCAGCCAGATCGGCACGCGATGCGCCAACAGCTTCGACACGATCAGGTAGTTATTGTCGACCAGTTTGCTCACTGGTACATACCGACCAGTGGTGTCATTCAAGGCGCATCGGAATTCCTCAGCAAGTTCGAAGTATGCTGGTGCGTGTGCTCGTGAGACAAGTGCGGTGTGGTCGTTAATTATCGCTTTGACCATTCCCTTGACGAGGTGTGCACCTGGCGCGAGCTGCGCGTGGTGCGGCAGTGGGGTGAACAGCAGCATATCAGTACGCAGCACCCAGTCAAAGCGAACTTTCCACCTCACTTCATAGTCGGTTAGCATCCGAAATGACATTTGGAGATTCGCGAACTGGTCCGGCGCCACAACACGATACGAGACATGCCCTGGCGTCGTATGTGAGCAGAACCGGCGGTTGAGAGGCGGTTCGCCGTACCACAAGTCGAACCGGATGCCAAGTTGCAGGGCTGTCTCCACAACACAACTGTCATTGACAAGCGCCCACGGCCCGACCAGCACCCGATTGCTGTAACCCCCGAGTCCGGCTCGGTTCGGTCCACTTGCACGCAGGCAGCTCCCAGTGTGGATGCAGAGCTTCCTCGCCACGACGAGGTAGAAGAAGTAGATGTGCACGCCTCCCATTGGCCCGGCCACGTAGCGCTGCCATGTGGGCCACGAACGGTCGAGGGCGCGGAACTCACCCGAAACGCAAGTACCAATTAGTGCTGCTTGCCTCACTTCACCCTTTCCGAAGCCTGCAGGTGGCCCAACACGCCCCATCTTGGAGATGCGAGCCGTTCCAAAATCGGAACCCCACGAGTGGTTGACCAGAGCAGGTTCCGGTGCGTCTGCCTCGGCTATTCTGGCGAGCCGTGCACTGCCTGCATGCTTTCTGGGGCTGCTGTGGTTGGCCTCATGGACGTGGACGTGCATGCCGTTGTGCGCCGCCGTGCCCTGCATGCGTTGGCGATCGTAACATGTCACTGGTCTTTCCTGCCATGGTACATCTTCCGTCGCCGTCAAAGGCATGTGTAGCACATTCGCAGATTGGTTTGTCCGATTTCGAGGTTCCAGCACTGCAGTAATTGCACGTGTCTCGGCAGCGTGCCGCGACGTACTCCTCATTGACCGGTTCGGCCCTTGCACCAATCGGCTCTCGTCGTGTTGCCGCGCACTAAGGAGCATCTGGTTATGAAAACAATTGGAGTACGCGCTCGGAATGAAGGAACCTGTACTGACACACGAAAATCTCGTTTTAGAGCTGGTAAAACACGATCGGTTCTTGGAGTGATCGCGGGGGGACCGCGACGAAACTGACTACTAACTGACCGGTGGTCCTAACGTCATCTTCGAAGCGTCGAGAAAGTTTTTTCCCGTTTTTTTGTTTGCTTGTCAATCTTCAATCTCGCCCAGCGCCCAGCGGCAGCGCGCGACAGGGTCGAGGATGATCCCTGCCGCTCGCTGCCCGGCCGCCGAATCACTGCTGGGCGGGATTGTGATCGGTAATAGTAACTGATGCGTAGCTGATGAAAGTCATCAGTCAAGTAGAACGCTCGATCTACCGTACTGTTCGATCTGTGTGTCTGCGTCCCAGATCCGGTGCTGAGGAATCTCTCAGCCGAGCGGGGAGCCCGCCACGTGCCTCTCGCTCTCGCTCACCTGAGTGTGCCGTTGGGTTACGTTCGCCGCGCCGCGTCCTCCGTTCAGCCCGCCGCGAGCGCCGACTGCGACTCGCAGCCGGCACCGGGCGCGGACCAAGATACAGCCCCTCCGCTTCTGACTTCCTCGCGTCCGCTTGTCGTGTAGGTCCGCAGAGAGGTACGATCCGATCGTTACGATATAGGCGACGTGACCCGCTGACCCATTAATCCTCCACGTCCGGTCCAAGAGGTCCGCGTCCGAGTTCTCCCCTTCCCACTCAACGAGAACGTCCAACAGACGCCCTCGCCGCCCCTCATGCCTCCGTACCGCCCGAATGCTCCGTACCACCCACCGCCCCCCCGTCGGTCGGCCTCCATACCGGCAACCACAGGGCCCATGGCCGATCCTCTGCCGGACCTCTCGCCCGCTGCGTCGCATGCTCACATATTGGCATTGTGAGAGTGAGCGGCGCTTCCCATCGGCGCCAGGCCGCGCCCATTTCTATTTCCGCCCGCCCACGTTGAGACTGTGAGGGCACAGGCACTCCGCGGCACAACCACAAGGACCCACGTTGCCTCGATCGGCGCTTCGTACGTGGTCAGATCTTCCCGATAACTTCCCGAGCCGCCCATTACAACCGCGGTGGCGCCCATTGCAGTAATGGGCCGCCCATTACAACCGCGGTGGCGCCCATTGCAGTAATGGGCCGCCCATTACAACCGCGGTGGCGCGGCCACAGCGCGCGGCACAAACGCGGCGCGCCATGAGTGCTCGCCGCCTGCGGGGACGACTTGCCGCCTCGCTTCGTCAAGGAGGATCGTCTGAGCGTCTAGCTTGCCCGTCCACATGCGATGCACATCGTGCGCCTCCGTCTCCTCCCCCATAGGCCACAGCAGACGGGACAATTCGGACAGCTCGGCTGCCTTGGCGTCGCGTACCTCGGCCTTCATCTGGCCCGCGGCGTCGGCCTCGACGATGGGCTCATGCGCATGCATCAGATCTCGCACAAGGGCCGGCACGCTCACCGGCAAGACCCCCCCCGCGACGCTCAAAGAGGGTAAAGAAGGTGCGCTGCCGCTCGTCGCAGCTTCCGCAGTGGTCACCATCGCAAATGCGCCGCATCCGCCGATGGGACCCTTGGGGGCCCTGGCCGCCCGTACGGCTTGCACGAGGAGCGGCAGCAAGTGCGTCGGGATGCGCTCGTCGACGCCGTTGGCACCCGCATGCGCGCCGCCCTGAGCACCCCTGTGCGCCGCCGCGGTAAGCATCGAGAGGAGGCAGCGCTCGGCGGCACTCAGCGTCGAACCGCGCGCGTCGGAGGCAGCGGCCGTTGCAGGTGCTCCCATTTCTACGTCGGGGGGACCCCCATCCGTGCAGCTGAGCGGGGCACTGCCCGGAGCCGAGGCGCATCGCTGACTGGCTCCACCCTGGGCCCACTCCGGCGGGTCTGCAGATGTGACGCTGAGGGGTCGCCGATGCGTCTGGTTAGCGAGCTCGTGGTTGGCGTGCTCGGCCGCGAGGCGCCGAGCGTTGTTCTTGGTCTCGAGGGCCGGCGTCAGCGTGATGAGGTCGCGCGCGATGCGCTTGCATCGCACCTGAACCTGGGGATTCGAGGCGAGCCGTTGCGCGCGAAGGGCGCGTTTGCGGACCTCCTTCTGGACCGCAAGTGCGGTGCGCTTCTGAGTCACGACCATCTCGCGCTGCTGCGTGACGAGGGCGCGCTGCTGACGCAAGATGTCCCGGCGGACGACCACCGACCACGATCGGCGCCATCGATCGATCTCGTCCCGATCATCCACGAGCGCCTTGGAGCCTGGAGCAGAGTCCGGCAACGGCAGCGCCTCATTCTGGATGGTGACGGCTTCCGCACGCTCCTTGGGAGCCTTCTGAGGGTTCGGCCGCCCGGTAGCCTTCTGAGCGTCTGCGCTGGCGGCGGGCGGACCTCGCATCGCTCGAGCGATCTGCGCATACGACGCTCCGCCAGCAGGTAGCCATGAACAGGTCGGATCCGCGTGCATCTGGTCGAAGAGCGGCGGGATGCGATAGTGCACGCCGTACAACTGAAAGAGGTCCTCATCGGCGTTGTGGCGTTGAATCCCGTTGTGGTGGTCGTCGGTGAAGAGCGCAGTCTTGCGCATCGTGGTCGAACAGAGATCAGCGCACGCACGAGGGTCCACTCACTCGGATCCCGTTGGCGTGAATTGTGAGCAACGCGTGGCCCCTCCTGCCTCAGGCAAGGGGTTCCCCCACATGATTGTGTAGGTCTCAGATTTTGCTCATCGAATTCCGAATTCGAGGACAACGCTTCACCTGACCGTCCGACGCGCCTGCTGCCGTCGTCACTCCAGTCGCGCCGATGGCGACGGTCAGCCCGCGTATATCCGAGCCACCACGTCCTGGCAATGTCTCGCCTCGGGGCTATCGCGACGCAAAGACGCCAGCGCCAACCGTCAGCGGTCAGACCTCGCCTCGCAGCAGCACGCCTACCGACGGCGCTCCGACGAGCAGTAACACCGTGCGCAGCTTGTCGCCGCGCGGCGTTGTCGCCGGCGCGCCGCGCGGCGCATCGCCCTTCGTGCGGCCGCGCTCGAGCAACCGGCCGCCACCCGGACCTCCTGGAGCCAAGCGCACGCCCGGCGGCAAGGATGCGATCAGCCCGCGTGAGGACGAGATGAACAAGGCAGAGGAGGAGGCAATGACCAAGCCGGACACGACAGCGCGCCCGTCACCGGCTAGCGCGGCCTTCACGGCCACACAGGTGATCTCTGCGACTAAGGGTGAGCACTTTGGCAGCATCGAGCAGGCGCACGCGATGATCCGCGTCCTTGCGGCGCAGGCGGACGAGGCGCGTGCAGACAAGACGGCGATGTGGGAGCAGACGCGCAACGACGCGAAGGCGATGGCGCAGGTCGCCAAGAATATCGAGGGCAACCAGAGCGTGCTCGCCAAGGTGGTCACCACACTCGAGGCTCAGCTGGTCGCCGCTCGCACGGAGAAGGACGCGGCGCTCGAGGCGAGCCGTGCCGATAAGAAGACGTGGGAGCGGCTGCTGCGGGAGAGCGAGCGGCAGCTGCGCGAGGTCGAGAAGCAGCGCGACCGCGCGCAGGCCGATGCGGTCGCCGCCAACGCGGCGCGCAAGGCGGCGCAGGAGGCGCTCGAGACGGCACGCCGATCGGAATCCGAATTGCTCCGAGCTGTGCAGGTCGAGAAGGCGACGATGGCCAAGGAACTCAAAGACCTTCGTGGCGCGGCGCAGTCCGAGTGGCAGCGCACGGCCGCCGCGACGGAGGACGTTGGGCGCCTCGCGAGCGGCCTCGAGGCGCTCCAGTCGGCCCTCGGCGTCAGCGCGTACGGCGACGGCGGCGACGGCGGCACCGCAGCCGCGTTGCGTGAGGCGCGCGAGGCGCGAGACGTTGCTGAGCGCGCCAATGAGGCGCTGCGCTCCCAGATGCAGGCGGAGCTCGTCGAGGCGGTGCGCAAGAAGGAGGAGGCCCTCGGCCTGCTCGCGGCGGCACAGGCGGGCGCGCTACCGGACATCCAACGGCTGCAGGCGCTGCTCGACGCGAGCCATTCGGAGTGCGAGCGCGAGCGCAATCTCGTCGCGGAGCTCAAGCGGGAGCTGAGGGAGGAGCGGGAGGCACGCGAGAAGCTTCTCGTGCAGGCGCGGCTCGACAACGTCGCCCTCTCGTCGCGCGAGCGCGAGCACTCGCAGCAGCTGGAGGCGAAGGCGGTGCAGGTGGCCGCTCTGGAGCGTCAGTTGAGTACCATGGCGGGCCAGCTCGTGGGCGCGCAGGCGGAGGCGAAGAAGGCGAGCGACGCGGCGAGCGCGGCAGAGGCGACCACGATGCGCGAGCGCACGATGCTCGTCGAGGCGCGTCAGACGCTCCAGAATGACAAGGCTGAGCTCCAGTCGAGGCTACAGGCGGCTGAGCTGCAGAAGAGTGGACTGCTCGAGCAGCTCGCGCAGGGCGCCGCCGACCGCGACTTCTGCTTCGAGATGATCAAGGAGCTCAAGGGCCAGGTCCAGGCCGCGTACGCGCAGTAGGCTTGATCCCGAGACTAGGGAGCGAATCACGCGCCAAGACCTTTGGCTGCGAGAGCGAGTACTTTCAGGATCACGACCGTGAGCCGAGCCGAGCCGCATGCCGCGCGTCGCCGCTCACGAGATGGAGGTCGTGCTCGTGCCGGGGGAGCGTCTCGGTCCGCGGACGTACCCGCGTGTGTGGTCAGCATGTGTGGACACAAAGTCGGTCGGACCGCCGCGTCGAATCTTACGCACGTGCGCCATTCTCGGGCATGCGCCCTCCGCCGGCGGCGCACACCACACTTGACACCGCGACATGACACCGGTATCATCTATCAAAAATCGCACACGACACAACCGACCTCGTGCTCACTGTCTCGCTCTCGTCCTCGCGGCTTCGCATACAAGCGCGACAAGCCAGACATGCGCCACTGTCGTCTCTCCTCGCTGGCCATCATGCGCATGGCAACAGCCAACACAAAGCGAGTCAGGACCCGCCCCCCGCCCCCGCGCCTCAGCATGCGGGCACATGTAAAACAGACGCACGACACTTTACACAAGGGACCGGACCACCCCTCCATGGAGGATGGAGCATAGTTCCTCACCTGAGCTGCTGCTCGTACGTAACGCTCTGCCTCTGGACGCCAAGATGGCGCCCCACCCCCGACGATCCCACGTCCACGCTCCCCCCTTCCCCTTCCAAAAGTATGACAAAAGCCGAAGTGAAAACCCCTCAGGCTCAGCAGCTGTGCATGCCGCTCATCATCTACCGGACGCGCTCGTCGGTCTTGCCGACGATTGGCAGCATCGTCGTCTTGTCCTTCTTGTTGGTCACCGCCACGTCGGGCGTTTTTTACACACCCTCTGGCTTCGAAAACATCTCCAGGAACGAGGACACGATCGGTGGGTTCTGGAGCTCCGAGACCTTGGTTGCGGCAGTGGGTTTGAGTTCCGGGCCCGCCATCTCACCCGCCCCAGTGCCGAATGGAACCGCCTTCGCTTTACTGGCGGGCGCAGCGGCCATTGCCTCGACTTCCCTGAGCGCCGCCGCCTTGGCCGCCGCTTTTTGCTTGAGCGTCTCGTCGTTCCAGATCAGGGCCTGCTGGCCGAAGTGGAGGAAGCGTTCCTTGCTGCCGGCGCTCACGAACTCGATCGAGCCGTCGCGCGCCTTCTCCTTGGTCATCTCACAGTGCACTAGGTACTCGTCCTTGCACTGCTCCTTGAGCATCTTGCGCAGCTGCTTGTACGCCTGGCCCGTCGCCGCCTTGACCGCCTTGGCGGCGGACTGCGAGGCCGAGGACGACGTGCTGCTTGCATCGTCTCCGAGAACGCCCTCGCCCGAATACACAGCCTCAAAGGTCTTGAGCGCCTCGACCTCCGCCTTCGACACCGCCTGCGCCGGCAGTCCGGCAGCCGACGGCAGCGGCAGC
>ENA-UOXK01001383-UOXK01001383.1-mixed-culture-metagenome-genome-assembly--contig:-NODE-1383-length-17121-cov-35.448963_pt1 | contig 17121 bp, 11 predicted proteins | sample MGYA00238160_ERZ761638 | MGnify/ENA primary metagenome ERZ761638 (study PRJEB28912, sample SAMN08777098) | mixed culture metagenome | isolation source: Freshwater growth medium | place: USA...
GCTACTCGACACGGAGTATGTGAGCGAGTACCTGCCGCCGCCGCAGGATGAGATCAGTCCACCGCCGCGGGAGCCTCCGTCGCCTGACGTCAACGAGCGACGACGCAGGACGCCGCTACTCGACACGGAGTATGTGAGCGAGTACCTGCCGCCGCCGCAGGATGAGATCAGTCCACCGCCGCGGGAGCCTCCGTCGCCTGACGTCAACGAGCGACGACGCAGGACGCCGCTACTCGACACGGAGTATGTGAGCGAGTACCTGCCGCCGCCGCAGGATGAGATCGGCCCACCTGCGAGGCTACCACCTTTCTCCGAGGTCAAAAGTAGTAAACGGCTGGCGTTCGATCTACCGGGACTTCCGACCCGGACAGTGGCTGCCGTCTCGCCCATCATCACGCCACCTCTTGGTCTCATGCCGCCGCCGCGGCTGCCCGCCGACATCGACTCGATGCCGCCGCCCAAGAAGGTCCCCTTGCTGGATACCGACTGGGTTTCGTCAGGATTCGTCCGGGTTCGTCAGGGTTCGTTCCTGGATGAGCTCTCGCCTCCGCAGCGCCCACCTCCCTCCTGGCGTGCGGGCGCGCCGGCACCAGCGGCAGACACGCCCATGCTCATCTTCGATCCCTTTACTGGTGCAAGCATGCCATCGGCAGCAGCGCCGGCAGCAGCGCCAGCAGCAGCGCCAGCAGCAGCGGAGACGAGCATCTTTGATGGCTGGGTGCGTTTCTGGGAAGTGGGAGCCCCTTCATCAGCGCCATCATCAACTCCATCAGCCGCGCTTTCATCAGCGCCTTCATCAGCGCCAGCAGCCGCGCCATCATCGACGGCAGTCGAGCCATCATCAACGGCAGTTGAGCCATCATCAACGGCAGTCGAGCCATCATCAACGGCAGTTGAGCCGTCATCAACGGCAGTTGAGCCGCCTCCGTCGCCGCCTCCCTTGCCGCCCCTATCAGCAGCTGAGCACAGCACAGCCATGTTGGCGCCAGGGGTCAGTTGGAGCCCAACGGCCTTTCCCCACAGCTCCCAAGTGGCAGCCTCGATGCGACTGCCACGGCGCCAGTGGGCCCCCAGCTCGCATGGCCGTGACAGCGGCTTAGACCCGAAAGCCCTCTCTGCCACGGGACGCTCAGGTGGGAGATTAGTGGGAGATTAGTGGGACAGATGGGCCTCCCGCCAAACACCACACCACAGGACACGGGTGCCGTAGTCTAGAGGCCTACTTCGGAGATGGGCTCCGCGCCAGCACCCTGCCAGCAGCGGAGGCACAGGCACAGACGCCGTTTCGTCAGACGTCACCGACCGACACCGAGAATGTGACGGGGGGAACGACGACGAGGAGATATAAGAAAGTCGCGGTATAGTCGAGATAGACCAAAGGTTAAATTTACTCTCTTCAGTTAGTCAGTCCAACAGCTACAACACGAGAGCCAAGCGTACACCGGCGGCGTCGCACAGACGCGACACGCGGACCAACCCCATTCGGGCATGCATTCGGGCCATGACGCATGATTCGGGCCCCTTTCCTCTATGTAACAGTCTCTACTCATCATGAACTGTGGTGAGTAACTTCCTATCTCATGGCAAGCCCTTATCTTCATATAGGATAGCCATGGCGACTGGGCTACGTTCATTGGGGAATGCATGGCGGCGACCAGCATCATGTACTCGTCATTCGTCATACGTGGCACAAATGGAAGTCAACCTCTCGGATGTCCGTCAGAAGAGATGTTCGAACTCGATGCGGCAAGCAGTCGACCGTCTGTAGGAGCCTTGCTCAAGGACGAATCAAGGACGAATCCGAGATACGGGGATGAGCCTGGTGTCCCAACGCAGGTATAGCTATCGCCGGATTGGTGCGCCTCTGCCAGAGGCAAATAGGTTCCGTGTCTCGTCTCGTCCAGAGGATTTCGCCGAGCTGGAGGTGGTTGCGACCGCAAGGTAAGGAACGATAAGGGGTTGGTGGATCCCTGCATAGTCTGATACCGGAGACGAGGAGGCAGCCGCAAGGTATGTTGAACCTTCGAAGACCTGAGACGAAAGCAAGCGGTGTCTTTCAGTTGAGACGCTCCTTTTGTGTCGTCAAGTACAAATGAAATCATCTCCTCATATTGTGATTTACGCTCATTTTCCATCAAAAAGCCGTGACGAAACCCGTTATGCGCTCACAGACGAGATCACACGCGGTTCGTCGTAAAGCGCCTCGCGATCGGCGTGTTGCCAGCCGAAGCCCAGCGCCTCGCTGGAGCACCCGCCCCACCGTCATCCTTCTCTCGCGTCTGTGAAGGCCCGGCTGACTCGGCGCCGTCTTGTGCGCCGTTGCGACGCTGTGCCACCTGCTGCCGCCGCTGCTTACGCTTCTTCGTCCCGTCTCGCTCCTTGCGCTTGCAGTTGCGCCGCCGCCCCTCCGACGGCACTCCCTCCGACGGCACTCCCTCGCCTCCTCTGGCCTCTGGGCTACCGGTACTCACAGCAGGTGCCATGAGCAACGCCGCCGATGCACTCGCCGAAGCCAACTCTGCTTTCACATTCACATTCACAGTCAAATTCACACTCGTCGAAGCCAGCTCTGCTTGGCGCTGCCGTAGCTGGCGCCGTTTCATCTGCCTGCTGCTCAGCGCTTCACCTGCCTGCAGCTCAGTGACAGCCCCCCCTTGCGCCGTCGCCCCCTTCAACGTCCCTGCCAGCGGCACCGGCGGCGGCGTACTAGGCGCCTGCTCGGCTTCGGGCTCGTCGGCAGCCAGAGCTCGCGTCGTCGTGGGCATATGCATGCTAGGCGCCTGCTCGGCTTCGGGCTCATCGGCAGCCAGCCGTTGGCGCTTGCGCTCTTGCTTGCGCGCCTTCTTATCCTCATCCGCCCCCGCGTCGTCTTGGGCACTTGCGTGCTTGCGATCCCTCTTTCGACTGGACTTGGCCTCGTCGGGCCGCTTGCCCTTAGCTCTGCGCTGCCCATGGGCCGCCGCTTCATCCTCCGCCTCCTCCGCCTCCTCCGCCTCCTCCGCCTCCTCCGCCTCCTCCGCCTCCTCCGCGTCGGCCACCTCCTCCGCCTCCTCCTCGCCCGCCGCGTTGGTAGCACCCCGCTCGCCCGCCCGTCCCCCCGCACTCCACACCACGAAACGACCATCCGCCGACATCGTCGCACGCACCCACGCGAACGTGCCATGCAGCGCAAGCAGTCGCCCCAAAGGGACCTGCTCCTGACAGACGATCCAAAGCACGCCCGACCGCCTGAGCCGCTTGCGCGCGCCGCTGATGAGCTCCGCAATCACCCCAAAGTCATCGGGCTGCCCTCGATGGACGGGCGGGTTGGACACGATCCAATCGTACTTTGGGGGCGTAGTCCCCTTTTTGGGAAAGGCGATCGGCGTGTGCGGCCAGCCCGCGCTCAGGAGGACGCGCGCCGTGCTGGGCACGTTGGCGCGCGCCGCCTCGACGGCGACCGCATCGGCATCGAGCAGATGCAACTTGAGGGTTGCGCCGTTGGTGCCGGCCGCGAGCGCGGCGGCGATCGCCCCGCTTCCACAGCAATAGTCGAGGATGCGAGCGTGCACGGGCGGAGTGGGTAGCGCGCCCAACAGGGCGCTCGTCATCACGTCGAGCCCGCCGCCAGCAAAGAGACCGGGGTAGGTGTGCCACACGACTGGGGCGGAGGCGGCGGAGGCGGCGGAGGCGGCGGAGGCGGCAGAGGAGTCGGCGGTGGTGGCGGTGGTGGCGGCGGAGGTGCGCTTGGGGACGCCGGTGGCAGTGGGCTTGAAGTTCGGCCATTCGATAGTACCACACGTGCGCCATCCCGCCAAGCTGGCCCTTGGCTCTCCCGCCGCCCCCGGCGCCTCATCGCGCCGTGTCGCCCAGTAGAGGAGCACCCCCTCTTCCGCATTGATCTCGAGCACATGGGCCTCGCCGTACGCTGCGCTGATGAGCGGCCCCGCGCCCTCGGCGCCTTCATCTGCATTGCCGCACAGCCATAGAGGCGCACCCGGAGCGGTGACCGCGGCCACCGCATGCAGCGCCATCGCCGCCGCCTCGCCGGCGGCGTACCACGGCCAACGCACCAGGCAAGCTTCGTACAGCCCTCCCCCGACGCGGCCACCGGCGCCGCCCTTACCGCCGCCGCCCTTGCCGCCGCCGCCCTTGCCGCCGCCGCCCTTGGCGTCATCATCCGCCGGTGCGGCAGGCCACGCCGCGGCCGCCGCGTCCACGTTCGTTGCCGCAAAGCGACGCCAGTGCGTCGGGCGCCAGCCGGCGCGCACGAGGGCTGCGTCGAGCGCCGCATCGGGATCGAAGCCAGCGAGCAGGATGCGCTTTCCTAATTTGGGCACACTGTGGGATTCCCACGGGGCACGGCGGAGCAGCAGAGAGGGAGCGCGTGCATTCATCCGTTGGGCGCGCTCGTGCGTCGCGGCAAAGGCAACCTCGGCGACGCTCGTCATGATGCCTATCAAAGGGTCGGACTCGAAGAGGGACGACTCTTTCCTAACAAGGGACAACTCTCCCTCGAGCGAGTCGCCGCCCTCCGCGTCGCCGCCTGCGCTCGCCACAGCGCTCGCCCCGTGCCCGCCCGCGAACCGCGACGACGACGCCGCCACGCCTCGCGCCGTCCTGAGCGCGATCTCGACGTGCCCGATGGATCTCCAGCCGAGATGCTCGACCACATCCGCCACGCGCGCTCGCAGCGCCTCTAGCCATCGAGCCGCCACGTCCGCAGGCAGCTGCGCGACCACCCACGGGCGCGAGAGCGCCCAGGCCGCAATCCCAAGCTTGTTGGCAGTCAGGCGGGGCGCTGCCGCCGCCGCCGCCGCCCCGAGCTGCGCTGAGAGCGCCGCGACGCCGCCGACGCCGCCGACGCCACCAACTCCGCGGAGGGCGCTGTCGAGCTTTGCGAGGGCTCCGAGCGCGTACACAAGCTGCTGCGGCGCAAGGCCCGCGGCCGCGACGCGCTCGAGACGGCGCGAGAGCGCCACCACCGACAGCGGCTCGACGCCGTCACGCAGCCGGCACAGGCCCCAAAGCAGCTGCGTGCACGAGGCGCTGTCGAAGGCGTCGGGACGCGCGCGCGCCTCGCGACAGACGGCGGCGGCGAGAGGCGCGTGCTCGATCTCGAGGTTCGCAAACGCCCACGCGAGCGTCGCAATCGACTGCGGGTCGAAGCTCCCCAGTCGAGGCAGCGCCGCGTTCGCAACGGCACCGAAGAGCCCGTGCTTCGTCAGCCCGAGCTTCGAGTACGCCCAGAGCGTCTGCGAGAGACCCTGCGGCGAGAACTCGGCGAGCCGCGCGCTCGCCACGTCGGCGAGCTGCTCGAAGAGGCGCGCGTGCCGCCACTTGAGCGTCGCGAACGCCCACACCAGATTGGTCAGCTCCTGCGGCTTGAAGTCGCTCGCGCGCGCACACGCCGCCACTGCGAGCGCGTCGCACAATCCGCCGCCGCACTCGTCGTCGAGGCCCACGGTCCTTGTCGTGGCACTCATGGCGGCCGTGTGCAGCGTTGCGAGCGCCCACGCGACGTTGGCGATTCCAAAGGCGTCGAGTGCGTCGGCAGCGAGCTGCGCTGCCGCGCGCGCCGTCAACGCCGCGAGCAGCCTCTTGTCCGAGAGCCGCAGCTTGCCGACGGCCCACGCCACGCTCGTGAGTGAGCGTGCGGTCACGCCACCCGCCTCGTGCTCGAAGGTGCTCGCGGTGATCGTGCAGAGCGACTGCTCGACGGCCGACGATGCGCCGCCGCCTCGCGCGAGACGGTGGAGCGCGGTCGCGCAATTGACCGAGTTCATGGTTCCGCCATGAGACCGGACGATCTTCTCGATGTCGTCGCTGCTGACAGCTTGCGATAGCAGCTTGTTGAGCTGCCACGGATCCAAGGTCGAAGATGCGCCTTCGCGTCGCCGGTCGACTCGCGGCATCGATGTCTAATCAGCGCTTTCGGCACGTCGCTGTGAACATGGAACCCAGGTTCACAGTCGCCCGTCTTCGAGTATATTGAGTTGCGCTGTGTGCGCGAAGCGGCTCTGACTCGCACCCGTCCCACCGGAAAAGACGTGCGTGTTGACGATGGCTACAGTATTACTCTATGAAAACTGAACGGCGTCCACGTTGAAGGTCACATTCTTCGGCAATGGCGCGCCGGCCGCAGGGGCAGCGGGCGGCAGCTCCCCGGGCGGCAGCGTGTATGGCTCGTCCTGGGCTCCGGAGGTGCGGATGAGCCTCTGCGTCTTGTCGAGCTCGAGTGTCTTAGCATCAAGAGCAGCGCGCATGCCCTCATAGTTGGTGCGCAGCGTGCGGATGTACTCTTGCAGCTGCGCCACCTCGCGCTCGTGCTGCTCCTGCACGTGGCGCGGGGCGCCGCCAACGACGCCGCCGGTGGACGGCGCGCTCGACGACGACGAAAAGGCGCCGTCCCGAGCGCCGTCCCGAGCGCCGTCCCGAGCGCCGCCTCTCTTGGAGGCCGAGGGCGGCGTGCCAGGCGGCTCGGCGTCGCCCGTGGCCTTCAGGCCGAGCATTCGCACGGCGTCGATCTGGGTGGCGAGCTGCTGTGAATGTTCGAGCTGCTGTGAATGGGCGAGCTCGAGCTGCTGTGAATGGGCGAGCTGCTGTGAATGGGCGAGCTGCTGTGAATGGGGCGAGATCCGCATCTCGAGGCGCACGAAGCGGGTCGCGTACGGCTTCACTTCGAGGGGTGGTGCGAAGAGGCGTGCCTCCGTAGGCAGGAGCGCCTGCTGCGGCTCACCACGCCAGACGAGATCCCATCCCCGAGCTTCTCCGGCCCACAGGAGGATGGCGGTTAGGGCACCCGGGTGGCACGTCTCGTATACCTCGATGAGGCTCACATACATGGGCTCCTTGAAAGCAAGCTCCACCCACTCTGCGTGCTCTACCCCTGCGCCGCCGCCGCCGCCGCCGCCGCCGCCGCCGCCGCCGCCGCATGTGCCCGCGCCCGTCGCCGCCGCGGCCGCCGGCTGCCACGCGCCTGGTTGGTGACCATGGGCTGGGTACAAGCGCGGTGGTCCTACGAGCTGATGAGCACCTGTGGGGAGGAGGGAGGCAACAAGAGGTCATCAGAAGGTCATCGAGAGGTCATCGAGAGGTCATCAGAGGTCATAAAGAGGTCATCCGAGGCCATCCGAGGCCATCCGAGGCCATCCGAGGCCATCAGCCACGCGCACCGAATCCCTCGCCGTCGCGTTGTGACGAGAAGGCGAGCACCGAGTCGCACCACGCCGTGTGGGCTACCGGTATGGCTACGTGGCGCTGGCCGATCCGCTTGGCGGACGCCGCAGCGCCGGTCGCCGCAGCGCCGCATGCCGGCGCACTGCCTCGGCCACCGCCTCGGCCACCGCCTCGGCCACCGCCTCGGCCGCCGCCACCGCTCACGCCACCGCTGGCGTCGGCCAGAGGGCGCACCTGTGGGGAAGAGGGAGGCGCCGTGGTGAGCGTATGCATGCAAGGGCTTGGGCTCGAGCATGCGGAGAATACGAAGGTGCGCCGTGGTGAGCGTATGCATGCAAGGGCGCACCTTCATATTCTCCGCATACTCGAGCAGCCCCACATCGGAGATGCCGCCTCGGCGCACGCCTGCCAACAGCTCGAGCTGCGCGATCTGAGCGCGCAGCTGCCCATTCTCTTGGAGGCAGGCAGCAAGGCTATCTTCGAGCGCAACGGCCGGTTCGCCCTCAGCGAGAGTGGCGGCGCTGCTGCCCCGATTGAGAGCGAGCGACTGAGCGCCGAACTGAGCGCCCAACTGAGCGCCAAGGCTATTGGAAGGGGGAGCGCCGCCGTGAGCACCAAGGCTATTGGAAGGGGGAGCGCCGCCGTGAGCGCCGAGGCTATTGGGAGGGGGGGCGCCGCCGTGAGCGCCGAGGCTATTGGGAGGGGGGGCGCCGCCGCGCCCGTCGGAGTGGAGGAGCCTCTTGGCGTGCTCGAGCGCGCTGCTGCCCCTCTGTTGCCTTACCGCCGCCACGAGGGCATTGGCATCGTGCAGCAGCCTCTCGAGCTCATCACACTCCTTCGTCTTCGCCTTGAGCTGGTGGCAAAAGTCGCGCTCGCGCTCGCGGACGCGCTTGAGCTCCGCCTGCAGCTCGGCGAGGGCGTTAGCGTCGCGAGGCGAGAGGGCGCTCGGGAGGGCGCGTGGCGGCGAGGCGCTCTTCGATGACGCCTTGGATGAAGACGCTGTGGACGCCTTCGGCTCGGCCTCCGCCGCGCCGCGCGCCATCTCGAGCGCTGCATTGCGTGCGCCGAGCGCGGCGATCTTGGCACGCATCTCGACAAAGTGCGCGAGCGTGCTCTCGTGCTCCGACGCGGTCGTCATGCCGGCGGGCGCTACATCGATCACGTGGCGCGCGTGCTGCCCAATATGGCGCCCTTGCTTCTCAATATCGACGACGAGCATCGAACCGTCCAGCTTGGTGCTGGCGGCACGGCGAGTGGGCACGAGGCCCGCCGATCGGAGGCGGTCGTCGGCGGACGCGAGCTGCTGCTCCAGCGCGCTCACGTGACGCCGGAGCTGCTCGAACGTGAGCATGTCCACCCCTGGGCTGCCTCCCGGCGGCGGCTCGAGCTTCGAAGCTGGACGCGACGCGAGGCGCTCGGTCACGGCCGCGGCGCCGGTACGGCGCGATGGAGCCCCGCGAGCGCCTTTGCGCTCCTGGCTGCTGCTGCTGCTGCCGCCGCCGCCACTCCGGGAGAGCGGATCGACGGTCACCGAGGCCACCTGGCCGTGACGGTGGAACGGGCGGTTCGGATAGATGGTCTTTGCGCCGCCGCCGAGTGCCGGGTCCTTCGCGAGAGGCATGTTCCGGCTCTGCATCTCGCGTAGGAGCTGCTCAAGGATGGCGGCACCGCTGCTCACGCCCACGCCCTCCACGGCGGTGATGAACGCCTTGACGTCGTCGCCGCCCGTCCTCGCTCGGAGGTGCGCCAAGCGCAGCAGGCACTCATCGAAGCGTGCTCGCGCGATGGTGCGCAGCCTGGCGTCATTAAGCATGTCTACAACGACCTCTTGGCTCATGGGCGTCCGCAGGATGTCAAAGCGCTGCAACATCGAGATCACGCCCTCCTGCCGGAGGACCGCCTCCATGCCCGCGCGCTGAGCACCCTCGGCGAACTCGTGGTATAGGCCTGCGATCATGTCGCTGTACTCTGGGTCGGCAAATAGCGCTCGGACGTCGGGGTCCTTCAGCTGAGACTTGATTATGAGGTCCGTCATCTCGATCGACATGGCTGCTGGAGGGCTGGATGACATAGCTGACGTTGCATCGGAGACTTCATTCACAACTCCAACACGAACACGCATAAACCTTCACACTCACCTTCACACCGTAAACGTATGTCAGGTTCGATTGTACAGTGGTTCAGCGTAAAGAACGCTGAACCGCTGAACGGCCGCCTACTCGGAATCCATGGTAGGCACGCAGGATTAGGTGTTGAGGAGCGAAATTTGCGAGGTCAGAAGTGTGCATCTAGGCATCATGGTAGCATTTAGCGGCACGATAAGACGCAGCAAAGTGCAAAGATTCCGCGATGCGTTGAGCGTTCCGTTCGTCGCGGATACATCTCACCCCGCACCCGCACCAGTTGACCCGCACGCACGCCGCGCGAGCCGTGCGTTTCGAACGCGTCCTTACGTATGGGCGCGCATCCGTCTGACGAACGTGATATGGCGAATTGGCGATAGGCGATTACACATTGAAGATTGATCACTTATGGATACGTATTACGTAAGGTCATGCTCGACACGGGCGCGGTACATACTCGAGGACGAGCAAGCAACGAAGGCTCTCTTAGCGGTACATTGATATGCGGTACAATCATGCAGAGACTTTCACAGTGTTCACTCCATCTTCACGCCGAGGTGTCGGGCCCGCCGCTGCCTCGCCCTTCGCGACCTCGCCCGTGGCGAGGGGCTCTCGGCTCTCGACGGTCGTCCTCTCGAAACTCTTCTCCTTGGTCTCTTCTTTGGTGAGTACCATGCTCGCCATGCGCTCCTGCTCTGCATCGTCCAAGGCGCCCTTGCTGACGGTACTGTTCCGGGCCACGAGCTCGTAATCGAGGGAGTAATCGACTTCCTCGTCCGTGCCACACGAGAGGCTGCTCTTGTTGAGAGCGCGGATGCGCTGGATCGCCGACCTGAGCTCGCTCTTCGAAACGGCGACGTTGCCATCTTTGGCATTGTGCGCGGGGAGCGCCGTATCGAGCGGATCGGCGCCGCCCCTAGTTAGGAAGGCATCCCGGCGCAGATGCCTAATTTGGGAGCGCTGTTGGGGCGACTTTTCGAGCAGACCTCGCACGAGGGCGAGCAGCTCCGTCGACGGCGTCGGCGTCTTGGGCGGGAAGACCACCGGGTTCTCGGCGATCGATTTGAGCAGGTCGGGCGGGTTGGAGGCCGTGTAGGGGGTCACCCAATAAATCCACATGAAGATGGACACCCCCATGGCCCACAGGTCCGCCGCGCGCCCAGAGTAGCCTGCCCCTTTGAGGGATCGGCACATTTCGGGCGCGAAGAACATCAGCGAGCCCGACGTCGCGTCGAAAAAGTCGCCGCCGAGTGACGTGGCGCGGAAGAAGCCCGAGATCCCAAAATCGGCCAGTTTGGCCTGCTTCGTGCTCGGCTCCCACAGGAAATTCTCCGGCTTGATGTCGCGATGGCACACGCCACTCAGATGCAGGTGCTCGAGCCCGAGGACCAGCCCGCGCACCCAACCACGCAGCTCGGGCTCGGGCACCACTCGCTTCTGCGCCACGCAGCGGCAACGAGCAGCGATAGTCAGCGGCCTCTAGAGGCAATCCGAGGCGATGGCAACGAGCAGCGATAGTCAGCGGCCTCTAGGGGCAATCCGATGCAAGTCTTAGGTCAGTCCATATAAGGCAAGTCCATATGTACGCACCTGCGTGATCGAAACCAACAGGTCGCCTCCCGTGACGAACTCCATGCACATAAACAGCAGGTCTTGATCCGGGTCGTCGATCACCTCGAACAGGCGCACGATGTTCGGGTGGCGCAGATGCTTCATGACCGCAATCTCGCCGAGCACCGAGTCGTACGCAGAGCCGTTACGCCCGACGCGCTTGCGCTTGAGGATGGAGCGCGAGAGGCACTTGATGGCCACCTGGTACGGTCAGGCTCAGGGTCGCTCAGGGGCACTCAAGCGGCACTCAGCAGCACCAGCGGCGAATCGAGATCCTCACCTGGGGTGGCTTCTCGCTCAGTCCCATAAATGAAGACAGCGTCTCGGCCGTAGTCTCGGCCCATGTACCCTCCGGCGCCGGATCGTACTCCGCCAGGTACACCTGCCCATACGCACCCTTGCCGAGCATCTTGACGAAGGCGTAGTCGTTGACGCGCTCTAGCCGGTTGGACGCCGTCCGCTTGAGCTTCGCCGTGCTCGACATCTTCAGCTCGCGCTCCATGGCGAACTGGTCGCGTCGCTGGTCGGCGAGCCGGCGAGTCTGCTTTCCGCGGAAATGGGCTTGCACCTTGATGGCGCTCCTGTTCTGCTCGTCGAGCTCCTTGCCCGACTGTGCAGTCGCCGTCGCCGCTTTGCTCTTGGATGTTGAACTCTTGGCTGCCGCTGCCTCCACCATCACGCGCCGCTTTGGGCTCGACGCACCGCAGCCCATGGCTGCTTCAACGGACTTGCTGGGTGCTCGGAGCCAGCGCTTGGTGGGCTACTTGAGACGAGCCAAGGGCGGCACGAAGGAGTGCGACTTGGTTGGTACAAACCGTCCGTCTTTCATGGAAGGACCGTTTGCTGGCCACTTCACATTCACAGTCACACACCAACGGTCACGTACAATTGTACACCACAAGGTCTCAAGGTCTCAAGGTGTGCTTAGCCCCGCAAACGCCGCACAAGGCTCTTTCGTGGTTCACAGTCACTGAAATGTTCCATGTAATCTCGATGATTCCCTGTAATAGTAATAAATCGCTACAGTTCAGTTCAGTTTCAATCAGTTCAGTTCAGGTTGTCTGTTGTTTATGTAGTAACTGAACTGAACTATATCGCTACAGGCCACAATTTGACAGGCCAATCGGTGACGGCATTTGACGGCATCCGAATGTGGGACAGTTCCCGGCCTAATCCAAGCCTGAAACCGGCCTAATCCCGGCCGACATTGCCTGCGCTTGCTGCTCCTTCCCCGGCCGACAAAGGTCTTTTGTTCCAAATCGGCAAAGTTCCAATTCGGTATGCACGTTTTCCGGCGGGCGGACTTAGGGCGGACTTGGAACTGGGGCCCCGCCGTCACGTCCCACATGGATCCCATGCACATCTCTGAGCCCGCGTCGAGCCTCGCGACTTTCGAGCTTCCTGCGTTCACGGACCGCAACGGCAAGAAGCACAACGCTCGATACTGCTACACGAGTGTAAGCGCGAAGAACGGCGCGGCCCGGGTCCGGTGGGTTCATGCGGGTTCCAGTGGGCAGCGCCGTACGAGGCTGCTGAGCACGAACCCGCTCCTCGAGGAGGCGCCGCTGTCGTACCTCCAGCATTTGGAGGTCTGCGAGCCCAAGCACTACGCCGAGCTCTTGCATGCGACTTTCGGCACCGCGCCCACCGGCACGATGCAGAAGGTGTTCAGTGCGCTTCTCGCTGAGCACCTCAGCTGCGCAGACAAGCGAGGCTCGTCCGCCGCCAAGCGTGCACGGCGAGAGGAGCCGATGGCCACGCTGCCTCCAGCCGTGACAAGCACCGCTCAGATGACGGCGGCCAAGGCGCATGCGGAAGCGATGGCCGCAGCGCTGGACCTCTCACCACGCTCGGCCAAGATCATGGTCGCCTCAGCTCTGGGTTGCGCAGCAGCAGCGATGGCAGCCAAGTCATAGCCAAGTCATAGCCAAATCCTAGGGCCGTGCGGAGGGGTATACCGATGAGAGCACAAGAGCTCGTGCCCAAGTCCACACGCGGCGTTCCCGTGAGCACCACCGAGGCACCAGGAACATTGTTTCTCATCATACAAGTAGTGCTGTGGCTTTTGTGTGCATTGGCTTCTGTGCATTGGCTTGTGCATTCTTTGGCTTGTGTGTTACTTCAGAGCCAATTTAACACACACGGAGTAAATTTAGTTGTAACTGTATTCCCGCGGCACGCGATGCGCGGCACCTTGACGGCACCTTGGTTCCTCGGCTTGATGCAACATTACCATTTATCGGATGACGATATGCGATAAGTACAATATCGCTGCAGCGTGCAGGTCAATCGGTGACGGTATCCAAATGGTATGCCCATTGGGGTTCTCCAGTCTACCCCCGTTGCCAGCGTGCTCGTTGCTTGCTTCCCGGCCGACACAGCACTTTTGATCCAAATCGGTACCAAATCGGCAATGTTCCAAATTCGGTATGCTCGTTTTCCGGCGGGCGGGCGTTTTGGAACTGGATCCAAAAAGGTTTGTACCCAGTTCCAAAGTCAAATGCCCCACCCGCCGCCTCCGTCCCATGCCCATCTCTGAGCCCGCGTGCCCCACGTTGAGCCTCGTGACTTTCGAGCTTCCTGCGTTCACGGACCTCAACGGCAAGAGGCACAACGCTCGATTCTGCTACACGAGTGTAAGCGCGAAGAACGGCGCGGTCCGGTGGGCTTATTCGGGTTCTAGCGTGCAGCGTAAGGAGAAGTTGAGAAAAGCCAATCCGCTCCTCAAAGAGGCGCCGCTGTCGTACCTCCAGCATTTGGAGGCCGACGAGCCCAAGCACTACGCCGAGCTCTTGCATGCGACTTTCGGCACCGCGCCCACCGGCACGATGCAGAAGGTGTTCAGTGCGCTTCTCGCTGAGCACCTCAGCTGCGCAGACAAGCGCAAGCTGGTGCTCGCGCTGCCGCTCGCCGACGTCACGAGCGCGCAAGCACAGGTGCTCAACCGCTCTGGCGGCGCGCCCGTCGCCCTGAACAAGCCAGCGTCGCTGGCGCGGATGCAGCGCGTCTTTGCCTCGCCCCAGGCCCTGCTCTCGTCGCCGCGCTCCTCGGCGGGCTCCACGCCATCCTCGTTGACTCGCATCGTCGTCGACACTGTGTGGACGGGCGGCGCGGCGGCCGTTGAGGCTGTCAGAGGCCTGACGTCGGTGATCAAGTCCTTGCAAAAGGATATGCGCTCGGCCGCCAAGGCGAGCGAGGCTCGCGACGTCGAGGCCGCGGCCGTGGCTCGGAGCACGAGAGGCGAGCTCTTGGGTGAGTTCGACTCGGTGCGCGAGACCATCGTTTCCGAGGCATGTGCGATCAAGGATGAGGTTGTCGATGCGGCAGCCCTCATCACAGATCAGCTCGAGGAAGCTGCCGCTGCGGCCAGGATCGAGGCAAGGGAGGCCCAAGCTCGCGCCGCGGAGGCCAGGGCCGAGGCCGAAGCGCGCGCTGGGGAGGCCAGGGCCGAGGCCGAGGCGCAAGCTAATTATCGCAAGGAGCAACGCGCGGCGCAGCTCGCGGAGAAGAAGGCGCGCCTGGACGCCGAAGCGCGCGCACGGGACGCCAACCGAACCATCGCCGGTGTGCTCGTCGACATAAAGCAGGACACAGTCAGTACCAAGGACATCACCCGCGCGGCCGCCGTGCAGGTGATGGAGGCGGCAGCCAAGATGTCCGAGGCAGCTGGGGTGGTGGCTGGCGTGGCTGAGGACCTCACGGATGCTACCGAGCAGGCGATTGACGCGGCAGCCGCGATGTCGGCGGCATCCAAAGTGGTGGTTCGCGCGGGTAATGCCGTCAAGGATGCTGCCGAACAGATGGTGTTCTCGATCGACGAGATGACGATCTCGATCGACGACATCAAGTCGGGTGAATGGCTCGCCAAGGTCATCAATCCCCTCATTGCAGGTAAGCACATGGTAGACGAGGAGATGCTCCAGGAGGCGCTCGCCAAGAAGAAAGCCAAGGCGGCATCGTCGTGTGCGCCCGTCGTCCCGGCAGGAGTGTGCAAGTCCTCGCGGACCGCCGCCACTTCGGCACGCGGCAAGGCTCCGGCAGCCTCGGTCGCACCCTCGACCCGTTCGACCAGGGCGAGCGTGTCAAAGCCTGCGCCGCCGCCCGCTGTCAAGGGCGGCAAGACGGCCAAGGGTGGCAAGGCGGCCGCAGGCACGATGGCCAACAAGGTCGGCGAGGATCTCGCCCCCTCGGAGGACTGGCTCAAGCGCGTCCAGGCGGCGGGCGAGACCATCCGGATGGTCATCAACAGCGCCGTGACGAACGACAAGCTCGAGGAGACGCTCGAGGCGCTCGGCGAGGGCATCGTGAAGGCGATCTCTGCGCTTGAGTGCCAGGTCGTGTTCGCCATCCTAGAGTCCCTCGAGTATGTCTTCGATCAGCTGGGCCCGGCCGTGGGGCCTCTGCTGCTGTGCGGTGCCGCGGCTAAGGACGGCACGGTACTAGATGCGCTGCTCAAGGCCGCCGCCAACCCGAAGTCCGCCCTTGTGCGCGAGGCCGCGCAGGCTACTGCCGTGCGCCTCATCAAGATTGCGCCGTCCGAGGACGTGCTCAAAGTTGTGCTTCGCGTCGGGCGCAACGAGGCGAGCGCTGCCAAGACGTGCGTGTGTGCGGCGGAGCTCCTCAGCCTCCTTGTCACGCACCTGCCCAAGCTACCCGCCAAGCTGAGCAATGGTGTGGAACTATGCCTCATCAAGCTCCTCCAAGCGCCTCAAGAGGACGTGCGCGAGGTGGGCGCCAACGCGCTCATGTGCTTTTATGCGGTTGGCTGCAGCAGCGAAGCGCTCGCCATCATCGACAAGGTGACGGTGGACAATATGCCCCTGCGCAACAAGCTCTTCAAGCAGCTGGGGACTGACGCAGCATGAATGTGTGGATATGAGGAGCTAAATGGTCGCCCGCCTCCTCGCGGCGCACCTCGGGCAATGCCGGTCATCCCATCGACTCAGTATCCACTGACCAAGGTGCGCGCGCGGTTGCGGCGGCGGCTGATGTGCGCGGCGAAACACCTACGAACAGTGATAACAGAACTTTTACCTCAGAGCGGCGGGGTCCGGTAGCAAAGAGGCGACCAGGACTACATACGTGTGTGAGTCTCATTCGCATCTGCCGTGTGTGAGCAGTCGAGATGTGTGGGACACGTGTGCGTCAGGGAGGGTGTGCGCGGTCTGTCTGCGGCGCGGTGCTATGCGCCACGGTGTCCCTGAGCGTGAGCCTGAGTGCCTGACCCCCGCCCTTCGCTCTTGCCAGTGTGAGCTGTGTGAGCTGTGTGGGCCCGCGCTGGGTGACTGTGGCTGTGTGGGCGTGGAGAGAGTCGAGGAGAGAGGAAACTATGCAGCGCATTTTTTACGTCACGACCGTTCAATCAGCAGTGTCAGGCTGCTGATGACACACACGTGCCGCAACCCGCTGTCCGTCAATCAAATTCGCCCCTCGCGAAGAATTTGAGCCATTCGGATAAAGCTTCGTCCGCGAGCTCGCTAGGTGCGGCTGGGGCTACCAACTGCTCGGCGCCGCACTGCGAGGCGAGCCACCAGAGTTCCATGCCGTCGCTGATCTCGTCGTTGCCAGGGCCCACACCCGAAAGTTCCCACACGCGCGGCCAGAGGGCAGAGAGCGCCGTGCCGGGCGGCACCACCCGCATCTCGCTCGCGCTCAGCATGGCCGCGAGCTCCGATCTCGTGAACTGCTCACCACGGCGCGCACGAGAGGCCATCAGGGAGGCCATCAGGGAGGCCATCAGAGGGGCCATCAGAGGGGCCCTTCAGAGGGGCATTCAGAGAGGCCACCAGAGAGGCCATCAGAGGCTATCATCACCTGCACCACACCGCGAACGAGCACGAGGTCGGCAGGCTTGATCTGCGGCTCCTGACTGCTGCTGGCTAAGCTGCTGGCTGATTGCATGCTGCTAGCCGGCTGCAGCTTCGCAGTGACGTCACTCGGACTCATCAGGAAGACGCCCGAGGTGCCCAACTGCACGCCGCCCAATTCGGCGCGATGGTGCAGCCACACCTGATGAGGGAAGCCATTAAACACCATCAGACGCAATCTCAGACGCAATCTCAGACGCAATCTCAGACGCAATCTCAGACGCAATCTCAGACGCTCCTTCAGTGCCACTCCCGCCGCCCAAGACGGCGCCAGGTTCCGGCCGGTAGCAGCAACTGGGTACGAAGCTCATCAGAGAGGTCATCAGAGAGGTCATCAGAGAGGTCATCAGAGAGGTCATCAG
>ENA-UOXK01001407-UOXK01001407.1-mixed-culture-metagenome-genome-assembly--contig:-NODE-1407-length-16865-cov-58.991612_pt1 | contig 16865 bp, 12 predicted proteins | sample MGYA00238160_ERZ761638 | MGnify/ENA primary metagenome ERZ761638 (study PRJEB28912, sample SAMN08777098) | mixed culture metagenome | isolation source: Freshwater growth medium | place: USA...
GCTTCAGGTCTGATGGAAGGAATGCGAAGCGCAGATCCTTGAACTTGATGCGCTCGGGCAGCCCGGGCGACGCTTTGGTTTGCATCCAGTGTTCGACGTGATTCATGATCTGGTGGAGCGTCATGCTTCGCCGAACGTCGGGCAGCATGAAGAGGTCGGACGCGTCGAGATCGATCCATTCATCACGCGCGGCATCGAAGAGCACGATGGAATCTGGGTTGAGCTGCAAGTCCCACGCGGCAGGGGCGCGAGCGACGCCATTCAGCCAGTCCACCTGAGCATTTTCGGGAAGGGCGAGGTCCGGAGCGAGACGCGTCCATCGGCCGTAGTGCAGCTCGAGGAGCGGGCCTGCTTGGTTGGTGATCGACTTCGAGAAGGTGGCCCGCACGAGCCCACCCACTTGCTTTTGCAATAGGAGCATCCGATTTTGGCGTGCACTGCGAGATCGGTTGACGAGGGCAGGATGATGGGTCGACATCGGCAAGTCTCCCGCGTGCAGCTCCAGAAGTGCGACGTCTTCGGCACGCATCCACGCGCGTTTTTCGCCATTCTTTTGTGCCTCAGCAGCGCGATGCGCGTCGAGCGCCTTGATTGTTTCTGCTGACACGACCTTGCTCATGGCCGACGTAGGCTGCTTGAGGCCGGCCTCGGCGAGCTGCACCGCCCGGTTGCCGCAGCGCCGCAGGACTTTGATGTCCGCGGACGAGCGATAGGTGCTCGCCTGGCTCATGAGCAGCGCGATCGTCGCCTGGGGGCAGCCTGGCGTCACTGGCATGAGCTCGAGCACCGCGCGGGCTGCGTTGTATCGCATCTTCATGGCAGGGACCTTGGCAGGCAAGAGCGTGCTCGTGAGGTTGGACACGGATTCGTTGCGAGCGAGCGCGAGCCATCGGCGGCCGAGCACCTCGAGATGCACCGAGGGCGAAGGGCTGTGCTTCAGCAGCACATCGACCACTTGCTGCACGATGGCTTTGGTGTCCACATCGATGGGACTCGGCGACGGCTCGCACGCCATCGGAACGGGCGGCTGATTCGGAAGGGCACCGAGCGCATTGGCGAAGGATTCGAAGTCGGTGTGCTGGGTGGCGAGCATGGCGACGAGGAGCAGGCGGACGCAGCAGCGCATGCAAAATGCCGGCGAGTGCGCCAACGAAAGACAGGCGAGACCCGGACGGTCGCAGCTCAGAGTAAACGAAAGGTTTTCCTTTTTTATCGAGTAAGCACGCGAACACACTGGAATTTGGTCACATACTAGCTAGCAGCTGTCAAGACTCATCGGTCCCGTCGACCGCTGTGGGACCCGTACAGTGGACAGGGCACAACGCGATACGCTAACCTCTGAGATTTATAGAAGACATGATTCACCGACAACAGCACGCAACACTGTGTTGCGTCGTAGATACCCTCGTTTCGTTCACCTAGATGACCGCGGGTGCAAATATAGCCCCATTATAGACGCCGTAAAACCGCAGCTTCGCTGTGGCCGCGCTCAAAGCGTCGTGACGCGGTAGACGGCGTCAGAGCTCGTTCGCCCGCGCATCGTGCCTAAGCAAAGCACGTCGCCGACTTGAAGAACACGAGCGCGCTTTGCGACTTGAGTGTTGCCATCCTTGCTGGCGCCGCCGACGCTGTGCCCGTTCACGTGTGTGCCGTTGGCGGCGCCGCAGTCGTCGACGATCCACGTGCCTTCAGTCTCAGCGGCGACGAGGCGCGCGTGCTTGCGCGAGATCATCGTAGGGTATAGCAGGGAGTCGAGCTGCACGTCGCATTCGTCGGCGCGGCCCAACGTGAGCACTTCCCCCGCGACTGACGGGAGCTCGATGCGCTGCGGCAAGTGCATGGGGTGGCGACGACCGCAGTGGGGCGGGCATCCCTGTGATCTTTCGAGGGTGAGCGCGTACGCGGGCGCCGCGGCAGACGAAGGGGGCGCGGGCGGCACGGGCGGCGTAGGTGGAGCGGGCGGCACGGCAGCCGTGATGCCATGCGAGTGTGGCATCACGGGAGCCTGTGCGGAGTGAGCTTGGACAATCCCGAGTGGAGACGTCAGGGGGAAGGGGTCGGAGGCACAGGGAGGTTCGGTTGCCGTCTCATCGGCTTCGTAAGCTGTTGCGTCCGCAGATTCCACTGCCTCCATCGCAGCCGCCTCCTCTGCTGCCGCCGCTGCTGCCATGGCCTCTGCAGCCGCCGCCGCCGCCTCTGCCGCCGCCGCCGCCGCCTCTGCCGCAACCTTCGCCTCCTCGCGCGCCTTTACCTCAGCCTTCGCCTCCGCCTCGGCCTCCGCCTGCAGCCTCGCGCGTGCCGCCTCCACCACACGCAGTCGGAATTTTGGGACTTCACCGGCGGCCGCGTGTCTCTGCCCGCCCACGGCGGCGCACGAGATGCTACTGGCAGGTGGTTCGAATGGACTGCTGTGCCGTCTCTGCCCAACTGCCCGCACAGCCGCCGCCGCCGCCGCCACCACGCGCGCCGCGGTCGCCTCGGCGGCCTCGGCAGCAGCGGCTGCGGCTGCCGCCTCTGCCGCCTTCTTTTGCGCTGCGTCCCGCGTCGCCGCTGCCGCCCTCAAGGCCACAGCCACAGCCCTCGCCGCTTTTGCGGCATCGGCCGACGCTGCCGCCGCCTCAGGCGCCCGCGGCACCGTTTCGGCTTCCTCCTCCATCGCCTCCTCCTCTGCCACAGTCTCGGGGTCGATGGGCGTTCCGTCGGGTCCAAAGCTCAGAGCCCGCGGTGCAGCCGCTGCGCCAGCGGCGGCGGCGGCGGCGACGGTGGCACGAATGCCGCATAGCAGTGGTGAAGGCGCGAGGGCGCGAGGGGCACGGGAAGGCGGTGTGGGGCGTGGCGTCCCGTCAGGACCTTTACGACGGAACTTGACGGAACTTGGCGGAGGCGGAGCGTCGGCTTCGATGGCCGAAGGCTCGCAGTCTGGCACTGCCTGCTCCTCTGCCTTCGCCGCCTTCGCCGTCGGCGCCTCCTCTGCCTTTTCTGGCGCCTCCTCTGCCACGACCCTCACTTGCAGTGCTGCCCTCGCTTCCTGGGCCGCCTCCGATGGTCGTGACTCGTGATCCATCATCTCAGTCGCGTCGTGGTCTGCGCCGGCGAGCTCCGCTGACGCGTCCTCCTCCATCGTGACCTCCTCTGAATCTGCCTCCGCCTCTATTGCCTCTGCCACCATTGCCTCCGCCTCCATGGCACCGTCGACCTCATCCAGCGCCTCCACCACGCCACCAGCCTGATTTAGGACCGTTTCGAGCGCCTCCTCGGCTCCCTCTTCCATTTTTCTTGCCGCCTCGAGCGCCTCAAGTTCCTCGCGCTCCTGCTGACTCGCCTCGAGCTCCGCTTCGAGAAGCATCTGCTTCTCGGCCACCGTCGAGCGTATGCAGGCGGGCAGGCGCGATCGTCGTGGCGAGATCGGCTGAGAGGAAGCGGTCGTCGGATGGGTGGCGGATGCGGCAACCGGCGGCGACTGGAATGGGACTCGCTGCCGATTGAGCTCATGTGACGAGCGGCTGGCGGCGGCAGCAGGGAAGGTGTCCATGGGTACATCAGAGGCTGCGGAGGAGCCGCTTGCCGGCGGCGGCGGCACTGGCATGTCCGCCGGCCTTTGAAGCGCTCGTGCTCCTATTTGATACGTTGCCGCCATCTCCCACTGCGACGACAGTGGCCGAGCCGACAACGGTCGCGAGGCTGCGTCCAACGACGGCGGCAGCGCTGGTGCCTGTCGCACGATCGGCAATCCACGTTGCCGTGCCTCGGCAGCACCCCATCTATTCAGGCATCCGACGGAATAGATGGTGGTACCTCGAGCGCGGCGTTCGCGATTGATCTGCGCAGTCAGCGACTCACGAAGCGCATCACGTGTAGCAGACGGCCGCGACGGCGGCGGCGGCACAGCTGGAGTGACTCCTGATCGCTCGGCAGTCAGCCTGCTTCGTGCGACGCGCTCTTGCTGGCTCCAATCGATCTGTGACCAGTCTGGCCCCTGCGAGGAGGAGGCTGACGTGGGCTGCGCCGTTGCGACCTTGCGCACCGCGTCCTCATCGCAAATGCGAAGGTATTCGCCGGCGGTGGCAAAGACTCGCATGAAGGCCCCGCGTTCGGTCGTTGACGTCCCGGGGAAGAACGCGCCGAGTCCGCACCGAGCTGACCTTTTCTTTTTCTTCCCCAAACTTCAGCTCGCCCTCATTGTGGCTAGCCATCCTTACGGACCGGACGTGCGGTCGTGTGACTGCGGCGCGCGCGGCGGCTGACGGTGATCGGCATTGCGCGCACGTGTACGATCTTGAAACCGTCGCTACCCTGCGTCTAGCCACACCGCTTCCTGTTCGCTGGGCTCCATGGCCGGAGCGGGCACGGGATCGCGCAAGCGCTGCCGCATCAAGAGGATCTCACAGCGCGGGTCGCTCAGGAGCACAAAGCCGCACGATTGGTAGAGCTCGAAGGCGGCGATGTTGCGCGACTCGACTTGCAGCATCAACCACTGTCCCGGCGGCGCGGTTGTTCGGGCCACCTCCACGGCAGCCTCGACCAATAGTCGAGCGAGCCCCTTGCCGCGCTCGTCCTCACGCACTGCCATGGAGCACAGGTATGGCTGGAGATTGGCTGCCTGCTCATCGGTAATATTCCCAGCGCGTTTTCGCAGGTACTCAGTGGTGTGTATCTCCACTGAGCCGAGCACCCTAAATGGGCTTCGCGACGCCACGATGACGTGGTTGAGTTGTAGACGCGTTTGGAGAGACCACATGTCGGTCATGAGCCTCACAATTGGTAGACGCGCAATAGCTGGTGGCAGCCGTTGCTGCTCGCGCGGAGGGAAGGTCGCGTGATTGAGCAGCAGCAAGCTCAGCGCCTGCAGGCGCGAGCAGCGCTGGAGCCGCACGGGCTTCATTCGTTGGAGCAGACGTCAACAGTATCCCGCGATTCCTGTGGTCGCAAGTCCGCGGCCGCCGCCCAAATCAGGACGCTATGAAGCACACAGTTCTATAGAGCGCCGCAGTGGGCGCTGTGCGTGATGTGAATATGTGTCGTTGTGCTTTCTCACTGGGGTGTGAATGTGAACGAAAAGATGTCAAGTCAAGGCAATACCCGGTACATTACCGGTACCGGTGCCGGGTACCGGGTATAAACTACAGATCAACGTCCGTCCGGATCAAGCCTATCGAATGTGCTCGAGTGCTCGCGTCGCAGCAGTGGTGGATGGGAGTGGGCGCTTGTACTGTGTGTCCCGGCTCCCCCGGTGTCTTTTTCCGAGGTCCTTAGTGTCCCGGCTCCCCCGGTGTCTTTTTACCGGTACCGGTGTGAGTCCCGGCTCCCCCCGGTATCTTTTTACCGGTACCGGTGTCTTTTTACCGGTACATACCGGGGACACGTCATGAGGGCATCCTCCTCCGTGCTCTTCATTGGGAGCGCTGCGTTGATTTACATAGTCGCCTACATGCACGGCCGGTCTGCCGGACCGCCAACCGGCGCCGCGCACTGCAGCTGCTCCGAGCAGTCCCGCACGCTCATCCTGCGCCAGAGTGTCGACTCACATGCACTTGCAGAGTGCGTGCTGCACCATCGGCCCACGCGCGGTGTCATGCACGGCCGGCTATCGCGTTGTCTCGGTCGCTCGTCTTGGCAGCCGCCCGGTCGCCCAAGCGGCGCGAGCAGCGGCGGCAGCAGCTGGGAGGGCATTGCAACAGCTCAGCCCGTCGATGAGGACGACTTTGAGGAGTCCGAGACGACCGACGAGGAGGCCTCCGCTTTGGCCAAGTCGCTCGACAATGCGGTCAGCGAGGGTGAGGAGGCAGCTGCCGTGAGCGACACCGGCAGCGACACGATGCCGGCCGACGAGCGCGCGGCTAAGATGCTGGCGGCGATCCAGGAGCACATTGAGGAGGAGGAGGAGGAGGCAGTCGAAGCCAATCACGATGTCAGAGCCCTAGCCACCGCAGCCACCGCCGAATCAGGTGGCCCTCGCCGCCGATACCGATGGCTCTCGGTCGACTATCACATTGCGACAGCGCAAGACGTAGGCCATACACTGACGGAGCTCGGCCAGACCTTTGTTGAGAAGTCGCTCAGCGGCGCGTGTGGCCGGCGCCAGACGTGCGCTCAAGCCCGCGAGCTCGCACCGCTGACGAAGGATTCGGCGTTTACTCTGTGCCCGCAGCCGCACGCGCTGCGCCGCGCGGCCTTCGAGGCGCTGCGCGGCTCCGAGATGATGCTGAGCACGGACAGCGTCGTCTGCTCTCACCCGGCGGCGCTTTGTGAGGTGTGGCTCCCGTTCAACAAGTCCATCCTCCTCATTGTCACCGCCAACTTGGAGCTTGCGCGCGAGAACCCTACGCGGTGGCGAGAGTGGCTGCAGACGATCGTGGCGATGAGCAAGGCGCCGCGCGCCGTGCTCGCAGCCAACAACCGGTACGACCAGGCGTACGTCGAGCACTTCACCGGTGTACGCCCCCTCTACCTTCCCACCCTTGCGAATTACATTACGGCGCGCTACCGGCCCGTTCCTGGCCAGCCGGTTCTCGTGGCGCGTAGCCACCATGAGCTCGGCCGCAAGCTGCTGCGGGACTTGCGCAAGGCGGCCAAGGGGCATCCGGGGCTCTACGTGTCCTCGATCGAGGAGGCGTACCCCGGGAATGCGGCGGGCGGCGGCTACGAGTACACGCAGCTCGCCTCTCATCCGGCAGTGATCGTGGTGCCTTACACGAAGTCCACCATGACCTTCTTCGAGCTGTACCGGATGGGGATTCCCATCTTTGTGCCGTCGCTCGCGCTGCTCGTGCGCTGGGAGCAACAGAGTCACATCATGTCCGAACGCATCTATTGGAAGCGTACACCCTCCCCCCTCCTGAAGCCGAGCACCCCCGATCCAAACTCGCTGCAGGACCGCGCAGCTCTGGAGCATTGGCTGCGGCTCAGCGATTACTACGTGTACCCGCACGTGCAGTATTTCGAGTCGGCCGACGACCTCGCCGCCAAGCTCGCCAGTGCCGACTTCGCTGCCATCGCTGCCAAGATGCGCCGCCACTCGGCCGAGATGGCGCCCATCATGCGCGCCAAGTGGAGAACGGTCATGCGCAAGCTCTTTCACAAGCTGCCGAGTGGCTCGTGGCCAACCCCGAGCAGCGGCGGCTTTGATAGCGCGATCAAGCAGCGCTTTGGGCTCGATGTGAGCGTCGAGGAGCCCGATTGCGCGCGGCTGTCGGCTCCCGAGCTTGGGCAGTGGAATTGACAGAGCACAGAGGTCGGGTCACGCAGGTTCGGGCCCCTCGGCCTCTGTGCTCTGAATGTGGCGCGGCCGTGTGGGTCTACTGCGGTACTGGAAACAAGGGTTGCATCTGGGGACCTCCGGACCCAATCACTACTACAATCACATTCGCACGTACTCGTACAGGCGGTAGTAACTAAGTAACGGCGATTTTTATACCGGAATATACGGCTGTAGACCGGCCATCAGGTATGATGACACTCACCCGCCTACGGAAAAGGGTCGTCGAGGTGTCGGGAGGGGTGGAGGAGGGTGGAGTACTGTCCTTGCGGCCCGACGAATGAACGTCTTTCATAGTTGAGCGTTTCGTCAAACCCGGTGCCACCGAATCATAAAACCGAGCCGAAGATGCTGGGTGATGGAGCGGAATTGCCCTCCAGGGAGATGCCGATGCCGTCGATCACTTTCCTTCCGCCGGACGAGCAGACACCGGTGGAGCTAATTGACGCTCCGAGGGAGCTTGCATGCGCTGACCTGACAATCGCGGTTCCCAGGACACCACCTTCCCTGGACATCACGTGTCTCCCTGCACACCTCGTGGTTCGGCGCAAGGACACGGCAGTTCACGGCGCAACAGTCCATGGGGCATCAGAGTTCGAGAAGATTTTGAAACACAAGGGAAGCAAGAGCACAGCTAAGGTGGACATTGATGTTTCCGGCCTCTGGCCAAGAGCTCCACCATGCTCCGGAGCGTGCTTCGTATGCCTCGGGGATGACGGTGGCATGCTCATGAATGTGTGCGATTGCAAATGGCTGCGTGTCCATCCGAATTGCCTCGAGTCGCTCATGCTGACCCACCAGACAAGTCGCTGCGCAGTATGCACCAAGTCTCTGCAGTACGAGCCCAGGAGAGAAAAGCCTCAGGAGAAGACTGACACGTGGCCCAAGCGCTCCGCTGCTGCGCTTTCCCTCCTCGTCTCCTCCGCTTTCACTACCGCCCTGGGCGCTACCCTGTTAGGGCTGGCCATATGCACTGCGAGTGGCGGCGTCGCAAACGTGCCGGCGGGCTTCTGGAGTTTCGCCGGGCCGCTCCTCATGTTGCAGGGCACCTCGACGCTGCTTCTGGTCATCGGGCTGCACCTGAAGCGGCCACAACTGTGTGGTCAACCGCTCGATCACTGGCATTCCATCATCTTCCTCATCGGAGTGTGGGCCATGGTGGGCGGTGTGTTTTTTACGGTGTGATGCGGCACCCCCGGCGCAAATCCATCAGCACAAGGCCCTCCTATTCGGCCCATCAGGTGGCCCAGCTTACCACCATCAGGTCTCCGGAGGGGGCGGCGGCGTCGGGCATGGCCAACTGCCCATCGAGTCTTCGTCAGCGCATCAGGAGCCAAAAAGATACCTGCTTCGCGGGGCGGCGGTGCCAAGTGTACTTGCAAGGGAGGGCGACGCGCATCCCACAGCAGAAGAGGAGGGAACGCCGACCTGCGACGGCATTGGTGCTCCGAGCCCCTCGCGTACGGCCACGCGCCGTGCGCCTCGTGCCCAAGGCGGCAGGAGCCCCTTGAGCTAACAAGTACAACTCTGGCTCGATAACGTTCTAGCAGGGCGCGCTCTGTGATGAAAGTGATGGTCGCATGGTCCACGAAATATGTAATATCTCGTCTCAAAACCGAACCCGACACACTCTCACTCATCACTCTGACTCTCTTGCACCCTCTGAGCGGAGCAGGTAGCAGGTTGAGGGTAGAGCTCGTCGACCGGGGACGGCGAGCGATGCGAGATGATTGAGCGCCGCATGATGGAGCGTGAGCCGTGAGCGTGACCCGTGACCGTGTACCTGATGTGCGATGATGATACCACAGCGTATCATATGAACCGAACTCTACTTTTCGTCGGCGTCCGCCATAACAACATCACGGGCGACGGCGCTGCGCAGCTCACAGCCGCTGTCCCGTGAGGGCAACCCCCGTTAACGCCCCAATATATCTTAAATATATCCTCAGGCGATGTTCAACGGGCGATCCCGATCACCTCGAGTCAGATGCGCGCTGACACAGCTGGACTCGATCACGAAGCTGGACCTGTTTGTCGGCATGATTGTGATGGGTGTCGATGGAGCGCTCGAGTTTGGGTCTGCTTCTTGGCGGGTGCCCCCTGGAAGTTTCGTGCCGTAAACTTTCCGGATCCGTACTGTTTTCAACTGTACTTGCATGCGGAACTCCGACCCTGTCACTGGACATCTTGGATCAGGAGGCGACGTCATACGCGTAGCCGCCCTTGTGCTCGTGCCCGCACAGCACGGCCGCAACGCATGTGAGTGCCGACGGAACGCCTTCGAGAGCACGATCATAATCCCATTTAGGGATGCATGCGAGCGAGGTTCGGCAGCGGCGAATGCATGCAAGAAACGGTGCGCACAGCTCAGAACTTCATCAACGGTACACAACTCTACTGAGACACGTTCACAGTCTACACACATTGTCGTGAATTTTTATGCCGACCCGCCAAGTCCAGCTGGCCGAGCGCGTGGCGCTCACGTTGGAGCGCCACGCCAAGGAGCTCTGTGAGCTCACAAATCCTCGCATGAGCGCTGACGAGAGGGAGGCCGTCGCGCTCGCGATCCCAATACTCGTGCAGCTTCTCAAGGGCGGCCATGGAGCCTCGGCAGCTGCACTCGCGATTGACCACCTTGCCGTCAACAGCGCCGCGAACACGAACGCCATCTGTGAGGCGGGCGCCATCGCGCCGCTCGTGGCACTGCTGCAGGCGGGGGCTGGCTCGGAGGCGGCGACGAATGCGGCGGGCGCGCTGTGGACCCTCGCCTACTTAAACGACACCAACCGGAACGCCATCTGTGAGGCGGGCGCCATCGCGCCGCTCGTGGCACTGCTGCAGGCGGGGGCTGGCTCGGAGGCGGCGACGAATGCGGCGAGCGCGCTGTGGAGCCTCGCCAACTCAACCGACACCAACCGGAACGCCATCTGTGAGGCGGGCGCCATCGCGCCGCTCGTGGTGCTGCTGCAGGCGGGGGCTGGCTCGGAGGCGGCGACGAATGCGGCGGGCGCGCTGGGGAACCTCGCCTACTCAAACGACACCAACAAGAACGCCATCCGTGAGGCGGGCGCCATCGCGCCGCTCGTGGCGCTGCTGCAGGCGGGGGCTGGCTCGAAGGCGGCGACGATTGCGGCGGGCGCGCTGCGGAACCTTGCCACCTCAAACAACACCAACAAGAACGCCATCCGCGAGGCGGGCGCCATCGCGCCGCTCGTGGCGCTGCTGCAGGCGGGGGCTGGCTCGGAGGCGGCGACGAAGGCGGCAGGCGCGCTGCGGAACCTCGCCAACTCAACCGACACCAACCGGAACGCCATCCGCGAGGCGGGCGCCATCGCGCCGCTCGTGGCGCTGCTGCAGGCGGGGGCTGGCTCGGAGGCGGCGACGAATGCGGCGAGCGCGCTGCAGAATCTCTCAGACAGCCACACTTGTAGCCATGCCATCCTCGCCGCCCTCGCCGACGCCGCCACGCCTCTTGACGCCTTCCCTCACCTTCAGCGAAAGCTCCGCTCAGTTGCGACGGAGCGGCTGCAGCGCACCGAGGCGGGCGAGGATGCTGCTGCACTGGAGGCGGCGCTGGCGATGGCGACGGCCATGGGCACGACAGACGAGGCGATGACAGCACGCGTGCACTTGCGGCTCGTTGAGCTGCGGACGGCGGCGACGCGGCGCGCGCGGCGCGAGTCCGTCGGGCTGAACGTGGCGCTGCCTGCCGATTTCACATGCCCGATCACGTACGACAAGATGAAGGATCCAGTGGTCGCATCCGATGGCCATTCCTACGAGCGCAGCGCGATTGAGGAGATCCGGAACTTTTACCTTCTCACGAGAATCTCGCCAAAGGGCAACCGAACTTTCCTACCCGTACCGTCTTCGACGCCCATTTTTCAGCCCATTTTCTGTCAGTCACTTTTACCGTTTTACCGCAAACACACAAATTTTTCATTGCCGTGCTGTGCGTGCCGCCGCCAGCCACCTGTATGAGCCTGTGTGACTTGGGCCACGGCCATGGCCCCGGCCCCATCACCGCATGGTCCCACCGCCATGCCCACCGCACCTCCATGCGAACCGTTAAGGGTTAAGGGCCTGACACGCCTCAAAGCGCCTCGTTGTCATCAACCAGGTTGATAGCTTGCTGCGTCCCTGCCTTGTGGCGCGCAGCCTCGGCCTCTTCGCGCGTCCATTCACCCAAGCACTCAACCTCGTTCTGATCTGACTGCTCTGGCTGTGGGCTGCTGGCGCCCACTGCACAGCCACGCTTGGGTGCGGGTGGATCCTCGCCCATCACAGCGCCCATCACAGCGCCCATCACGGGTGGATCCTCGCCCTCCGTTCGGGCGCGCTTCTTGGCATCGGCAAGCTGCTGACGTAACACCTCAATCTCCGCCTGGGACGCCGATTCCGCCTCAGCGACGGCGGAGGCCATGCGCGACGCCATCTGCTCGGCCATCCGATCGAGCTCTGCCTCGTGCTCCTCGATGCGCCGCCGCAGGTTGAGGTTTGGCACCAGCGCCGTACCGAGCGTCTCGCGCGTGAGCGGGCTGAGCGGGTGCGGGCCGCGGAGGATCTCCTCAATCGCGCTGCGCTCGTAGGAATGGCCATCGGACGCGACGACTGGGTCCTTCATCTTGTCGTTCTACGTGATCGGGCATGTGAAGTCAGCAGGCAGCGGCACGTTCAGCCCGACCGACTCACGCCGCGCGCGCTGGGTCGCCGCCGCCCGCTGCTCATCGAGCCTCGAGCGCACGCGCGCCGTCGCTGCCTCGTCCGCCGCTCCGACGGTAGCTGCGGGCTCTCTCTCCTGCTGCAGGAGGAGGTGCGCCCATATCGTCACGAGGCGGCGCAGCGTGGGCGGCGGCAGCCGCTCGACTTGGAAGGCGCTGCAGCAAAAGGCGCCGAGCGCCTCGAGGCACGTGTCCATAGCCTGCGCGTGCTGCAGGTGCAGCAGGAACCATTCGATGTGGACGAGTGGCGGCTCCTCGAACTCGAACGCGCTTCCGCCGAAGCTCGCGCCCTCCGATCGAGCGCCCCAGTGGACGAGCTCCTGCGCGCACGTCTCCAACTCGGTCGGGAGGGCAAGGGCCGTCGACTCCCGACGGCCGGCGGGCGCACTTACGGGCGGCAGTCGACCGAGCGCCGCGTTGGGCAGTCGTCCGAGCGCCACGAGGAGCGCCGTGGCGAGCGTCGAGGTCTCAGGGCACGTACCAAGACGCGCGATGAAGGGGAGCACTACCGGCGCCATGCAATGCGCCGAGGCGCGTCGCAGAGAGCCGGGGATCGGATGGTCGCCGCCGAGCAGCATGCCCAGGGAGATCGCGAGCTTGAGCTCGAGCTCGCGCTCCGCATTTGGAAGCTCGAGCATCGGAACGATCACGGCTTCGGTCGTGAGCAGCCGCAGAAGCGTTTGAAGGGCACTCCCGTCCGCCGCGCGCGCGCAGCCCTCGATGGCCGTGCGCACGAGATCGACGACGTTGCACCGTGCATCGACCGCCCACGCCGCCGCAGCGCCTCGGTGGCGGCGGCGGCGGCGGTCGGAGGTGCCGATAGTCGAGACAGCCTCCTCACTCCGCGACGCAGCGCTGAGCATTGCCGGTACCACGCGCTCGCAAAAGCGGCAGAGCTGCGAGGTTTCGCGTGGGGCCGTCGGCACGTGCCACTCGAGCCCTCGGCAGAGCGCGAGCACTTCGAGTTGCATGCATTCATCATCCGCCGCCGGTGCGCGCAAGTGGCCGTCGGCAGCGCCGCCGCCGCTACCGCCGCCGCCGCTGCTGCTGAGCAGGGCATCGAGGAGGCGTCCGCAGAGGGTGGCTTGCGACGGCCGTGGCGTGCTGAGCAATGCGCGCAGCAGCGTGCGCACGCCGCGTCTGAGCTCGCCCTCGGCCGCGCTCGCCATGGCGCTCGCCGGCATGCGTGCCTGGCGGCGAATCATCTCGATTAGAAAGGCGCCGATGTCCTCAGTCGCGATGGCGTCGCCGTGGTCGTGGTCGTGCAGCATCGCAAGCACGTCGATGCACGCGAGCTGCAGCGATGTGTGACCCGAAAGTAGCGGCGGCTTGAGCGCCGCGAGCACGGCCGGTGTCGCGAGCAGCGGAGCGATCGCTGGGTCAGCTGCAATCTCGTGGAGGAGCTCGACGAGCTCGACGCTCGGTGAAGGGCGACTTCCTCGCGCCACGCCTGGCAGCAGGCCGATGAAGAGCTTCGGTGAGAGGCTGCACGTGGCGAGTACCAGGCTCGCCGGCTCATCGCATGCCTGTAGTAGCTGCACAAAGATCTGGAGTGAGCACGTGGCCAGATCTGGCGCATGCACGTCGGCCCGGCCCGGATGCACCCGCGTCTCGGCGACGACAGCGTCCACGCCGCGCGCGAGAGTACGCACAAGGTGACGGCATTTGAGCAACGCGGCCACTGCCGCGTGCAGATCGACGTTGAAAGCGAGCCCGATCAGCGAGATGAGCGCGAGGCTCACATTGGGCGGTGCCCAGGGCAGCACATGGGCGGCCTGCACGCCGCTGCCGCCCATCACGATTTCGAGCTGCACAAAGAGCTGCTCAGTGGCATGGCACGATGCCCGAAGGAGCGAAGTGAGCAGCGCGATCAGCGCGCCTTCCAGCTCTTCATCATGGGCGTCGAGCTCCAGAAGCGCAGGGACGAGTGCCGCAAGTAGCGGCTCCGTCAGCGCTCTCTCATCGTCGAGGAGGCGGGTCGAGTGGCGATATTCCTCGATCATGCGCGTGAGCAGAGCGGCGGCATCGAGGCGCAGTGACAACGGCGTGATCTGCGGGGGAGCGGACAGAAGAGCGAGCGCTCGGTTGGCATCCATGATGATCCGGACAACGACAAGGTAGGTCTGATTTCTGTTCCTGTTGGTACTAAAAGTATGCATGCGATGGAGCATGCATTCACGTTACGGACGTTTTCTGCGCATAAACAAGCAAGCTTCCTTGCTTGCGCATAAAAGCTTAAACCGGACGCGTGCAGCGCCTAGCCAACTCGACTGCTCTCCTCGCCCACCGTCGCTGCCACCCGGATGCAATCCAGGAGGAGCTCGGGTCCGAGAGCCGCCTTGGCCATGAGCGCAGGCCGGTGCTCGAGCAGCCAGCACACGGCGGGTGCGGCCACCAGCATGCGCCCACGAAGCGCGGCGATCAGAGGCCGGCGCGGCCAGCCGGCGGAGAGCCACTGGCGCACAAAGGGCTCCAACTGTGCACCGAGTGCGCACGCGGCATCCAAAGCATCCAAAGCCGGCGGCGGAGGCAACAGCGCAAGCCTGAGGAGCAAGCATGCGTCGGCCACATCGGACGCGGTCGCGCCGTCCGGATCGTCCATATTTGGAAAGCGTCCAAATTGATCGTCCATATTTGGAAAGCGTCCATTTGGATCGTCCATATTTGGATCGTTTCCCTCCCGAGTGCCGACGCTTGCAAGCAGCTGCTCGAGGAAGCACGCCGCAGGCGGCATGGGCGCATCGCTCTCCGGTGCCCCGTCGCCCGCGTCGCTCGAGGTGTCGCTCGTGTAACCACGACCACTTGAGTCTTCTTGCATGCACGCGCGCAGCAGCCTCGCCCACTCTGCGGGGGGCGTGCGTCGCTCTGCCGGCTGCAGCGTACCTCGCGCCGCCGCCTCGCGCAGCCACCGAAGGCGCGCGCGCAGGCTCGGCATGGGCGGTGCACTGGGCGACAGCGCCGTGTTGGGCTCAAGCGCGCCGTCGTGGGCGGTAGTGGACCTGCGCGCCGTCGTGGACGATCGCGCCGTCGTGGGCGGTACGAGCGCCGGCGTGAGCACGAGCCACCAGTAGCCACATAGGGCGAGGATGCGGGCTGCATCCGCCGGCGCTGCGACGAGCGCCGCGTGCGCCGCCTCCTCCAGAGGCGCGGCGGCAGCGGCGGCAGCAGCGGCGGCGGTGGCGGCAGCATCAGCGGCGTACACGTCAGCCCTGACTGCGGTTTTCGTGCCGCTTGTCAGCATCGGCAAGGATCCACGTAGCAGTAGACGCGCGTGCAGCGCACAGCAGAGGCGAATGAGCGCAAGGCGGCGTTGCGAAGCGGCCGCGTCGCGTCTACGGCGTTCCAAACTCGGTGTCGACCTCTCGGCTGCATCAGGCGAGGGCGCACGTGCGTCTACGGGCGAGGCCGAGGGCGTGGAAGGTGCGAAGGGCGCACTGTGGCCGGTGCAGTCGATGGCAGGGGGCGCGTCTGCCATCGTGTTGGCCATCATGAAGCCACGCTCAAACAGGGGCCAGAGCGCTCGCACTGCCACGTCGCTGAGCAGCGGGGCTACCGGCTTGATGGCGGCGGCGCTTCGCTGTGAATGTGAAGATGAGGAGGCGTCGCGCGCGGCCGCAGTAGCTCTCGTCCACGCCCTCGTCGAGCTGTCGGTCCACGCCCGGGACGACGCCCCGTAGCCTTCGCCGTCGGGAGGTAGAGGCACCTGCATCGCGCTGTGCTCGAGGAGCCGCCCCATCTCCGCGAGCAGCTTCAAAGTGTCCAGCGCAGCGGCCGGTCTCGCCGACAGCAGCGCCGCCGCCGTCGATTTCGCCTCGAGCGACCCATCAGGCGCGGACGTTGCATGCAAGGGTACGTTGACCAGCGCCTCCGCCGCTGCCCGAGCAAAGAGGACACTCACATCCAGTCCGAAACTTCGCGCGAGTAACGAGGCATGCGCCACGCGCGCCGAGGCTGCCGCCGCCTCGAATCCGACCGCGGATGAAGATCCGCTGCCCAGGACGGCGCCTATACTGGATGGGCGCAATGGGCGCAAGAGCCGACGGCAGACGCGCTCGGGCCGGCGGTGCATACGGAGCGAGTACAGGGCGGAGCGAGTCGCGACAAGGCAGACTCCCAGCGGGGCTGCAGCCAGAGCGCTCGAGCTGATGGGTAGGGCGGTGGTTCCGGCGACGGGGCACTCGCCGAGCGGCGCCACGAACATCACCACGCCGCTTGGCATCGGAAGACTCTGAAGCACCGCTGCGTGTGCCGCCCGGCTGTGCCGCGCTCCGGCGCCCGCCACAGCGCCGCCGCCCGCCACGACGCCGCGGCCTCGCCCGGGCTCTTCACATTCACAGTCGGACTCGGCAAGCTCGGTGCGAGAGAGGACGAGGAGCTGTGAATGTGAAGAGAGGGGCTGGCTCGGCTCGTCGACGCCCTCGCCCTCGCCCGCGTCGCACGCGCAGAAGATCGCATGCTGGCCCAAGGACAGCGTGCCGGGCAATGTGCGTGCGGGCAGCCGGTAGGTGAAGAGGGGCGTGGGGCGCATCGCACCGCCATCGAGCAGCTCGGCGGTGAAGACGGTCAGCTGGCATGCCTCGACTGCGTGCAGCAGCAGCCACGGGCTCCGCTGTGAATGTGAAGCACCCCACGGCGGCCGCCTCAGCACCGTGAGCTCTCCTGCGCATCACCATTCAGAGCAAGCGGCTCGCTCAACCATTGAGGCAATCAATGGTCGTCAGTGTGCTCGCCTGGCGCGGGAGGCAATCAGCAGGCAACAAGGGAGGCAATCAGCAAGCAAGAAGGGATGCAATGTGCATGCAATGAGCTCGCCTGGCGGGATGCAATGTGCATCCAATGAGCTCGCCTGGCGGGATGCAATGTGCATGCAATGAGCTCGCCTGGCGGGA
>ENA-UOXK01001411-UOXK01001411.1-mixed-culture-metagenome-genome-assembly--contig:-NODE-1411-length-16815-cov-37.666110_pt1 | contig 16815 bp, 6 predicted proteins | sample MGYA00238160_ERZ761638 | MGnify/ENA primary metagenome ERZ761638 (study PRJEB28912, sample SAMN08777098) | mixed culture metagenome | isolation source: Freshwater growth medium | place: USA...
TCATCGACGTGTGGGATTCACAACGCCCTCGCCCTCGCCGCCGCCGTCGCCGCCGTCACCGCCGTCGCCGCCGCCGCCGCCGTCCCCACTACCTTCGCCACCGCCCTTGTCGCCACCGCCCTTGTCGCCACGGCCCATAGCACCACCCTCGTCACCTCCCTCGCCCCCACCGTCATCTCCGCCACCGCCCTCGTTTACGCCGCCGCCCTTGGCGCCACCGCCCTCGTACACAACGCCCAGAAGGAGTCGACCCTTCACCTCGGGCTCCGCCTCCGCGGTGGCATGCAGATCTTTGTCAAGACGCTCACCGGCAAGACGATCACCCTCGAGGTCGAGCCGTCGGACTCGATCGGCAACGTCAAGGCCAAGATCCAGGACAAGGAGGGCATCCCCCCCGACCAGCAGCGCCTGATCTTTGCCGGCAAGCAGCTCGAGGACGGCCGCACCCTCTCGGATTACAACATCCAGAAGGAGTCGACCCTCCACCTCGTGCTCCGCCTTTGTGGTGGCATGCAGAACAGCCGTGGCGGCGGCGACGGCTCGACCTCGGGCTGGCACGCCTCGACCTCGGGCTCGCACACCGTGGACGCGATGCGTAACGTGAGGCCGCGCATGAGCGAAGGCGAGCAGCGCGAGCACGAGGGCGAGGGGACTGCCCTCTGGAGCATGTTGCTCGGAGCGACGAACGACGACGACCGGCGCAAGCGGCTGGAGCCGGATGCGCTGCTCGGCCGCGAGCCCATCGAGGTGGCGAAGCTCGAGGCCGAGGCGCACGACGTGCTCGAGAAGCCACCGACAAGAACGTCCTCCTACCTCACCCCGGCGCAGTGGGACGCTCATAGGGCCGAGATCAGGAGTGGCTGGGGCTTGGCCCAGGAGACGGTTGAAAAGGAGGCGATTGCCAAGGCCAAGTTGGCTGAGGCCCCACAGGGGCTCGAGCGGGTTCCGACGTCGAGCAGCGAGACGGGCTTCTTTAAGTGCGCATCCAGCGCTGGCTTGCCCACCACCCCGAGCGCCGATGATGCCGCCACGGCAGCCGACGCCGCCGCCGCCGCCGCCGCCGCCGCCGCCGCCGCCGCCGCCGCCCCGGGCGGCGGGGTCCTCACGAACGAAATGCTCGGGTCGGCGGCGATCGACAACCTGGTCGCCTTCGCCACCACCTGGGATGGCGGGATGAAGAAGCGCTGGATCGTGTACAACATCCACGCGATGACGGCCAAAGACTTGGAGCTCTTGGCGCAGGAGCTCGCCCCCAAGCTCGAAGTGGACCGCGTCGTCGTGCTGCGCGCCCTCCTTGCGATGGTAAGCCTCCGCAAGGCGGGCTGGCAGGAGCCCTCGGCGAGCTCGCTCTCGGGCACCCACGCGGGCATGCCGGATTTCACGCGGCTCGTGTCCTTCCTCGGCGCGGAGCGAGGCCTGATCCTCGACACGGGGCTCTTCTACGACCAGCTGCAGCCGGGGTTGCTCACCGAGGGGCTCGAGCTCGCCAAGTTCCTTCGTATGGAGCTCTCGGCGCCGGCCATGGGCCTGGTTCATTGCGCGGACCGGTCCGAGGCGGCCGCGTGCCTCAAGGTCGGCGACCCGCGCGTTGCCAACGAGCTCGTTCACTCCGACCAGCTGGCGGCTAGAGCCTACTTTCACCGCGCCAAGGTCCTCGACCCGCCGGCGGCGAGCTATGGCGGGGAGGGCCCCGAGCAGGTGCTGGGCTTCTTTGTGAGCGGCATGGACAGCCCTAGCCTCTGCTACGTCGTGGTGCGCGCGGTGCCGGCGCTGCTCGAGGGCGCCGAGCGACGTACCCCGGCGACTCAGACTCGGAGCGACAGTGGCGGCGCGTTCGTCCGCGACCGCGCCTCCTTTTCGGACGCGTGCAATCAGCTCGCCGCCATCCTCCTCGAGCACGCGGCGTGCAACGAGCGCGAGGTCGTCTTCGACTTCGCCACGCGCGGCCAGAACGCCTTCAACCTCGGCCTCCATCTCGCAGCCGCGATCCACACGCGCCACACGGTGGGCGGCGTCAGCTGGCTGCCCGCCAAGCTCTTCGACCTGGAGCATGACCCGTGGATGGGCCTCCCATGCACTCCACGGCCAAAGGTCCGGTACTTTGGCACAGACGAAACCGTCCTGTCCGAGGAGATGGTTCTCCAGCACGCGATCGCTCGCCAGCTCCAGAGCTCGCTGTCCGCGCGCAAGCAGGCGGCCGAGCTGCTGCGCGTGTTTCGAGCGCAAAAGGATCCGCTTGCGACCGCCCGCCATTTGCGTGGGGAGACGGTGGTCGGTGTGAGCGACGCCGAGGGGGCCCCCGAGGTGACCAGATCGCGCGGTGGCAAGCGCAGCAGAGGGGCGGCCGACAACGACCCCGCCGAGGGGATGTTCATCCCAGGTTGCGGGTGGCTCGGGGTGACGCTGTGGGAGGAGGGCTCGCGCGAGCCGCTCCTCCAGGCTCAGTGGAAGAACATGCGCCCTATCCTTATCCCCAACCTGCCGGCCGCTGTGTACGCGGCGGCGGTGGAGCGCCGGCTCAGCCCGCAGGAGAGGGTGCGGACGGAGATGCAGAATGCCTTGGCCGCCTTTCTCAAGGAGCAGCGCCGCGAATTCTCGGACAGGGAGGATCGCGAACAGCTCTGGCGCGCGCTCTGGCTCCTCCCCGGGCTGCGGCCGGCGCTCGAAGAGCTGGACATCCCTGACCCGGGACCGGAGCTGGACGAGGAGCGGAGGAGCAAGCACGAGGAGTGGCGGGAAAAGCTCGAAAAGTGGGCGGAGGATGAGCGGGCGGCGACGGCGGAGGAGGCTCGGGCGGCGGCGGCGGCCGAGGGCCTCGAGCTGGTGCCGTCGTCAAGCAATGAGACGGGCTACAAGGGCGTGTACAAGAACGACGGCAGGTACCAAGCGCAGGTCTGGGAGAATGGCAAGCTGCGCCACCTCGGCACCTTCGCGACGCCGGGTGAGGCAGCCTTGTGCTACGCGAGGCACATTGGGGCGGAGCGAGCGGCGGCTGAGGCGGCGGACGCGCAGCCGCTCACGGCGGACGAGGCTCGGGCGGCGGCGGCGGCCGAGGGCCTCGAGCTGGTGCCGTCGTCAAGCAATGAGACGGGCTACAAGGGCGTGTACAAGAACGACGGCAGGTACAAGGCGCAGGTCCAGGAGAATGGCAAGTCGCGCCACCTCGGCAGCTTCGCGACGCCGGAGGAGGCGGCCCTGTCCTATGCGAGGCACATTGGGGCGGAGCGAGCGACGGCTGAGGCGGCGGACGCGCAGCCGCTCACGGCGGACGAGGTTCGGGCGGCGGCGGCGGCCGAGGGCCTCGAGCTGGTGCCGTCGGCAAGCAATGAGACGGGCTACAAGGGCGTGTACAAGAACGGCGGGGGGTTCGCAGCAAAGGTCTGGGAGAATATCTCACGTCGCTACCTGGGCACCTTTAGGACGGCCATCGAGGCGGCCCTGTCCTATGCGAGGCACATTGGGGCGGAGCGAGCGGCGGCAGAGGCGGCGGACGCGCAGCCGCTCACGGCGGACGAGGTTCGGGCGGCGGCGGCGGCCGAGGGCCTCGAGCTGGTGCCGTCGGCAAGCAATGAGACGGGCTACAAGGGCGTGTACAAGAACGGCGGGGGGTTCCAAGCAAATGTCTGGGAGAATGGCTCACGTCGCTCCCTGGGCACCTTTAGGACGGCCATCGAGGCGGCCCTGTCCTATGCTAGGCACATTGGGGCGGAGCGGGCAGAGGCGGATGTGGCAGCGGCGAATGTCGTGGTGGTGCCGCTCACGGCGGATGAGGTTCGGGCGGCGGCGGAGGCCGAGGGGCTCCAGCTGGTGCCGTCGGCGAGTTGTGAGACGGGCTACAAGGGCGTGTACAAGAAAAGCCACGGCGGGTTCGAAGCAAATGTCAGGGAGAATGGCTCACTTCGCTCCCTGGGCACCTTTAGGACGGCCATCGAGGCGGCCCTGTCCTATGCTAGGCACATTGGGGCGGAGCGGGCAGAGGCGGATGTGGCAGCGGCGAATGTCGTGGTGGTGCCGCTCACGGCGGATGAGGTTCGGGCGGCGGCGGAGGCCGAGGGGCTCGAGCTCGTGCCGTCGCCGAGCTGTGTGACGGGCTACAAGGGCGTGTACAAGAACGGCGAGGGGTTCCAAGCAAAGTTCATGGAGAATGGCTCACTTCGCTCCCTGGGCACCTTTCGGACGGCCATCGAGGCGGCCCTGCACTACGCGAGGCGCATTAAAGAGAAGAAAGTGGCAGCGGGGGCGGAGCGAGCGTCGGCAGAGGAGGCAGAGGCGGCGGCAGGGCATCGTGTCAAGAAGCAAAAAGCAAGAAAACAGTGGCTGCCCGCCTACCCACCCGCGCCCAAACCCGCGCCCGCGCCCGCCGCGCCGACACTCACTCCGAAGCTCACGCCCACGCTCGCCCCTGCGAGCGCTGCGGTCGGCAAGGATCCACTGCTCAACCACTTCGTGTGGAACGACGCTGGCCGTAGCGTCGCGCAGCCCCTAACTGTCCAACGCCACTACGTGGAGTCGATGCAAACAACCGTGATAAGAATGAGTGCGACGCTGCTGCCTGCTTCTGATCACATCATCCACACCCAATTCAGCAACGCGCCTGCCGCCATCAACAAGCAAACCATTGCCAAGAAGAAGACTGAGAGCAAGTTCAAGTGGGCCCCTCCTGGGCACCTCTGAAACGAAGATGATCACACAGCACCTACCGGTCAACGTCAGCAGACAAGGGCGGGACACGAGAGCATGGCCTGAGAGAGAAAGGGGGAGTAGGCGCGTGGCGAGAGAGCGAGAGAGCGAGAGATTGGGATCCAACGGCGAGGCGAGGGCCGGGCCGGGGAAGAGTGAGAGAAGAGAGCAACCTCGCGCTGCGCACGTGGAAATGCGTCACTTGATGCGCGACGCCCCCCGACGGGCGCCCATCGAAGGCTACGCGCGATGATTCCGCTCTGCAGAAAGGGAGTGGCATAGAGAGAGGGGGGGGTGAGAGTAAACGCCCGGCGAGAGAGCAAGCGCGCTATGGTGCTTCGATTGGGACACCCACGTCCACCGCAGCCGCGAGGGCGCTCTCGAGGGCCGCACGGTCGACGCGCCACTCAACGGCTTGTGTGATGGATTGTCCTTGTGTTGAGAAGCTGGACTCCACTCCGCGCCGCCGTTGGGTATGCTCTCTTAGAGCCATACCCAACAGCGGCGCCGGTGGTGGGGTTGGAGTATTGGAGCCCAATTCTCAGATTTCCCACCACGCACCTGCGCAAACTAGAATCGAACCAACAAACAAGCAAGGAGTGTTAAGGGCCATCAGGGGATCGCCATCTTAAACCAGCGCCCCCAGCCCAGATTGAGCAGCGACCCAAGCCCGATAGATCGAGCAGCGACCCATGCCCAGATCGAGCAGCCGTTGCGCGAAGCCCTTGTTAAGATACCGGTGAAGAGGGTGATGAGCGCGCCTGTATTCGTCATTGAGCACGCGATGCATCTGCACATTGGAGCTCTTCTCGCACCTTTTGGGAGAGTCCCTTGGCATCCTTCTTGTTCTGCACCTTTTTCTTCACCTCGGGCATCATCGCGAGGATGTCTACATTCGTCTCGAAGGACGACTTGACCAGAGCGAGCGCGTCGCGCTTCGCGTTCATCACGCTGTGTGCTTAGGGTTGGAGCGTGTAGTACTACCGTTGTACTACAAGAAGAAGAACGCGTTATTTATATTTTTCATTTCGTTTATTTGCGATGGTTTTTGCGGAGTTCGAGTCCAAGTCAAGGGTTAGGCATGTATACACTCACCTTTGACATCCTTCATGCCTCAGCACGAGCACATCGTAAGACTTACTTGCATGACATCGTAAGTGCGCGAGCATTGCATGACAGCACGAGCATTGCATGACGTCGGCGCTACGATGATGGCATTCTACGTGATCATGTAAGTACCCCGCTACCCCCCCTCAGCATGAGACGGCCTCCCCTCGGCTCCCCTTCTTCTGGGACATGAGAAGCTCCCCTCGTGCCTTCCGTTGCTGGGCCAGCTGAAGCACGGCGGAGGAGCGCGTCCGTTGAGGAGACGTCGCAGGGCTCTCCGAAGATTCATCAGCGCGGGTGCCATAAGGGGCAGGGGAGGTTGTGGAAGCGGGCGGCGGTGCCGGGTCGGGGGGGAATTCGCCGGGAGGCAGAGGAGGTGCGCGGGGGCGCTCCCACACCTTCTCGCCCGGTATAAGGCGGGGGCGCTCCCATGTCTTCTCGCCCGTCGACGGGTTCCAAAAGTACACGTCGCCAGTGCCAGAGGGGACTTCCACCCATCCCGCCGGCATTGACGCCCGTGAAGCGGCCGCAGGGCGTGCCGGCGGAGTCGGCGCGGGGCCCTTGGGGGGTGAAGCAGGGGTCGTCATGGCGGCGGCTTGGGGCCGCAGGCCAGCGGGGGGCGCGGCGGCTGGGGGCGGCACACCCAACGAGCCGAGCACACGCACACCAAAGAGCCGGCCCTCGACCACGCCCTCCAAGGGCATTTTGGTTGGGGGTGCTCGACCTTCCTCCGCCAATGCCTCCGCCTCTGCCTCCGCCTCGATCTCCAGCTCCGCCTCCTCGAGCGGGGGTGCGTTCAGCTGGCTGTGCGACCATCGCTCTTCCGCTGCCCGGTGCAGCTCGCCACCATTGTCGACCGCCGGGGAGTCCGCGACGGTGCCAGAAGGCGTTGCGGCAGCGGTGGCTGCCGCGCGAGCAGCCGCCAGCGCGGCAGCCTTCGCCGCCGCATTTGCCTTCGCCTTCTCGACTTCGACTTCCGCGTCGGTTATGGCGCGGGCATGGGTGCGTGGCGTCATGAGCGCTGGAGCCGCGGCGGCGGGCGCCTCGGCCGGAGCAACGGCGTCAGCAGCGGCACCGAATGGCCACCAAGACGACGAGGGGGTGGTGGCGGCGGCAGTGGCGGTGGTGGAAGTGTCGGTGGTGGCGGCGGTCGCGGGATACACTGGCGGGCTGCCGCGAGATGAATTGGAGCGCGCAAAGGCAGAGGGGCTTCGTGCGGACGACATCTGCTCGAGTTCCCGCGCCTTCTCCTCCCGCGGCCACACGAGCGCATGCACGTTGCCGGACGCCACAACCCTTGCATGGCCGCCGTCACCGCGCTCGAAACTCGCACTCCGTGCTCCACTTCGAGCAGAGCCTGATGGGCTTCGCGAGGAGAGAAGGAGGGTAGAGGAGCCCCTGGCGGAGAGCTTGCCTGGGCGCGAGCGCGCCGAGGAGCACTGGCCAAGCTCCCGAGCCGATTCCCGAGCGGACGCAGCGGCCTCGGCAATGTAATCGTCGTCGGTACCATCCATCGCCCCACGCCAAAGCTTGAGGGGGGTGGCGGTGGAGGCCGAGACCGTCGCAAACGGGCGACACACGTGTAGCACCACGTGCTGGCCTGAGTGGGCGATCAATCTGAGCAGCGCCTCCTCGCTATCTGTCTTGGACTCGCGAGGTGTCTCGAGCGGGATCCCGTTGATCGAGTGCACAATGTCGCCAGCGACAAGACGCACACGGTCATCGTCCGCATCGTGCGCGTCCGAGATGTGTTCGAGCCGAATGGTGCCGTCGCCGGGAGAATGAAAGGAGACGCCAAAACGGCCGTCCGAGTTGCGCGAAAGAGTGGCCCTGGAGGGTTTGAGGGCGGAACTGGAGGAGGTGAAGGGCGTCTCTGCTGCCCGATTAGCATGGTTGACGAAACCGTGCGCGGGTTGGCAGCACGAGGCAGGCGTGGCGGAGGTGGTGGAGCCGATGGCCGCATGGCTCGTTGCGAGTGGTGGTGCAGAGCCGGTGCAGGTGCGTGCGCCAGGTGCCGATTGCATTGTGAGGCGTGGAAGATGGAGTGGCGATGCGATCGGCAACGGGGCCATCGGTACAATCGGTGGCGGTAGACGGGCAGGAGGGGGCAGCGCCGCACCCACCTTGTGGGCATCGCTCCCATCGCTGCTACTGCTTCTGATGCTGCCGGCGCCGGCGGAGGCTGGTACCATCATCGGGGTTCGAGGCGGGGTTGAAGGGGGCGGCGTTGTGCCATCTGCACCTGTGCCATCCGCGCCTGTCACCATCGAGGAGCCCGTCCGTCTGGCGACAATCGGCGAGACGCCACGCGAGCCACCGCTCCCCCCACTCGAGCCCCCACCGCCTCCCCCACTTGACCTCCCGCCCCCCCCACTCCGCCCTTCGTGCCTCGCCGCTGCCCGGAGAAGCACTGCGCGTAGGCGCGAAGTCTTCAGCTCGATTCGTCCAAATGTGGGGCTGGCCCTTCCGTGCGTGTCAACACGGACGCCGACGCGGAGCCTTTCGGCCAGCCGAGAGGTAACGGCCACAATCTCGTCGCGGCTCCCGCTGCGCGGGACATGGGAAACCCTTGTGTTCTCCTCCCATCTCTTCATCCAGAGCAGCTTCCGAATGGAGGGCCACATTGCAATCGCCCATGATTGGCGGCTCGAATGCGGGGTGCCCGGCGGAGAGGGGCCGTTCCTGGCGAACGGGCCCTTTAGCTTCTTGGACTTCTTGCCGAACATCATGTTGAGCACTTTCCCCTGCAACTTGCGCCGTTGCATCGCCTGCCTAGTGGCCGCCGCCGCGGCTTTGGCGGTGCGGCGCGCCTCAGCCAGAGCCAGCTTGAACGGCTTATCCGTAGCGAGCGTGCGATGGATATGCTCGACCTCGAGGCACATGAGATCACAGTACGTGATTGCATGCGTCGAATGTGATGACTGGGGGGGGGCGTTGGCGATGCAGCCCGCCCAATAATCATTGAGCCCGAAGCTCTCCGTGTTGGTGAGGGTCGAGTGCGTCGGGCTGTCGTGCGTCGACACCTGAACGATGCCTCGGCTGATGAAGTACGCGGCATGGAGCAGCGTACCCTGCCTGGCGATCTGCTGTGAAGGGATGAAGACGACCGCCGTGAAGTGGCCCAAAAGTTCCACAAGAGACTCATTCGAGACCTTGTGGAAGAAGGCACAGTTCATGGCCAGCCGCCGATTCGTCGCCAGGTTGAGCTGCATCACGAGGGCGGGCGGCAGCTGGCGGAACAAGTCCAAGTTCTCGAGCGCCATGTTGGAGCCGAATAGATAATGGTAGTACTCCATGATGCGCCCTTTGAGCGCCTTGGGCACCTGCTTGATCGTGAGATACGACTTGATCGACTCCATTTGCTTTCCGGTGAACTCCGCCTTCGCGTTCATCGCGGCCATGGCCTGGGAGAGCGACGAGATGACGTACGCGTTGAGCATGAGCCCGAAGAACATGACCGCACACGTGACGATGTACTCGACCACGGTCGTCGGGTCGACCTCGCGCGGCACGAGCGAGGTGACCATCCCGGCGCCCCAAAAGAAGGCATGCATGTACTTCATGGTGAGAGACGCTTCGTTCTTGAGCCAATGGGGTGGATGCCATTCATTCGGGCCGCTCGTATAGGGTGTCGAGAACCACGAGTCCGGGGACATGGTTCCCGCGAGCTCCTCCGCGATCTCGAGGTCGGAGATCATCCACCAGAGGCAGCCGAAGAGGTGGCAGCAGAAGAGCGAGATGAAGACGAGCTTTGAGACGGCCAGGACCCCCGGGTTGATGTACTCCTCAAAAGACTCGGCGAGCTTGGCGAGCTTTCGCATGCGCGCAAGTTTCGTCAGCTTCGCCAGGCGCAAGAGGCGCAGCATCCGCGCGGTTTGCGCGGAATTTTCGCTGCTGCCACCCGCCGCTTGTTCCGCTGCGATCTGCATCTGCGTGATCTGCTCGTCACCGTACGGGTTGTCCGGGCTGGCGAGCATCTGTATGATGCCGAGCGGGATTGTGCTCGCCACGTCCATTATGAAGGACTCCTTGAGGTACGCTGACATGACCATCCAGTCGTCGTTGACGAAGTGGCCCTCGTGCATGTAGCCGGTGCGGAAATTGATGACAATGTCGATGATGAAGAAGATGTCGACGAAGAAGTTGAGCCAGAACCAGAGCAAGTACGGCAGGCACTCGTGGCGAAGGGTGAGTGGACCATAGGGATCGTGTGGCACGGTGCAAAAGGCCTTAACCTGCAGTAGCGGGAGGGGGATGGGTGAGCGGGAGCGGGGGAGGGTAGCGGGAGGGCGGAGGGAGCGGCAGCGGGGGGTTCAGCCGGAGGTTGAGGGATGGGCAGGGGTGGGTGTGGGTTGAGCGGGGCGAGGGTTGAGCTGCGAGGCGAGGTTTGGGAAGGCGAGTGGTAGGAGGACGGACCATATCTGGCTCAAACGCAATCTCGAGAGGCACCGCGATGCCGCAATAGAGGATGAAGAAGGCCAGGGCCACGTTCCATCCCGAGCGGAAGCGCGATTCGGGCCGGATCACTGGGAAGCACATGGAGGCACAGCACCCCTTGAGCGTCTGGAACTTCTCAGGGATCACCTAATTAGGCAGCGCAGCGGACGACGGCGCGTGAGCACGGCGCGCGTCACAATCGGGGGCAATCAAGGTGACCATCAGCGGGGGTCTTCACACATGTTCGAGTATGAACTCCTTGAGGCGCGACGCATAGCTCGGCGCGTCACTCGAAACGGCCCCTCGTCGTTTCCGATTCGGCCGGCGGCCACCATCAGTGTCTCCCGTGGACTCAGGCTCCCACCACACCTGGATGTACACCTCGCCCTGTGTGTCCAGGCAAGCGGTCAGATCCCGCCGGATCTCATTGCAGTACGTGTGGTCGGCGAGCTCGATCTGCACCTCTCCCAACTTATCATCACTCGAGAGAATGTCGAAGTCATACATGGTCAGCTGGAGAGGCTCGGCGACGAGCTGGCCCAGGCAGCCCGCAAAGGCAAACACCTCGTTATTCCACACGGGTTCGAGGGTCTTGTACAGCTTCCGCGAGCGCTGCTTCTGATCACCGAGCATGAGCTTGCAGTACGGGTCCGAGAGGCCGTTAGCATCAGCCGCGAGCAGGTTGGTCGCCTTGAGCAGCTGCACGTACAGCGTCCCCTCAGCCTCGAGGTCCGCGATCGTCGGCTGCTTGCGTACCGACCTCTCCGCGTACTCGGCGATGCGCCCTCTGACGTCCTTGAGCATGACCGCGATGTTACGATCGGCTTCGACCTCCTCCCATTTCATCTTCAGCTGCGCACCAGCATTCCTTCCTCGACTCAAGTCGTGCTCGGTACCAGTGCTCGAAGTCGCAGGTGAGGCCCGAGCGGTGGCAAGAGAGTCGTCGCCTCGCATGCTGCGTCTGCTGCCATCAAGCTCATAGGCGGAGCTATCGCGTGCGATGGGGAGTGGGGAGGCAAGCCCATCTTTGGAGCCGTCGTCGGATGCGATGGGCGAGAAGCAGCTGGATCGCTCTCTCGCGCTGCCTCCCTTTGAGTGCGAGCCGTTGGAGAGGGGTGCCTTGAGGCTCTTGGAGAGGAGTGCCTTGAGTGAGGGGCGGCCCTCACTTGGGTCTTGGGAGTGCCTTGAGAGGGGTTGGGTCTTGGAGAGAGGGGCGGCCCTCACTGCAACGGGTTTAATGGGCCCTGCCGCTTGGGGCGAGTGCGCGCATACGCCCGCCCCTGCACCCGTGGACGCGCTCTCGATGAGCAGAGGGGCTGTGGTCCAGCGGCCGCCTTGGGACGAGCTGACCGAATGGACGCGGACGCTCTCCGATTGCATGGGGCTGCCGCCGCCGTCGCCGTCGCCGCCGTCGTCGCCGTCGCCGTCGTCTTTGCCGTCGTCTTTGCCGTCGTCTTCGCCGTCGCCGTCGCGGTCGCGGTCGCGGTCGCGGTCGCCGCCGCCGCCATCTCCCCGATCTCCCCGCTCGATGGGGCCATCCCTGGTGGCGAGGAGCTCGTGTAGACGTGCTACCTCCTCGCGAAGGCTGTGCGTGGCGTGCGCGTGCTCCTCGAGCGTCGCCTGCAGCGCCTCGTTCTGCGCCGAGAGCGACCCCCACGTGCTTACCAGACGTTCCTCAAGCCGCTGCAACGTGAGCACATTCGAGACGACGCTCTCCGTTCCGGCGGCGCTGCTGCCGGCGGAGCCCTTCGCACCGCCGCTCGGCCTGACTGCCGTGCCCCGCACGCCGCCGTCGCCGCCCTCCTTGCGCTCGACTATGCGCCTCTCCTTGGCGGCGGCGACGTGGCGCAGGTGTTCGTGCACGGCGGCGGCGACGGCGCAATTGGGATCGCGCGTCGCTCGCACATCGGCGATTGAGAGGAGGTCGCACGTGGCAGCCGAGAGGGCATAGCTCGCCTGATGAGGCAGACCATCAGATGTCATCAGAGGTCATCGGAGGTCATCAGAGGCAATCAGAGCACGAGAGGGCATAGCTCGCCTCGAACCAGTGCTGCGCCGCCTCGAGCTCGCACGCCTTGTTGGCCGCGAAGGCGCACCCGCGCACCAGAGGCAGCAGCCGCTCGATCTGCTTCGGCGTGAGCGACGACGCCGAGGTGACGAGCGCGGGCGCTTCGAGGACCAGCCCGAGCTCGGCCTCTGCGGCGCTCAGCCCTTCGAAACGAGCGTCGAGGGCGCTCGAGGCGCTGGGCGCGGCCTTGGAGTGGCTGGCCGAAAGCGGCGTCTGCGGCTGCATCACGAGCCGACCAGGCGAAGCCGCACAGGCGCTCGCGCCAGTGCCGTCGCTGGCGGGAGATGTCGAGCTCGAGCTGTCTCGAAGCCTTCCGCGAGCACTCTTGAGGGAGGTGGCCTCTCCGAGCTTGCGGTAGGCGGCGTCGCGCTCCTCCTTGCTCAGGTCCATGCGCACGATCCGCCGGTACAGCGCCTCCACGAGCGCCCACTGGCCGAGCTTCATGCGCATGTTGATGGCGCTGATGAGCTCCGCGACTGCGTCTGGCCTGGCTGCGAAGCTGAGCTCGAACCAAACGCATGCCATGTAGGTCGCGCCGCGCTCGTTGAAGACGTGGCCCAGGTGCGAGAGCCGCCGGTGCATCCACTCGCGCGCGTCGCCCTCGGCCAGGCTGCAGTGTCTGGGCTGTATGCACTGCTCCACGAGCTCCGGCCGCGGGTCTGGATCGTGGTACGGGTCGTGCCTTGGCGTCGTGGAGGCTTCATCGCTCGACGCGACGAGCGGGGTGCTCGACGCGGTGGAGGTACCACCCGAGTTCTGCTCCGTTAAGACCAGCTGGCTTCGCTGGCGCATGGGGAGCCGCTCTCCCAATGGGCCCTCGACACCCAATGTAGTACTTTCGCTGAGTGCAAAAATTGCAGATCGCAAGATGCGTTTTTTTGGCCGTTCCAATCTCAACTGTTTTCTCCACAACCTAATCAGCGATCTACCGATTCCGAATGCATGCTTGCCACCGGCGTGAACGAAAAGGGGGAAACCACCGGTACTCCCGCGGCCTCTATACATGTAGCGTCCATGGGGGCGAACCCCACACTTGGTGATATGTGTCAATTCGAACGTTGTTGATGTCCGTTTCATTTTCCCATTTCAGGCCGTGAACAGTTTTGAGCATGCGGAATGCTGATAGGCCGTCCACCGAGCCGCCGAGCCTCGAGCACGCGGCTGCGAATCTATTTGCACAGCTCGTGGAACGCAATAGAAAATTCCGGTTGATGGTCTCGCTGCCTGCCATCATGCGGTTTCTCGCAGAGCGCCGTGATCTGCATTGCAAAGGCGCAGCGATGGCCGACGTGGATATCGTCTTCCATGGAACCAAAGCGAGCAACCTGGAATCCATTCGTGAGCGCGGTCTCCTGATTCCCGACGGCCAAGTCGTGGCTCACTCAACCATCAATCGCACGCGGCGTATTTATGCTGCCAAGTTCTTTGAGACGGCCATCGGCTATGCCCAGGATTGCTCGTCTGTGCTCGTGTGCCTGGCTCTTCCTGCGGGCTACGAGCGCCAACCTATGAACTTCTGCTTTGGCCTCGACGTCGATGGATTGCAACACAAAGCGCTGCCGCGGCAGACCGCTGCGGCACTCGCAGAGATACAGTCGAAAGACCTCCTGAGAGATCACATGACCTTCGACCGCTCGAGCCAGCTGCTGGCATGCTACCTCGTGTCTGCAGCCGAGGCCGGGGCCGCAAAAGAGACGCTGACCAGCATACTCCAAGACCTGCCCTTTTTGTTTGCAGCCGAACCAGTAGGATCTTCTTCGATCTGTGCGGTGCCACCGGCCGTGGGCCCCGCCAACCAGGTTGATGACGACGACTGCTCCGTGCGCTGCGCGATGCTCGACCTGAGGCGCGTTCGCGAGGAGACCAACTTGTGGACGTGCACGAGCAGTGACGACTGCCCGTGTCTCGGCTGCGCCATTGGAGGGCCGACGCCCATTCGAGGTCTGCTCGAGGTCTTTCGTCCTCTGCTCGCTGGCGTGATCGTGCTTCTCCACACAGAGCTGCTGGCGCGCGGGCTGAGCGGCGCAGCGGAGCTCGCGCTGTGCCTTGGCATGGAGCACGTCCTCTCGGCGAGCGGTCTGGTCGTGCTGAGCCATCACCCATTGACGGCAGTGCAATTCTCGGGAGCGACTTGCCGACCTGCGACGCGTCACGGCAGGCTCAGGCCGCAAACGGTTCCTGTTGGCGGCTCGCGATGGGGAGGAAGTGCACGGCAGCCGCTGGCGAGTGTGCCGCGGCAGCCTGAGCGCCTGGGATCGACGCGGCCACGTGGCGTTAAGATGAAAGAAGAGACTGCGAAGGAAGACTGCAACGACGACGGCGATATCGGCGGAAGCAGCAGCGGCAGCGGCGGCGGGGACGACAACGACCCGAAGGAGACTGCTGGACCATCGGCACCCCTTTTGGCACAGATCAACCTCCCCAATGGCGCGTCGCTTGGCCTTGGGATTGTGGCGATCGCGGAGGACGAGCAGGCGCCCGCAGTGGCTCGAGTGAGGGGCGCAGCCAACGTTGCACCGGACGGCTTTGTCGCGAAGCTCGAGGCCTCGGTCGAGAGTGTGAGCCAGGCCACCGAACAGGAGTCGGAGATCTGTGCGGCCGCCGATCTCCAAAGATCTCCAAAGATCTCCGAGTCGGAGATCTGTGCGGCCGCATCTCCGACATCTGCAGAGGGCATCTCCGGAGATCTCCGGATCTCGGAGATGTCGGAGATCTGTGCGGCCATGCTCTCTGACTGGACGGCGGTGTCGCTGGTAGGGAAGCTGGCCCGGGATGACGAGGCTGGCGAGGCCACCAAAGGCACCAAGCGGCGGTGGGCGAAAGCGCTGCTCAGTGGTGGACGGGTGCCCGACACGGCGCGGAATGACCTCGGCGGTCTCACCTCTGACGAGGCGTCCATGCTCTCTCGGCCGGTGCCGCGCTTGCTGCTCTTCAGTGCGCCAGGAAGTTGGCATGAGGTCGCTCCGATGAGACGTCATCAGGGATCATCAGGGGTCATCAGGAGTCATCAGCCTTCCATGGGACGTAGTGAGACGCCAGCCGGCGCGCTTAGCATGTGGACACGGTGCGGCGGAGCTCTCGACATGTTGGCGCAAGACAAGTGCGTCTGCCAGCGCGCCGCATGCGTGTGGGGCGATCGAGAGTTCTCCGTGCGGTGGGACGTCGTCGGCTGCTCTGTGCAGAGGCCCGCACTGTCCACGGGCGCGCATGTGGCAGTCGACGTGACGGAGCTCCGCGGCCGGATTGGCGCGGGAAAGTCCACCCTCACGTCGCCTGACCCGGATCGGCCCTCCCCAGCTGCGGCCGAGCAGATTATCGAAGAGGAGAGCGAAGCGGCTGTGAAAGCGGCTGTGAAGATTCAAGCGGTCATTGCGGCATCGCAGCGCGCGGCAGCCGACCGTAAGAATGCGGCTGCGAAGCCCAAGAGGCAGAAGCACGAGGAGGCGAGGGAGGAGGCAAAGGCAAAGGCGGAGGCGGAGGCGGAGGCAAAGAAGGCAGCAACAGAGCTCAAGAGGCAGGGTGCGTTCCACAGCGCGGTGGAGTCCGTGGTTGGGTCCGTGGTTGGGGCGGCGTGGAAGGGCAAGCGGCCTGCGACGACACCGGGTGCTACTGAGACTGCGAAAGCGCCTAAGGCGCAGGCGGCGAGCGGTCGGGCTGCGATGGCAGGGTCAGCTGAGATGAGGCCGGCCGCAATGGCAGGCACTGGCGGGATGGCAGGGACGGCTGCGCGCGCATTGCTGAGAACGCGGCAAGTGGGTCGGCAAGAGACGCATGGTGAGGCCGCGCCCGTGCCTGACCTAGGAACCTTCCTAGAAGCTTCTCCAAACGATATTGACGACCCGTCGGTGGACGCGACGGACCATATGGCGCTGCGTGTGGGCACGCTCAACGTCCACCGCTGGGCCGATGCGCGGAACTCGGGCAACTTCGAGCGGATCGCGTCCCTGCTCCTGCCCCTAAGCCTCGACATTGTTGTGCTGCAGGAGGCCGGCCCTTTCACACGGAAGCCGACGGGCGGGCCCGAGCTGGCGGCGCGCCTCGGTCTCGGCCACGTACGCGTGACCGGCGACGTCGTGCTGCTGAGCCGTTTCCCGCTCAATGACCGCATGCCGCTGGGCCGCCAGAACAAGCGGCTGCTACTCGTGGACGTGGCGTTGCCCATGTACGGCAGCGCCCACAGCAACGCCTTCGAGCTTCTGTGCGTCCATCTCGACCATCGCACTGAGGAGCACCGTCTCGGGCAGCTCGAGGCCGTTCGCGGCGCGACCGCGCTCACGGCGGAGCGCCGCGGCGGCCCCCTCGCGGGCAGTCTGCTTCTGGGCGACCTGAACGCTCTCACGCGGGACGACTACACGGCGGAGGCGTGGGAGCGTGTTGCGGCCGTGCGCTCCGAGAATGGGTGGGAGCCTCCCAAGTGCGCTGTCACACGTGCGTTGCGCGCGGTCGGCTGGTCGGACTGCTGGGAGACGCACCAGCAGCAGCAGCAGCAGCAGCAGCAGCAGCAGCAGCAGCAGCAGCAGCAG
>ENA-UOXK01001414-UOXK01001414.1-mixed-culture-metagenome-genome-assembly--contig:-NODE-1414-length-16807-cov-33.839303_pt1 | contig 16807 bp, 8 predicted proteins | sample MGYA00238160_ERZ761638 | MGnify/ENA primary metagenome ERZ761638 (study PRJEB28912, sample SAMN08777098) | mixed culture metagenome | isolation source: Freshwater growth medium | place: USA...
CGGCGGCGGCGGCGGCGGCGGCGGCGGCGGCGGCGGCGGCGGCGGCGGCGGCAGCCATGGTAGCGGCGAGGGCCCCCTTGGAGGTCTCCATGGAGGCGGCGGCGGCACCAGCGATGTGGCAAGGCCGACGACTCCGAGCGCCGCCGTGGGCGTTGAGGCGAAGGGCGCCGTGACGGGCGCGGCCAAGCCTTTGGGCGCTCTGGTGGGCGCGCCCGCTCGGGGCGACCGCAACGGTTTCGTCAATGAGGTCCGATGGCTCGCCGACGAGCGCCGTGACGAGCGCATCGAATTCAAGCTGGAGGGTGGCGGCGGCGGCGCTGCCGAGGGCGTCAAGGCGCGTGAGGTGGTGACTGACGTGCGGCTCGCGCTACGCTACTTGTCGGCTGGCTTCTACCGGAGTCGCGTGAGCGTCCACGATCTCAACGTGCCTAGCGACAGCCGGCACGTGACGATCGAGGCCCTCGTCGATGGTGGCCATCTGCGCACCGATCTGGCGCATGAGGACGAGGATTGCATGCAAGTGTGCGATCTAGGGGCTCTGCATGCGTCGCCGACACGCGCACCCTCCTCGCGCAACGAGGCCCTCCGCGCGCGCTCGATGTCCGCGGTCGAGCCGCCGACTGGCGGCGCAATCGGTGCCGTGGCGCCGGCCGGTGACTGTTCGATGCCACCCCCCGCGTCGCCCGCTGCAGGCCACTCCCGCGACTCCGACTCCGCGGCCGAGCGCGCCTCCAATGGCGAGCGCGCCTCGAATGGCGAGCGCGCCTCCAGCACGGATGCGCCCGACACGGCGCCCTCCCCGTCGAGCAGCAGCGCGCACTCGCCCGCCGCCGAGCGCACCCTCGCTGGCGCCGTGTCGGGCGCACCCCCCGACTCACCCCTCGCGCCCAGTCTCGATTTAGTGCTCGTCGCGGGCTCAGACGCAAAGCCGGCAAGGGAGCTCAAGGGAGATCAAGGGAGATCCGGGGAGCTCGGCGCCCGACACGACGCCTCGACGTCCTTGTCAGAGCCGCCCGACACGGCGCCCTTTCGCCGACCGAATCGGCACGCGTCCGCGCCCAACCTGCTCCGGCAGCCGAACCTCATGGCGGCGGCGCCCGGGGCGGCGGCGCCCGGGGCGGCGCCCTCGGCGGAGGCGAGCCTGAGCGACGCGGCGTTCGCGCCCGACACGGCGCCCGTGCGCTCCATCAGCACGATTCGGGAGCGGCCTTCAAATAGCGAAACGTCCAGCGTCGGGCGTGAAGGTGGCGGCGCCGTCTCGGTCAGCTCGCGGTCGACCTCGCCCCTCACGTCGCGCGCCTCCACCGTGGTCGACGAGCCCATCACGAGGGGCGCCTCCTCGATGGCCTCGTCGATGGTCTTCTCGATGAATGAGCTCGACGCAGCGCTTGCGAGCAAAGGCGATCCAAAGGAGGAGCTCGCCCTCTCGCACTTGCTGCTCCTCCCCTCCGACAAGACCCTCGACGGCGCCCATGCCCACGACGGCGCCCACGCCGCCTTCGTCGTCACCAACACGACGGCGCACGCGTTGCGCCTCACCCCCACCTCCGACCTGCCGCTGCTCGTGACCGCGTACAGTGTCGTGCACCCTGGGGCGGAGGGCGGCGCCGTGGTGGGCAAGCCGCGCGCCCTGGCTGAGCGGCTCTCCGACGGCTCCGACGACGGGCACCACCAGCCGTTGGCGGAGCGTCACCACCAGCCGTTGGCGGAGCGTAACCACCAGCCGTTGGCGGAGCGTAACCACCAGCCGTTGGCGGAGCGTAACCACCAGCCGTTGGCGGAGCGTGATCCCTTTCTGGGCGCGCGGGGCGGGCGCGCCGTGGCGGGCGCCGTGGCGGGCGCCTCGACAGAGGGGAGTATGCGCAGGCCGCGCGACTTCGAGCTCGCTGCGGATCTCGCTGCGGAGATTCCCTTTGCTCCTTGCGGTGAGGGCTGGTCCCTCGCGCCAGGCGCGTCATGCGAGCTGCGTCTTCGGATGCAGGTGAGTGTCGTTAATTGCCTCCGATTGCCTCCGATTGCCACCGATTGCCACTGATTGCCAATGATTGCCACTGATTGCCACTCGTCTTCGGATGCAGGCGGTGCCGCCGCGGCTGCGGCCAGAGGGCGCTCCGCCCGGCGCAGCAGAGCAACACCGCTCAAGCGTGCCGCTCCAGCAGGCCGTCCAGCAGAGCTTCGTGTTCAACGGCCTGCTGCTGCTCGAAACGTCCCAGGAGATGCATGCGCTGCTCTCACCGAGCACTGATCCGAGCGCCGAGACGAGCACTGATCCGAGCGCCGCGACGAGCGCCTCGGCCGCGCCGCCCGCGATCTGCAGCGTGCCCGCGCTTCTGGGCGTTCGAGTGCGCGGCTCGGTCGCTGTGTCGCAGGTGCGCCTACCGACGTCCCTCACTGCCTGCCTGCCTGCGCCTCAGCATGCAAGTGCTCACCACGACGCGCCGCCCCTCCGTCCCCACAGGTGCGCCTGCAGGAGGCGCTTGTGCGCCTGGGGCGGGTGGGCTACGTGACAGGCTGGCAGCCGGCGCCGTTCACATTCACCGTCATCAACCAGTCCACCGTGCGCACGTGCGTGCGACTCATGCGCGTGCCGGCCATCTTCGAGATGCGAGCACCGACGGCGGCAGAGGAGCCCGCCGCCGAGATCGCGGGAGATCGATCGCTGCTGCTCTGGCTCGCTCCCTTCCAGACACGGTCCGTTGAGTGCTCGCTTACGGCGGCGATGCTTCTGACCGGCACGGCGCACGAGATGCGGCAGACGCGCGCGTGGCACCTGGAGGTGAGCAACGTGTACAACCCGGCCAATGTGGGCACGCTGCGCATCACAGCCAAGGTGACGTTGCTGCGGCTGCGCTATGCGGGGCTGCGCTGGCACGAGCGGCACCGATCGACCGACGACCCCCGCAGCGCCTCGGGCAGCGTCGCGCTCACGACGGCGCTCGGCGTCGTCTCGGCCGCTGACGTGCCCGAGGCGCCCGACACGACGCCCGCGCCCGCCACGGCGTCCGTCATGGCGCCCGCCACGGCGTCCGCCGCTCCATCTGCGGTGGGGGCAGCACCGGCGGAGGCGGACGCGAGCGTCGTGTCGAGCGCAGGTGCCCTCGCGCTCGTGCCCTCGGCGGCGGCGCGAGCGGCCGAGGGCAGCGCCGTGTCGGGCGCCTCAGCCGCGCAAGAGGCGGAGGACGGCGCCGTGGACGCGGCGGCCGCGGCGGCGGCAGCGCTAGAGGCGGAGGACAGCGCCTTGGATGCGATCCTGAGCGAGGCGCGCCGTGCCGGGCTTGTCCTGCCCGATGGCGGCGGCGTGCTGGCGGCGCTGCTGCTCTCGCCCCTCGTGTGCCCTGTCATGCCCACCTCGCCGCCGTGCTGCGCAACCTTCGAGCTGCACAACTGCTCTCGCGAAGACTTGCCGCTCCTCCTCTCCGTCACCTCCGAGCTCGAGCCAGCGCCCATGCCCGAGAGGGTGGATGAGGATGAGGCGAGCTCGAGCGCCGCCGCGGGCACCAATGGCAGCAGCGGCGGAGGGGGCGGAGGGGCGAGCGTCGGCGGCGGCGGCGCCAGTGGAGGCGGCGGCGGCGGCGCCAGTGGTGGCGGCGGCGGCGGCGGCGCGACGCGCTCGCCCTACGTCTCGCCGAATGGCATCTCGGCGGAGGCGCTCGAAGAGCTTCGGCGAGGCATCAGCTTCGAGCTGCTCATTACGGGCTCGTCGACGCCCGTGAGCGAAGTGACCCTCGCGCCCGACGAGCGGCTCGAGCTCACGCTGCTGGTCCACCCGTCGGCATCGGCCGCCTTTGGGGAGGTGCCGCTGCAGACGCCGCTGCTCGCCGGGCTGCTCCACGTGCAGACGGACGAAACCCGGCTGACGAAATCTGTGGGCACCACCGCCGCCGCCGCCGCCGCCGCCGCCGGGCTGGGCGCCGTGATGGGCGCCCCGGACGACTACAAGCAGGTGCCCGGCGCGACGCGCATCGGGCGTGATGGCCGAATCTCGCGTGATGAAAGAATCTCGCGCGACGAGCTCGCGAGCGGCGCCGTCGCGAGCGGCGCCGTCGCGGGCGCGCTGCCCACGTCGAGCCTCGCGCTCAACGGCGTCAGGCTGGGCGTCCAGGACACGTTGTGCGTCGTCTTGTCGGTGCAACGAGGCTCCTCATTCGCCCTCAATGTCTCGCAGCTCAACTTCCACGGCACGCCGCGGCTGATCTCACCCGCTTTCGGGCCGTCGTCGCCCCCTCCACTGCTCGCGCCCATATCACCGCTCGACACCACGCGCTCGCGCTCGCCGCCGTGGACGATGCAGTCGCCGCCGCTCTCGCCCGCACTCAAGCCCTCGGCGATGCCGGCGCAGGTCGAGTCCCTATGGGTGCGCAACCCGTCCGTCGAGCGCGCCCTCTGTGTGCGCATCGAGGTTGAGGTACCTTCAGAGCTCGGCCTGCTCCACGTCGAGCCTGAGCGCGCCCGTGTCCTGCCGGGGGAGGAGTTGCAGGTGCTTGTGCGCCTCACGCCACGTGGGATCGCGAGCCCCCCGGGCAGCTTGGCGCGCCTGCGCGTGATCGACGAGGCCGCGCCCGAGTGCACGCAGGACGTGCGCGTCGTGCTGATCGAGCGCCGTGTTGGGCGCCGCGAGCTCCTCGACGAGACGAGCGCCGTGCTGGGCGATGGGCCCTCGGCCGACTCGCTCGGCGCGCTGCCCGGCGCCCAACACGGCGCCCTCCGGCGCCACGACCTGCTCGGCGACTCCTTGCTCGCCCCGCCGGGCAGCGGGCCGCTCATGCCCGGGGCGCCCGAGGAGCCCAGCACGGCGCTCGGCCTCCGTGGCGTCACCCCGATTGGCGGCTCGACCCACCGGTATGAAGTCAATCTGGGCCATCAGAGCTACGGCTCGGGGCGCGTGCAGTGGGAGCTCTGGGTTGAGAATCTGGGCGTGACGCCGCTGCGATACCGCGTCTTCCCGCTGACGACCGAGGAGGGCGACTGGGTGAGTCTCTCGCGCCTGATGGCCTCGGATGGCCTCCCTGATGACCTCTGATGGCCTCCCTGATGGCCTCCCTGATGGCCTCTGATGGCCTCCCTGATGGCCTCCCTCGATTGCATGCAGGTGAGCATCTCGCGCTCGAGCGGTACGCTCTCCGACCGGCACGAGACGCACATGATCACGCTCGACTGCTCGACGCAGCGGCTGGATATTTACTCGACGTACGTGGTCGTCGAGAACGTGGACAACCCTCACGATCTCAAGACAATCCACGTGACGATGCGCATGATCGTCTCCGCCGACGTGCCCATCTCGCACTACTTTTCGGTCATCGTGGACACCAAGGTCAAATATGACCAATCCAAATTTGGAACCTCCGAGCTCGCCCCGGGCGCGCTGCGCGGGCCCGCGGGCACCGCCGGCGCGGGCGCCGCCGAGGACGCCGCCAAAAAGGAGCTGTGGAAGGAGCTGCGGATCGACATGGGCGACGTGTACTACGGCATGACGTACTTCAACCGCTCCTTCGTCGTCCAAAACCAGTCGTCGATGCCGCTCGACTTTGTGATCTCGCACAATCTGCAGAGCGGCCCCTTGGCGACCGAGGTCCACTTTTCGCTCTCCAACACGGCGCTCAAAGTCTTCTCGTCGCTGCTCGTGCCACCCAACGCATCGAAGCGCGTCTTCCTCCACTTCTGCACCTCGGCGCCGCGCGAGCCGCCCACGCCGAACAGCTCGTCCCTCTCAACCCCCGGGCTTGCGACGCGGCTGCGTGTGATGAAGCGCGAGCTCCAGATGGAGATTTCGATCTCGTGCCGCCTCGTCAAGGACCACCGAAAGGTCATCCACCTGAGCGCCGTGTGCCACCCGCCGCAGCTCGCGCTCTCGCACACCGAACTCTCCTTTACGATGCCTCCCCTCAACGCGAAGCGCCTCCCAAGCGGCAAGGGGCTGGGGCACGGGGGGCTCGGGGGGCTCATCACCCCCGCACCTTCCCTCAAAGTCGAGCCTCGCGCGGGGACCGTGCAGCTCGCGAGCGTGGGCGGGGGCAGTCCGCTACCGGTACCGCTACGCTACGCAGTCCGCTCGTCGTGCACCTTCTTCGTGGTGAGCGCCGGCGTGGGCGCCAACGGCGAGCCCGACGACGCCGTCGTGGGCGCGAATACGCCTCATACGATCACGGTGACGCCCAACGAGCGCGCGATCCACGCCAACCTCTCGTTCCTTGCCAAGGCGCGCTACATCGAGGAGCACTTCACCGTGTACAACCTGGCGGACCTATCCGAGCACAAGTGCGTGCTGCTCCGCCTCTCGTGCGGCCAGCTGCAGGTGGGCCCCACCTTCTCATTCACACCGTCTGAGTCGACCCTCGGCTACTCCGCGCTCGAGGAAGACATCCTCCGGTTCCAGTGCGCCTTCTCGGCCTTCTGGGACCGCCAGTTGGGCGCCGTGCTGGGCGCCGCGCTGCACGCGGCGAGGGCGCGCCCGCTCACGCTCACGACGACGCTCACGCCGCCCGCCGCCGCGGACGGCACCGTCTTCGAGGGCGTCGCCGCCGCCGCCGCCGCGACACCTCATCTCGTAGGGGAGGTGACGTTTGGCGTCGGCGGCGACGGCGCGGCGGCCGCCGCCAAGGCCGCGGACGCCGCCTTGGGCGCGGGCGCGGGCGCGGGTGCGGGTGGTGTGGACGCGAGCGCCGTCACGGACGGCGACGATGGCGAGGCGGCGGGTTCGAGTCGCGATGCGACACGGACAGCGACGCAGATGGAGGCGGCTCGTCAGCATGCGGCCCTCCTCGTGATGCTCGAGGAGGTGCAGCACAACCCCGCGTACCAGAAGCTCTGGTTCGACTTTCGGCACATCACGGACGAGCTCGTCTTTTACGGGATGGGCGCGCAGTCGCCGCAGCTCATCGCGCCGCACTCGAACCTCTTCTACAAGCTCCTCTTCCGGCACGAGATCTTTGAGACCTTCGCGGGCGCTCGCGACGGCGCGACGCCAGGCGGCTCGCAGCCCAAGCAGCAGCGCCGGCTGCTCCCCCTCGGCGTCGAGCTGCGCGCGCCGCTGCCGCCCAAGCTCGTCCTATGGGTGCGGCAGCTCTCCTACTTTCTCATGCACTTTCCCGACGTCGAGGGGGGTATCTCGCCCTTACGCCGGCTGCACCGGGCGCTCCTGGCACGGCGCCGTGCTGATGCTGAGCCACGTCCCAAGGCAGGGAGCGAATTACACGACCTCACCGCGCGCGGCGACTCGATGGTCGATCGGTGATGCTTGTATAGAGCTCGCGGCGACCGGACCGACGAGGACGATTCTCCAAGGAGCCATTACGACGTGGCGCACTTGACCAAAGCGTTGCGAGTCCAACGCAAGTAAAGTACAACTGTCGCATGATGTCACTGTTCTTATATTACACATTGAGTGAAAGGTGTCAAGAATGTTTGAAAAAGAAAGGTGGGCGAGGTTGTCTGCGGGCCGAGCCGCATGCGTCGCACGGCGCCTGTGAACTCGTAAGTTAAACGACGTGCGAAGCACGGCTCGACTCGTTCATTTTCCGCCCCGCAATGCGCAATTTTGCAAGCACCACTCAGCATCGCCATGCTCCATTCAGCTCTCCTCACCTACACATCGCCGTATCGACCACCCTTTCGGTCAAGCTTTGATGTCGGTCGCCGAGAATGATCTGATGACACTTGCTGAAGTGGGCAAACGCTTTCCGTCCTTGAGCGAGCTTGTTGAGCTGCCAGCTGAAGAGCGCTTGCCAGTCATGGAGATTCACTTGAAGACCCGACTCACGGGACTGCAGCTGTCTCGCGTGCATGTTGCTACGTCGAACATTAAGGGTGCCAGCATGGGGCTTTTCGCCACGCGCAACATCAGCGCCGGTGAGCTGGTAACAATGTACCCGTGTGATACTATTGCCACGACAAGCCCTGCCCAAGGGGACGCGGAAGACGAGATTCTATTTGACGTGAACGCACCGACCGACTCCGAATGGTACGAAGGCTGGAAGATGCAGAGTTCGGCGTTCATCCAGAGTGCATGGTCATACAGCGTCCGCATGAGCCCAAGACGGGTCATCATCGGCAATCCCGCTGCCACGGACGATGCCGCTTATCTCGCACATATGGCGAATGACTTTGCCATATGCCTCGACTCAGACCAGACTACCATTCAGGCCTACGTGGCCTCTTCCGAGGGCGCCGCCAACGTGGGGCTCGACTCGGCCACTGCGAATGGCTGCCATGTGGCCATGGTCACGACGAAGGACATCCGAGAAGGGAATGAGATCTTCCTCTCATATGGAAGCGGCTACTGGCTCGAACCTGGACGCAAGATGGCCATGAGCCTTTTGCATGATTGAACTACTGATGGCGGGAGCATCAATCCATGAACAAAAGACGCGACGAGAGCTCTGCTCCTCTCAGAACAATGTGGTCAAGTAAAGAACTCACATGATGAAGTACTTACAGACTCACCACACACACATGATGAAGATCTTGTTCTTTGGATAGTACTGTTTCAATACACAACAGTCTTCTATTGTTCACCCTTGTGGTGCAGCTCCTGCAGCTCCTGCAGCTCCTGCAGCTCCTGCAGCTCCTGCAGCTTAACCGCCGCATCCCAAAGCGCCTGCAAATCAGGAGGAAAGGCCATCGCGGTCTCCGCCTCCCTCGCCGCCGCAGTGGCTGCCGGCGCCGGCTCCTTTGCTGCCGCCTCCTTTGGAGATGCGGCCTCCCACAGCAACCGCAGCTCGGTGGGGACCGGTGGGCCAGCAGTCTGCACTGCCTCCCAAAGCGCTTGCAATTCAGAATGGCCCTTCAAAGGAGTCTTGGGTGCGATTTTAGATTTAGTCAGGGTTGCTGCCGCATCGTCTTGCAGACGATATGTGCTGGCGCTGAGCGGTGGCGCCGAAGAGGGCGGTGGCGGCCCAGGGGTGCCCGTTGAGGTTACCGTTGAGGTGAGAGGGATGCGTGTGCCGAAGAGTTCGGTCCTCTTGGCATCAGAGATCTCGATGGGGACGAGTATGGGTGTCACACGCTGGGTGCGAGAAAAGGTGTGGAGGGCGAGGGAGGGCTGGCCGTCTGGAGGTGGTGGAGGTGGTGGAGGTGGTGGAGGTGGTGGAGGTGGTGGAGGTGGTGGAGGTGGTGGTTGGATTTTGAGGGCAAGGGAGGGCTGGCCGTCAGGAGGTGGAGGAGGTGGTGGGTGCAGATGGGCATGGCCGGCGGCAAGGGCACTCGCAGGAATACGAGAGTGGCCAGACTCCTCTCTTTGGGTTATTTGGGTTTGTCGAGTGGCCGGTTCCCTCCACATCTCAGGCGACGCACTGTCTGGAGCGCCCACGTCCGCAGCGATGCGCCTCGACCGCTTTGGCTCTCGATTGCGCGGCATCGACTTCGCGGCGGCTCGGGCAGTAGCCATGCTCGCACTCGTCGCGGCTCGACTGGTGACAGCGGCCAGGCCAAAAGTCGCTCGAGCAGCAGCCATGCTCGCACATTTCGCACGCCGCTTGAGATCAGCTCGCATCCGCTTGTCCATCGCTGCGACGAATCCCGCCTCGTCGGCGTTGTAGCCGGGGTCTCCGGGTGAACGCCCCATCCAGTCCGTCGTCTTCGGAGGGCGGCAGTACCGGTAGTAAAGGAGACCCACGAGGCTGAGGAGCCCCAGGGTGAGGACTGTAGGGCCACCGCCGTGACGAGCTGTCCAGAACGTCGGCGGGGGCGCGGGCGGCGGGGGTGCAGGCGGCGGGGGCGCGGGCGGCGGGGGCGCGGGCGGCGCGGGCGGAGAGGGCGGCGGCGGCAACGGCGAGGGCGGAGGGCAGGGTGGCGGCAGCATCGGCGGCGGTGGCGAGGGCGCGTTGAAGGCGACCGTTCGGCGCGATGACTGGACAGACAGCACTTGAACGCCCAAGCTGATTGAGAGGTTTGCTAGCGTGCCGTCGCACGAGGCGCCAACGGAGGTGCAGTTGCGCACCATGGCGGCGGTCATGGCGGCGGCATTGGGCGTTGCGCTCGGCAGCACGATGGTTGCCTCGACGGCCACGCTGCCGGCTTGTACAACAAGCGAGATGCACTCGGGATACGCACCCGCCTGCTCGTCTACCCAAAGCGCCAGCTGGTTTGCGAACGTCCGACGACTAGCGTCATCGTCGTATTCGGTGACCATGCTGGCGAGGGTGAGGCGCATAGACACCACCGTCTTGAACTCGGCACCGGGGCTGAGTGGGAGGGGGGGGCTTGGCGGCGGTGGCGCGGGGGGTGGTCTTGGTGATGGTGAGGGCGGAGGAGAGGGCGGAGGTGGTGAGGGTGGTGGCGGCGAGGGCGGGGGAGGCAACGGCAGCGGCGGCGACGGAGGTGGAGGCGATGGCGGCGGAGGCGAGGGTGGTGGCGAGGGCGGTGGCGAGGGTGGTGAACGTGGTGGAGGTGGAGGCGAGCGGGGCGGTGGAGGTGATGGTGGAGGTGGGGATGGAGGGGGTGTCGGTGGTGGTGATGGAGGTGGAGGCGACGGGGGTGGGGGTGAAGGCGGTGTCGATGGCGCTGGTCGGTGAGGAGGAGGCGGCGATGGAGGTGGTGGTGATGGAGGGGGGGAGGGCGGCGGTGGTGGCGATGGAGGCGGCGGAGAGGGAGGTGGCGGCGATGGCGGTGGTGGGGATGTGGGTGGAGGCGATGGTGGGGGGGGCGTTGGTGGAGGCGGTGATGGAGGTGGAGGTGAGGGTGGCGGTGGTGATGGCGGTGGTGATGGCGGTGGTGGGTATGGTGGTGGCGGTGATGGCGGCGGCGACGGTGAAGACGGTGATGGAGGTGGGGGTGAGGGCGGCGGTGGTGAAGGCGGCGGTGCTGGCGGCGGTGAAGGCGGCGGTGATGGCGGTGGTGGGGATGGTGGTGGCGGCTTGGGCGGCGGCGAAGGCGGCGGCGGAGACAGGGGCGAGGGCTCGGGGGGCAAAGGCACAGGGGGCGGCGGGGGCAATGGTTCTGGCGATGGCGGTGGAGAAGGGGGACGCGACGGCACAGATGGTGGAGCATAAGGAAGCCATGGTTCGGCCGGGGGGTCGAGGGGTGATCTAGGGGGGGAGGGCCAGGGTGACCTTGGCAGCGGTGGTGGCGGCGGAGACGGTTCGGGGGGCGGCGATGGCGGTCGGCTCGGTGGCGGCAAAGGAGGCGGCGAGGGCTCCGGCGGATCCGGACTCGGCGGCGGCAGTGAGGAGGGCGCTATCTGAGCACCCTGAAGATGCCGACGTTGTCCAGTCGTCCAAGCCTGCACTCGAGCTTGCACCTCCTCCGGGGTTGTCCGCAGCATGCTATCTATGTCCGCGGGCTCGAATCTAACCTGCAAGGTGCGGCGGTCGACACGCTCCGAGACGTCAGCAGCGACCATTGCTGCATCCAACCTGCGGAGCAGGTGCGAGTCGGCGCCACACGAGGGCACATCTGGCGGTGCTGGCGGTGGTGATGAGGGCGGAGGCAAGTGCGGTGGTGGAGGCGAGGGCGAGGGTGGAGGTGGTGACTGTGGAGGCGAAGGCGGCGAAGGCGGCGGCGATGGTCGTGGCGGAGAAGATGGTGGCGGCGAGGCCCGTGGTGGAGGAGATACATGGGGAGGTGGTTGTGACGGCGGTGATGGCGGCGATGACGAGGGTTGTGGCGAGGGCGGAGGCGACGGTGGTGGTGGCGAGGGCGGCGGCGAGGGCGCGGGCGAAGTTGGAAACGGAGAGAGCGGCTGTGCGGTGCTGTTAGTGGCAGAGGCAGCAGACAGCAGAAAGACAGCTATCAGTAGACTACAGACAGGACGTCCGGTCCACATGCCGTCTCGCCGTGCACCGCGTCCTGTGCCGCTCCTGCCGGCGTATGGCCACAGGTATGGCTCTTCAAATTTGAAACGGGGGACTTTGTCATAAGCAAATTTGCATGCAAATGCCCGTCCTGATGCGAAAGCGATGCACAACCTGAAGAACTCGCGAGAATGCAACACCGATACATGTAAGTGAGTCGTTTATGAGCTGACCTTTTCATGTTTCTCAATAGTTGCGCCCTCATGTCATCAACTGGGCTTCCTACTAGAAGTTGCATGCAAGCAAGCAAGCAGCAAAGGGTATTCGGTTGCGCTTGTTTAGGTACTTGTGTTGTTTCGACTAATTAGCTTGCTTGCTCTGCTTGAAGTTGCATGCAAATGCACCGACCTAAAGCGAAAGCGATTTAGAAAGCGATGCACCGTCCTACATGTACCATCGATGCACCCGCACACCGCACCAGATCGCACGACCGATGCGATGTATCGTATGGTATGTTGACTGTTGGACTTGGAGCAGTACTTTAGGACCGAGCGACTCTGGGCGAGGGTTCCTCGTCGGTACAGTGAGGTTTCAGGTTAGCGGTCGGCGGGGTTAGCCTAGGGTTAGCCGCGGACCCCGCCGCCCGCCCTAAGTATGCCGGATCCCAGATATTTACTTCGTACATGATCGGCGTGCACGTGCGGAGTCAACCACTAGCAACCGCCGCTCACTTCTCGGCTCGATCCCCCTTACGAATTGTACGCCCAAGAGCCAAGTCCACCCCTGCACTCCACCCCTGCACTCACTTCCCGAACCGCGAAGCTTGAACGCGAAGTTCTCGCACGCGACCAGTACCACGGAGTCATCGGCCCAAGAGACCTCAAAGTGAATTGTACCTCGGTGCTAGGAAGGACCATCGTCGTAGTCGGAAGGACCATAGTCCTACCACGGTGCACGCTAGGTGCACGCGCCCATGACATGCCACGCTGTATGGCCATCCTCGCTGCTTGACAATAGCAGTCACGGCGCGCGCACGCTATGCCTTGAGCGACGCTGATTTCGTATCGACTAGGTGCATCAGTTCTCCAAAGCCGCTTGCCAGTGACGTGAGCTCCTGCGACATACGATTAATCGCCGAGGCTTGCTGGGCGGCTATCTCGGTCAGTTTGTCGAGGCGGTCCTCCTGAGTCAGGGCCCGCTGCCCGCCCGATGTCGCGCAGCTTTTGGCGCAACTCGATCGGGTCAACGGTAAGGCGGCCACCGAGCTGCGGCAATACGGCAACTTCGTGGCACTTTGGAGTGCAGAATGTGACGACGCCGAGGCGCCGCTCGGCGCATTGGTGTCCTCATCGTCGAATGAGTCACACGCACCGCGAGGCGAGTTGATTTCCTGAGACGGCCGTCGCGACGCACGAAGCTCGGCCGCCCCAGCCCGTCGCCTCCTCGGCATTGCACGCACGCGCGCTGGGCGGCATGGGAGATTCGGAGACGTTCACGGCGTTCACTCCCAACGAGGCCGCTTTATTCTGCCGACCGTTCATAAGCTGCGCCTGCAGCATGACTTTCGAGAAACTCGCCTCCGTCGAACGGCCGAGAGCCATACGCAACGACTTCCCCTTCTGAAACGAAGATGATTTGCTGCGCTTGGCGAGTACGTCCTCCACGCTCTTGAACGACAGATCGAGCGCGCTGTCCAACTGCAGGAGCTTGATGGCCTTCGCAGCACGGACAAGCTGGCGGCGCATCGCGAGGCGAAGGGCGCAGCTGCGCATGTGCTCTTGAGACGTGGGAAAGCCCTCGGCCGCCGCGCGAAATTGATCCCAGGTGATAATATGAACCTCACAGTAGTTGATCGCCTTGGCATTGAGCCTGCGGACAAGGCCGGGCGCCACGTCCGTGAGGAGAATGTCCTCGCCCCAGATCGAGTTCTTCGTGAGGATCTGGCCTTCGAGCACCGCCACGCCGCGCGAGAGGATGTACAGGAAGCCAGAGGGGGCGAGCTCGCCGGGGGAGAGCACCATGGGTGCGAGTGAGAGCGTCAGCTTGACGAGGAACTCCGACTCGATCACCGGGTTGGCCAGAAACCACACTTTGCGCAGCCACTTGGCGCTCACTTCGAGCACGACCTCCGATTGGAGCATGGGCGACATGAGCGTCAGCAGTCTGCTCGCGTCCGTCGACTCGTAAAGATGGCGCGTCTGGTGAAAGTACTCGCGCAGCCGTAAGCGCATCATGGGGTTCATACTTTGCCGTGCCATCCAAGAGTTGAGGTCGTCCATGTTGCGACGGAACTCCCGGGTCGCAGGACCCCAGTTGGCGATGACGCTGACGAAGGTGCCGATCACAAACCCCCAGATCCCCCCGCCCAAGAGCATGAGCGTCGTGCAAACCCACATCTCGCCCGCATTATACGGCGTCGCCGGAAGATCGCCATAGCCGATCGAGGTGATCGTCATCGCAGCCCAGTAGACGGCCGCTGCCCAAATAGTAGCGCCAGGGTAGCAAGCGACTCCAGGAAAGTCGACGCGGCACTCGCGGTCCACTGGGCAATCCAGAACCGCATAGACGTCGGCGGCGGAGGCGTGTGACGAGGCGCCGGATGCCCTTTCGCCGCCTGCCGATTCGAACGCCTCACAGTAGCCACGCTCGCCCAGCCACGAGTCGAGTACGCTCTCCGTCATTAGGGATGCCTGGAGCGTCCACACGCACCCAAACCAGTGCGAGGAGAGGAGGAGGAGCAAGATGCATTTACTCATCTCGAGCGCCGAGTAATCGATCGCGATGCGCGTCTCCCACCGCTTGAGGATGCGCGAAACGCGCAGCAGCCGAACGAGCTTGAGGAGGCGAAAGGCCCGGAGGATGCGCAACACTTTAAGGCCGGAGAGGCTCGATCCCTGCTCCATGACGCTAACGATGTCGAGCCCGCTAATGGCAATGGACACAAAGTCGAGTAGAAACCAGCCCTTGAGGTAGTGAACTGCGATGCGCATTGGGTCGGCGATCCACAGTGTGGCATCCTCGCCATCCCCTGCCGTGTACATAATGCGGAAGGTGATGAGCATGTCAACGATGAAGATGATGTCTATGACTCGATTGATGATGAAGAGGGGGTTGGTCGCGCTCGTCGCCATCGGCAGGTAAGCGATCTCGTACGGAGTGACTAAGGCCGTGAACAAGATGGCCAGCATCGTCACGGTGTCCCAGTATGCCATATACTTCGACATGCGCGGGTCAATGATACATGTGCGCGAGTGCATCTTGAGTTGGTCCTTAATGCGCTGCTTGCTCTTGGCGCGTTCCTTCCTAATGGATGTCGAGCTACGCTCGCGCTCCGCGGCCATGGAGAGCACGTCCTGGACTGTTGGCGAACGAGCAACCATTCTCCTGGGCACGGTGTGTGCACCGAGGACACCGTAAGGCTTTGAGAAAGATTCATCTGCCGAAGTCAAGTGAGATGGCGACCCCTTGTCCTTCGGCTTGGTGTAGGGGTCAAATCTGGTCGCCAATTGGCGATCTTGGCGTTTCTTATTACGTTCCTGCTCTTGCTGCGTGCGCAGGATGCTCGCGGAAGCCGCCATGAGGGGGCTTTTTGGATGGTCTTCGTTCGATGTGGCCGCTAGCTTGGCGGCGGCGGTCAAGAGGCGGAACACGCTGCGTGTTCTCAAAACACTCTCAAAACATCTCTCCAACGGCGTTTTTGAGGCGTTTTTGAGGATTTCTCCAAAGTGATCTCCAATGAGGCCGAGGGACACCTCTCCGGTGAGATCTCCAATCTCAAAACACTCTCCAAATCGCAAGGAAGATCCCCAACCCACACAGGTTTCGGGAATCTTCCGCTATGCACGAGTGCACACACACATAGTTCAGCTTCCCACAACAGAAAGAATTCCTACCTACGTCACTCAATCTTCCGTTTTTGAAACAACAACCTCGTTGAATTTGCATGCAAATGCTCCGTCCTAAAGCGAAAGCGATGCACCGTCCTAAAGCGAATGCTACGCAAAGAAATCGTTTCGGCGCTGACCTTTTCTCAAAAGTTGCGACCTCGGCGCGGCAAGCTCTCGACGTGGACGTCGAGCCTACTACCCTGTGCAATCGCCACCTCGCCGGCAAACGTGGCCCAGAGCTCGGTCGGCTGCTGCACGTCGCGAGCGACTTCCCCTTATGTGATGCTCATGAACTGGGCTTCCCATGTCCTCCTGCTCGCCCTCACGCCGCAACAACCGCTGCGCATACGCGACCTGGCGCGGCACGACATCCTACCGGTCGCCAAGCTGCTGCAGTCGTCCTTCGCTGGCAAAACCAATCCGCTGAGTGCTGCGCTGATCATCGCTGAAAATGCCCTTGGCCTAACTGAGCGCATGTCCGACAATGTGCTGCTCGTGGCGGTGCGCACAATCTACGATGAGCGTGGTGCCGGTGGGAACCAAACGCAGATCTACAATGAGCAACTGGTGGGGTTCGTGGAGCTCCTAACGCCCGAGTGGCTGGCGTCGGACGAAGCGCTTGGGTATCCGGACCGGGTGCGAGACCTCAAGCAGCCGTTCATCTTCTCGCTTGCCATTGACGTCGACGCGCGGAAGACGGGCATCGGTTCCGCACTCATGCGTGCTGTTGAGAGACGGGCAGCTACTTTAGGGTCCACTTGTGTCAATCTTGAGGTAGAAGAGGCGAACAAACCTGCGCTGGATCTCTACAGTAAGCTGGGCTACAAAGAGGTAGGCCGAGACGAGAAAGGGCGCAAACTCGTGGGCGACATTTTATTCGGGCGCAGCGAACGCGTCACCAAGCTGTCGCTCGAGAAGCGGCTGGATCAGGACAGCGTTGCTGAGGAGGAAGGCCAGTTCTCAGACGTGAGCTCGAGAAGGGACTGAAGGTTTAGAATGGCCACGGACGCTCGAGCCATGGCTCGATGGCCAGGTGGTTGCGCTGGGCCGAGCCGCCGAGCTGGAGGTGGAGCTCGGCCGCGCCACGATCGCCGACAACCCCAACCATACGAAATAAAGCTTTTAGGCAGCGTCTAAACTTGCGAGCGGTAGGGGGGTCATTCCCCCGGTGGGGGTCCGTTAACCTGCTTACGG
>ENA-UOXK01001426-UOXK01001426.1-mixed-culture-metagenome-genome-assembly--contig:-NODE-1426-length-16719-cov-34.102016_pt1 | contig 16719 bp, 12 predicted proteins | sample MGYA00238160_ERZ761638 | MGnify/ENA primary metagenome ERZ761638 (study PRJEB28912, sample SAMN08777098) | mixed culture metagenome | isolation source: Freshwater growth medium | place: USA...
TCTCTTCCGCGAGGCGGCGCAACGCAAGGGGCTCGTGCTCCCGTCGCTCGAGTCCCTCGCGAGCATGGAGGCCAAGTCGCTGATCGAGCTGTGGAACAGTGCCCTCCGAGCCGAGGCAGAGCTCGAGGCGCCGTCCCGAGCGCTCGACTCGGCGTCGGCACGCGCAGAGGCGCCCATCGCCACCGAGGGCGGGCACCCTCTCTCTCTGAGCAGCGCCCTCGCGGACGAGGTCGCGCAACGTGTGGTCGTGCACGCGCAGCGGGGTGGGCTGCCGGGCGGCGAGATTGGTCCCGACGACATCGAGTTCCTGCGACAGGCGCTCTCGTCCACACACCTTCCCGCCGAGCTACAGCACTCCGAGCTCAACCACCGGCACGAGCGGTACGAGAGGGGGTACCCGTACCTGGCGGCCAGCGAGCGCCACACGAGCCTGATGGCCAAACACCTCACGCCGGAGCTCTACGACGAGCTCAAAGATCAGCGCACGGCGACCGGCATCACGATTGATGACGTCATCAGGCCGGGTGTGCGGCTGCCCGACCACCCCATCGGAGCGCTTGCAGCCGAGTCCGAGTGCTACGAGACCTTCCCGGCGCTCTTCGACGTGCTCGTACACGATTGGCATGGCTGGCACCGCTCCCAATCGCCATCCCACAAGTCCGACATCGACGCGACCAAACTTGAGATCCCCAGCGGCTGGCACCAAGCGGCCTCCACCTGCCTGCGCGGCATCCGCATCGACGTCCGTCGCAACTTCGTCGGCTGGATGTTCACCCCTTCCCTCAACGTGACCGGCCGCGCGGGGGTCGAGCGCGCCAGCCAGGCCTTCTTCGAGCAGCTGAGCGAAGAGCATGTGGGCAAGTACCACCCGCTCGTCTCGATCGACGAGCCGACGCGCACACGGCTGCGCGCCGAGGAGATCTATTTTGAGACTCCTGATCTGAGGATCCTCCAGGCGGGCGCCGGCGCGGCGCCCTGCTCGAGCAGCCTCGCCAAATCGGACGTGCACCGCGGCGTGTACCGGAGCACCTCGGGCCAGTTTGCGGTCATGGTGAACGAGGAGGACCACCTTCGCATGATTGTGCGCCGGGAGGATGGCGACTTGCTCGAAGGGTTCCACTCGCTCTGCAGCGCGCTCGGCGCCCTCGATCGCTCGCACGCCGCCACGGCCGGTATCGCCGTGAGCCCGCGCCGCGGCGCGCTCACCGTCTCGCCTGCCAACTTAGGCACAGGCATGCGTGTAACACTCACGCTCCACCTGCCACATTTGGGTCGCGACCCCACCGCCCTCGAGGCCATCTCCTCGCAGCTGCTTCGTCAGGCGGCGGGCACCGACGCGCTCGTGAAGCGCTCAACTCGACGCGACGACCGTGGAGACACGGTTGGCTCTTGGGAGGTGAGCACCAAGGCTTCCGTCGGGGCGTCCGAGGTGCAGCTGGTGCAGGGCTGCATCTATCTGACCACACGGCTAGCTGAGCTCGACGCGCGGCTCGCGAGCGGCCTGTCGCTCTTGCAAGCAATGACACCGCCGCCGCCTGCGCCTGCCGCCCCCATCCAGCTCGCTGCCGCGGTGCATCGGAGCCCTGCTCTGCAGACGCTCTGCCTCTCCGGCCGCCCCCTACGCGTGCGCGACTGGGTCGGCGGCAGCGATCACTTGGTCGTAGCTGGCCTTCTGCCAAGCCAGGACGCACTGCTGCTTGCCCACCTCCTCCGCCAGCACACCCGACTACGTTCCCTCGACGTGTCTCATTGCCGGTTGACAAGTGCCATCTCACTTGAGCTCGTGCATGCCCTCGGCGCGAGCCTTCTCGCCACCTGCCCGCCCCTCCTCACCGACCTTCGACTCGCCGGCAACCGGCTGCGCACCGCGGGGGCTCTCGCGCTCATCGACGTCCTTGTGGCCAGCCGCTGCCCCCTCGCGCTGCTCGACCTCTCGAGCACGGAGCTGTGCGGAGGCACGATGGCGCTTCCGAGGCTCTTCGGCGACCTTCGCGCCTCAACGGCTAAAGTGGGCGATGAGGGGCATTCGGCCACGTACGCACGCGGCCAAAGTTGGAACGGCCTGGATTGCATCCGGAGTGCCTGGATTGCATGCTGCTGAGTGCCTGGATCGCATGCTGCTGAGTGCCTCCCCATGCATGCAGGCTCACATCCGATGGGATGTGCTCCGTCGGGCCTCTGATGGAGCGTGGGTCGGGCTCCTACCACGCCGAGCTCCTCGTCAAGCAAGCGACCGACGCCGACGGGGCGTACGTGGGGATAGTCACGCCACTCGCCAAGCTCTCCTCGTACCCGGGCGCAGATGCGCATAGCATTGGGTGGCGTGCCAAGGGCGGCTTGCGCCATAAGCATGGCTCGACCGTCGAGGCCGAGTCGCTGGCGTGGGGGCAGGGCGATCGAGTCGGGCTGCGCCTCGACACCGACCAATGCACCCTCACACTCTATCGCAACGGCGAGGCGCTCACGACGCAGCACATGCTGCCGGTGTGTTTCGGGGAGGGAGGCGCCCCCTCGGCGTGCCTCTGACGCCCCCTCGGCGTGCCTCTGACGCCCCCTCGGCGTGCCTCTGACGAAACCTCGGAATGCCTCTGACGAAACCTCGGAATGCCTCTGACGAAACCTCGGAATGCCTCTGACGACACCTCTGGTTGCCTCCCTCATCAGGTGAGCTTCGGGGAGGCGGGCGCGCGCTTCTGCATCGGCCGGTACTACGGCACGGTCGAAATGTTGTGCGTGTCCATGTCGCGCATTGGTGGCTCACAATCCATCGACTTCACGGCGCTGGCCGCGCTGTGCACAAACCGACTCCCGCCCAGCAGCCTGCGCGTACTCCGCCTGAGCGGCAACCAGCTCGCGGGCATCGACGCGGTCGGAGGGGGCGAGCGCAAGGAGGCGGGCGTGAACGAGATCCTCGAGATGCTCCAGTCGGGAGATTGCGAGCTCGATGAGCTCGACCTGTCGATGAACATGCTCTCGACGGACGATGCCCAGGCGCTGCTACAGGCCTCGATGGAACCGTCGGCCGGTCGCCGGTGCTCCGTTCGCCAGCTGCGCATCAACCAATGGGCCGTCCCGGTGGAGCTGCTCGTCCAGGAGGAGCTCCACGTGCTCGACTTGAGCCGTCAGAAGATCGGCCCGCCCGATGCGGAATTACTCGCGGCCACGCTGCTCACGCGCCGCCGGCTGCAGCCGACGTGCCTCAACCTGAGCGGCAACGCGCTTGGGACGGAGGGCGCCTTGGCCATCGTACGGGCTATCGTCAAGCGCGCGAGTGGCAACTGGCGAGTGCCGCTACGCGAGCTGCATCTAGCCAATGTCAAGCTGCGTGCGGAAGGCGCGGCGTTGCTACTGAGGGAGCTGCAGCACTTGCCATCGCTCGTGCTGCTCGACTTGAGCTCCAATCCGCTCCTGAGCAAGGTCAGCCCTTCGCGCGGATCGCCTCTGATTGCCACTGCCGCACTCACCTCTCGTTGCCTCCCTCATCAGGCCGACTCGCGCGAGAGCCCGAGCGGGGCAGACAACCCAGCGGAGCCCTCCGAGGGCGCGAGCCGCCTCGTCTACATGGAGGCTCTGGAGGCTCTCCGTGAGCTGCTGAGCATCAGCGGCCTCGCCCTGCGCGTCTTGCGCCTCTCCAACTGCCAGCTGTGCACCGCCGATGCCCTCGAGAAGTTGAGCCCCCACAACGGCAACCGCGTAGACGTGCGCAGCATCGAGGCCGTCGCGAGTGCGCTGCGGGAGTGCAAGTGCCCGCTGACCGAAGTGCGGCTGGGTGCCAACCGGATCCGTGATGTCGAGTCCGCGACGCTCCTCTCCGCCGTGGGCGAGAACAGCTGCCTCTCCCGCGTGCAGCTCGGGCTCGAGTGCAACGCGCTGACGGCCGAGGGGCTGGCCGGGCTGCGTGCCCAGCTGCGCGGATACTCAGTCGCAAGCAGCTGGACGGCCGCGGGCGCCGCCGCGGGCGCCTCTTCGACGGCCGGGCAGCCTCACGGCGTCGTCATCGACGGGCGCTTCCAACAGCCGCGTTGCCTCTTGATCAGCGATCTGTCCAAGGGGTGGGGCGAGCACGGGCGCGTCGCCGCGATCCTTCCGCTTCAGGGCAGAGGCGGCTCTGGCGGCGCGCTGGCGGGCGACGTCGCTCTCTTCTTGGCCGCCACGGGCGGCGACCTGTTCCGAATGGGCATCTCCCTCGAGGAGGAGATGCACCGGTACGAGGGCCACGATGACGACGTCACGTGCGTCGCCATGAGAGGCGAGATGACGATCTCGGGCGGAGCGGACCGCGCGGTGCGGCTCTGGCGCTCGCGCACGGCGTCCGGCGTCGAGAATAGTCTTGGGCAGCCTCATGCCTCGGGCCCCTCTAATGACGAACCCTCCGAAGACGAGGATGCCGACGGAGCCGAAGGTTCGTCATTCAAAGGCTCGTCATTCAAAGGCTCGGCCACGGAGCGAGCCGAAGGCGGGCGGCTGGCGGGCTTGCTCGGCGCGGATGGGCTGATCTCGTTGCGATCTCGATCCGAGCCCACTTGCGTCGCGACCCTTGAGGGGGTTCACGTCGGCAGCATCACGTGCGTGCTTGCGACTGACTCTCTGATCTTCTCCGCCTCGACCGATGGCACCGTCGCCGTGTGGGATCTGGCGGCGGCGGTGGCCGGTGATGAGCCCGCTCTCCTCGCCCACATGGTCGACCACACCGACAAGGTCACAGCCCTCGCGCTCGCCTTTGGCGCCCTCTTCACCGGCAGCGCCGATAAGCTCGTCAAGCGGTGGGCGCTTCCTGCGAGCGCTGGCGGCCGTCCGATGGGCAGTAGTAGCCTGATTAGGAAGGCCGACGATTGGAGCTGCACGCTCGGCTGGCGCGCGCACGACGCGCCAGTCGCGTGCCTGGCCGCCACCGAGACGCTCGGCCTTCTCTGCTCCGGCTCAGAGGACGGCCGGCTACGCCTGTGGCAGCTCGTGCAGCCTCGAGACGCCACGAGCGCCGTGTCGGGCGGAGCCTTGGAGGGCCGTGTCCATGCCACGGCCGAGACCGAAGCGGTCCTGATCGCGACGCTCTGCGGCACGGTGCCCCCCAAGCCGCTGCGCACGCTCTGCATCGAGCCGACACGCGGAGAGGTGCTCTGCGCCGGCGCGAGCGACGGCGCCTTGTGCGTGTGGCACCTCCGGTCGCACATGCTCCTGCACACGCTGCGCGCCCACGTTGGAAATGCGGTGCGCGCGATCTGCTTTGGTGCCAGCGGCTCCCTCTATGTGGCTGGCAGCGACTCGCGCGTAGTCGTCTGGAGCTTCAGTATGGACGAAGAGGAGGTCACCAGAGTGACCGCAGGCCCGAACCTCATGGACGACATGGCACGCGCCGATTGGCCAGTAGAGATAGTACAAGAGGGATGTAGATAACAGGAGTCGAGTTCTAGTAGTCCATGACTGAACGCGTCCCCAAGAAGCAAAATTTTCGGCGCCACAACACATCTCTCATTGGATTCATGGCGCTCTTTTCTACTCTGCCGACGCTCGTCGCGAAGCACGGCACCTGGTCGAACACGCAGCTTGGCTTGGTTTAAGCGTCTCACGCGTCAGCGCCCGCCGGCTTAACAATGTTTACCCAAGGGTGAAGGGGGTGGTGTGGGGCCCGCTAGGCCGGGCCTCACCTCTCGTCTCAGCTCTCGTCACATTCTCACACGCTCTCATCTCCCCCTCGCCTGACGCGGACCTAAACGCGGACCTCCTTGCCTCGGAACGCGCCTGCTCCGTCTCGTAGCCGCGTAGCAGCACCCCTCTCGGAGCGCCCCACTCACCGCCCTGCTTGTCGCACCCACATCGCGCGGAGGGTCGGACCCAGTCACAGCAGTCACACGCGCTCTCCCAGAACCTACTCGCATGCCGACATGTGGCAAGCACACCATCCTGCTCACTCACACACACGACAGACTCGCACTCCCCCCCCCCCCCCCCCCCCCGTAGCACGCTCATCTTCCCGGACCTCGCATGCATGTGACAAGCACACATGCTCCGATCCCCGTTCGATCCGTCCAACTCCTGCACTCGCACTCGGGACTCTACGCCCGGGCAGCGGCACGGTCATTTGCAAATCCCCAAAGGTTGCCCCTTCTCTGTAAGCGCCCCGTCTCAGAGCAGCACCCCCCTCTCGAAGCGCCACTCACCCCCCTCTCGGTACCCTCTCGGAGCGCCCCCCTCTCGGAACGCGCCTGCCCTCTCGGAGCAGCACACCCTTTCGGAGCGCCACTCAAATCGAGAAAACTTCTTGATTTTGACTCACGAGCACGTTGGGTGGTCTCTTTCCGTTGAGGGCGTGCTCCTTGATGGTTGGGCAGGAAATGCTCCTTCCCAGGACGTGATCTCTGCTGCCGTGCCCGTGGTGCCTCCGAGATTCACTCCGAGATTCATCGGCTGGCCCGGTAAACACTGCTGAAGCAGCAGCAGCGGCGGTGGCGGCGGTGGATGCATCTCCGGCGACTGCTGCCCGTCGAAGCACTACGTGCGAGCCGGCGGGGGGGGAGACTCTCGTCGTCTCCGAGATCTGGTCTGGTGAGTCCGAGATTGGCATCGCGGAGATTGGTGATTCTCCAGGAGGTTTCACTGGACCAGGAGGTCTACCAGGAGGTCTGGTCTGGTCGGACGTCGTGCACGAGGTATCTGCTCTGGCCTCCTTCCGAGATTCTCCTCCCACCTGCCGTGCGGTGATCACCTTGACGGAACTCATCCACGAAATGTCCTCCCCGGCGCCCGTGCTCGTCTGCCGTCTCCGTGGGACGCTCTCCTCCGCCTTCTTCTCGTGCATCTCGAGCTTCAGCAACAGTCGCTCGACGCGCGCGAGGGTCTCGACACTGCCGCGTGGGCTCGGGTTGCTACCCTGCAGGGACTGCGAGGTACTAGTCTTGAAGGACCCACCCTTGAAGGACCCTCCGTTGAAGGAGTCTGTCATAAGGTCGTTCACTTTTTCGTTCAGACCAAGCACGCGTGCCTCGAGGCGGTCGATCTGATCCTTCTGCTCCTCGATCACAGACATCAAAGTGCCCTTCAGTTGCGTGTCCGCGAAGGATTTGTCATGAGTGAGAGCGAATCTCCTGAGTATTGGAACTCGCGAGTTCTTCATGCAATTTACGATCGCCCGGTGGGCCTCGTAGAGGATGCCGTACTCTGGTGGCAGCCTCTCGCCTTTCTTTTCAGCCTCTTTGCGCGCGTTGAGCTGGTCGTCACGCAAGTTGGCCTGCGCCTCGCCGAGCATCGCGAGGAACATGGAGAGCAAGATAAAGATCGCACAGAAGAGGTAGGACAGGTAGAGGACTGTGTTTTTGTCTGCCAGGGCACAAGGTTCGACCCAACACCAACACTCTGATCAAGCATCAACAGCAGCGGTAATGGGCCATCAGTTTGTAATCAGTTTGTGGTGGGGGGAGGGAGCTGCCTGGTCGTGGGGTAGGGCCGGGCGGGCGCAAAAGTGGTCCGCTGAGGGCGAGAGCTGGCGACGCACAATTGGGGGAGTTGGAGATGACCTCGGTCATGTCGAAGTCGCCGAAGAGGGCGCGCCCGAGAGTGATGAAGGCAGTGTACTGCGTGGAGAACTCTTTCATGCCCGTGCCGAGCTGGATGAAGAGCATGTTGGAGAATGCGAAGAGCGACACAGCAAAGACGATTACAAAGAAGATCATATCTGGAAGTGCCTTCTTGAGTACCGTGGGCGTCAAGCCCATTCTGGGCACGAGGATCGCCGAGATTTTCATGATCTTGAGCAGCTGCAGGCAGACGCACAGCGCGAGGACAAACTTGAGCTCACGTACCAGGTCCACCAGCACATGGTCGTCGAGGAAGCCAATCGTGTTGCAGATCTCTCCGCAGTCCGGGTTGCGCGCGTGCGCGAGGTATTGCCTTGCGATCGCGAAGACATCGAAGAAAATTACGTACACCGCCCAGTCCATGCAGTTCCACATATCAAACAAGTAGCTGCGAAGAGACGCGGGCGGGCCTCACAGGCATCGGCAAGGCAGGTCGTTGAAGCATGGGTGTAGGGTGGCAGAAGGGGCTGGGGCACGAAGGTGCTGGGGGCGGCAGCAACTAGGAGTTATCATAACCCCTCTTCATGCATGGCGGCCGCGGCGCACCGGCCGATGTCGCTCATCTCAATTAACTCGATCGCAGAGAAGTAGATGGTGAATGCAAGGCCGATGTACATCAGGTACTCAGTCTCATCCAGAGCTGAATCACTCGAGACACGCGTCATGGTGTCAAAGGACGGCAGCACCCCGCCTGTCGAGGTGAACTCAAACATCAGCCGAGCGGTGGAGCGTACGCCCACATGATTCGAAGCGAGCAGCAGCCGAATTTCGAGCATCCGTGTCGCCGGATCCACGTACTGCGCGCGCTTCATATCGTTCCAGAACTCGACGATCGCGCCACGCACGATGCCTGTGGTCCGGTTGTTGTTATTGGGATCGTTCGGGTCACACAGCTGGTGCACGTGCGCAGCATCCCACGAGAGCCGTACGCAGAAGTAGCGAGGCACTCTCTCGAGAGCGTCGCCGCGCATGACGCGGTGCTCCTTGAAATCTCGAACACAAGGGCCGGAGATCGCGCTTCCACGTACGCAAAGCTCGCCCCGCTCGTCTGGCAAGTACTCCTCCGAGAAGAAGGGGATGACGAATGAGGCGAAGCCGTCGCCATTGAAATCGCGATGGCTTGAGGGTGCTGCCGAGCTGATGATAGGGGCCGAACCCATCTCCACCGCCGAGCGCCAGAGGAATGGATAGCTCAGGGGTGCATTGCCTTCGTGAGTCCAATTATATCCAAACGGCGCCGTGTCATCCCTGTACCCGACCCGTCCCATCTCCGGAAAGCATCGGCGGAAAATGCAGCTTTTTTCGCTCGTTGGCGCGGCGCGTATCTGCAGAATGCGCAAGCCGTCCGTCCAGTCGAATTGATTCATGCGGTCGACGACCTCCGCCACCGTCGGAGGAGTCCCTCCGCCACCGGTACCTAGGGGACCCTCACCATCAGGCAGAAAGTCGTTGTTGCAAAAGGGGCTCCCGGGTCGGTTCAAGTCGGTCGTCGCCGCCATGTCCGCCGACTGGAAGCGGCCGCCCTCATCCTGCTGCTGTGAGCACTCAGGGCCGAGGTTGCCGAGCAGGCCAGGCCACAGCACCGCATTGCCCCATTGCCAGATGTCCGCGGGGCGGCGGATGTTGACGTAGCGATTGAGATCGCCGTCGAAAACGTTGAGGCTGCTCACACACGCGGCGCCGGCTCAGCAAGAGCGCGGGACGGGTGCAAGAGAGAGGGGGGCATGTAGCGTGCGCGTATAGCGTGCGCGTGCGTCGCGTAAAGCGCTGCATGTAGCGTGCGCGTATAGCGTGCGCGTGCGTCGCGTAAAGCGCTGCATGCACTTGCGGGCGCGGGCGCGTCACACTCACATCAACGTGTCACTCAAGGACTTGTCGAGGTAATATTCTTCCTGTGCACGCAGCGTGTGTATGAGCATCTGCGTGGTGGCCACGAAGCTTGCGTATAGCAGTAGTTGCGCCACCTTCGAGTTGAGAATTATGTAGAGCGTCTGTACAAGCGCGACGACGAAGCTACCATTCGCGGCAATCGGCGGTGGCGGTTCGTTGCGTTGCTTGGCTTGGGTCAGAGGAGGGGTCTTGATCGCGTCGAGGAGCTCTTCCAAAGACAGCCTGCGTGAATGGTCGAAGTCGGCGAGATTAAAGAATGCGTCTGTGTCAGCTTCGGAAATTCTGAGTCCGCTCATCCTCATGGCGTTGCGGAACTCGGCGAGTGATAGTTCTCCATCGCGATCCTCATCCCATAAGTCGAAGAGGATTGTGAGGCGGTCACGTGCAAGGTAGAGCGTTTCGTGCACCGACAGCGATTCCGTTGTCGGCTTTTCTCCCGGCACCTTGTCGGTAACCTTGTCGGCGGAAGCGCGTGCCATAGACAGGGCCTCTTCTTGCCATATTCGACGCTGACGCTCGAGGGCCCTCGAATGTCCGCCTGGAGATAGGCGCCTCATGTCTCTTGCGAAAATATGGAAGAACGCGCGTCAAGGACGCGCCACGAATTCGATTGCTTCAAAATCCAAAAAAAGTCTTAGTCATACTTCGCCAATCATTGGAAACTCCGGAGCATGCATCAGGAGGAATCAGTTACAAAGACTATAGGATCGACTTGAATACGATTGCATGCATCGAGTTCACATATTTTCGCTTTCACCACAGAAACGTTTGAGTCGCTGCATCCGACACACATGATCGGAGAGATGGATCGAGAGAAAGACAAACTACGACGCGCCAGAGCTGCTCGCGCGGCACAGCTGCTCGAAGTTCGAGCAAAGGCGGCCTTGCAAGCACGACATGATGCGATCAATGCGGCAAGCAGTCGTGCATCGGCAGCATTGGCTGCCACTGCAAGTCGTGAGAGCTTGTTGCGAGACCTGTTCCAGCAACGCCTCGCGCACGAAAAGACAATGGAACGTGCACGGACTGAGCGCACCTTTCATCGCGGCTTAGGACCCAAGATGCCGAGCCCAACGCAGCACGAGAACCACCGTAGCGTGAGTAGCGATGCTGACCATATCGAATGCGATCAGCAAGAACGGAAAGGAATTCATCACGCGGCAGAGGCTGCATATCACGCCGCAGCAGCGGAGGCTCGAGGCTCGAACAGGATGCGGCAAGGAGGTCTAGGCTGCACTCTCGATCCTGCATGATGTACTTGCCCTCACTGCTGCCCGAGGCGGCGAAGATTGGAGACGAACAAGTGCTCGCTCTACCCATTGATACACTAGTGCTGCACATGCTGCGCCACCAAGGATGCGCACATCGCTTTCTCGGCGTGCCGCCGAATGCGCCTGTCCAAACGGTACGCAAAAGGTACCTTGCGCTCGCCCGCCGCCTCCATCCAGATAAGACCGACCATCCTTCAGCAGCTCAGGCCTTTGCGGCGCTCGAAGCCGCGTTCCACGGCATGGATTTTCGTATTTGACTTAAAGACTCGAAGCATGCTATTCTAAATCACAAAGAAACCTATGGATACTCAACCAAACTTTTCTTTTATCATGCCGTCGCGCGATGACGCCACGGAGCTGGCCAAGCTGCGCTGCAAGCGCTTCAAAAACACGCCGGAACGCAAGGCATGCCTGCAGGCCTATCTTGCGCGGAAAGCGCACACCGCGGTGGAGCTCGCTACCTTATTGCCACACGAGCAGAACTCCTCGTGCCCCACTCCAAGCGACACAGCCACTCCGCAAGAAAGGCTGCGGCTCGACCAATGCCTTCACGAATCAGAAAAGGGCCAGAACTTTGATCTCCTGTACTCGCACATTCTCAAGTCCCCTGTAGAAGCGTGTGCCGAGCCTCCCTTCGAAGCTCTCTCCTCGGAGATGCTCAGAGAGTGCCTGCTTCACGCGGGCGACGCCAAATGGATGCCCAACGGACTCGTCGATGTTTCAGGCCCTGAGTGCACGCGGCGCTGGATGCACTCGGGCTGCGTTCGCCAGCTCTTTGCGGGGGTTGACGCGCTCTTCATCGGCAACAGCGTGATCCGACGCCAGATGTACACCGTGATCGATCTGCTGGCCGGCCCGGCCGCACGCCGGCTGCAGGGGACTCTCGAGATCGTGCCCACACCGCTCAGCACGCCCGATCTCGGGGTTCTGACCGACCCAGCGCTACGCACGCAAGAGGGCATCCTCAACGTCAAGGTGCGCCAGCAACAGGGCACAGCCTGGCGCCGAGAGGCTCTCCGCCGAACGCGGATGTGGGATCGTGACGGAGAGCAGAATGCGTACCACGCAGCACAGCTCGTCACTGTGGACCTGCACACCGGCGAGCAGCGCTTTCATCTGCCGCATAGGATGTGCCAGCTGAGCGACGCGTTCATGAAACTCCATACCGGGCGGCTCGAGCAATTCCGCAAGCCGACCCTTCTCAAGCCAGGCTGGCGTCGGACAAAGTGGGCGGGGCGTGAGTGGCGTCCGATGGTCTCGTTTCGGCTGCACGGCCTCGGGTCAGGCGCGTCTGGAGCTGCGACGCCCAGTACGACGCCCATGGGCGACTGTGCACCGCCATCCCTCTTCATGGGGGCGACGCGTCCTTGGCATGACGGCTCTGCTGAGGTGCGCACGACGCGGTCTCGAGTACTCGACGCGCTCAGGCACCACCTCGAGGCGGTGGGTGCGGCGGCGCGAGCGGCCGAATGGCTACCGAACGTCACCGTGCACATCGAGAGCGGTACTGCGACCGTTCCAAGCGTTCGGCCGAGCGAGGCAGGGCTCACCACCGCGCACCTCCGTGCGGCGTTCGGGGCTGGCGCTGTGGAAGCGGGGGGTGATCTTGGCCTCAACGTGTGGGTCTTATTCCCGACCTACCATGGCGAGCGAGAGCGCTTCAATGGCTACTGCGGGGACCGGCCTTCGGGCTCGTGTGAGTGCACGGGCGTCGTAGGCGATTGCTCTCATCGCCTGTGCCGCGGCAAGAAGCTGTGCAAGCTGCTGCCGCCCACTTCGGCGCACTTTGTCGACCTTGCGCAGAGCTTTGCATCGGACCTGAGCCGCCGAGGACGGATGCCGAGCAGCGGAGGCTCAGTTGGACGTCGCTCATCGCCGCCGCAAGCTTCATCTTCGTCCTCCTCCTCGACGGCTGCGCGAGTGGACTCGGTGACAGCGGCTCCATTTTACGACGACTGCTGGGACGGGCGCGGGCGGTGCCAGGGGCGTCGGCCGTGCCTCGAGCCGGGCGATCAGATGCTCTTCTGCCGCGCAACCGCCATGCTGTGTGCGAGAGGCGACTGGGCAGCTGTGCTTGTCGAGGCGAAGCAATGGATCCCTGCACCACACCCGAAGGCTTCCTTCCTCTACCTTTTCGACGGAGCGAGCCAAGACGCGTTCGATGAGACCTTCCGCACATGGTCGCCCCTCTCTGTGGGCTTCGGCGCGTCGCCAATCATCTTCGGCCCCCAGTTTGCGTCCGTTCGACCTCGGCAGCTCAACATCTCCCTTCAGTTGATCGCCACCGCCGTGCGCCACGCCGACTCGTGCAGCGGTGGTGGCAGGTCCACGGCGCTCATCTTCCGGTCGCCCGCGTTCAACTTGGATCCCGTGAATACGTACAAGCAGCAGGCCAACTTCCAGCGCCGGGTGCGGCCGATGGTCGAGGCAGCAGGCGGCATTACCTTTCTCGACTTTTACACGGCCACACGCGACGCTGCGCTGCAAAACACACCGCACGCCATCCGGTTTGACCACTTCAGCACCTTCCACTACTTTGATGCTGGGCGCTACCTTCAGGCACAGACGCTGCTGCACGCGCTGAAGCTGTTGAACACTCTAGGATCTACTGGTACAGCCGTACCTGTAACCCTCGGAGGGGGGTGAGGGAGGGGTTGACGCGAGCGATCGGAGTGTGGAATCTTCAATATCGATCGTCGATCCGGCGTCAGACCGGACGATGCGCGAGAGACTAGGAGGTGTGTAGAGACGAGGAAGCGGCGATAAGCGGCGACCGCGCGCGCGCGCGCGGTGTGCGTGCATGCACCTTGGCACACTCTAGCTGCACACCTTGGCAGAGTTGGCACACCCACACGACTCAACATATGCGCATTGTGGGTCGAGCCGTCTTTCAACTCTAGTGTCGTGTGAGTTACAAGTACGTTTGCGTCCGACGCGAACAAAATCTGAACCCGAATCTATTTTACAATTGTAATCTAACAATGTGGCGTGCGTAGCAATCACAAGACATGCCGCAAAAGCGCAGCCCCTTTCACGCCTTTTTGGAAATGCAGGGCCTCCATCCTATGTAAAGCCCGATACGTCAGTCGGCAGCCTCGGGTTGAGGCTCAGACGTGGACTTGGCGGTGGCGCGCTTGCCGCCATGGCGGTCTTCCGACTGCTTCGTCCGCTTAATCTCATCGACCATCGCCATGCGCGCCTTGCGCTTCTCGCCGGTCCGGCTGCGCTGCTTCTCTTCGCTGGCGTCCTCCTTCACCTCGGGCTTGACCTCCGACGATGGGGCCGAGAGAGGCGCGTCGGGAGTGTCAGCTACCGACTCAAAGCTGGCGACCACATCTGCTCCGAGCAGTCCGACAAATACGGCGCGCACCTTGGCAATCTGGACCGGCGACATGATGTCCCTCAGAGGAAGCCTGGACTCGCCAGCACAGAGGTGGTCGACAGCGCCGTGTGTCTCAAGGGCAGAGAGTGCCACCGTCGCACTGAGACCATTCAGCGGTTTCCAGTAGTAGTTGCTGTTGCCGTTGCGCGTCGAGAGCGATGCGAACTTGAAGCCCTGCGGCGAAGCTTGAATGCAGTATTGCGTGCCGATGTACGGCGTGCCCTCTGAGGTCCATCCAAACGGCGCGCCCGGTGCAGCCTTCTTGAGTGACTGGCCGGATGAGCGGCGCACGGCAGGATCAATCTCCAGCACCCCACTGGACTTGCCATAACGCATCACCAAAGAAATGGAGTTGTGAAGACGAACGACCATCTGTGAAACAAACGTATTGGCGGGCAGCAACTGGTCCTCGGGTGGTCCCGTTGTTTCGTCGTGCTCGTTATCGTGCGGCTGTCGAGTCGATTCCGGGCTCCCATGGCGCCTGGGGGGGTGAGGTCAGAGGTGTGTGTGTGGTCTCCATGGTTTGAACACCATTGTGGTGGTCGTTGAGATTGCGCGCTCGTGCACACTGCCGCCGCACAGCTTTGGCAGGGCGCCGAGAGGTGAGGTGGAGTTCGACGTGGAGTGGAGGTGAGGCGGGGTGCGCGGCGACGCATGCCGCGGTGCACACTGGGTAGTCACTACCATCTTAGTGGCATCTTTTAACGCTCAAGGACGAAGGACCTCCTTTCGCGCCGCAATCCTGGAGGCGACCTCCTCCTTGGGAGTGGGTGCGCCCTGCGGTTGCCTTCTCTGCGAAGGCGATGACGACACGACGGAGCCGCGCTCACGAGACGGGGCGGCGGCTGCCGAGCCTGCTGCCGAGCCTTCTGAGCCTGCCGAGCTTCCCGCGCGCCGCCCGTGCCGCGCTTGCCGAGTCGGCGAGCTGGAGTCCATGCTCATATTGAGTGGCAATAGCTGGTCACGGATGTGCTTCGCGGCCGTGAAGAGCTCGACTGCCCGCTCGCTCGCACCAGCCGCGAGCGCGGCGTCGCCCTCGGCCATGAGCCGCACCACCTCCGGATGCGCGAGCGCAGCCTGCATGTCCTCCTCAAGACGAGCATCATACATCCCGGCTGGCGGTGAAGCCGGTGCAGCCTCCTCTCGCTGTAGAAGCTCGCTGTAAGTGATGTAGAAGCTCGCTGCATTAGCTTGCACGAAGGCGATCTCTTCGTCTGTCAGCCCCACAACCCAGTTGCATGCATCGCCCTCGCCTTTGTGCAATGCGCGGAATGCTTCGGCGGGCGAGACGAGCACCACGTTGCTAGAATCATGGTTGTCAAAGTTGCCGTCCTTATGGCAACGAAAGTAGCCGTTGTCGGTCGAAGTGAGATCACGCCACTTGCTAATGATAAAGTTTCCAAACTGCGCCGCCTCCGATGGCACGCCCATGATGCTAACGCCGATGGCCCCGCGCAGGCCGCAGTCGGCACAACGCGCGCAGCGCCCGCACTGGCGCCCGCAAGAGCCAGAGCCCGCAAGAGTCAAGGGCCAACAGGAGAGGACCCCACCGTTCGATCGATCAAAGACATCACGCGAGGAAAGAGTCAAGTCAAGTCAAGTCACGAGAGTAAAAAAGGCCAATTGTCCCCGCCACAGCGAGCGCGCGCTTGTGGATGTGGATGTGGAAAATCCGGGGAAGGCGACTGATGATGAACATTCTCATTTGCGTGCGCGAGTCGTGTCACCCTCCTTCACCGACGCTCTCGACAGAATCGCTTTCGACGCTACCACAGATGGCGCAGACGAAGAAGATGGAGGAAAAGTGGCAGCGCATCCTCAAGGAGTGCCAGAAGAAGCCGGAGAACAAGTCATGCTTTGATTGCATGGGCCGCGGCAACCAATATGTTGTGCTCAACTTCAACACCTTTGTGTGCACCGCGTGCTCAGGCATTCACCGTGAGATGCAGCACAAAATCAAATCGGTCGGGATGTCGACATTCACCACGGATGAGATCAAAGCCGTCGACGCCGGAGGCAACGACAAGGCCCAGAAGATGTGGATGGCCAAGTACGATGCGAGGGATGGCGCGGTCCCGGCTGAGGGGGAGACTGAGAAGCTGCGCGCCTTCCTGAAGCGCAAGTACCAGGAGAAGCGCTGGTACTCCGAGACGCCCGGCGCCACACCGGCAGTCCAGCCGGTTAGCGCCGTCTTGGGCAGCGAAGCGCCTAAACTTGTCGTCGGTGGGCCAATGCCGGCTCGGGCACCCGCCCCGCCACCGCAGCCCCCCTCCAATGGCGGCGGCTTTGGCGACTTTGATGCCTTCGGGGGTGCCCCCGCCACTCCCCCGCCCCCGCCGATGGTGCAAATGGACGACCTTCTCGGCGGGAACTTCAATGCGCCGGCGCCGCCGCCACAGGCGCGTGCAGCTCCGCCGCCGCCATCGGGCTTTGGAGGGTTTGATGCTTTCGGCGGTCCGCCCGCCCCCGCCCCGGCCCCAGCTCCGGCACCGCCGCCGCCGGGCTTTGGAGGGTTTGATGCCTTCGGCGGTCCGCCCGCCCCCGCCCCGACCCCAGCTCCGGCACCGCCGCCGCCGGGCTTTGGCGGCATGGGCGGCATGGGAGG
>ENA-UOXK01001428-UOXK01001428.1-mixed-culture-metagenome-genome-assembly--contig:-NODE-1428-length-16713-cov-37.627927_pt1 | contig 16713 bp, 15 predicted proteins | sample MGYA00238160_ERZ761638 | MGnify/ENA primary metagenome ERZ761638 (study PRJEB28912, sample SAMN08777098) | mixed culture metagenome | isolation source: Freshwater growth medium | place: USA...
ATGCAATCAGCATGCAATCAGCATGCAATCAGCATGCAATCAGCATGCAATCAGAATGCAATCAGCATGCAATCAGCATGCAATCAGCTTGAGCGCACGGAGCCTCATCGCCTGCCATCAAGACGCGCAATCAAGGACCATCAGTGGCCATCAGAGGTGACAGGCGCGCCGTGCCAATCGAGGGGCCATCAGGACGCAATCAAGAGGCTATCAAGAGGCCATCAGCACGCAATCAAGAGGCCATCAAGGGGCCATCAGCGCACCTCCGCCGTCGCGAGCTCTTCCTCCGTTTGCATGCGGTCGCTCGGCTGCGCTTTCCCCACAGTGCTCATCTCGCCCTTGAGCTCGAATGCGAGCTTCTCAAAGTCGCGGTACGCCTCCGGGCCGACAGTGGCTCCCGATACGGCGCCGTCACCACCAACAGCGGCCGTGGCGGACTTGGCCTCGGCTTTGGCGGCGAGGGAGGAGATGGCGGGCTTGTTCGCCTTGTTGCCCGCCTGGAAGATGAGCCCCCGGAGCGCCTCGAAGTCCTCATCGAGCTTTTCGACGAGCTTGTTCTGCTCCTTGCGCTCATCTTGGCGCTCGAACTTGGCGAGCTTGTACCGAGCGATCGTGTCCTCGAGCGCCTCCTTTGCCGTCAGCGGCCGCTCCTCGCCCTCCTCCCGCTCGCCGCCGCCAAAGCGTGCCGCCGTCTCGGCCGCGTCGGCGTCGTCGCGCCGGCCGAACCCAAAGTCGCGCTCGTCGTCCGACGCGCCCAGATCGGCGTCGGAGAAGTCGTCCATGTCGCCAAGCGCGCGGCCACCGTGCGTGAGCTCGGTCGGCGCGCCCAAGCTGCGGCCGCCGAGGCTGCCGCCGCCCTCGTCGCCGCCCTCGGGCCCGTCGCCGAGCGCGTACTTGGACGCGCGCAGCTGTCGCTGCCGCTCGCGTTGGAAGCGGTGCACGAGCTTGTCCTCGAGGGGCATGCCCTCCTCCTCCTCGCCAAACCGGCCATCGTGGAACACGTTCGTACGGCCGCGCTGCTGGTGCTCGATCAGCAGCGTCTCGCGCCGGATCTGGTCCGAGCGCTCGCGCGCCTGCGTCTGCGAGTGGGCCTTGCTGTTGCGGTTGCGGTCGCCGATGACGGTGTGGCGCTTGCGCGCGTTCGGTGCCTGGTCGAAGACGGACCCCTTGCCAATCGCCGACCGCAGCAGGTCCTTCACGCTGCCTCGGCCCTTCTTGCCCATGGAGTACCGACCGTGGACGCAGTCGGCAGTCCGCCGAGCACGTCGCCGCTCGGCTTCGTCATTTAAGTTTGAGCGGAATGGATCTACTGTCCTGACACCTCTGCCGCAGTCGCCGAGGGCCAAATGGCCCCCACCTCACGTGCTTCATCATCGGCCCCCGTCGACGACGCGCTCTTTGAGACAGAAAAGTTTTAAAAAAGCGAAGGAGGTGATTTCCCGACTGAGAGACCCTTTGCCGTCTCCAAGGCGCAAGGGGCAGAGCGTGAAAGCCTCCTGTGAAAGCCTCCTGGGGTTCTCTACATTATATTGTGTGGGTGCCGTAGTGTTCAAGACGGACTCGGCTGGATCAGCTCACTCGCGTTGTGGTGAGCATTTGCATGCCTTCCTCGGTCAGCCGTCTGTGTCGGCCTCCCTCGTGCCGCCGAGCGCCTCGAGCATCGAGCGTACCTCATCATACGCCTCGGCGGATCGGGCGAGAGGATCTGCCTCGAGCTCGGCCACGAGATGCGCGATCTCCGCCTTGAGCGCGAGATCGGCCGAGGTGAAGACGCCTTCGAAGTCGTCTCCGAGCAGGTGCATGCTCGTGTCGCTCAGCTGGCACTGCACCCGATCGAGCATGACGAGGAGCTCATCAGTGGCAATCAAGGGCAATCAAGGGCCATCCAGGGCCATCCGGGGAGATCGCACCTGCACCCGATCGAGAAAGATGTCGAGCTTGCGCCGTCGGTGCGCCCGGTCCGCCCCACTCCCCGCCAGCCCCTCCCCCATCGGAACGGCCTCAAGCTCGGGCCACAGCTCTTCCATAAATGGTCGATCCGAAAGGGTCAAGGCCGAGCCAAAGGCCGAGCCGCCGCCCACGGACGCGCCCGGCGCGGCGCCCGCGGGGTCTCGCCATAGCTCGTTCGCGGGGTGCAGCGCTCGGCGGACGGTCGATAAGATCTGATGAGAGGCGTCATCAGTGAGATCAGTTCTGATGAGAGGCGCCATCAGTGAGCGAGAAGCCGACGAAGAGCATGCCAATCAAGGGCACTCACCTGATTGAAGGCGTCATCAGTGAGCGAGAAGCCGACGAAGAGCATGTGCTTCGTGATGAGGAGGGTCTGTACGATGCCGGAGAGCGCCTCGCGCTGATAGCCGTAAGGGTTGCCATCCGAGTACCTGATGAGGCAGGCCATCAGGGAGGCCATCAGGGAGGTCATCAGGGAGGTCATCAGGGAGGCCATCAGGGAGGCCATCAGGGAGGTCATCAGATCAGAGGTCGTCAGAGGTCATCAGCTTACGTGAGGATGATGTCCTCTTCACATTCACATTCACATTCACATTCACATTCACATTCACACTCACGTGAGGATGATGTCCTCCGGATGGTTCACGTCGCCATGCAGCTTGAGCAACCAGCGCGCCCTCCCGAGCCCTCCTCGGATCGGCGCGCGCGACTCATAAGGCAAGGTGCGCACCTGATGAGGGAGCAATCAGCATGCACTGAGCGCGCCGTCCCGAGCACTCCTCGAACCGGTGCCCACGATGGCGCGCACCTCGATCCCCGCCGCCTCGCACGCGGCATCATAGGACAGATCCGAGTTGGTAGTCACTGCAGCCGAGTGGGGAAGCGTCGCCAGCAAGGCATGGGACAGGGTGTAGTAGGCGCTGCTGAGGCGATCCACGGCAAGGCCTTGGAGCTTGGCACGACCGACTCGCTGATCACCATCGCCAAGGCGATGCTGCAAGACGAAGGCTTGATCCTTGAGCGCGAGCCGTCGCAGCTGACGAGCCTCCTGTGGGGAGATGATTGCATACAATCAGCATGCAATCAGCCTGCAATCAGCCGTCGCAGCTGACGAGCCTCCTGTGGGGAGATGCCGTGTGGGGAGAGGCCGTGTGGGGAGAGGCCGTGTGGGGAGAGATCAGCTGTGGGGAGATGCCGTGTGGGGAGATGCCGTGTGGGGAGAGGCCGTGTGGGGAGATGCCGTGTGGGGAGAGGCCGTGTGGGGAGAGGCCGTGTGGGGAGAGATCAGCTGTGGGGAGATGCCGTGTGGGGAGATGCCGTGTGGGGAGAGGCCGTGTGGGGAGATGCCGTGTGGGGAGATGCCGTGTGGGGAGAGATCAGCAGTGGGGAGATACCTCAGACGAGATGCCGGCGTCGACTGCAAGGGAGCTGAGCAGTTCTGACCAGCCCGGGATGTCGTTCTCTTTCGAGGCGCCCGAGCCTAAGAATAGAACGAGCTGCCCAAAGAAGGAGGCGTGGGGATGACGAAGGTCATTGGATGACGAAGCTCATCAGGGGAGCACACGAACCAGAGTCACTCAGAGGCACTCGGATGCAATCAGGGGGCACTCAGACGCACTCAGACGCACTCAGGCGCACTCAGACGCACTCGGGCGCACTCGGAGGCACTCGGACGCACTCAGAGGCACTCAGAGGCAACAGTCACCTGCCCCGAGCGAGCGAGCGCCGCCAGTCGATCAGCCGATCGTAGCAGCCGCGTGCCGAGGATCGCCCAACACGGCGCCCGACTGGCGTCACGCGCGAGGGAGCGGCGCACGGCTTGGGCGGCAGAGAGGACCCGGCGTGTGCTCGTCACGAGCACCACGTCCGCCGCGTGCGACGCCACAAACTCCGACAGCATCCGAACGAGCGCCGCGAGCAGGAAGCCCGTCTTTGGCTTCGCACCCGACGATCCCGTGCCGAGCACAGGAAGGGCGAGGAGAGGGAGATCACGCGCGCAAATGGTGGCTGCGGGGCACTCGGAGCTCTTGCGCTGCTGCACACGCGCGTACGCCTCGAGCAGGTACTGCTCCGCCGCGCTCACAAACCACTCCACTGGCGGCTCGCTCTCGTCGGCCAGCCACACCCACGAAAGCCAGATCTCGGGCTCACTCGGCGCGGTGCCGGGCAGCGGCTGCACGCGGCGCTCGGGCGTGAAGCTATCGAAGGCCACGCCGCCCGCGCCCTTGGGCGGCCCGTTCGGAAACCACTTGCCATCGCTCACGTTCCGCGTCGGGAAGAGCACCGCGTCCGCCCGGATCCTCCGCACGTCGCCCTGCACGACGAAGAGGTGGCCGCTGAGCTTTGACGCGCCGTCGACGCCCTCGCCGGCCACGCTCGCCTGCGGCTTGCTCGACCTAGGTGAAGATCGGCGAAGCACGATCGGCAAGGGCAGCAACGCGCAGCAGCATACCCACGTGAGCCCCGCTGCCATCGTCCAAGGGGCTGGACCCTTGCATCGACCGCGGCGTTCGGCTTTTAGAGTGTGAAACAAAATTGGCTGTGAAACTCCCAGAACTCCGATCTGATTTTTGTCATTCGTGGTCACCCCCACGCGCTCACCACTCCACCGTCTCAACGTACGGTTCCGATCGAGAAAAGCCTCCTGCGTGTAAGAAGAGTGCAAGAGTCCAAGAGCCAAGAGGAAGAGCGAGTCTCTCTGCCAGTGTGCAGTCTCAGTCTAACGCTCTCAGAACTGTGTTCTGTGATGCATGCTGTGATGGTGTGTGTACCGTTAAAACGAAAAGTTACACACACCATGACATCGGAGAGCGGTAGATACTCAAGCGTATTGTGGTTCAAATCAGCGCAAACAGTTCAGCCATCAGGGCCTTCGCGCCCTTCGAGTTGTTCATTTTAGTGGCAAGCGCCGCGGCGCTGTTCGACTGGGGGCGCGCAGCGCTGCGGCGTGCGGTTCGACAGTGCAGGCGGCGCGGCAACGGGGGGGCTCAAATTGGAAACTGCGCAAGATCAATCCTCCGTGCAATCGCCAATGTGATCATCCGGCGCCCGCAACGGCGCGTGCTGTGTGACGTACTGCCCCAAGTAGCTGTGGCGGCGACGGGCAAGAGAGCTTCCTAATCAGGACCAGAGAGAGCTTCTGCGCCGCGCGCGCCTAAGCTTGGAAAGAGGCCAGCGATACCGCCTCCGCTTTGGCCCATTCCTTCTTCATGTGGCTTACGTCGTCCTGCACGAGCGCGAGCTCGCGTCGGAGATCGGCGACTCCCTTGCCCAGCGTGTCGATGCTCGCGAGCTTGCCAAGGACCTCATCCATCTTGCTCATGAACTGCAAGCTCGCCTTCGCGGCGGCGCCCGAGTCCACGGAGGATGCTACCGGTACGGGCTTGGGCGAAGTCATGAGGCCAGCTGACGTAGGAGTCCGAACAAGGGACGGCTTTGGCGGCGGCGAGCTCATCGGCGGCTGAGATATCTTCCCTGGGATCTCCGGGGGCGCAAACTCGTTGCCCGCGTGGCTAGAGGCCCCAACCTCCTCTGGTGCGTCCTCCTGCGGACTTCCCGAAAAGGAATCGAGAAGGACGGCGACCACCACGTTGACCAACACCATTTGCATCAGAATGACGAAGGTGATGAAGAAGATGGCGGCGGTGAGTCCGTGTATCCCGCCAAAGATGACGGGGCGCGCGACGGCCTCCGACCACGACTCGCCCGTCTGCACCTGGAAGAGCGTGTACAGCGCGCGCGAGAAGGTGCCGTAGTACTCAATCCCGTAGACGTAGCCGCGCGGCGTCATGGCGTTGACGTGCTCCATTTCTCCCGACACCTCATTGAACGTTTCGTAGTAGCCGCCCGCGCCAAAGTCGCGGAAGAGCTCGACGGCGAGGATGGCGTAGATGGCGAAGAAGATGAACATCACCACGAAGGCGTACGAGACGGCCGGGATCGACTTGAGGATCGACACGATGATCTGGTTGAGCTCCTTGACGCGCTTGAAGAGGCGGAAGACGCGGAAGGCGCGCATGAGCTTGAGCTTGTCAAACGGCGGCCCGAGAACGTTTGCCATCGTCATCACGCCCACCGTCACAATAATCGTATCGAAGATGTTCCAACCAGTGATCCACTCTTTGACAGGCCCGCCATACCCCCACACGTTGGCCCACAGCTCGAAGATGAAGATGATGTTGAAGAAGGTGTCGGCGCCGTGCCAAAATTCGTGGAACTGCAGATTATTGGGATCGGGGTCGATTTCCTTCTCGACGATGTTGATCACGAAGTTGGCGATGATGATGGTCGCAACCGACGCTGCGGTGATTGGGTGGTTGTAGAAGTCGTAGACGGCGTCCTGGAAGGGCAGCTTCTTCGTGGGGCCAAGTACAGACTTCCAGTTCTTCGTCGAAGGTGCCCCACCGTCGTCGGCCAACGCCTTGTAAGACATCCCACCGCTCGGTCCCGGTGCCGCCAAAGCACGCGACCGCCCAAGCACCTCCAGCGTGACCAGGGCGCAGCTCAAAAAGCGTTTTTCGACTTTTGGGAAACAGTGAAGTGAAGTCAAGTCAAGTCAAGTCAAGTCAAATCGAGCAAAGAGTGAATTTTGTAGACCCTCTTGGATCGCAGTCTGGAGTTGAGGTTGGCCAACGGTCACCAACGGTTTGCCATGCCTCAAAACCCCCGCCCAAAATGCGCCACCCGATTCCAAAAATATTGGGATGATTTTGCGGCGTTTGATCGGTCACCTGGTTGTGGCAAGGGACCGAGGCCAAGCATGGCGTCCGTGTCCGCGGCCAGTCGCCCTCCGACGCCGGCGCGGAAAAAGGAAGTGCGCGTGAAAGTGCACGAAGCAGAAAAGCTCTTCCGCAAGTTTGATACCAATGGGAGCGGTGGGATTGGGAGGAGCGAGTTGCGCAAGGCACTCGTCACGATGTTCAACCCCAAGCTCGACTGCTGCGTCAAGATCAGCGACGCAATGCTCGACGAGTTTTTGCCCCCCGGGAGGAAGGTGTTGAAGATGGCCGAATTCTCGGATATTGTCACCCAAGTGGCCCACGACACCCGGACAATTGAAAGCTCCGTGCTCGGCGCGGGGAAGCAGCTGCCATTCCAAGAGGCAGTGCACGACTTCTACAAGCACCCAGTGACCGCCGGGGCGGTCGCGCTCATCATCATGGCAAACTTTGTGATCAACATCGTCGAGAAGGAAATTGATCCTGACGCCAATGACCTGCTCTACCCGGGATTGTGGTACGGCGCCGACACCTTCTTCAACATCATCTTCATCTTCGAGCTGTGGGCCAACGTGTGGGGGTATGGCGGGCCTGTCAAAGAGTGGATCACTGGTTGGAACATCTTCGATACGATTATTGTGACGGTGGGCGTGATGACGATGGCAAACGTTCTCGGGCCGCCGTTTGACAAGCTCAAGCTCATGCGCGCCTTCCGCGTCTTCCGCCTCTTCAAGCGCGTCAAGGAGCTCAACCAGATCATCGTGTCGATCCTCAAGTCGATCCCGGCCGTCTCGTACGCCTTCGTGGTGATGTTCATCTTCTTCGCCATCTACGCCATCCTCGCCGTCGAGCTCTTCCGCGGCTTTGGCGCGGGCGGCTCCTACGAAACGTATGATGATGTGTCGGACGACACGTTGGTCATCGACAGCATGACGAAGCGCGGATACATCTACGGGATGGAGTACTACGGCACCTTCTCGCGCGCCATGTACACGCTCTTCCAGGTGCAGACGGGCGAGTCGTGGTCAGAGGCGGTCGCGCGCCCGCTCATCTTTGGCCTGACCTCAACGGGCGGCGGCGACGACCCCATCGTCCTCACGTACTTCTATTCCTTCCGGATCTTGATGAAGGTGGTGATGCTCAACGTGGTGGTGGCCGTGCTGCTCGACAGCTTCGGGGCAGGGGACGGCGAGGATGAGGACGACATGGTGGACGATGTGGTCGACGAGCCGACCGCGCCGTCCGCGGCCGCAATGACCACCGCGCCACCGCCCGCGCCGCCCGCGACGGCGCCAGCGGCCTCCACCGAGCTGCCAGCTGCGATCTCGGCCGATGCGATGACGAAACTTGAGAAGCTGCTCGGCAAGGTCGACGAGCTCGGCTCGCTCGCGAAGATCTTCTCCGAGATGCAAGCCAGTGTCGGCCTGATGAAGAAGGAGGTGGCCCTCATGAAGACGAAACCGCTCATTCCCAGGCCCGAGCCCCAGATGCTCACTCCGAACCCGAAAGCCAGCCTCGACCCCCCCGAAGACATCCAAATCAGGCAAGACCCCGGCGAGGCACCGAGCGCGAACGCCGGCGATGGGAGCGTGCAGTGTTCTCATCGCAGCAGCTCGAGCTCCCAGGACGACGCGTCCAGCGCGGCGCCATCCCCATGGCTTCCCCATCTCGCATCGCCTTCTGGGGTATCGCCCTTGAGCGCACGCTTGAGCGCACGCTTGAGCGAACGCAGCGCGCGTGCGTCGACGCTCTCTTAGTGACACTAGAGTTTGAAGTTCAAACCTCCAAAAGTTATTGACCGGGGGCGACCCCTCTATGTTGAGGCTTGGTTCAACGACGTAATCTCTGGAGCTTGAGATTCTATCGAGGTATCGAACTGTCATCAATCTCCGCGGAACACGCCACTCTTTGCAGTCCATTTGACCGGGCGGTGCGCGATGCGGCGGCCCGCCTCGTGGGCGTGGCTTCTGCTGCTGCTGCTGGCCGTGAAGGCGCACAGCACCCAACTGCGTGCCCTCAAGCTCCGCGGCGGAGCTGCGGCCCTATCTGCAGCCAAACCCGGTCTTCAGCCGAGGCTAAACGTGACCGCGAAGCAGCTCGAGCGCGGCGGGGCCCTCGCTGCCGCCAAACCCTCTCTGCAGCCAAAGACCAATGTGACCGCCGAGGCCGAGGCCGATCTCGCCGCGTTTCTTGCGTTTCGCGCGCGCGTGGCGCGCTTGTTCGAGTACAAGGCCGCGCTCCTGCGGCGAAATTACGCTCGGCTAGCGGAGCATCTGCAGTCGGTGACGACATACGACTTTATCCATGAGGCACGCGACCTCGTGCAGACGTGGATGCCACGGCTGCGAATCACGTCGTTCACGAGGCTGCTGCTCCTCATCCTCCTTCTCGTCCGAAGGGCGAAGCCCCACAAGCACACTCGGCTGCTCCGACAACTTCGACAGGTCCACTTCACCGCGTTCACGAGTGAAGTGGGAGAGTCGATGCGGCCGCTGATGGCGCCGTGGAAGGTGACGCTGTGCTACGTGATCTCGCGGACCTACGTGACCCTCGACATCCTACTGCACACCGCAAACGAGCTTTGGGTACGTGGCTTGACCTGGCGTGTGCTTCGAACCTTAATCTTCTTCTCGACCTTCCACGCGCTCGCGACGATGATGGTGCCCGCGTATCTGGTGCATGCGGCGGTGCACCTGACGCAACACACGCTGCAGCTGTCCACCGCCGCCGCCGCCGCCGCCGCCGCCGCCGCTACCAACGGTTCACCGGAAGCCGCCGCCGTCGCCGCCGCCGCGGGCGAGGCGGCGGCGGCCATGACGGACGCCCGCTTGCTTCCAACAGTGGTCGGTCTATTAACGATCCCTCTGCTGCCGCTGCTCGACAAGCCGATGGAGCACGCGCTCGAGTACGCCTTTGGGCGCGTCTGGCCGCTGCCCCCGCGCCCCCTCGGCGCGCCGGCGAGCAGGTTTCGTCATCGCTCCATCACCCAGCCTGAGCGCGCGCTGCACCTTCATGAGCAGGTCGTCACCCCCGCCATGCATGCAGTGCTCGAGGCGAACGCCAAGGCAACAAGCCGCCATGCCTAGGTCACCGGCTGCCGTGCCGAGCGCTTCGGCGGCCGGCGCGATCGGCGGCCGGTCGGCGGGTGCAGCGGCGGGCGCGGCGGCGGCAACTGGGACGATCCGCCCATATTAGGCAACTCGCCGCCACGTGTACCTGTGTGCCTCGCGCACGATCTTTCGGCGTCCTTTCGAGGCGATCTTGGACACGCATGCGAGCTGAAGATTTTATGGATACGCTTGCCCTGTTGCCTAATATGGACGAGTCCCGCTGGCCTGAAGCTGCCTAATTAGGACAGCCCCAAACCGGCGCACTGCTGCGTGCTGTTACCGGTACCCCTCCGCCCTCAAGGCCTCCCTCGAGCGTGTGAGAGAGCTGCGTGTGAGAGCGCTGCTCCTGGCGGCTGCCTATTCCGTCATCTCGCATGGCGTGCCGCATGGCGTGCCGCATGGAGATCGCGCCGAGATCGAGCTCCCGCACGGGCTGACCCTGCTTCCTCCCCAGTCCCACGCACGACGCAGCCGCCGCGGGCGCGATGTTCCGCCCCAGTCCCGCATCGCGTGATGGCGTGCGTGCGGTCGGTGGTGGTGGCAGACGAAATGGCATTTTATATGCATCGCGCATCGATAGTGAGTGATTTGTTTTCGTACTGAATAGAGTGGTAGTCAGTATGAGCGGAGTATCCGTGTACGCCGCCGTCCGTCGCGTGCCCGGGACCGGACGCCGAGCGAGCTATCGTGTATCCATCTTAGTTCTAGCTGAACGAGTCGGTAATATAACGCTAATCGCTATCGAGTATCGTAAAAACTAAAATACTCTCGTCGTCGTCGCCCGGGTGCCACTCCGCTCTCCGGTCTCCGCCATTTATTTTGTGCTTTGTGCACGGTGTATGTGCTAATGTGGCCAATCGAGCAATCTGGCCTGCGTCTCTCACGCCGCGCGGCCGCGGGCCCGGCCGACGGCCCCACGCCGTCGCGTCGTGACTCGTGTGCGTGCCGGCTCGTGCCGCTGCCGCCCGGGCGGCGACCGGCGCGATCAGCCCGCGAGCTGCGGACCGGGTAACAGCTAGCGCGTGTCGACCACGCGGACGAAACGACCACGCGGACGGCAGCCCAGGCACGGCAATCCGCACCCCTCAGCCCTCTTACTTCTAGCTGTTTACGCGTTCGATCATCTACGCGGCGCCATCGGGATCGTCTCTGATAGAAGGTACGTTGATTGCATGCGGATGGCCTGCCTTGCATGCAAGTGCTCACCACAGCGCGGCGCCATCGTGATCATCTCTAAGGCCGTGCGTGCCGTAGTGGGTGCCGCCTACCGTGCGTCAGTGGCCAGAGCTCGCGCGCGGCCCGTTGGCGATGGTATTGCGCAGGAGCGCACGCGCTCTCGCGCGGCGTGCATGCCCATTCTCATCGCGTCCCTTGCATAGTGAGCCGATGGTCGCGGTACCCAGATCATGTACCCATTTAGAGCCGCCTTGACGAACCAGGCGCAGCATGCCAGACGAGATGACCTCGAGCGCACCTGTGGGGAAGGGGGGCGCCGTGGTGAGCACTTGCATGCATGCCAGACGAGATGACCTCGAGCGCACCGAGCTCAACCGCCGCCTTCTTTCGCGCCCACGCCGTCTTATCGCCGTACGGGTTCTCGCCGTGCGTGTAGTCGTCGTCCTCCGAGCGGCAGATGAGGCCAATGGCTTCGAATGCGGTCCCCAGCACATCCTCGACGTCCGGCCAGCTCTGGCACGCCTCGAGGCAACATTCGATCGCTCCCGACTCGAAGACCTTCTCCTCGAGAGCGTCGTCGCTGCCCGCAAGCAACGCGAGCACCTGGGAGCACGCAGCGGAGATCAAGGGAGATTAAGGGAGATCAAGGGAGATCAAGGGAGCACCTGGGAGCACGCAGCGGAGTGACGGGGGCACGGGGAGGAGTCGGGCACGTGGACTCCAAATTAGGCACGTGGACTCCAAATTAGGCATATGGACTCCAAATTAGGCATGTGGACTCCAAATTAGGCATGTGGACTCAGCAGAGGCCCCTTCGAAGCCCTTCGAAGGCCTTCGATGGCCCTTCGATGGCCATCGAGGACCAAAGGCCATCCAGGACAATCACACGCACCTCGCAGGCGACTATCTGGATGGACGCGTCCGACTTCATGTGCGCCTTCATCGCCGCGATCGTCACGCGCAGCACGCCAGCCCTCACCAGCTCCGAGTGCGCGCCGTTGAAGCAACTCAGGCGCACGCGGGTCAAGCAGTCGTACACGAGCTCGGGGTCCGCGCCACCAGTGCCGTCTTCGCCTGTGGGGAATCCGATGTGGGGAATCAGTGCCATCTTCGCCTGTGGGGAATCAGTGTGGGGAATCAGTCCCATCTTCGCCTGTGGGGAATCCGATGTGGGGAATCCGATGTGGGGAATCCGATGTGGGGAATCCGATGTGGGGAATCCAATGCGCGCAGGCGCCGGGCGAGGACGCTCCGTGGTCAGTGCCCATCAAGAGGCCAATCAAGAGGCCAATCAAGAGGCCAATCAAGAGGCCAATCAAGAGGCCAATCAAGAGGCCATCAAGAGGCCAATCAAGAGGCACTCAGTCGAGGCACTCAGACGCGCGCACCGAGTAAGGCAACTAGCTCCGCGGGCGGCTCGACCTCATCAGCGGGGTCAGCCGCGCCCGTCACGGCGCCTCCACCACTCTGGACCGCTCCTGCGCCGCCCGCCACGGCGCCTCGAGCCTGCCCCGTCGTCTTCGCCTGTTTCTTGGCGAGCGTGGCGAGGGAGACGAGCGGAGGCGGCGCCGAGGCAGCCCAAGCTGGGCGGGCCAGCTTATCCGTCTCCGCCTGCGCCGCCTTCGCCCTGGGCACCGGGCCTGTCTTCCACTCTTGCCACTGCTGAAACACGGGCTGCTCCTGCTTGGCTGGCAAGGCGAGCGAGAAGAGCGACTTACCGGCTTTGGCGCCCTTTTTGGCGCCGCCGCCGCCGCCGCCCTTTTTGGACCCACCACTGCCGAGGCTTGGCACGGCGATCTTGAGCTGCTGTAAGCCGAGCGAGAGCGCGTCGGCGCCGCCGCCCTCCTCGGCGCTCGCCGATGCCGACGCGCCGCCGCCCGTCCCTGTCGCCGTCCCGGCCGGAGGCACCGGCGCCGTGCTGGGATCCGCTGCGGCGGCCGACTTATCGGGCGTTGCCGGACGGCCGCTCACTCGCTGCGGCGAGGCCGCGCGCTTCGCCGCCTTGCTCGCGCGCTCGCGCTGCGCCCTCTCCCTCGCAGCCTGCAGCTTCTCGTCCGCCTCCTTGCGCGCGGTGAGCACCGCCTTCATTTTGCGCGCGTCGGCCTCCTTGCGCGCGGTGATCACGGCCTGCCGCGCCGTCTGCGACCGGTGCGCACTCTTGGGCGCGTGGCGGCCTGTCAGCGTCGCCGCCGCCGCTCGCCGCTCGAGAAACGCGGCCTCATCCCGATCGCACGCGCCGCTGCCTTCCTCATTCATCGCGCCCTTGGAGGGCACCGCCGCCGTGGCGGCGAATGACGCCGTGGCCGGAGCCCGAGGTGGCGGAGGCGTGGGCATCGCCGACGGCGGCGGCGCAAGCAGCGCATCGAGCTCGGAGGTGCTTGTCTGCTGCATTTGACTCGGGCGAAGAAAGTCGCCGACGCCCCAAAAGTACCAAATTTCGGCGCGAACCTCCGTCCCGAGATGAGTGCCTTAGAGACATTCCCTACATTTCTCGGCTGCTCGTTATACAGTTCACTACACCAAAGGGACGCCCGAAGGTGGACGCCCGCGCCCTCCCAGCATCCGCCTGCGCGAGTGTGCCCGTGCGCTGCAAGCTGGGCCCTGGGCCGATGCAGCAAGATTCGCCTCGCAAGAAGCGCCGCTCGAGCGCTGATCCAGTCGCCAACGAGCCGACGCGTTTGCTCCGGTCCGAGTCGGCGCAAGGCTGGCAGCGGCAGGAGCTAACTGCACTCTGGGAGGCAGGCGAGCTCTGTGACACTGTGGTGGAGTGCGATGGTGAGGAGTACCATGTGCATCGCATAGTGCTCGCCGCTGGCTCGGCATACGTTCAAGCGATGCTCAAGTCGTCCATGTGTGACGGCGGGGCGAATGCAACACGCATCTCGATCACCGACGTGCCAGGCACGTGCTTCCGCGCTGTGTTGGCCCACCTTTACCGCGGAGAGTGCCACGTCACGTCGTCTTCTCTGCCGGGCACGCTAGCTGCGGCGAGCCGTCTCGAGGTCGCCTCGCTGCTGCGCGCTGGCGCCGAGTTTCTCGAGCGCGAGCTCACGCCGGCCAATGCGATCGTCACGTGGCTCCTTGCCGCCGAGCTCAGCCGTCCCATCGAGTTCGGCGACCTGATCACCGCGTGCCAGCGCACCGTCTCCGAGAGCTTTGAAGAGGCGACGCAGTGCGATGCCTTTCCGAGGTTGCGCAGCGAGCATATGGCGGCGCTGCTCGCGCCCACGAACCCAATGGGCGCCACCGAGCTCGACCTCTTCCGAGCGGTGGCGTGCTGGGCTAAGGGCCAATCGCCGCCAGAAGCGCCTCGGACTCTCACAGAGCTGTTCACACTCGTGCATCTCGAGAACATCAACGCCGAGGCGCTCGTCGATGTGGTCGAGGCCGAGGAGGCCTTTGTGGGATTGCCCGTGGCGCAGCAGCTGCTCACCGCGGCGTTCAAGCACATCGCGCTCCCTCTGCAGCGGCGCGGCCCTGCACGCAAGCGAACGTCGCCGGATGCCAGGATTGCCTGGAACGCCGACGACAAGCACAAGTGGGTGCGTCTGAGCGAGGATTGCCTCACCGTGGGTTACAATGGCACTGGCGACGAGGATGATTATCAGCAGGGTCTCAATGGCATGGTACGAGCCAGCCGAGGCTGGCAATCCGGGCGGCATTACTTCGAGTTCACCTTTGTGCTGCCGCTCGATGATACCGGCTTTGGGTTCCCAACAATTGGGGTCGTCGCGCCCGACGTATCGCTCGGTGGCGACGATGAATACGCCATTGGCGGCAGGCATGGCCGTGGCTGGGGCTATCTTCTCGACGGAATGTTCAAGGTGCACGCCGGCGAAAAATCCGAAATGATCGACTCCGCAAGGATCGATCGCGTGCCAGATGGCACGCGGTTTGGCCTCCAGCTCGACATGGACGCTGGGACTCTTGAGCTGTACATCGACGGCGTGCTACAGCCTGAGTCGACGCACACCGGCGTGCGCAGCGTCGGCAAGCTGTACGCCGCATGCGAAGCCGGAACGCTCTCTCGGCAGCAACTGCTCTTCAACTTTGGCGCGAAGCTCGACAGTGGCGCAGCCTGAGCCTTCCCACAGCTTCCCCACAGCCTCCCCACAGCCTCCCCACAGCCTGAGCCTCCCCACATCAGCCTGAGCCGTGTTCCGAGCTTCCCCACTAGAATGCCCACATAGCCTGAGCCTCCCCACGGCACATCCCGTCCAGCATGATTGTGTTGTCGGCGGTTACGTTAGCCTGTGCCCCTGCCCGGCGGTGTCGTGTACGGTACAGGCTGTTTGGTTCGATATTAACGATATTCATCTGTACGATAACTGTCGTAACGGAACTCACCCGATGGCGCGGCGGGAGCAGGCGGGTGCAGCCGGCACGTCGCGTCCCGCGCCCTCGCCGTGCCGTGATGATCGTGATGGTTGACATCATGCCTAGAGCCCCGCGCAAGGGCGGGCGGTTGCGCGTGCGGTACCCTGACTGCTGTGCTGAACCGCGACCTAAACGTTGCGTCGGCAACGTGACACCCCTCACCCGAACCGCTCGCGCTGTCGTGGTACTCACCTTCTCTCTTCGGCCCCATCTGCTTGGCAGTCTGAGTGCCCATGAGCGCCATCATGAGCGCCCGGAGCGCCATCATGAGCGCCGTGATGGGCGCCCAGGAGTCGCCAGGAGCGCCGTCATGAGCGCCATCATGAGCGCCCAAGAGGCGCCATGAGTCGCGTCTCGTCCTCGCGTGTCGTCAGCCCTCTCGTCAGCTGAACATCTTGCCGTACATCTTCTTCTCTTTGGCCTTCTGGCGCTCGATCTGGGCGTCCACGCGCTTCATGAGTTTGGGCACCGCCGCATCATCCGGCGCGAGCTCGGCACAGCGCTTCAAGTCGACCTTGGCCTCATCGTACTGACCCTTGGCCTCACGAGCGGTCGCGCGACGGAAGAGGGCCTTGACGCAGCCCGCATCGAAGAAGAGCGCCTCGTCGCATGAGCGGATCGCCTGCTCGAGGGGTGTGAATGTGAATGTGAATGTGAATGGGGCTCGAGGGATCGCAGTCAGTGATGCAATCCTCATCCGAGGTCATCCGAGGTCATCCGAGGTCATCCGAGGTCATCAGAGGTCATCCGAGGTCATCCGAGGTCATCCGAGCGGATCGCAATCAGTGATGCAATCAGTGATGCAATCCGAGCTCGCCCTCCCCTTGTCCCTCCCTTGCCCATCCCTTGTCCCTTCGGTGGTGGCCCTTACGCACCTGATCGAGGTGATTGTCAGCGTCCGTGATCTTGAGCCAGCAAGCGGCGACGTTCAGATGCAGCGAGAGCTTCATTGCATTCACCTCCTCGCGCTGGTCAGGCGACAGGTCCACAAACTTGGAGGCATGCGTGAGCGCCTTGTTATACCTCGCCGCCGCCGCCCGGAACTGCGCGACATCCACGGCGCCCTTGAAGAGCTCGGTGCCTTCATCCTTGTTCTTGGACACAAGCCGCATACGATCCGGGAACTTGAGCTTACCTGTGGGAAGAGAGAGAGAGAGAGGGGGGGAGGGGCCGTCAGCAAGCGATCGGCAAGCCATCAAGGGCACTCCGATCTCGTCGATCTCGTCAGTCTCGTCAGTCTCGTCAAGTCTCGTCAATCTCGTCAGCGATCGGCAAGCCATCAAGGGCACTCCGATCTCGGAGCCCGAGCTCACGAGTGTCGTGATCGTCAATCTCGTCAATCTCGTCAATCTAGCCATCAAGGGCACTCCGATCTCGGAGCC
>ENA-UOXK01001433-UOXK01001433.1-mixed-culture-metagenome-genome-assembly--contig:-NODE-1433-length-16683-cov-34.807854_pt1 | contig 16683 bp, 14 predicted proteins | sample MGYA00238160_ERZ761638 | MGnify/ENA primary metagenome ERZ761638 (study PRJEB28912, sample SAMN08777098) | mixed culture metagenome | isolation source: Freshwater growth medium | place: USA...
TCTCTCTCTCTCTCTCTCTCTCTCTCTCTCTCTCTCTCTCTCTCTCTCTCTCTGCTATGAGTGAATGGGGCGAACACCGGAGCGGCGGCTGTGGCCCGGGTGCGATTGGTGTTGCGATCGGGATGGCACGCCGAGCAGGCCAGCGGCCGCCGGGGAAGCTCTCCTGGTTGCGACTTTGACTGGCTTGGGGAACGTCGGGTGTGCGTGAGAGCGTGGTCATTGACCTCATTCCAGTCAATGTGAAGGACCTCCGGTCCCGTCGCTCGCTCATCTGTCATCTCGATGCTCGGCGGAGCCGCGGGCCGCGGGCGCACCGTTCGGTTCGCTGGGCTCTCGTCTATACAGGGTACGCCGCAGGTACAGAACTGACAACTCTCGATCTGTGCTGTATAACGGACTACAATCCACCGCGTTTAGCGATTAGCGCGTGGACGAGGTTACTTTTTGGACGAGGTTACTTTTTGGAGCACCGGGACGCAGGTGCCACGCAGGCCGGGGGTCGTGCGATTCGCGGCTCGCGCCGGATCGTACGAAGTTTGGGGGTATTTATAACGATTTAACGATAACGTCGCTCGTCGCACGTCGGTCGCGGTTTTTCGGCGTACACTGCGTATTTCAACGATAAACGCAACCCGCAATGGCAACCCGCTCATGCGCACGGCGGTCCAGAGGCAGAGATCAACAACATATATGAGGAATCTTCAATCGACATATGGCCAACGAGCGACAACGTCTGCGCCGACAGACCGCGCGAGGCGCGACGCCACCCTCGACCCCACAGGCCACGGCAGACCAGACGGCACCGGACAGGGACGTGAGGTGAGCAAGGAGGTGCGCTTCCATCGGCAGCGACTCAGGAGACTCAAGACCCTGCAATGAAATACTGCGCAAACTTGCCGGGCATCTCGCCGCCGGTGTCGATCACGGCTCGCGACGGCTCGAGCGCCGCGAAGCGCTCGAAAAAGGCGCCAAGTCGCGCATGCGGCCTGAGCACGTCGGGGTCGATCAGCGCGAGCGTATGGAGCGTCGCGTACAGCTTGCACTCGCCGACTGAGACGCCGGAGGCAGTGAAGCGGCCATCGTTGCCGGAGCGGCCAAAGGCGTCGAGCAGCGCTAGGTTGACGTGCAGCCCCTGCTCGCGGTTGTGCACCGTCTGATCGACGATCGTCCAGAGTTTCGTCAGCTCCTCGCGGGAGCCCTTGAAGGGCTTGCTCGTGGTCGGCTGGAACTTGGTGAGCTTCGCATAGATGTCCTCACATTCACACATGAGCTGCTGCGACGCGGCAAAGTCCACATCTGTCGTGCCTGCCATTTCCGGTACGGCGCGGCCAATCCACGCCAGGATGGCGAGCTCGTGCTGGATGGCCAAGGTGCTACCTCGTCCTGCTCCCTGGGATACTGTCAGCAGTGGCAATTTGCTGAAGGCAGTGGTCGGCTTGAGTCTTGGCCAATCTGGGAAAACACCTCGCCACCTGAGGCCACTATGAGCAAGTGCCAGTGCAGGAGCAGGACCCTTGGCCCACAGAGGAAAGTATGTCAGCTCGCACGATAGTATTTCCGTCTGAGCCATTCGAGGAGCTGAGAACCGGCGCGCTGCAGGGCGTGCCCACGTGCAAGGCAGCTCGCACGAAAGAATAGTTGTCAGAGCCATCGAGGAATCGCCGGGCATGAACATGTCCGAAAAAAGACACCTGGGGGACCGGGAAACTCGTCCTGTGCAGGTATGAATGGGCGCTCTCGCGGACAAACTCCAACGTTGCTTCACATTCACACCGCTCGAAGAGTTGAAAGCGACCTTCTCTAGTCCTTCTCTCGAGATGCTCATCACCCAACGCGCCCGTAGCACCCGAGCCGCGGCCGCGCGGCTGGTGTTCGCGCCGCGCCGCCTGCTGAGCGCGCCGCAGGGCGCGCCAGCGTCCGAGACGCTCGCCGAGAAGAACCGGCGCCTGCGCGAGAAGAGTGAGGAGAACCTAACGCAGTCTCGGCAGCGGCTCATGGAGGACATGTCCAAGCGCAACGAGGACATGGCCGCGCTGCGCGAGGTAATTCACGAGAAGACGGTCACGTTGCATCCGCCCCCGGCCGCCCTTTACTCCCAGGCCAGTGCCTTCCGGTTCCCGCAGCTGGAGGCCACCTCGCTCGCAGGCGATACGGTCATCCTCGATGGCAACCTCTTTGCAGGCAAATGGACGCTGTTCGGGTGCGCGGGCTCGCGCTTTGCGCAGCCGATGGTCGACGGCTGGATGGACGGCATCGCTACCGCGTTGGCAATGTCGCCAGCGCCGCCGACACGCTTGGAACTGCGCTGGCTTTCTCTCGTCGAGGGCTCTCTTCTGAACTGGTTCCGCCGCCCGCTGCTCATGACGATGCGACGCGCTGTACCGGCCGCGCGGCACGGCGCGTTCCTGTGCCACTTTGGTGACTCGAGTGCGCCGCGGCGGCGGCTGCAGATGCAGAACCGCTACCTGGGCCTCGTCTGCCTCGTGGACGGCCGCGGCGTCATCCGGTGGCACGTACACGGCAGCGAGGTTCCGAGCGAGCCCATGGTGAGTGAGCTGATGGCGATGGTCCAGCAGGAGGCGAAGCGAGAGACGCGGTGGACGAGCTGAACAGATATGCATGCGGCGGTGGCGATTGGGGTGAAGGAAGACTAGACAGGAGCCTCGCAGAGGCGACGAGAGAGGGCAGGGGTGCGCGGCCAGCATCGCGTTCGCGAAGGATGATGCACCGATTGTGTCGACAGAGTTCTCCCAATTGAGTTCTCCTCTGTACACATTCGAAATTGCAGTGCGAGAACTCTTGTTTGCCCGAAAACTTCATAAACTGCAGGTGCCATGAGCGATCGCTCCACAAGAACGGGTCATGCCCCGGAGCGGAGGGCCGGGGGCGGCTCGGCCGGATATCGCGAACATGAATTCTCAATTCCACAATTGATCCCAACACGTGAGATCGAAACGGCGCAGGGGAGTCGGACCTGGCAGTCTTGCAGATCCGATCTTGCGCCGTGCTTTCGGTGGCCCGCCCGCCTGTTCCGATTCTCACGCCACCACCGTCCGTGCTGTGACACCTCCGGGGTGAGGGATAGTACACGGGAGTACGACTTTGTGTGAAATATGTGTGGCGTGTCGTGTCCGTGTGCCCTGGCCCCTGGGACCCCCACTAAACCCCCACGTGATCTACACGAGATCGTAGGACCCTCACGTGATCAGCTAAGATGTGCAATCCCAACTCGTTTCTCAGGAGGCGGCTCTCAGGAGAGGCGAGTTCGTCGCGTGTGCGCGTCGGAGCTCGGACCGGAGTGACAAAAGAAATTGTATCAGGGCGGAAGCACAGTACTTAACTGTAAGAACTAAGAAGCGTAGTCGAACGCTTCTTACTGATTGTGGGTGTGTGCATGTGCTGTCGATCGGACGCGCGTTCGGTCGAGGCCGGAGCGCACATTCACCTTCGTCACCGCCCTCCGGCGCGAGCACACACACGCACGCACGCGTCACCTTCAGCACATCCAACCCCTCATGCCCCCAAGCACATTTACGAAGCGAGTATCTGCCACACAAACCTACATCAGACCACCAGATTTGCATGCACGGAGATACAGATGCGGTTGACATATGGCCGTGAGGGCTTGTTGCATCCGTGCCGATGCTCTAACCGCCGCCCGCGTTCGGCGGCGTGACCATGCCCGTGCTCACGCTTGTGGACAGCAGGGGCCACAGCGGGTGAGTTGCGCCGTAGGCGCGCCCTGCAGGCATCTGCTGCCAACGGATGGCCTGACCTCTGCACCGCACTGGCAAGTCGCTGCATGCGATTAGGAGCTGCAGCGCCATCCTTGCGCTCGACGCCGGGCATCGGCAGCTGGTCACGTCGGCCAGCCAATCGCTCTGCCTCCTTCCAGAGCTCTTGCATGTGAATCGAAAGCGGATCCACGGACGGTAGCTTCTCGTTTGTATTTCGGTGACGCCCACTGCGGTCAAAGGCAAACGAGAAGGGCGTTGCGTTTGCCGCACGCCTCGGCAACGGCGAGAGGGCATGGACTCCAGATGGCCCAGCCTTTCGCCCGGATGGGCGATGGTGAAATGCGTGAGCTCGATTTTGGGACGGCTCTCCTTCAGATCCGGTGCCGTGGTCTGCGTGCCGAGCCGGCCGAGTGGTCGGCGTGGGACCCTCACGGCCAACCTGTCGGTGAGCAGCCACAGGCGCCGCTTGTTCAGCGGCTACATCACTTCGTGCAGTGCGTGCGCGTGCGTTGGCCACGTTCCATTCCAGCACCTCGATCAAAGCTGCGACGAGAGTATGCGAGGCCCATCGTTGCTGCACGAAGATGACGTCTGCAGTCATGGGATCAACGGGTGCAGCAGGACGTGCTGCAGCAACGCCGTCATTCGACACAGGTTGATTAGGCCGAAGGATGTCGATTGCTGCCCTCAGGAGGCGCCCCCGATGCTGTTCGTACTCCTCGCGGGAGATGAGCCCCTCCTCGGCTGCACGTCGCAGGAACCGGAGCTTCTCAAGGTGCTCTAGCATGATGATGATGCGCGCGCGCGCGCCGAGAGATTGCAGGCCAGTGGCGCGTGAGACGGGGATCGTGTGCGAAGTGTGTTTGTGGCCCGACGCGAGGGGGCAATACCAGCCCCTCCTTTCTCATTGTGAATGGGGGCTCCCACGCCGAGCGTCCGGCGCCCGCGCCGGGCCGACTCCCCTGTGGGGAAAACGGGGAGGAGTGGGGCAATACACACGAGAGGGCTGAGGGGTTCCCGCTGCTCGATACGGAGCACACACCCAGCACGACGTTATTTTGGTAACGTGACGTTACCATGGACGTTACTTAAGCCTCTTACACATGGCCTCTTACATTGGCCTCTTAATTGGCCTCTTACCGGTTCACCAAACATAATAAATAAAGCGGTAAGCGCTGCATCTTCATCCGGCACGACTGGGCCTACACGCACACGTGCTCGTGGGTCCCGCGCCCCTGCGTCTCAACAAGCGATGGCTCAAACCGTTTAAAGACAAACGGCAAGCATGACGGCAAGCGGAAAAGGACACACTTGGAGTGGTTAGTGGCCTCACTATGCCAGCAAGTTGCCGGTGTGCTCAGTGTCCAGGTCACTACTTCTTCTCCGGCGGTGCACCGATCGAAAACGGCAAACCCAGCCCTGCCTCGGCCCTAGATGTAGGCTCGCGACAGCTCTTCAGGTATACAAGGTGCAAGCCAGCCGTCGTCACGATGGGGCCATAGACTTTGCCAGGCTCCTCTCCAAAAAGAATGTCGTCAAACTGCTGGCAGAGGTTCTTGCGAACTACGAAGCCCAGATCGCCTCCTGTAGCCGCCGTTGCGCAGTGGCTATCACTCCGGGCACGTTCTGCAAATTTGGTGATGTCGTTGCCAATCTCCTCCTTCCAACGCTGCATGAGCGCTTTAGCCTCGTCCAGTGGCAACTTGCACTTGCCTGGCGCCAAGTTGATGTGCGAGCAGCCCGCCACGCGCTGGTCCTGCATCGTGACTACATTCTCGAGAAAGTTGGTAGAAACCTTGCCTCGCGGCACGTTGGCCGTCTCCCACGGCTTCCGCGCCATGACGAGCGTGGAGGTGCGCGAAGCGACCGCCGCCCGCGACGCTGCAGGCGCGTGCTGCAGCGCGATACCATATGCCGGTATCAGCACCAGCAGCGTGGAACTGAGCATGGACGCGAACTCGGAACTGGTCGCGCTCGACCTAAAAAAATGTTCTCGTCTCTCGGAGATTCACATAATTAGATCCGGGAGTTCGCGGAAAAATCCCGATTGCCAAAGCCCAACCGCAGACTCCACTGATATGACTGTCCAGCACTCCAGGACTCGCTCCGCACTCGAGGCTCCGATGACGCCGCGGCTCATCACAATTTAATGTGGTTGGGGCGAGCTCATTGCACAGTCTTTGTGCCATCGTTGCTCTCGCTCTCTCGCTGTGCTCTCCAGTGCTCTTGTGCCAGGTGCCTGCCCTCGCGGTCGCACTGAGCCGCTGGGGCCCTGCACACATGCCCTTATAAGACCTCCTTGGCCGTGAACGACGTTCCGCAGCCACAGGAGGCATCAGACATGGGATTGGCACTGACGATGAAGGCTGATTTGGCCATCTCATCTTTAAAGTCGACCGTCGCGCCGTCGAGCAGCGCGAGCGAGCTGCCGTCCACGACCACGCGCGCGCCGAGCTTCTCGAAGATACTGCGAGCAGGGGACGCACCGACCGACGAGAAGGGGAAGGGTGTCAGAGGCATGTCGTTGCTGGTGCGCCACGCGCACACACGCGCCGGGGAAAGCTGCTGCAGGGGATACTCACACGTCCTCCTCCGCATCGACGGTAGCTGCCTCCGCCATGTTAAATTTATACGAGAAGCCAGAGCAGCCGCCCGGCTCCACCGATAGCCGCAGCAGCCGCTGCTGTCCTTTGCTGCTGTTGAGGTGCAGGATACGCTGCGAGAGCGGGCGACGCAGGATGTCAAGAGCACTCGGTGGGGCCATGGCGTCGGGCGTCGCTTCGCGGCGCACCTTGGCCGCCGCCTCAGTGATCATGAGTCGGTCTACCTGCTGCTGCGCCACCACTGCAATCGGCAGCGGCGGTGCAGCGGCTGAAGTGGCGACGCTGCTGCTGCTACGTCCACTGTTGGGCCATCGGTGCGCGAGGAGATGGTTCACGCACGGACGCGCGGCGATGGGCAGCGGCCTGCGGCCGAGCACGAGGGTGAGCCTTCGAGCCCTATTTGCAAGCATCTTTCTGTCGGCGTGTGACCAGAGCAGTTCACCCCCCGTTTCTTCGAACGGTTTGAGGGATGCGTCATCAACCGTGTGAAAGTGCGTTTGATGTGAAGTTCATTTTTGCATCTCGATCGCCGACGACCTATCGACAAGGACTTTTCCCAAGTCAATGCGTACTGTGCTCGTACTCCTCTGCACCGTCGCCGCGGCCGAGTCTTTCGTGGTCACTGGCGTTCGCATGCCCGTGATGCGCTCTGCTCTCACCGAGTACCGCACCGAGGCTCCGAAGGCCATCATCGGATGAACATTGATGACGTCGGTCAAGGTGGTGCAGCACGCAGCCGGCATCGGGAGCCCCACGCTCAAGGGAGCGGGATTGCTGAGCTTCGTCAAGTACGACAACCGCGGAATTTCGGTCGCGATCACGGCAGCTCTCCTTGCCACCATCATTCAGGGCTTCGTAAATACCTACGGCTCGTCCTTCTAAAGCACTTACTACGTCCCGTTAAGCACTTGAATTATGTGCCAGAGCAGCGTCTGAATCTTAAGAGAGCGAGAATATGATGGCCGGCGCCGCAATGCGTTCGCGCAAAGGCTCTCGGCTGGATACGATCTCGCATCAGTTGCTCCAAGCCGTTTTTTGTGCAAGAGAGGCTACCTGATCTACGGATACTTCGCACCCGCCTGCGGCGGCGTGCGGGCGGCGCTCCCTCTCCCCGTGATCTCCCCGCGATTCAATGTGTATGAATTTTGCGCCAAATTCACATACTACCTCTACACCTGATCTCAAGTCCAGGGCGATTTCCGCTTCGGCTCGCTGAGCCGACGGCGCCCGCTGGCGCGTGCGACAGCCGACACGGAATCACGGATGACCCACACCCTGGGCACAAGGGTCATTGCGTCATGGTGACAGCACCCCAAAGGTGCGAAAGGTTGATGAGTCGAGCTCGGGCCGCTGTCTCTCCGAGCGGCTCGCATCGAGCCGCTGCCTCGCTGCGCGCATGGCTCGCTCCACAAAGAGATCGGCCTCGATCGCGCCCATTGCGTGCGAACGGATCCCGACGATCAGCGCGAGGCGCTCCTGCAACGCGTCCAACCTCGCCGTGGCGAGGGCTGACTCGATCGCTCCCTGCGCCTTCAACTGACAAATCTCCGCTGTGAACGAGTTGAGGAGGGCCTGGCGCCGCTCGCGCTCGGCCCGGACCGACGCGTGCAGTTTGCGCGGCGAGCGGAGCTGCGTCTCCCATGGCGCTTCGTTGAGGCCACGCAAATGGTCGAGCCGGCGCTCTTCCTTGCACGCATATGAGATGAGCCGATGCGTCTGCCCCATCTCCCTCTCGACGCGCACCCTCTCCGCCTCGGTGGCATCGAGGAGCTCCTGCAAGCACACATCGACAGCCTTCGTGGAGACCTCTAGCCGCTGCTCGGATCGACGGCGACGGTAGCTGCGAGGGTCCATGAAGCTTTGGACGCTGGGCGAGGGTGAGCCGAGACGCTCTTGGCGGTCTTGGCGCTCTCGGCGCACCCGATGCCCCGCGAGATAGCCTCGTGGCTCGTCCGTGTTGATCGTTTCCTCCCAGGCCCACGTCTCGGTTGTCCACGAGCGCGGCTGCCCATCGGATGTCCACGAACGCGTTGGCCTCGGGGACTTGGTCGGAGACGGCACCGGAGACGGCGTCGGAGACGCTCCCATCGCGATCGCGACGTCAACATGTTTGCGAAACATCGGCCTTGCAAGCACAAGACAAGTCAAGTCAAGTCAAGTCTCAGACTTGACTTGACTTGACTTCGCAAGCACACGCGGTCGCGTGCAAACTCTTCATGTTAATACATCAACACGTAAGCAGCACAGCCGTGAAGACAATACAATACAAACTCTTCGCCGAGAAGGCACCAACTCACAGTTGTAAAGGTCGTGCCTGAGTCGTGTGAAAAAAACGAGTTTAGACTTGACATCGTTAGATTGCCTCCCTGTTGTTACTTTACATGATATGTGGTAACTTGACTTCGGGCGTGTGACGGTGTGAGACAGTGTGGGACCCCGGGGATTTTCCTTGAAGGGATCCTGTACCGGTAGCCAACCGTTAATGAATCTCTTAGCTCAACTCCCGTCCTGCGTCCTGGCTGCCTTCATGCACTAACGCGTTTCATGCCCCGCCGCTGGGGCGTGGACGCTTCTACAACTAGGCAAAATGATGCCCCACGGCCTCAGGCCGGCGAGACGACGTGCTGCTGATCCAGCGCCGGCTGCAAAATGGTCCTGGTCTCGCCGCTCGGCCACTCTATGGTGATGCTCTTGATGTTCGCCACCAGCCCGAGCCCAAAGTGGGCCACGGGCTCCTGCTGGCAGAGGTAGCCCGAGCCCGGATCGATGACGCGCACCTGCTTGCGACCGTTGCCGTCGACGAGCGTCACGAGCGCCCCACGCGCCGGCGCGCCACTCGCTGTAAGCGGCAGCACGCGCACGTAGTGGTTGGCCTTGGCTGCATCGTACAACGCCACGCGATGGAGCGAGAGCGGTTCGGCTCGATTCTCGCCGTGGGAGATCAATAACTCGAGCAGGCCATCGCCGTCGATGTCGTACGCGGCTGCACCTGTGCCACGCCCGTACCGTTCTTCTGCAGAGCCAACGGGAACCGCATGCCAGTGCACGCCGTCGGTCGTCTTGAAGAGCCGATTGGGCGAGGCGCACCTGATGAGCGAGGCCATCAGGCGAGGCGCACCCGATGAGCGACAGTGGAGAGGACATCGGAGAGGACATCAGGGAGGCCATCGGGGAGGCCATCAGCGGCAATCAAGAACCGTCCCAAGAGGCTGATGAGGCGAGGCGCACATGCTCGGCATGTCGTGTGGGCACGAGCAGATATTATTGAAGAAGAGCTCGGGGTAGCCATCGTTGTCAAAGTCCGCAGAGAGCACTGCACGGAAGGGAGGCAACCATCAATGACCATCAGCGGCGATCAATCAGCGTCCCGACCATCATTTTGGATCAGAGGTCATTCATTCACAGCCGTCATTATCATCAGCATCATCATCATGACCTGTGCGTATGGGCGAGGGCGCCGCGAGCTCGCGTGGAGCGGCATCAACAAAGGCGGTGCGCCGCGCATCGGGCGACGGCGCGAGCCACATCCGGTGAAAACCGTTCCAGTTGCCGGTCACAATATCGATACGGCCGTCAGCGTTGGCGTCGACGAGGGCGACGCCGCGGCCTGCGTGAACGAGACAATGAGGGAGGCGAGGCCATGCTCAGCATCGTGCGCATGCGGGGTGGTGCTCAGTGTTCAGCAGCTCGGAAGGGGCGCGAGGGAAGCGTCGCACCATTCTCGTTTGCATCCTGTAGGCCGAGCTCACGCGCCACCTCCGTGAAGCCGCCTTTCCCGTCGTTGCGGAAGAAGAATGAGGGCCCGTTCTCATTGTCCATGTACACGTCCATACCCTTACGCGTCGCGTACTGCACGCCCGGGTACAGAGGTCCGCCAGTGATGCCGCGTCCGCCGGTCACTCCTGTGAAGCCCACTTCTTGAGCCACGTCACGCACGGTGTTCGTGCTCGGGTCGCTCATCTCGAAGAGCAGGAGCGGCCGTCCGTAGCTTGCAGCGGCCACGTCGTATTTGCCGGTGCCCTGCCGGTCGACGCACGCCACCGAGCGCCCGGCAAACGTTGAGCGCGAGACTGCGTTCACGTCCTGCTCCATGACGTCTTCGAACCTGCCACCGTCGTTCCTCTTAAACAGGTGGTCGCCGAATCGCTTGTCGCCGCCGTATGTGTCGGTGTTGAGGACGTAAATCTCCTCCTTGCCGTCGGCATCGACGTCGCAAGCTGCTACGCCGATGGCCTGCCGCTGTGGCGCGGAGAGGCCGAGCGATGGCGCCACGTTGACCAGACGACCATCTTTGAAGTTGAAGAGCTCATTGGGCGCGCCGCGCGAGCCGTCCGCACCGGCATAACCGGTGACGAACGCCTCGAAGCGACCGTCTTGGTCCACATCGACGATGGCCACGCCGTAGCGCATCTGGGAGGGATTCGCCTCAATAATGTCGCTAATATCCTCGAAGAACGGCAGCAACGGGATCTGAGCTCCCCTGACGGCCATCGGCGTGGAGACCAGTGCGATGCAAGCAGCACCGGCGAGGAAGCACTTGGCCACGTAGCCGGAGAGGCTGCGCAAGGGCGCCCGTATCAACATCGTTCTCGGTCTTCTAGGCCGATTTCGCGACACCCCATCCGTCGGCGTGCCGAGTTCCCAGAAAGTCGGCGTGCCGAGTTCCCAGAAAGTTCTCTGCATCGTGAGTCACTCGCAGAGCGTCGTCCTTTGGGGTCGAGTTGGTTACGAGGTTTAGGATGAATGCGGGAGCGGCTTCATGGAAATTCGTTTTCGAGCAGAACTTGGAGCTGTGGGGTAGGGTTAGTACTGCTCGGTTGCATAATTTCGTGACGCCGCGCGCTGCGGTCCCGCCGAGATGATGTGGGACTTCTTCTCCACTCCCGGAGCGACGCTCCCACCAGTGCCGCCGCCGCCGCCGCCAGCGCTATTCGAGGCCTTATTTGGCCACGTCTTTTCGCCTGCACTGCAGCTGCCTCCACCGCCACCGCCGCCGCCGCCACCGGCCCTGGGGGCCTTCCTCCTCTCCGTTCAAAGCTGGATCGTTCAATTGTTGCCCGACACCTGGCCGCCCTCGGCCGACAGCGTGATTGCCAACGGACCCACTATCATAACAATCGTGCTCACGCCCATCTTCCTGCACGTCGTGGCGGTCTCTATGGAGCGTCCGAGTGTTGAGGAGCTCGAGTCCAATCAGAAGCAGACTGCGCGACGGATCGAGGTTGTCAATGAGCTGATCGCATCGCTGGCCGACGAGGACCTCGCGAGCGACAAGATTGGGCGCGTCAAAGTTGAGGCGCTTTCGCACCGATGCTATGAGCTGCTGCAAGCGCCGCGCTCGGCGGTTCCACCGGGGCTGATGAAGGACGTCATCGAATGGCTGGGCAAGCTCGCAGAGAAGGAGTTGCGCATCGCGCTCGAGAAGAGCGCGCAGAAGCCGCCGCCACCCGAGTATGCCGATGGTTCAAAACTCGAGAAGATCATCGAGCAAGTGGGCTACATCGAGCAACTGATGCAAACGGCACGCGAGCGCATGGAGCCTGCACTACACAAGCGCGTGTGGGCGCTCGTGTATCAGGGGCGAGCGCTGCGGCGGACGGAGCGGCGGCGCGGGCTGGTCAAGGCGGTGCGGCTGCTGCTGAAGGCGAGGGAATCTCTCAAGTGGGTGCTGCTCCAGTCGGTCGCCTCCATCCTCGTGGCGACGGTCGAGGCGACCACGACGTATTACCGAGCCTCAGTCCTGGACACCTTCACGACGCCCGACGACGCGACGACCACTGCCGAGGAGTACTGGCTCGCCTTCAAGCGGGCAGCGCACGCCCTCTTCTACGTTGAGATGCTCGCCACGCTCCTCGGGCTGCTCGTGACCGCGCTGCGCGACCGCGGGCAAGCCAAGATGGGCCAGGAGCTCAAGGTCTACTACTTCGGCGCGTTGCTCAAAAAGGACCTGAACTTCTGGACCGTCAAAAAGGGGCCGTTCGATACCTTAGATGAAGTTTGGGAGCTCGACGGCGACATCGATAAGTTTGTCAAGGTGCCCCAGGACGCGATCTCGATAGCCGTCAAGATCGCGACCTCGGCGATGCTCGTGAGGCAGCGATCCTCACGGATGCTCTACCTGCTGCTGGGCATTAATTGGGGTGGACTCGCGCTCAACTACGCGTGGAGGTTCGTGCAGGGCAAATGGTACGACTTTGCGACCCGTGGTCTGATGGAGCCTTCGATGGATGACTTCACCTGGGTCCACGCGCTCAACCCCGAGTTCGTGAGCACCTTCCAGTCGTTTGTGAGGGGCGATGCCGAGAGGTTGTCGTTTGCACGCTACCTCAACAGCTGGACGCGTCGCAAGAAGGCGAGCGCCCTTATCGACTCTTTCTCCGCACCATTCGAAGAATTTCTCCACCTCTCGAGCTCAATCGCGCAGGATGCGGTCACCGGCAATCTGGTGGCGAGCGGCGTCGTGGGCGTTGGCCAGGCGACTGGGCTCATGCAGTCCGCCCAAGGCATCTCGCGTGACACGCAGAGCGCGATCAGCACGTACCAGGACGCTGTCACGAAGGCGGTGCCGCTTGCCAAGGCATGGGACCTGTGCACGCTGCCGCCCTCGATCAACCCGGATGTGGGGATCGTGCCCCAAGGTCGCGCCAGGGGCCACATCATCTTCGAAGGCGTCGAGTTCAAGTACCCGGAACGTGATGTGCTCGTCCTCAAGGGGGCGAGCTTCGAGGTGTCGCCGGGGCAGACCCTCGGCATGACGGGCTCCGCTGGCTGTGGCAAGTCGACGGCGCTGCGGCTGCTCGAGCGCTTCTACGACGTGACGGCAGGCCGCATCCTGCTCGACGGCACGGACATACGCGAGTACAGCCCCGACTGGCTCCGCGGCCAGATCGCGACTGTCGCCCAAGAGCCCAAGCTGCTTCCGTGCACCATCCTCGAGAATATCACCTTTGGCTGTAAACCGGGCTCCGAGCCCACGCTCGAGGAGGTGTACGCCGCATGCAAGGCGGCCAACATCTACGAGCAGCTCATGGATAAGAATAAATTCCCCGAGGGGCTGCGCACCATGATGCACGCGGTGAGCAACGTCTCGGGCGGTGAGAAGCAACGGATTGCCATCGCGCGCGCCATCCTGGCGAACCCGACCATTCTGCTGCTCGATGAAGCGACGAGCGCTCTCGATGAGGAGAATCAGGAGAAGGTTCAGAGCGCGCTCGAGCGCCTCATGCAGGGGCGCACCACGCTCATCATTGCGCATCGGCTGAGCACCATCCGGAGCGCAAGCAAGATTATCACCTTCGACAATGGCAAGGTGGTCGAGAGCGGTACGCACGATGAGCTCCTTCAGAAGACGGACGGCGTGTACAAGAAGCTGTGGATGAAGCAAGCGGGGCCAAGCGGCGGCGGCGGCGGCGTGCCCGATGGCGACGACGACGCGGAGCGTGCAAGTGGCGCCGCGCATGCATCTCTCGAGTTTCGTGAGGATGAGGTGTCGCAGTTCAACGAGCCGCTCACGCCCTCGACACGACTCGGGCGCCTCGAGCGGAAGCTGAGCGAGACAACGCTGAGAGAGACGGGGGCATACGAGGTGCTCGCCAACGCGCGCGCGCAGCTCGTGGCGATCGTGCGCGAGCTGCAAGTGGAGGCGAACCGTAAAGAGACTGAGCGGCTGGAGACGCTGCTGCGCCAGTCGGAAGAGGTCCTACTGATGAGTGCCCCCTTGCACGCATGGCCATCCACCTTCTCGCGCCTCGGCGTACGTCAGCAGCTCCTTGCGCCCGACGATGGGACGATGCACCACCTCAAGCGCCTCGTGCGAAAGGTGGTGCACGAGAATCGCGATCTCCGCTCCGAGCTCCGCTCCGAGGCGGACTACGAGATAGCGGTGCCCCTCCCGCGTCGCGCTCAGACAGTGAAGTGAATCCAGTTTTGAAGCCAGGGATCAGAGGCGACGCAGTTCAACCATTCCGCGCTGGTGGCCTCGACCGCGGCGGGGCACCTCTCTCAAGGGTGGGGCGTGTGGCAGGGGGCGCAGGGGGCGCGAGCGTGGGCTGTGAAGTATTGACTATGTGTCATCACCGCCACCGCCATCACCGCCACCGCCACCGGCATTAACGCTGACGTTCGTCAGTTTCGGCGAGTACGCACCTACGCAGCGTCGGGTGTGTGTAAAACAATGCCGGGTAGGTGCGTATTCGCGCCGCGTTTGCACATATGCGTAAAGACGCGGCGGTGGGCGGTGCGTGTACGAAATGGGTATGTGTACGCACCAGGGTGTGTAAACGCAGGTGGCATCAGTGCAACATACGCCATACGCAGCGTATTGAGCAACTGCGTAGTTTTCCTCAGTTTTGCGTATTGCGTACGATGTTCATTGAGATTGACCCGCATTTGGGACGCATTACACGTATTTTGGTCCAACGAACTCCTGAAAAGACTCCGCGGGCGATTTTGCACCGTATCGGGCACTTTCCTACACTACGTTATGCGTTACCACATCCCACATCGATCCTGGATCACCTCTCTCTCTCTTGCTTTGATTCGCTCTCCCGTTCGCCTGACGAAACTCGAATGATCGGGCCACTCCTGGCTCCACCACATGCCACCATCACTCAACTTCACAGTGCCACTCTCGCCCATCGTCGACTCATTCACAGTGCCACTCTCGCCCATCGTCGACTCTCTGCAGGAGCGCCCTCTCTGTTTGTTGCCCACGCTCTACGCGTCGTCATGAGCGCCCTCTCTGTTTGTTGCCCACGTTCTACGCGTCGTCATGAGCGCCCTCTCTGATTGTTGCTCACGCTCTACATGTCGTCATCTTCCATCTCAGCATCGGCACCTTCCATCTCGGCATCGCCATCGTCGCCCTCGTCGCCATCAGAAGCCCCCTGCCCCTCTTTCTGGTCGCCTTCCTGGCCATCGTCGTCGTCCTCTTCTGATGCAGCCCCCACCGCCTCGTCGTCGTCCTCGCCGTCCTCGCCGTCCTCCTCGTCCTCGTCCGCCACCTCGTCCTCGTCCTCTTCGTCACTTCGAGCTTCATCGCCCTCGGGGATCGTGGCCGCCACGCCCATGACCTCCGGCATGTCCACCGAGAAGGCGGCGCCTCGGCGCACCTCAATCTCGGCAAAGGGCACATGGCGCGGCTGGTGCAACGCCAAGCGCCGATCCGAAGCGAGCGTGAGCACGTGATGGAAGGCGCTCGCACGCGCGCGCCGCCGCCGGCCCGCCGTGGGGTACTTTGATCTGAACAGGTCGCTGCAGAGTGCGTCGGCGATCAGCTGTACCTTGGATGAGGGGCGGGGCAGCAAGGACGCGAGAAAGTCGAGCACGCTTTGGGTCCCCTTGGCGTACGAGCTCCCAAGAGAGGAGCGCCGTGACGGGCGCCGCGACGAGCCGGCGCCGTGATGGGCGCCTCCATCGCCGCCTCCGCCTCGACCGCCGCCTCCACTCGCGATGCTCATCTCGAGGTCGTCGGAGCCGGCATCGCTCTGATCGCCGGAGACGGCACCCCTGCCGCCCCCCCCGACGCCACCCCCACCGCGCCCACCGACCGCCGCGCCTGCGCCACCCTCCTCGTCGTCCTCGCCCTCGTCTTCGTCGTCCTCACCCTCGTCGTCAACGCCCATCCCAGCGCTCAGCCGCCTCGCGCGTGCCGCCTCGTCGATGTCCAAGTCAGCGTAGAGCTCCGCATCGTCTCCAAGCCGGCCCAGCCCCATCGCGCCGCCGACCGATGAGCGCCGTGTCGAGCTCGCCGTCGAGCTGCGTCGCCCAGGAGGTGGCGGCGCCGTGATGGGCGGCGCCGTGATGGGCGGTACCACGCCACCCATCCCGGCCGTGAGCGCATCGAGCAGGTCGCCCTCGTCGTCGTCCTCCCCCTCCTCACCCGGTATATCGAAGAGGGGCGCGTCAAGGAACGAGGAGCCGCGCCGCCCGAGCCCAGCGAGCGGCACGCCCCCCTCACCCATCAGAGGGTCGTCGTGCCCTTCGCCTGCGTCCGACTCGTACCCGAGCGCCGCCGCGGCTGCACGTAGCTGCTCGGGCGACGCGCGGTCCTCTTCGTCATCGTATGCCGCCGCCGCCGCCGCCGCCGCCGCCGCCGCCGCCGCCGCCGCATGGGGCATCGTCCTGTCGTCGGCGTCGTCGTCGTTGTCAAAGGGTCGCTGCTCGTCCTCCTCGTCCGCGTCGAGGGAGAGCAGGCCCGCGCCCAGGACGGCGCCCTCGCCACGTGCCCCCGCGCCGGCTCCGAAGCGGCCGAGTCCACCTCGACCACCACCACCGTCCTCGCCACCGCGTCCACCTCGACCACCACCACCGTCCTCGCCACCGCGTCCACCTCGACCACCACC
>ENA-UOXK01001434-UOXK01001434.1-mixed-culture-metagenome-genome-assembly--contig:-NODE-1434-length-16680-cov-43.375218_pt1 | contig 16680 bp, 9 predicted proteins | sample MGYA00238160_ERZ761638 | MGnify/ENA primary metagenome ERZ761638 (study PRJEB28912, sample SAMN08777098) | mixed culture metagenome | isolation source: Freshwater growth medium | place: USA...
GTCATCAGAGGTCATCAGAGGTCATTAGAGGTCATCAGAGGTCATCAGAGGTCATCAGCGGCCATTTGAGGTCATTAGAGGTCATTTGAGGTCATCAGAGGTCATTAGAGGTCATCAGCGGCCATTTGAGGTCATTAGAGGTCATTAGAGGTCATCAGAGGTCATTAGAGGTCATCAGCGGCCATTTGAGGTCATTAGAGGTCATTAGAGGTCATCAGAGGTCATTAGAGGTCATGCAAGGGTGCCGTTGGTGATGTCCTCGAGCAGACTCACCAGGAGAGGGCACTCAGTGACCATCAGCCGTAGTCATCATTCATCAGTCATCAGTCATCAGCCATCAGTCATCAGCCATCAGCCATCAGCCATCAGTCATCAGTCATCAGTCATCAGTCAACTGCCCCACCTCGCATCCCAACAGCAGCTCGGCCGGCAGCCGAATGTGTGCCGCCGCTTGTACGTACACGTCGAGCTGCGAGGCCGCATTGTTCATGTCGCGCAGGGCGAGGGTGAGCGTGCGCTTGCCCCCACGCCGTGCCCCGCCAGGCGTGTGAGCGCCGTTGTGAGCGCCGTCGACCGTCGCCGCGCGATCTCGTGCGATCTCGCCCGCCTCGTGACGAATCGTGAGCTCGTGCAATCTGCCACGGACGCTCAGGACGGCGCCTGGCGCGGCGGAATGATCTCGAGCTCCGAGATTGGGGGGTAGCGCCGTCGCGAGCGCCTGCTGCACGCTCAGGACGGCGCCCGAGCTCGCGATCTCGTCGAGATTGGGCGAGGTCACGCCGTCGGGCAGCGCGATCGCGGAGAGGGGGCGCGCGAGCGGCGACCACGGCCGGCGCGAGAGCAGGCGGGTCCACACGTGCCTGTGGGGAGGAGAGGGGGGGGGCGCCGTTGTGAGCACTTGCATGCTGCGGGCGAGAGGTCGGCGGGACCACACGTACAGCGTCGGGGCGGCGGGCGGCGCGTCGTCCCGGGCGCCGATCGCGTCGTCGCGGGCACTGTCCGCGTCGTCTTGGGCGGTCGGCTCGAGGAGGACGTGATAGCGCCAGATCGCCCACGCGCCGTGCCGGGCGCTCGTGGGGTCGGTGGGAGGCAGCAGCAGGCTCAGCTGCCCCGTCGCATCGCGCAGCGCCCAGGACGGCGCCCCGTGCGTGTCTTGCGAGAGCGTGAAGGCCTCTTCGATCGCCACCTGCCCCAATGAGGCACGTTGCTCAGGGTGAGGGGATTCGGGCTCAGGTCAAGTCAAGTCAGGTCAAGTCAAGTCAAGTCAAGTCAAGTCAAGTCAAGTCAAGTCAAGTCAAGTCACCTCAAGTCACCTCAAGTCACCTCAAGTCAAGTCAAGTGGCTCCGGTCAAGGGTGGGGTAGGGTTAGTCACCCGCCCCACGAGCAGTTGCGGGGGGGGGTAGGGTTCGGGGTGTACCTGCCCCACGAGCAGTGGACGATGAGGACCGAGATGGCTGTCGAGCACGAGCTGCGAGCGGCCGGTCGATCCCACGTTGGCCATGGCGGCGCGCACTGCCGGCAGCGCGCGCAGCTGGCGTGCCGCCTCGGCGATCGTCGGGGGTACCGGTAGGGGAGCGCGCGATTCGGCGAGGCGGCAGCCGATTGCATGGCAATCAAACTCGGCGTAGGCGTCCCGATGCGCCGCCCAGCACGGCGCGGGTGTGAAGACGGTCGCAGTCGAGGGGGACGAGGCGGCGGCGCCGGTGTGAACATGGGCGGTGTGAACAGGGGTGATGGGAGGGGCGGGCGCCTCGATGGCGGCGGCATCAGCAGCCGTGGTAACGGCGGCGTCGGCGTCGGTGGCAGCGGCGCCGGCAGCCGTGGTGTGAACAGGGGCGGTGTGAACAGGGGCAGCCGTGGTAACGGCGGCGCCGGCAGCCGTGGCGCCATTCTCGCCGGCGACGGTGGCGGGCGTCGTGGCGGGCGCTCGAGCCACCACAAAGCTCGTCGCATGCACGCCACTCACCCCAAGCCGGCGCAGCTCAGCACGCGTGAAGCTCATCTGCGTCCCCGCCGCCAGCAGCGCCGCCAGCTTCGGCGCGCGCAGCTCCGTCCCTTGCGCCGGCAGCGCGCCCGGCGGCCCGTGCCGGTAGCGCTGCCAGCGCAGCCCGACCTCAGGGCGCAGCGGGCTCAGGCCGTGGGCGCTCAGCAGCCGGCACAGCGCCTCCTCCGCCTCGTCCGTGCTCAGGACGGCGCTCCATCGTGCGGCCCAGCCCACCGGCCGGCGAGCGAGCGCCGTCCTGAGCGCGCCGCATGCGTGGTCGGCCTGTCGATGAGGCTCAAGGAGGGTGTAGTAGCACGCTGCGAGCTCCGCCAGGGTGAGCTGCGTGGCGAGGCGCGTGAGCCAGCGAGGGGGGGTGCTTGGGGGAGGGGGTGCGGCCGCCACCGGACGGATCTCCTCCTCGGGAGCTCCGATCTCCTCGGGAGCTCCGATCTCGTCATCGGGAGCTCCGATCTCGTCGGGAGCTCCGATCTCATCGGGAGCTCCGATCTCGTCGGGAGCTCCGACGGCCGCCGTATTGGGCACCTCGCCAGGCAGCGGCGCGTGCTTGAGGATGTGGAGCGAGCCACGCGCGCACAGCCCGAAGCCGACCACCGGCCACGCCTCGCCCACGACGGCGCCGTTGACGTCGTCCTCGTCACCGGACGCGGCGGCGGCGGCGGCGGCGGGCAGCAGCAGCGTATGCACCGAGAGTGCGAGCACATGCGCGCCGACACGCACGCCGTGGCGCGACTGCTTCGCCACGTGGCTGAGCAGCAGCAGGTACTGATGGTCAAGCTCGAGTGCATACGAGCCGCGCCAGCCGGTGACGAAACCCTCATAGTTGATCAGGGGCGGGCGCGCTGTCGTGGGCGTTGACGTGCCCGCGCCTCCCCCGCCGCCTCCCTCGCCCCCCTCCTCCGCGCGTGCTTGAGTGCACACGGCAGCGCGTGCATGAGTGCCCACGGCAGCGCGTGCTTGAGACCCTAATTGCGACCCCAATTGCGACCCCAATTGAGACCCCAATTGCACAGGCGCGGCGCTGCTCTCCCAGAGCTCCGACTGCGACCGAAGGGACTCCCCGTTGAAGCACGGGAGCTGTGAAGCATGCACGTACGGGAGCTGTGAAGAGGAACCGTCGCCGTGGATCCGCTGGGAAGCATGCGCTGGGTCCTCGCCGCCGACGCCGCCGCCGCCGCCGCCGCCGCCGCCGCCGCCGCCACCACCGCGCCCGGTTCGGGGTCGCTTTGCACGACGGGGCTGTTCCTGCTGCTCTTCCTGCTGCTGTTCTTGCTGCGGCTGCTGCCGCTGCTGTGCCGTCGCCGACGGCGGTTCATCTGGCTCCACGAGATAGACAACGGTGCGCTTCTCCGGGTGGGTGCAGTCGTCCGTTGAGGAGCGGAGCACGGGGCGGGCGTCTGGACCCTCGCCCAGCCGGCCCTGGCGCAGGTTGGTCAGCACGTACACACGCCCAGGCTGCAGCACGCCACGCCAGCGCGCCGCCTCGTGCCCTACAAAGGCCACCACCGCATGGGACGCCGCCTCCGCTTCGGTGGCCAGCGGCACCGCCGTCTCCTCGGCTTCGGCCGATCGGAGCTCGGCAAAGAAAATGGGCTCGCGAGTGCCGAAGGGCTCGGAGAGGGCGGTGAGCTCCCCGCGCAGTGCCCACAGCCGCGCCAGCGCGCCCTGCTCCGGCGCGCTCTGCCGCGTGAGGGCACGCCAAGCCTCACTCACGCTATAGCTCCTGAGCGGCGGCACCGGTGCCGCTGTGCGCCGGAGGAGTGCGCGCGGCCGTGCGTCCACCTCCACGTATGCCCTGCTGGCGCGAGCGCTGCCGCGGGGCACATAGGCCCATGACGTGATGAGCACGAGGGAATCGAGCAGGTCCGGCGACGGCACCGCATCTGCACACACACTGCACGGCAGCCGTTCCCCGCCGGCCTCCAGCAACAGAGTACCCACGTCTGCCGGTGGCATGGAGGAGTACTCCACGTCATCGATCGTTCTCCTCTCGATCGCACTCGAACGCAACCAGCCGATGAGGAGGTGCACGTGCGTCCTCGAGGAGGTGCGTTCGAGTCTCAATCGTCCTCGAGGAGGTGCACAATCGTCCTCGAGGAGGTGCACATGCGTGCCGCCGCCTCTTGCCACGACGATGCCGGGCGCCACGGCAAGCTGCGCCGGACTGGAGAGCTCCAACACGTCACAATCTGAACTCACCACGGCCGCGATGGACTCGGCGAGTGACGCTGCGTCGTCGGGGGCTACCACGCCGCCGCTGATGAGCTGCGCAGCGATCGAGGTCGTGTGGCGGCCCTGCATGTGAGGGCGGGCCTTCTTGTGAATGAAGAAAAACGCGCTGCCTCGAGCGCATAGTCTTCTATACGCACTACCCGACCGTTTGATGATCCATTTTCGGCGAGCGAATCATCCGCACCACTCGACTTCTGATTTACCAAACAGCTGACTGTGCCAGCGGCCGCCTTGGCCCTTGCGCCTTTTGGCCTATTCGATTTGCGCCCGGCCCCTGCTCCGACTCCCGATCTCCGTGGAGAAGTTCTGTCTGAGATGGCCCCTACTAATTCAAGCTCCGTAAACGGCGCCGCCACGTTTCGAATGCGCCGCCCGCGCGCCGCCTGCAAATACAAGTGCTAATGCCTGAGTTCATCACCTCGCCTTGCCACCAGGCTTGTTGGACTTTCTGGCGGCGCCGCCTTCCCCCTTCATGGGCGTTGCAGCGGGCGCTTTGGCCTTGACGGTGGTCTTATCAAGCGCGGCTGCCTTGCCGAGCGTCACGCGCTGCTGCTTCTCCGCCAACTCTGCTCGCTCTTCCTCCTTCCGCCGCGCCTCCGCCTCCGCAACCGCCGCCTTGGCGGCCGCGGCCGCCTCCTCGGCCAAGCGCTTCGCCTCCGCTGCGGCCGCTGCCGCTGCCTTGGCCGCCGCCTCCGCCTGACGCCGCCTCTCCCGCTCCAGCTCCTCTTCTATGGCCGCATCCGCCGCTGTAGCCTCTTTAACGAGCTTCGCCTCCAAATGGTTGCGCAGCTCCTCGAGCGCCGCTGCACGCGCCTCCATCTCAGCCCGCTCCGCCGCGCGCATGGCGGCGAGCTCGGCGCGGCGCTTTGACGCCTCGCGCTTCGCCTCGAGAGTCAGCAGCCGGTTGCCCAGCTGCTCGCTCTTCTTGCTCGCAAGCTGCTCGATGCCCTTGTCGATGTCGTCAGGCACCATGCCACTGCGGTAGAGCGCTTGGTGGTTGGTGCGCCACTCGATGTGCAGATCACGCCCGTAGTTGAGCTCCTCGCACCGCTTCCATGGCTCGTCCGTCGAAGGCACGATGCCACGCAGCCCCCGTGGTCGATTCCGATGGATGGTCGAGTTCCAGCCCGGCCCAATGTCGGACGCCGGCGCTGCAGACGAAGACGACTCGCCCTTTCGCTTGCGATGGCGCGTGCTCAAGGGGGTGCGCTTGGATGGCGCGTGGAGCGACGTTCGTTCGATCAGCTCGACCAGCTCGTCGACCTCCGCGGCCTCGTCGGGGCCTCCTGTGGCCACGAGGACGGCCGTCGCCATGGCAAAGAGAGCTTGCCAAAAGCCTTTTTTGGGGTGAGGCGTCGTTGAAATTGGACCGCGACAGCGCGATTTTCTCTAAATCTACCTATGGCAAGCAAGCAAGCAAGCTCGGTGAGCGTTAGCGGTTCTGGGCATATCTCTCTCCCTCGCCGCCCACCCTTTCCTACCCCGTTGGCTACAGGGGTACTCGGTTGCGCTGGTTTAGGTACTTGTGTGTGTCGACTAATTAGCTTGCTTGCTACCTATGGCTCCTCCCGCCTCCCCTGATGTTACGGCGGTGCCTGCCGGCACTATCGTTGGAGCTCACCGCGGCGCGGCTCGGCTCTCCCTTGAGAAAGACCTCAACCCAGAGGTCACCGCGCTCGCCGTGGGCACCCGTCGGCAGCCCGAGGCCGGGCAGGCGGCGCATGACGCTCGGCGCGCCCTCGGCCTCCTCCTCCGCGCTCAAGTGTACCTCGAGCGTGTGACGAACCCCAGCGAGATCCACCGCAATCACTTGGGCGGTACCCTCGATCGCGCGCCGTCGTGAGCAGCTCGCGCGGCACACGAGGTCGTGCTTGCCTCGACGGCCGAGGCGCGGGTGGCGCTTCTCGCGCAGCTCGAAGGCGACCGGGCGCGGCCCACGCTTCGAGAACGCCACCTTGGTCCCGGCGCGCCAGCCGGGCCTCACGTTGAACTCGAAGACACCGTCCGGCGAAGGCGGGAGTTGCTGTGCGAGCGTAGCAGCGAACGCGAGCGCAAAGAGGGGCAAGCGCAGCCACCACCGCCGGCCGATGCACAGCGACGGGTAGCGCCACAGCAGCGACGCCGCCAACCCGAGTGTGCGTGCCAAGGCTTCCCTCGCCGGACCCACGAATTGGTCGCGCACGGCATCGCGCAGGCGGCTGAGCGGGCCGTCGCGCAGAATGAATTTGCGATGGCAGCCGTCGTTGAGCTCGGCGAGAGAGCAGTAGAAGACGCGCCGGGCGCGCGGCGGCGGCACGATCGGCCGCTGCGTGCGAAAGTAGAAGTCTCCCGCTGGCGGCGCGTAGCCAAACGGCGACTGCTGCGGCGCGTAGCCGTGCTGCTGCTGCTGCTGCTGCTGCTGCTGCCCGAAGGCGAACGGATTCGACCGCTGCATATCGTACCTGCGCCGCTTGGCAGCGTCGCTCAGCGTCTCGTACGCCGTCTGTATGTCCTTGAACCGCTCGGACGCCTGCTGGATCTTCTTGGGATCGCGCTGCTTGTCGGGATGATACTCTAGGCACAGCTTGCGGTACGCGGCTTTGATCTCCGACTGCGACGAGCGTGGGCCGACGGCGAGTGTGGCGTAATGGTTGGCCGAGACGGTTGCCAGCAGCGTTACGCAGTGGACGAAGAGACTGCGGCCGACGCTAAACATGCGCACGCGTTGTCTTGAACGTTTCGCGCGGGACGCCAACGAGGGTCAACCGGCTCGGTCCCCGCTCGGGTGGAAGCCGCATGAGGAGGTTGAGGACAGTCCATGGCTTAAGTACAAAGACACGCGGCCCCACAGAGACTGGCTCTCCGCACGACCACATTCTGCCTTTAATGCCTTCTGGCTACTTCTCGTCTGCACGTGTGTACGGTGTACATTGTACGTGTTCCGTTCCCCTTCCGAGAGTGGCTCCATCTTTCAACACGCCTCTCACGCGCCTCAAACTTGCTTCAAGGCCACCCGCAATGGAGGCCGCTCCTCCTCCTCGAGCGACAATCGGTCGACCTTGCTCCGTCGCTGGCGCACCTGCCGTCATCAGACGTCATCAGAGGTCATCAGAGGTCATCAGAGGTCATCAGAGGTCGACCTTGCTCCGTCGCTGGCGCACCTTGACGCGTGGCGGGAGCTCGCGCGACTTGGGCACGTGGGCCCAGGTGCGCACGTCCCACGCACCTGATGAGGGGAGCCATTGGGGCGATGAGGGTCGTCGTAATCAAGCGCACTCAAGGACCACGCACCTGATGAGGGGAGCCATTGGGGCGATGAGGGTCGTCGTAATCAAGCGCACTCAAGGAGACGAGTTCGCACGTGCCCATGCACCCCAGAGCTCCATCCAGTAGATGATGAGCTCCTTAATCAGATGCTAATCAGATGCTAATCAGATGCACCCCAGAGCTCCATCCAGTAGATGATGAGCTCCTCCACGTCGACGACGGGCCGGCTGTCCACCCGAGGGTCGATGTCGGACAGCGCCACCGCCGCATCCAGCAGCAGCTCGGTCGCCGGCCCGGTCTGGTCCACTCCAATTGACGAACCCCCAAACATACGCCGGCGCGCGTAGCATGCAATGACCTTGGGCACATCACTCAGCGGGAGCATCAGGCGCGGCGGCAGCGGCGGCGGCGGCTTCCGGCGCTTCGTGCGTGCCGGCTTCGTCAACGGCTTCGTCATCCGATGCTTGACGAAGCCGTCATCCGCTTCCGACGCTTCGTCATCCGATCGGTCGCCCGGTGCTCGGTCGCCCGGTGCACCGCCGCGCCGCCCCCTCGCACCACCGCCCGCGACGGCGCCGCTTCCCGCGTGGCCGTGGCTGCTGCTGCTGCTGCTGCTGCTGCTGCTGCTGCTCGCGGCTCCGACCTGATCCCACCCTGGAGGGTACAAGCGCTCGCGCAGCGGCAGCAGCCAATCGAGAAACAGCCAGATGGGCGTCAACGTCGAGGCGCGCCCAATATCGCATCGCACCGCCGCCGCCGCCGATGCCCGCGGCGCCGTATCGGGCGCCATCCAGTGAGGCGTGGGTGCCCACCCGAGCAGCCGCTGCACGAGAAGGACGGCCGGATGCGCGACGCACTGCTCGAGCGCCGCGCGCAGCCCCTCGAGCGACTGCGGCCGAATCTTGACCCGCTCGTCCGGCACCACCACCACCAACGGATCCACGTAAGCTCGCGCGAGGCTCATCAGGTCGGGTGCGCTGCTGGCGACGGGCGGGAGGCGCGCGGCCTCCCGGCACTTGGCCTCGAGCCGGGCGCGCTCCTCGGCGGCCACCTTTTGGTACAGCAGCTCGTGGCACGTTCGCACCGCCTCCGCATGCGGCAACGGTGGGGGCGGGAGCGGAGGCGGAGGCGGCCGCGTGCGCGTCGTCGGCTCGGCCGCCTCGTCCTCATGGCTGCCAAACTTGAGCTTACGGTGCCGCTTGGGTGGCGGCGCAGGCGGCGCGGGCGGTGCGTCGGAACCCGGGCTGAGGTCCTGAGCGAACAGGTGCTCGGGCTCGTCGCGGAAGCACGGCCTCACGGGCGACGCTCCCTCGTCCTTCGGCTTCACGAGGGAGCGTGCCACGCGAACGACTTCTTCTCCAGGGTTCCATCGCTCGGCTGCAAATTTGAGGAGCTCCTGCACTGCGGGCAGGGGCAGGTCGCCGGGCAGGGGCAGCTCCACCTCTTCCTCCGTCGTCGCCGGCATCGAACCGACCCTCCGCCGGCTCGGGCGCGGAAGCTGCTGCTGATGAGCTGATGGACGAGGGAGTGCGAAGAGTTGCGAAGACTCCGGAGTCTTCGCAACAGAGGATGGCGAGGCGGACGGCGAAAGCCGGGGCAGCTTGTCCGCTGCTGCGGGGGGCTCCCGTCGCCACAGCGGCTCGTCCGAGAGCCACAGCTCTCGCGTGTGCAAGTGGACTGGTGGCAATCGTTGCATCATTCGCCCATCCACACACACTCTCGGCGACGAAACGGCGCGAGTGTGAATGTGAATGTTCACAGCATTAGTTATACACGTACTCACGGAGCCAAGCAGGGTCTGAGTACTCGAAGATCCAAGCGGAGTCACCCTGCTCACCTCGCCCGTCCAGGAGGGGCCGCTGCTCCATCGACGAGCACCGTGCTCGTGGTGATTGCTCCCGAGAATTCACCCTAGGCGGAGATTGGGGCGGAGATTGAGCGGGTCCATACGGCTCTGGCGCGCTCGGGTGGCCAGTGAGCACACCGGCGGCGCCTCTGGCAGCGCGGCCACGGGGAGCAGTAGCGTACGCCCTCCCCAAGGCCATCCCGGAACCGGGTTGAGAACTGGGTCGAGCGAGGGAGGTACCCGTAACAAGGGCTGCCCCCCGCGTGGGAGCTCGGGTGGGAAACACGGTCCCGGCAGCGGGCAGCGTGCGACTCGCGGCCTCTCGCGAGGCTGTAACGGCTGTAACGGCTGGACCCGTGCCAAGAACGCCCGTGGCCCGTGCGGCTGTCACGGCTGGTACATGTAGCCGACGCCGGTGGCGGAAAGGTGCGTCGATCACGACGCCTTTGGCATCGAGCATCACAAGGGCCGTGCCCTCGGGCACAAAGCTCGGCCTGCCGAAGCGCTCATAGAGGCCTTCGATGCTAATCGGCTCCGCGGGGGGGCGCATCGAGCGCCCATCACGGCGCCTCTCCCTCGGGGCCATTTGGGGGCTTGAGGGGGGATGCCCAACATGGCGCCCAGCATCGGCCCCGACTCCATCGCGTGCATGCTCTGGCTGATGCCCAACATGGCGCCCAGCATCGGCCCCAGCCCCATCGCTACCATTGCATGCAAGTTCTGGCTGTCCGTCGACGCCGCTCTCCATGAGCACCATCGCCACAAGCTCGCGCTCGTACTCCCGGTCGACGCTTCCGACGGCCTCGTGCTCATCTGCATCGACACCATGGTCGACCGAGCGGGGGGGGACGGCCCGCCTGCCCGGCTCGAACGCTAGTTGGCCAGGCGCTCGCGATGGCGCTCGCGCCGCGGTTGGCGGTGTCATTGCAAGAGCTGGCACGAGAGCACTCGCATGCCGCTGCTCGATCCAAACCTTGGTGAGCCAGCGAACGACGTTCTTGATGCTCGCGCGATGGTCGGGGCCGGCTAGCTGGTCAAACGCGTCGACCACCACCGGGCGGATCGTCGCGTACCAAAAGCCGTTGGCGAGATTTGTGATCTCGCCCTCGATGGAGAGCGCGTCCGATCGGTGGATCGTCCACGGGGAGGGGAGATGTGGGGAGATGTGGGGAGATACGGGGAGATATGGGGAGATGTGGGGAGATACGTCCGATCGACGGATCGCCCACGGGTCCTCCTCTGGCGACCCGACCGCCGTCTCCGCCGCTGGTGCCGCCGTTGGCGCCGTGACGGGCGCGGGCACGGGCGCCGTGACGGGCGCGGGTACGGGCGCCGTGACGGGCGCGGTCAAGGGCGCGTCGGCGGGAAGGCGCACCAGCGCCTTGATCATCACGAGGAACTCGTGCGAGGAGAGGTCGGCATCCCGATTCTTATCCCAGAGCCGCAGCAGGTCGAGGGGGGCAAGCTCATGGCGCTGGAGCATGGCGACCAGGGCGTTCCGAAGTCCATTCACAGTCCACTCAAGGTCCTCGAGGCGCGCCGTCTCGGGCAGCCCGTGCAGCAAGTGCAGCTCGCGCCCGATACGGCGCCTCCCCGTCACTCCGTTGAGCCACTCTTGTAGCTCGTGCGCGCTTGCAACGTCCGGCTTAGCCTTTTCGATGCCATCCGCGAAGATGCGGCTGAGCAAGGCGCGATCGCCCCGATAGCCGAGCCTCTGCAAGCCGTTGATGAAGACGTCCTCCGTGAGGTGCGACCTCGGCGGTACCGGTGGGACGGCTGCAGGGCGGGCTGCAGGGCGGGCGTTAGGGCCGGCGCCCGCGACGGCGCCCGCGACGGCGTCCGCCTCTGACGTGACCTCTGACGCGGTCGCGAGGAGTTCGAAAAGGGTGGAGGGCTCCAGCTTGGAGCTTGCGAGGTGATGGAGCAGGCTCGCACGCAGGCCGGGATCATCATCTGCCGTCACGTCCCACGTGCCAAAGTCGATCGTCTGGCCGGCCAGCACCGCCACGGTGGAGCTTGCACTGAGCCGCCGCCGCGGATCCTTGCCCATCCTTTCGGCGTGCGCCCGCACGTGAGCGCCCCGAAACGTGAAATTGGCCACGAAGCGCTGCGCCGAGCCCGTCAGCTTGATCTGCGAGAGCTGCCTGTGGAACTCGTCGTACGTGATCGAGCCCGAGTGGTCCGTATCCATCTCGCAGAAGAGGTCCTGCGCGAAGCAAGTTTGGAAGCCCATGCTCTCGATGGCAAGGGTGAACTCGATGGCCGTCAGGCACCCCTCGCCCCCGTAGTCGAAGCTCTCAAAGAGGGTGTGCCAGCCGTGGCCCATGCTGTCCCTGGCGGCGAGGTCGAGGGTCCATAAGAACCACTCCTCAGAGGAGATGACGCCATCGCCGTCTCGATCCATTTGCTTGAAGATCTCGCGCTCCTCGTCGGTCGGCACCTCTGGCGGGGCCTTGCCGTGCCCACGCAGCCGGGCAACTGCCTTGCGGAACTCGTCAAACGAGAGCACGTCGTCGCCATTGTCGTCGGAGCTCGCAAAGGCCATGGCGCACTCACGTGCGACGAGCGTCGCTCGAGAGACGTGGTTGTGCGGATCACTCTCGATCGAGGCTGTGCGATACAGGCGTGCGACTGTTCCGGCTCGTGTGACTGGCTCGTGTGACTGGCCCGGCGGCATGTGGAGGAGAGTGCACGTGGGCGGGCGCGGGGCGCGAGCGAGCCGCGCGGAGACACCCACAGTAGGGACGCTTTTGTCTGTTTCACTTTGAAGTTTGGATGCGACGAGCACGAAGAGAACTAGCATGCATCTAAGCATCCTCTGTCTCCTACGATGAGTTCGCGCTCCGAGAAGCGCTCAGAACAGCGTGTGCAACGCGGTACGGCGCGCGGCGCTCCTCTCGTGCTCTCTTCACGTGCAATCGAATACAAGCAGTTCAAGTCTTTACTTTACAACAGACAACCACGTATCGAATATGCTCCGGTACTGTAGTTGCTGGGGAGTACGGTGAAGACTTGACTTGGACTTGGACTAAAACTTGAACTTGAACTTGAACTTGAACTTGACTTGTCATGACTTCTACTTTTCTGAAAACACGCGACGTCGTCGCGTCCACGACCCTGCGCACCGCTGGTCTGCCCATCCTCTTGCCGACTGCCCACACGCTGGACCTTCTTGAAATGGCGACTATGCTCTCGTCCCTCGCTGCCTTTGAGGACGTGACGTCCTCGGGAGCCGCGCTCATTGGCAAGCACGGGCTCTGCAGATCCGTGTTCAGCAAGCTCGAATGTTCCACATTGACCAAGTGCGTCATCATGGCTGACTCGCTTTCCACGTGGGCCGCTGAAATGCCCGGCTTCCAGGTGTGGAAGGACGGCATCATGGTGGACAGCGTCGACGACGCCGACCCGAAGAAGCTGAAGCAGCTCGTGCAGGCTCACGACTGGGGCGTGCCGCAGAAGAAGCGAGCGGCGGAGGCGGAGGCAGGTGCCGGTGAGAGGAAGAAGCTCAGGAGCGAGCCGGCATCGTCGGTCGCCGCCGAGGACGAGGGTGCCGGAGCGGCGAAGCCTACTCTCGCGGCCGTGGAGGCCGCGGAGGCTGCTGCTGGCAGGACGATGGCAAAGAGCTCCTCGGGGCAGGTGGACGACGCGATCGAGAGCGACCGACGTGTCTTCGTGGCCAACCTGCCCTACAGCGCCAACGACGCACAGATCCGCAAAGGCTTTGAGAAAGAGGGCGTGGTCACAGCCATCGAGTGGCTCTACCACAAGGACACGCACAAGTTCAAGGGTTCGGGCTTCCTCACGTTTGCCACGGCCGAGCAGGCGGCCGCGGCGGTGCGCCGCAATGGTGCTCTCTTTGGAGGTCGCCCGATGCGCCTCGACCTGGCGGTGAGCACGCAGGCGCCCTCGGGCACGTTCGTACTCGTGCGCAACTTGCCGCCAGAAGACTGGACGGAGGCCGCGGTGCGCGCGCTGTACGAGGAGTGCGGCGCCATCCTGCAGATCACTCTGCCCAAAAAAGGAAAGGCGGCCCTCCGTTTCCGAGCCGCCGAAGGTGCGGCCGCCGCGGTGGCGAGAGATAGGGAGGAGCGGGGGGGGCGCATCGTGCGCGTGCTGCCCACGTCAGAGTTTGGAGTCGAGGATGGCGTGGGAGGCAAGGGCGGCGGCGACGGCGGCGGCAAGGGCGGCGGCAAAGGCGGCGGCAAGGGCGGCGGCAAGGGCGGCGGCAAGGGCAGCGGCGTAGGCAGGCCGCGCGGCGGCGCCGGCACCGGCCCACCCCTGGCGACGTGGCGGGTGGAGGCGGCGGCGGCGGGCGGTCAGGGCACGGGCGGCGTCACGGGCGGTGGTGAGGGTACGTCCGACGAGTATCTCTCCTCACACGCGCGCCGGGGGGGGCCAAAGGAGCGAGCGGCTGCGGCCGCTGCGAAACCGAAGACCAACTCCGCGGCGTAGTACAGTAGTTCGCGCCTGGAGCTTGTATGTCCGGCGATTGCAACCGGCTGAGCTTTCAACCGACAATCACAATCCGGCAATCCGTCTTGGCCTTGCAACCGGAGCAGAAGGCAGAACCTACAACCCGTTTGTGTGTGTTATAGTGGCACCAATTTTTTTATTAAAGTTCATAGTTGGCCCCCGGGCGACGTGGCCAAACTCGCCTCACACGCTCGGCGCCGGCCGTGGCCCGTGCTCTGAGCTCTCAGGTACGTCACCGTCACGCGTCAGGCCATTGAAGTCGCGAGGGCGGGAAAGCGAAAGAGTCCGGCGCAGCTGCTCTCGTCGCGAGGTGATGCGATAGGTACATTCCAACGCCCGATAGGCTGTATTGGTTTCCCCGAGAGCGAGCTCGCGCGCGCGCGAGCGGCCCGCGCGGTGGCAGCTCGGCTCGCACACCTTGACCTTCTCGAGTTCCTTGCCTATGCGATGGTATACCAGTAAGGCGTGCACATCGATCATTGTGTTCGTGATCGCCGCCAACATCCTCTCGCCGCACATGAGTTCCAGTCACTCTCGCCGCACAGCTCGTCCTCTGTGGAGCTCCTACCTTGGCAAGACGCGATGTGAGGCCGTTTGGCTTGAAAGAGCCTCGCGAAGCCGCGAAGCCGCGAAGCATGGGATACCATCATGCAGCGGCCTGCTGCAGCTGTTGGCTGACTCAATGCTTCTTGACGCAAAGACCGCCGTCACGACTTGTGTTCACCGGATGGCCAAGCAGCAAAGGTGTTCGGGCCACGGCAGCGAAGAACCGGCTTGCGGAAGGCACGTGAAAAGGCGTCCTTGAAGCACGACAGGTGCATCACACCGAGCGTAGCACGCACCTGCTTGGCAATGCGCGTGCGCAGCGCGCCTCCAGCGCTGCTGTGCACGCTGGCGCGCCATCTTGGCCAGATTGACCGGGCTGGCGGGCTGGTACGCGCGCAGGCGGTGAGCCGGCACCCATGGGCGGCCGTCGTGCCGTGGCTTAGGGCGCCCGCCGTCACAGCTCGATCGCGAGTCCGGGCTTGGCGACGGCTCGGAAGGTGACTCTCAGGGCGCCATTGGCGTCGTCGATGTTATTTTTGACAAGAGCTGCGAGCATGAGAGACCTTCGTGTGAGCCGCGGGTGTCTGGGTGAACGGACCGCATGTGGCGAGCAATTTTCTCGAGCACTCCCTGCAGGCGAACTTCTCGCTGTGGAAGCGCGCGCTCGCTTTGCGTAAATTTTTCAGCACCCTATTGAAAACGCCTTTTAAGGCAGAAGCTTCCAAATTAGGAAATAACTCCCCAGAATCCACAGCAGCGATCCACACATGTTCACAGTGATCTACAGATACAACTGGAATCCACTCCGGCCCTTCACCGCATCTTGCACCGCTGTTTTCCCTGCATCTCCCAAATTATTGCTTCCAAGCCACAGCTTGGTCAGGACCGCGTTGACCTTCAGTGCCTCCGCGATCGCATTGGCACCCACATCCCCGATCTTGTTGCCCCCGAGCCAGAGCTCGGTCAGGACCGCCGTGACCTTCAGCGCCTCGGCAATCGCCTTGGCACCGTCGTCGCCGATGGAGTTGTAGCCCAACTCCAGCGTGGTCAAGACCGCCGTGACCTTCAGCGCCTCCGCGATCGCGATGGCACCCTCATCCCCGATGTTGTTGCCTCCGAGGCCGAGGGCGGTCACCACCGCGTTGACCTTCAGCGCCTCCGCGATCGCAATGGCACCCTCTGGTCCGATGTTGTTGTTGTACAGGCCCAGGGTGGTCACGACCGCATTGACCTTCAGCGCCTCCGCGATCGCCTTGGCACCCTCATCCCCGATGCTGTTCTGCCAGAGGATGAGGGTGGTCACGACCGCGTTGACCTTCAGCGCCTCGGCGATCGCAATGGCACCCTCGTCCCCGATTCTGTTGTCGCTGAGGGAGAGGGCGGTCACCACCGCATTGACCTTCAGTGCCTCCGCAATTGCGATGGCTCCCTCATCCCCGATTCTGTTGAAGTTCAGGACGAGGGTGGTCATCACCGCGTTGACCTTGAGCGCCTCACCGAGTGCGGATGCGCCCTCCGGACCGATCTTGTTATCGGAGAGGTCGAGCGTCCTCACGGCCGCAAAGCGGGGCAGCACCTCGCACAGCTCGACGACGTCGGCGTCGCCCCACTCGAGCCCTTGGAACACGAGCGCGTAGACATTGGTGACCTTGCCGAAGAAGGTCGCGTACAGGTCCGCGACCTTGCTCACGTCGGACGAGTTGGTGAAGCGCTTCTCCGTCTGCAGCAGGCGCCGGACCGTTTCCGGCGACGGCGGCGGCGGCCGACGCCGCGCGCACACGCGCGCGAGCATGTCGTCGGATTCCCACGGCTTCCCTGGCCCGTAGGCGCGCGCCATCGCCCACTCCGTACGCTTGGCGAGGTCGAGGCGCAGGAAGCCGGGCTTGATGGCGGCGCTGATGGCGGCCTCGACGTAGCACCAGCCCGAGTCCTCGTACGTCTCCGCGAGGGGCGGCTCGCTCGCCCGCATCCGCGCCGCAAACCCCTCGGGCAGCTCGCTCTGCATCCACACGACGGTGCGCGCGTGGCCATACCACACATTGGAGTTCTGCAGGCCCTTGGGGAAGAGCTTCGCCTCGGCGTCGGTGCGCGGCGGCTGGTGCAGGCTCGCAAAGTCCCAGAACAGCGCGAACTCGGGGAGGCCGAGCCCGTGCTCCCGGAACGCCGCGGCGAGCTGCGAATAATCGTCATCCCCATCCCCCAAAAATTCATCTTTCCACCCCCTCGGGTTGAGGTAGAGCTCGGCGACCGACGCCACGATGCCGAGGTGGAAGCCGTCGGGGTCGGGGTGCTCCTTTGTGAGCCACCGGTACGACAGCGCGACGAAGAGCACGC
>ENA-UOXK01001453-UOXK01001453.1-mixed-culture-metagenome-genome-assembly--contig:-NODE-1453-length-16552-cov-38.765957_pt1 | contig 16552 bp, 10 predicted proteins | sample MGYA00238160_ERZ761638 | MGnify/ENA primary metagenome ERZ761638 (study PRJEB28912, sample SAMN08777098) | mixed culture metagenome | isolation source: Freshwater growth medium | place: USA...
AATGAGTTGTGAACGCGGCGCCAAGGTTTCTTCTGTGTCAGATTTGTCTTCTCGCTGCCGGACGGTACGTGGAGCTGCACCGTCGCCGATCAGTCTGCAACGCCCGTCCGGTGTAAGCAATAACCAATGACGGTTCCGACGCAATCATTTAGGGGAGCCATTTAGCAGCAGTCGAGTGCGACAGTAACGGGTTCAAAAACGGGAGAGACACGCGGAGGGTACAGCACACACTCGACGGGGCCAAACACGATGCCAAAAATGAGTTGTGAACGCGGCGCCAAGAGGAAAGTGAATGTGTCTGTAGTGATTTCTTACAGTAACAGTGCCGTAACACCGGTTGTCACAACGTGACTTGACTTGACTTGGTCGTGTTAACGTTCACAGTAGTCGACAAAGGCGCTCCCTCTAGCTCCTCCTGTGAGTGGACGCCTGCCTGGACCCTGTCCGTCTCCTGTGCCATTTTCTCCCCAAATATGTTGGACGCCATCGCGCAGTGCGCGCCTCAACACGCGGTGAGACTTAGCCCGGCAGTGGTTAGTGCGGCGGCCGGATTTCCAGCTGCACGCCGGCTCGCAAACTGGATGCAAGTGTCTGGCGCAGCCACGATCCGGGCTCGCTCTCCGCAGACCTACCGCTACTGGACGGAGCAGGAGGTGAGTGCTCGCGACGCGCAGCAGATTGAGAAGGACGCGCCGCGGGCCAACTTTGACCTTGGGGCCTTGCGCGAGGCTGCGTTGCGGCGCATCTTGCGTGCCCATGCTTGCCGTCGACGCGATCTTGGCTATACGCAGGGACTCAACATTGTGGTGGCGACGATGCTCCTCGCCGAGCGGCAGCACAGCCCGGCGGATGAGGAGAATTGCTTCTGGCTGCTGTGCGCCATAGTGGACCAGCTCACGCCTGACTACTACAATGCCGCGCTGAGCGGCGTGCGCACGGACTTCCTTGTACTCGAGAGGCTTCTGCGTGAGCACCCTACCCTCTCGGACATGCCCGCAATTCTCGATGAGCGTGGCGTGGACATCAGCATCTTGGCGACGCCGTGGCTGATGGTCGCGTTCGCTAATGCGCTGCCCCCTGTGCAGCTCCTGCGCGCGTGGGACCTCTTCTTCGTAGCTGGCTCGCGCGCACTCCTGGCAATGGGCTTGGCTATCATCCAGCTGCAAGCGCCAGCGCTGCGGCAGACGAGTAGCTTTGACGAGGCCTACCCGCTGATGACCGAACTCCGCCCTGCTCGGTATCCCGGGCTTCCGGAGCCCAACTCGACAAGCACGCGAGGCAAAGGTCTGTACGACGGCACCTTTTGGTGCGACCGGGCCGACGAGGTGCTGCCGACGGAGCCCTTACTCTCCGCCGCCCTCGAGGAGCTCCAACGGCTCTCGCCGCAGCGGCTCGAGGAGCTCCGCGTCGAGGCGCGGCGGGCGCAGAAGGAGGACGAGGGTCCGAAAGGCCGTCTTGAGCTCAAGGCGTTCGACGAGCGCCGGCAGAAGCTGCTCGAGACGGCGCGAGGGCATGCCGCTACCGTAGCTGTGCTCGCCTCTGTGGGGTTTGACCCGCATGGTTGCCCTCACCGATGGGCCTCATCCGAGGCATGCTTCTTAAGGTCGACTTTGAGGCTGAGCACGGCGACGCGCGTGGGCGAGCTGCACCTGCTGAGCGACGATGCCACCGCCGCGCCCATCATAGGAACTTACCTGCGGGGGCTCAAACTCTCAGCCATCGACGGCCTCGATGACGGCTCACGCCGGCGGCTGCACCGCGTGCGATTTCGGCTCAAGGCAACGGCACAGCCCGTGGTCATGACACGGGACGCTGCAGTGAAGGCAGAAAGCCCCCCAAGGAGTCTAACGAAGCTCAGTCCATTGAGTCCATCTGGCCGCCTTGAGCCTGGGCCTGTTCTTTGGGCGGCCATGAGGGTACAAGCTGAAGAGGCAGAGGAAGCCCGCCTGAAAGCGGCACAGCACGTATCGGAAAAACAGGCTGCTGTCATTGCTGCCATGCTTGCAGAGGCAGAGGCGGCAGGCCCGGATTCGATTGACACCGATTCGGATCCTGATCCTGACCCCTGAGCCCACCCGGCACCGAGTCACTGAACCAAACTGTCGTTGTTGCAGCAACGCAGCCTTGGCCACGTCTCTGCTCTCTGGGTGGCCCGCGTTAGTACGCATCTCCGTAGAGACCGTAGACGCTCTAGACAGGATCAAGTCAGGTGCGGGCACCGCAACGGCGCGGGGCCGGCGCGCCATTCAGCCATTTAGCTTCGTCAAAACTTGCTTGGATGCGCGACATGATCTACTACATGCTGCGAGTGCGTTGCGTGTGTGCGTTGCGAGCGAATATCCCGGTTGCGTTAGTGCGTTCTTCTAAAAATGGTTCTAGTATCCGATCCTGACCTGAAGGGAGCCCGATCTCGCGCTTCGCGTCGGGGTTGAGTTCGAGCATCGAGGGTTCGCGCGCTTCCGCCCGGTCCCCGCGCCGGCGTGACGCCGTGGCGTGTAGTTCAATCCTCATCCTTCGGTTGACGCCTGGCGTCTGACGTGGTGACTTTCCGCAGCCCGTTCCGCTACCGTTCCGCCAGAGATCGGTGACTCACACGACTCACACGGCCGGGAGGATTATCGACTCGTTGATGTGTACGAGACACGGAGACAGCCAGACAGCTACAGAACACAGGCACCGGTAGAAGAAGAGGCGGCCGAGGCATCGTGCCCATTGGAAAAGAACACCGCGGCGTATCCAGGTAGACTTTCGGATTTCGACGTTCAAGCACGCGACGTAGCGTGCGACCAGCGCGCAATCTGAAAGTTTGGCCATGCCGAGCATGCCAATTGGCCATGCCGAGCTCCCAATCACACCCGCAGAGCCGATCCGCTCAGCGCGACTCCTGGTGTTTAATACCCTTGCTGTTGGCCGCTGTGCCTGGCTGCGCTTGCTCCTCGTCGGAGGGTGGCGCGTGATCCCCGGCCAGTGGCTCCGCCTCCTCGCCCGTGAGCTTGCTCCTCTGCATCTCGGTCGTGATGCCGGCCGGTCCGTTCCCTCCGCGGGGGTGGACGTCGCCACCCTTGCGCCGCTGCAGCTCGTGCGTCGCCAGCAGGCTGAGAACCACTGCCACGCCACCCAAGACATATTTGTCCGAGATGGGCTTCGGGTACAGTAGAAACGAGAGGACGACGGTGAGCACCTTGCGCATCGATTTGACGATCTCTGTGACGGTGGCGCCGTAGAGATTGATGAGGAGCAACACGAACGAGACGGAGACGTATCCGCACGCGGACGACGCGACGAGCAGCGGCATCACCTCAGGGTGGGCTACAGAATGTTCGATCGCCACACCGAGCTCACCAGTGGGAAGCAGCAGCAGGAGCGCCTGTACTGCGCCGAAGAGCGAGGCGTAGGTGACCACCTCCGGCTGGCTTGCTGGCTGCGCGAGCCGGAAGAACTCGCGCTCCTCGTAGTTGCTCGTCGCCGCATCGGCGGCGACGCCCACGCTGATCAGTGCCACGCCCATGGGATGGAAATCGGGCCGCAGCTCGGCATCGCCCAGCGTGAAGAGGAGGATGCCGAGCACGAGACCCGCGGCCGCCAGGTACTCGAGCATGCTGTACCGGCGCCCCTGCATGAGCGTCCCCATGATCATCGTGGGCACAAGCTTCGAGCTCTTGAAGAGCACGCGAGTCGGGTAGTTCAGGTACTTGAGTGACCAGTTTGTGAAGTACATGCCAGAGAGCGTGAGCAGCGACAGCTTTAGGTAGCTCATAAGCGAGCCCACCCGCACCGTGTCGTTCGTTAGCACGCGCTCCAGCTGCCCACACAGCGCCATCGTCGCCGCTGTGAGCAGCGTCATGTAGCCACTGAACTTGTAACCGGGCACGCGCCAGACGCCCTCCTGCAGCGCGGCGAAACCCACGGCGCTCGCGATAGCGCCCGCCGTGAGCAACAGGAAGCGCGTCCGCCCGTCGCAGCAGAGGTGCAAGCCGCAGAGCTTTGGGCCGATGGCGCCAGCGTCGGAGCCGCTGCCCATGGCTCAGATAGCTACACACCCGGGTGGGCGCAGTCGGAGGGCGTCCCGTCCTCGCGAGACGCACGCATTTCCTCGCCGGCCGCAAGTCAAGTTGCGACAAGACAAGTCTCGTCACTATTTTCGTCGACCCCTATTTCGTCCTGCGAATAGCGAAACGATTGCCCGTCAGGCCAAAGACCATCCTCTACATGTACATGTACGACAGAGATTCCGGAAATGCTCGCTTTCCATGTGGTTTCGTGCACTTTTCCTGTCGTCGGCTCAGGAAAATAGGAGCAGAGGTGCAGGGCGAGCAAAACACGAAGGGTTCTTGGCGGGCCTGATGCGTTATGTGAGTGGGCAGAGAGTGCAGAGGTTCGTGCTGATCACGTTCTCCCTGCGCGGCTTCAATCCAGCAAGAGCGCAGAATAGTCCGGCTGTGGCCTCAAGCTCGATTTCTTCACCCCCGCCTTCACCACCGCCGCCCTCACCCCCGCCTCCCTCGCCGCCACCACCGTCGCCCTCACCCCCGCCTCCCTCGCCGCCACCACCGTCGCCTCCTCCCTCACCACCATCTGTCTGCTCGTCGGAGAATGAACCCCAAAAATGCCCTTACGAATCGGACGGCGAGTGCGATGATGGCGGCCAAGGCTCCGAGTACTGTGGATGCGACATTGGCACAGATTGCATCGACTGCGGCTTCTGTGGGAAAACCAGATGTCGAATCGATGTCGAACGACATTGCGCAGCCTCAAGCACACGCAGCTTGGGCAATTTAATGCTCTTCCCGGCCTTTCTGATGCCGTGTGTGATCATCTGCTGGTGCATCGGTATGCGGAGACGAAGAATGATGCGCGTCCACGACGCAACGATGGCACAGGCGCGAGTCTCGGGGCTGCACATCATGCAATATCCAGCAACGTATCCAGCTAATCCAGGAGGAGGGGTAACTTATCCAGGAGGGGTGGATCACTCGATAATTGCGCAGGCGCAACCTGTGATCGTGCCCTCGGCGGTCTTCGCAGCACCCGTCGCAACGGCAGTCATCGTCGAGAGCTACAGCCCCACCGCCTGGGATGAGAGTCAGGGAGCGGTCGCTGTCGGCGTGCTGCAGGGTAGCGTACAGCAGGGGAACGGCGTGCAGCGTGCAAGCCCACGGCGGCGGCAGGATCCGACCAGCGAGGCGTGATGAGATCGAACGAGGTGTGATGAGATCGAGCGAGGTCGGATCCGACCAGCGAGGCGTGATGAGATCGAGGCGAGCTCAGATACAGCAGGAGAATGGTGAGCACACATGCGGCGGCGGCTCGAGCGCTTCTCACTTGTGCTCAGTGGACAGTGCTGCGGCGTGCGCATGCCTCGGACCCGCGCAACCCGACCCGCAGCACGCACAGCTCTCTCCGCCAGCGCCTCGACACTTGATTTCGCCTTGCTATACAATCTGATTTGGAACACGAATGGGGATCCACGTGAGTGCCGTCCGGGGTGAGTTGAAGCTTACGCCCACAATTGTATGTGGGTACCCCGCTTATAAACCAAGGGTACCCCCAATACAACTGAAATAAATCCGCGTATATTCGCCAACGCAATTAAACCGGACGACCGGGCGCGGCGGCCGCGGGCGCGATGCGCGCGGGCGCCGCCACGGCGCACTCACCCGCGGCGTCTCTTGTCTCTCAACCGGACTCTCATCACTCCGAGTGTCTATGCCGCTTCCCGCCACTGCGCACAGCGGAGCCACCGCCACGTCCTCCTTTCGTGCCGCCGCCACGTCCGTTGCCGCCTGCCCGCCCGCTGCCCTTGGTGCCGCCTCGGCCTGAGCCTCGTCCTTTGCCGCCTGCGCGCCCGCCGCCACCGCGCAGGTAGCCCGCCGCTGCGGCAAGTTTGAGCTGCCGATTCGCGTCGCGCACCGAGCGTGTCTTCTTAATATGTCCTCGGTCCAACTCCGCGTCCCAATAGTCGTAGGCACGCTTGCGTTTGGCGCCCGGGGCGACGCCCGCGGCAGCGCTACCGGTGCCGTCGCCAGCGGCTCGGTTGCCATTAGGCTGGTCATGGGCTCCGCGCCACCGCCCGTTGGGAGACGGCGCCTCGCTATCGTCCCACGTGCCCGCGGTTGCACTAAAGGCTCCCGCCGCGCGCGCCGCCTGCTTGACAGGCCAGCCCATCACCGGCATCAACCACTCACGACTGCTGGCGTACCCCTCCTCCTCCTCGGGATTCGTCAAAGGAGCCTCGCTCACACCAATGGCGTGGTCGTCCGCAGACGCGGTGGGAGGCTCGTCAGCTGCAGAGGCGGCGCGCTTACGGCGTGGAGGGCGCAGGGGTGGCAGTCGCTGCGCTGGCAACGACGGCAGCTGCAGCGGCGGCGCGGCCGGCTCAGCACGAGAGGCGGACGTGTCCACAGAGGCGCGCGGTGGTGCGTTGAAAGAAGGCTCTCGCGCGGCAGCGCCCTTCGTGGTCGTTCCACGAGCACGCCGGCGACTGCGCGGCCGGCGCCACCAGAAACGCGCCATGCTGCAAGGGAGGAGGCTGAAGCCAAACGGCTTCCGATGGAACAGAGAGGGCCGTGCCGGACCATTCGAAACGCCGTCGCTTGCGCCGCTCGGCACGCGTAGACGTCGCACGGCCGTTGAGAACGCCCGACGGCGCCCGAAAAGGGCATCCCCGCTGTCGTTGTCGTCGTGGTCGTCACCATCGGCGCCAGAGGCAGTAGAGGCTGCAGCGCGAGCGGATGAGCGCATCGACCGCCTCGGGATCCACTCCTCCTCCTCGACCTCGTCCTCGTCCTCGTCCTCGTCCTCGTCCTCGTCCTCGGCGTCGGCATCGTCCTCGGCGTCTGAGTCAGAAGGCAGCTCGGGCTCCGGCTGCCCCATTCCCATGCTCGCCGGCACTGCCGCCGACGCCGACGCCGCTGCTCCAGTGTCGCATGCACCGCCATCACCATTTGCGGCCGCGGCCACCTCGCTGCGTCGATAGAACAGAAGATAGGCCTTCTCCTTGTGCACGGTGCTCTCGCTCACCTGCGCTATCCGCGCGTCGTCGCACCGATGCCAGACGCCGCTGGCCGGCTTGACGTAGCTGTAGTAGTGGCCGCCATGCAGCGAGAGCCCCTCGTGCACGAGTGCCGCGTACAGTTCATACATAGTGCTGCCTCCAGTGGCGAGGTAGTCCCGCGTGCAGAAGGGCGCGAGCTGCAACCGCTCGCCGAATTCGACGTGCTTCTGCAGCTTGCTGCCCCCGTTCCGGCCGAAGCCGAAGCGCTTCAGCTGGAGCACGAGCACCCGAGGCGGCGCGTTCACCTGCAGCCGCTTCGACGCGTCCGCCAGCGCCTGGCAGTGAGGGCACCGGAATTGGTTGTCGCCGTTTAGCTTCTCCGTGGCTGTGAATCGGCGCAGGCACTCGGTGACTGTGGGCGCATTCTTGAGCTCCAGCGAGAGATCGAGGAAGGGCTCGTACGACGAGGAGGCCTTCCGGCACGCGTGGCAGACCACCTGCGAATGCAGATGGCCGCCGAAGAGCTGCTGCACCTCCGTCGTCTCCGCGAGTCGCTGACTGGGAGTCTCGCCTCGGGCCTTGGCGGCCACACGGAGCGACGCGCTCTGCACTGCCTCGATGAGGCCGAGCAGGTACTCGTGCGCATCCTCCTGGCGGCCGGGCCGGAAGTGCTTGACGACGGCGCGCATGTGGCTCACGAGCACGCGCGGCGTGAGCGATTTCTGCGGCCGCTCGAGGTCGTGGCACTCGCGCACATGACCCTCGAGCTCGCAGTAGATGCAGAAGCCGCGCGCGGTGCAGCCGCGCGAGTGGGTGCGCTCGAGGCACATGTTGACGAGCGGCGCCGTGTACGTGAGGCACTGCAACGTCGCGTTTATGAAGCACGTGTTGCCCAGGTTGGCTAGCCCCGGCCCGATGCCTCTCATATGTGGCCAGGAGCTCAGCTGCTCGAGCCGCTGCGGTGAGAAGAGGTACTGCTCCAGCGGCAGGGAGCTCAGCCGACCAGCGGCTTCGCCCGCCTCCTCGTTTTCTTGCGCGCTGGAGGCCGTGGCTGCGGCCGTACCGTCGTCGGATGGGCCGCTGCGAGGTGGATTGAGAACGGTGATGGCGATGTCGGTGGTCGCGGATGGCACATCGGGCCGCCGCGCCGGCTCAAACTCTATGCGCTGGTACTGAGAGCTCGACTCGGCCACCAGCTGCTGCTCGATGCGTCGCATCTCCACCTCCTATCCTAAGGCCTAATTTGTCCTCGAAGTTCGCTGCGGACGTCACACGGCTGTTCGGGCTCTGTCATCACGTTTTCCTCTATGGTGAGTGTCTTTAGAATTCCGCAACCAAAGATGAAGCTTCGGCATGTGAAGGCCCTCTTTGGCGGTGCCTGCCTCTGCGTCATCGTGCTGCTGTGGAACGTATTCTATATCTTCTCGGCCGCAAACGAAGAGGACATCAACAAATTGCCGCTCCTGCAGCAGCGTCGTTCGGTGAGTGCTCGCGCCCGAATCCTCTCCCTGCGCCATCGCCCTCAGCGCGGTGCCGTCGTCGGCGCGGTGCCGTCTTTGAACTCAAGCAAGTGCAGCTCAATGCCTCCTAGGCCGCCACCGTCGCTCCTCGCTGACCACCATGCGCTCATAACTGTGGGCGGTCGCTGTCGCTTCACCGTGCTGAGCTCTCGCACGGTGCGCATAGAGCACGTGCTGACTGCTGACAGCTACGATGACCGGGCCAGCACGGCCATCGTAAACCGCCGCATGCAGGCCGCGCCCGAGTACCAGGCTCGAATGGGCCCATGCACGCTGCTCAGCGGCGCGCTGCGTTGCCTGATCATCGAGACGGCTCATCTGCGCCTAGAGCTGGCCGCGCCGCCGAATGCGAGTTCGCTCAAGCCGCGGCCCGAGGGCGGTTTTCGCGCCGAGTGGAGCCCGCCGCGCCCGTCGGCGGACTCCCTGCGCGTGCGCATACGCATGGGCGTGGGTGTCGAAGCTCCGGACGTCGCATGGACCGAGTGGTGGCCGGGGAAACCTAATCCGGGCCTGTTACCAGGCACGATTCGAACGCTCGACAAGACCCACGGCTCCACGGAGCTGCGCTGCTCGGCGTTGCCTGAGAGCCAAGGCGCGGGCCAAGCGGATGATGCGCACTGCGAGATGGGCCTTGTGTCGCGCGACGGCTGGGCACTCCTGGACGACTCCGAGCGCGCGCGGCTCGATGCTGGCCCATGGCCATGGGCGGCGCCACGCGACCTCAAGAGCTATGCCGCGGAGCTCTCGAGCCGTGCGGGCGATGGCGACGCGAGGTGCGCGCAGTGGGCCGGCAGCGGCGAGTGCACGCGGAATATGGCGTTCATGCAGTCCACCTGCAAGGCCGCGTGCGAGCGCGCGGCTGCCCGGGCGGCTATGAACGCCGAGCGATCAATCGACTGGTACCTCTTCGGCGCTGGCCTCGACTTCCGAGCGGCACTACGCGACCTTGCCGCTCTGAGCGGTGCGCAGCCGGTGCCCCCGCGCTATGCATTCGGCACGTGGTTCTCGCGCTGGTGGCCGTGGGCCGACTTTGAAGCCCAGTCGCTGCTGCGCGAGTTCGAAGCGCAGTCGATCCCTCTCGATGTCCTCATCACCGACATGGACTGGCACCCGACTTGCTACAGGCGCACCTACGGGACCGAGTCCGAGAAGCGGATGGACGCGAGTGGTAACTGGCCGTGCTGGAGCGGCTTCAGCTGGGACAAAAAGTACTACGCCACCCCTGACGAGTTCCTCGCTTATTGTAAGGCACTCGGCATACACAATGGTCTCAACCTGCACTTCCAGTCCGGCGTGCAGCAGGAGGAGGACGCTTGGCCAGCCTTCCGAAGTGCAATGGGCCTGCCGGCCTCGGCCTCCTTTGCTCCCTTTGATCCCCTCAACCAGACATACTCGGCGCACTTCCACACACATGTGCTCGCGCCGCTCGAGCGACAAGGTGTCGACTTTTGGTGGCTGGACTGGCAGCAGGTGTGCCTAGGAATTCATTCGAAAACGCCTATCTTAAGTAATTCCTGAGCCTCGAGCCATCCCAAGCCCCTTACCGAGCCCTTCCCTGAGCAAACTGACGAGCCACTGATGACAGACCGCTGATGTCCACTCTGCGGACCTTTCTCGAATGGCCTCTTCGCGTGCCACTGACGGTCGCCGTGACGGTCGCCGTGCTCGTCCTTGCCCAGGGCGAGGGTCTCTTTGCAGCGAGCGCCACGCCGGAGACCAACCCCACCTGGTGGCTCAATTACGTCTACGGCACTCAACCGGACGGTCGGGAGCGCGTCGAGGGCGCCGTCTTGGGCAACGACGAGAGCGCCGGCACTGCCTCGGCAGCCGCCCCGAAGCGACGTCGGCGCCTCATCATGCATCGCTACGGCGGTCTCGGCAACCAACGCTATCCAATTGGCTTCACAGGCGACGTCGCAGCGCTTTGGGAGTCGCTCGCGTTTCAGCCCGCCTTCACCGCCGCCGCGGCCAATGTCAACTTTGGGTACTGGTCGCACGACATAGGGGGCTTCTATGAGCCTTGCGAGGGTGAGCTCTTCGTGCGTTGGGTCCAATTTGGCGCCTTTTCGCCCATTGTGCGCATCCACGGATTCCGATCCGCCGCGATCGAAAAGCGGCCGTGGCATTACCCGCCACGCTACCTGGAGCCCATTCGACGCGCTCTGCAGCAGCGCCTCGAGCTGCTTCCCCACCTGTACACGGCCGCGCGACACGCTCACGACGGCGGGCCGTCGCCCATTCGACCGCTCTACCACGAGTGGCCGCATGAAGCGGCGGCCTACTCTCACGCCAACCAGTACGTGTTTGGTGCGGGCATGCTCGTGGCACCCGTGACCAACCGCACGCTCCCTTCATGGCCACTCGCGCGCGTGCGGTTCTGGGTGCCGCCGGAGGGCCTCTGGGCGCAACTGCACTCGGGGGCCTTGCTGGGTGGACCAACGGCACTCGAGCAGGCCTTTGCGATCGACGAGGTGCCGGTGCTCATACAGGCGGGCGCCCTCATCTTCGGCACGGCGACGCCCTCTGTCGAGTGGGCGCACTGCGCGCAGCTGGTCGGGGGGGCGGGATGGTTAGGGAGGGCGCAGCAGCTGCCCCTCTGTCCGCAAGTTTCGCTGTGGCTGGGCGACGCGTCCTGGCGGCGCGAGAGGCGGGTCGACGCAGCGGCGGCCGTCGGAAGCACAGCGGCGGCGGGCGTTGGTGGCTCTGCGGCCATGTACGAGGACGATGGATGGTCGGAGGCGTACACAGGTGATTGCGACTGATTGCACCTGATTGATCAAACTCATGATGGATGGTCGGCGGCGTACACAGGTGAGTGTAATTGATTGCATCGGATTGCTCCAATCTGATGATGGATGGTCGGCGGCGTACGCAAACGCAGAGGCGCACGGCTCGCAGACAACCAACGTGACCTGGCAGCTCGTGCTCGTGGCGGGGCAAGCAGTCACGGAGCGGTTACGGCTCGTGATCCATCCGGCTGAGGGCTGCCTCCTCGTTCCACCTGTCCAGCCGGCTCCGGAGCCTGGCCAGCCACCTCTGCAGCCCATGTCCACGCCAGGGCCTCAGCCAAGCCCAGCTGCGGATGCGTCGCCGTATGCCCGGCGCTCATGGCGCATCGTCCTTCACGGCCTCGCACCGCCCAGCCGCGTCCTCGTGAGCAGGCCAGGCGCGCGCGGAATGCCAGATGAGCACGTGGCGCGCTTTGCCAGCCTGGCGGACTTTGAGCGCCAGCGGCGCCGGGGGGCACGCCAACGGCCGATCTGGACTCTGGATGCGGAGCATCTATGTCTCGTGCTCTGGATCTTTGATGTGCATGGACGCCATGGTGCCGTGGTGGAGCTTGAGCTGGACACGGTGGCACAGGCAGCGCTACCCGACGCGATGGGTAGCGACGCCTTTGCCGGCGGCCTCACCCTGCTTGACACGGCGCTTGGCACCACCCCGGAGCTGCCCGCCACGGCGCTCCTCGCGATGCGACGTGCGCAGGCTGCGAAGGCGCTCTGCGACGCGACGTACCCCGACACAGTCCCCGACGATTACGATCAGCTCACCTGGATCGCCGGGCTCGGCAGCCGGCTGGCGGCACGCCCGGCCAATTGGACAGCCGAGATGCATGCGCTTGGGCCGACGCTCTCGCGCGCGCGTCGGCAGCTCGAGGCGATGGTGGGCCGCGTCCGAGGCGATCCGGATCGCCTCGAGATGGTGCACAATGCAACCGCCCTGCTACAAGAGACGGCGCCGCGCAGGGCGTTGCCGTGAGCCTCGGATTGTGCGTGACGCCACACAAAAGTGCCGAGGCGCAGCATTCCGATGCCGCATAGGTCCCTAAGGTCCCTAGGGTAGAAGTGATAGTCCGAGCTCCGCAGTGACCGAGGAGCGACGCGGAGGGGAGAGACGAGCGGACAGAGAGGCAAGGCTGCCCCCTAGCCCCCAGACATCCAGAGGAGCGACGCCTGCGACGGTGCGAGAGCGCCTCACGCGACGTGTTTGAGCTTCCGGCTGACGTACGACGAAAAAGGGTGCTCCTGGAAGATTTTTGATTCGGGCCCACGTGGGCGCCACGCCCGACCTTTTATCGATACTTGAGTTAAATGAACGGTCACAAAGTGAGGATATATTGTGGATATATTGTAACGGCCCGGCCAAACTGAGCGTTCACACGCCCAGTCCCCAGACGAGCACTCGAGCAGCCGCCCGATCAGAAATCGACCCGGGTCGACCCCGGAGCTGTGCGCCACGGAGCCTCTTGGGCCATTGCCTCTTGCGATACACCGCGCCACACTGAGTGTAGCAGTTGTTGTGGTGTCAAGGTTTTGCTCGGCGCGCCCGCTCGAGCCAGCGATGGGGCGCCCACGACCCTTGCGATATGAACCGCGCCACAGGGAGCGCCGTCATGATCGCCTCCAATGAGCCCGCGGAGCGTCGTCATCTCGTCAATTGAGCGTCGTACCAACCCACGGCCACGTGCTTGGTCCCGAGGGGTTACCAGGTATCGACAGTATCGTCCTAAGTCTCCAGCTCTTCTCCTCTAGTCTTCCGGCGCTCAGGGCCCGTACTTTTTTCCATTTCCGACCCATACTTCGGGGAAAAAGCCGGGATTTCCACATTTGTCGACGAGAAAGCATATCTTAATGGCGTCGACGTCATTGCTGGCCCTGCTGCTAGTCACCGATTGGCAGCTTTACTCGGCTTTTACTGACGTTGCTGATGTCAGCCTGCTCCCCGCGCTCGTAATCTCCAACTCTGAAGAGCGCTTTGAGCGCTCAGCTGCAATGCTGCGCACATTCGGCTTTGGCGCCATGCACTCACCAGCAGTGTACGTGAACACGACACCGACATGTGGAGGAACCAACGGCCACCGCCTCGCGCTCCGCAAGGCCTGGCAGAGGATTATGGACGAGGAACGGGCAATGGCCGTATTTGAGGACGACGCCGTCCCAGCAACAGGCGTGGCGCGATCCGAGATCCATCACTACATAAACGACTCTGCAAAGGACCATGATCTAATCTGGCTGGGAGGAATCGGGCGCTTGGGCAACTGCCATGTGAAGATGGACACGTGTTTTCAGACTCGAATCCTCGGTCAGAAGGCAAGCAACACATTCTACACCGACCATGCTCGCTGGGTCACGCCGCGCGCGGCCCGTATCATGCTCAGATGCACTCGACCCTGCATCAAGGAGAAGGGCTGGGGCGTGGATTCGATCATACGCGCTGTCTGCCGCGTAGGCTTGCACGGCGCCAAGAACACCACCTGGCGCCAGCGCAAGTCCATTACCTTGGCGCCGCTTGCACGCATGGAACTTCCTAAACTCGCCACGAGCATCATCAATCATTATTGCCTACCCTCCGTGAAGATGGAACTGCTGCATCGCGACCGCACGCTGCTGCGCTGCCGGCTGCCTCCAGAGAGTCCAGCTCAGAAAACATCACCCAAGGAGCGTACAGGACCGGGCAGTTTGCACCGAGTGTCGAGCTCGCCGCTGGTCTCCGTTGGCTACTTTTGGCAGCAGCAGAGCAACACCTCCTCCGCAAACGACCGAATCCGTGAGAAAATTGCCCATGAAACCTTTGCTGTGCGCCTGTTGAACACAACGATCGAGCACACACACGCATGCCACAGCAAGCACATGATGCACCGCATGCTCATGAGACCGGGCAGCCAAGCCGAGCTCACAACCAAGTGTGAAGCCCGGTGCATGCAGCGGCATGGGCAATGCGCCGCCTTTGGCACCGGCCGCACTAAGCGGTTAGGCACGCCTGTGTGCTCGCTCTTCAAGGTGTGCGGTGCACCTGCTGCAACGCCCCACCACGAGTCCTCTGAATCCACGCCACCCAGGGCGGAGACGGAGAAGCAGGAGGATGATGCGCCGGCCGTGCACTCCATCCTTGAAGCGTCCATGCCGCTGACCACACATACAAGGATCCTGAGATCAGCCACTGAGCTCGTGCGATACTTTAGCGTACGGCAGCCGCAGCACACCTAGCTCTTGTGTAGCTCTTGTGTGTGGACCCGATAGGTACTACTTCCCGGGACAGGTCTCACACTCTCACTCGACTCTCAGGTCCGACTTAACTTCGAGGACGGTCAATAGATCGGAGGGGGAGGCGGGTGGGAAGGCGCGGGTAAGGCGGGGCAAGGTGTTAGCGAGGTCGGACCGCGTAATATGTGGGACTGACTCACAGTGACGAAGGCTGCTCCATCTCAGCAGGCACTCCATCACGTGGGGAGGTACGCTTCAACCCCTAGGAGGTGCGTGCGTGTATGTCTGGGTATAGTCGGTATATATGGTCCGGTCCGGTCACCAAAAGCTGCCAAAAGCGATCGGAAACTTTCCTATAAGCGTACGACTTGCCACGCGGCGTTGACCCAAAGGGGAGTGGTTTCAGTGGACTACTACTGTTCATGTTTACAAGGGGACCCATCGCGAGAGACGATTTCCCCAGAGCAAAAAACGTGTCGGGTGGCGGACGATGCTGGCTTCTGAAGTAGACAAGTTTTCTGGATTCCTGCTTGAAACTTGTCACTAACTTGTCACGTTGTCAGGTGTGTTGGAGACGCTCTCGTTTGTATGTCAGGTGGTATGGAGACTAATGGAGACCGCAAGTATGGAGACCGCTCACGCATGCATTCGCATGAACGCTTTTCGGTTACTGTGCTCGCGAGATTTCCAAACACACACACGAGCAGAACTATGCACCCTAACTCCAATCCACGGATCCAGAACGGTCCACGTCGAGATTGCTGGACCCATGCTTTTCTTCACCGCATCGCCATCGGCTATTTCTCTGATTTTTATCAGCTTGTTCGTGTCCGCGTTTCCAGTGACGACGACAAGCTCGAGCCACGGCGTAAGGGTGCACTGCAATGGTCCAGATGCCCGCAAGGGTGCCACCCACTACTCTACAGAACAGCCGGTTGATCGCCTTCGTGACATGCAAGCTCTACCAAATGGCCGCGTGATCGCCATGGTATTTGCCGGCCGGAAGGATCTCATGCGCATGCTCATGCGCAACCTGGTGCGTGAGCTCTACGCGCACACAATCACACACGTCCATTTGTGGGATTTTATCGCCGATCGTCAGTCCCCCGACGCGATCTACCTTCGCGAGCTCGCTGCCCGATACCCCCGCGTCACGGTCAAGCAGGGCAACTATAAGGAGATCCCATGCAAAAACTACACGCGTAAGGGATGGTTACCATCTCCATGTCCAACTGCAAGGAATTGGGCGGAAGCGTACTCCGCCTACGTGAACGAATCCCAGCTGGCCGACAATGACGTATTGATCAAGCTAGATGACGACTTGCCATACATTCGCAACCTGCCCGCACTCATCAAGGCGGCACGCTTGGCCAACGGCTTCGTTTACCCCAATATCCTCAACAACGATGTTGGCGCTCACTGGCAGATGCATGACGGAATGCTCACACCGAGCGGCTTCGATCTGGATGTCCTGTCCATTCGCATGGTATGGGAAGGGCGGCACAACGAAGACTTCAAGGACAGTGAGCGACCCATGGTAGGTGCCGCTCCGTGCAAAGAAAAGGTGTGCTCTGGATATCGGGGCTGGCAACCGTACTCAGAGTCCTTTGAGTACAATGCCAAGTTCAAGACAGAGATAGTAGTCCAACCTGGATGGTTCAACGAATATAAGGCAGCCATGATGGTCCACCGAGCTTTCATTGCCAACCCGTACCGCTTCTATTCCAACGTGACGCATGTGTGGAACCACAGTCAGCGCGTCTCCATCAACTTTTTAGCTGGGCGTGGCGCCGTCGTGCGCGAGGTGTACCGTGAGCTGTCCGTGTCCAAGCAGTTTCCACTGGACGACGAGCCACTGATGAGCTTCTATTGGCCAAGAAAGTTTCACTTCACCCACTCGATGGTGATGTCATGCCTGGTGGTCCACCTCCATTTCGGGCCGCAAAAAGGCGACTACAAGGTCGTCCTCAAAGATCTCTCCAGGATGCTTGACGCGGAAGGAGCTCCTGCTGTTCCCGACTGTGACAAATGTGTGGCACCAATGGCCGAGAATA
>ENA-UOXK01001464-UOXK01001464.1-mixed-culture-metagenome-genome-assembly--contig:-NODE-1464-length-16470-cov-46.830155_pt1 | contig 16470 bp, 10 predicted proteins | sample MGYA00238160_ERZ761638 | MGnify/ENA primary metagenome ERZ761638 (study PRJEB28912, sample SAMN08777098) | mixed culture metagenome | isolation source: Freshwater growth medium | place: USA...
TGGGAAGCCATCAGACGCAATCAGACGCCATCAGAGGTCGTACTAGGCAATCAGACGCGTCCGATCTGACCTGATGTGGGAAGCCATCAGACGCAATCAGACGCCATCAGAGGTCGTACTAGGCAATCAGAGGCGTCCGATCTGACCTGATGTGGGAAGCCATCAGACGCAATCAGACGCCATCAGAGGTCGTACTAGGCAATCAGAGGCGTCCGATCAGACCTGATGAGGGAAGCCATCAGATGCAATCAGACGCAATCAGACGCAATCAGAGGTCGTACAAGGCAATCAGAGGCCATCAGAGGGTGCTCGACACGGCGCCCATTCTGACCGACGAGGGCGCCCAGCCGGGCAAAGTTGACATCGCCGTTGTTGGTCAGGTAGCCCTTGAGGCGCGAGGAGACTCCGAGCTTATACCTGCCATCGGAGAGGCCAGCAGAGAAGCCATCAGAGAAGCCATCCGAGGGCATCCGAGAGCATCAGAGAGGCCATCGGAGAGGCACTCACGGAGGCCATCGGAGAGGCCATCAGGGAGGCAATCAGAGAGGCACTCACAGTAACAGCATCGCTTCGAGGGCGCCCTCTCGGATCTCAAGGCCAGGGCACGGGGGCAAAAAGTCATTGCCCACGAAGAAGCATAAGAAGACGAAGTCGTCGATGGCGCGCTCGAGATCGAAGCCACCGCGCACGCCCGACCAATCGGCGTCGCGCATCTCGTGCGCGAGATACTCCCGAAGCGTCGCGATGCGCACCTGATGAGGAGAGCCATCAGAGGCCATCAGAGGTCATCAGAGGCCATCAGAGACCACCGGAGGCCATCGGAGGCCATCAGAGGCCATCAGAGGCCTTCGGAGGCCATCAGAGGCCATCGGAGGCCACCGGAGGCCATCGGAGGTCATCTCGTGCGCCATGGACTATCACAGCGTGCCGATGCGCACCACCTCCAACCCCGAAGAGAGGGCTGCGAGCGCTGCCGCCCCGCTGCCGCCCTCATGCGCCGCATCACCCTCCTCATGGGCGCCGTCGTGGGCATCGTGGATCGCGCCGTCGTGGGCGCGCCAGACGGGCGCCCGACCGCGTCCTCCGCCGCGCCCGCCGCGCCCGCCGCGCCCGCCCTTGCCGCCTCGCTGCAGCTCGCGAAGGATGGAGAAGCGCGGCTCGTGCGTCGCGAGCGCGAGCATGATCAGATCGGCGTCCATCCCGTGGATCAGGTGATGCGTCGTCGGCTCGTACCTGTCGAATCCGAGCGCCGTGGTGAGCACTTGCATGCGGAGCTGGATCCGATCGGCTCGTACCCGGGCGCGTGCCGCTGCGCGCGGATGAAGGCCATCGCCTTGTGCTCGCCCTCGCCCGGCACCTGATGAGGAGCGACATCAGAGGCCATCAGAGGCCATCAGAGGCCATCAGAGGCCATCAGAGGCTATCAGAGGCCATCAGAGGTCATCAGAGGCCATCAGAGGCCATCAGAGGCCATCAGAGGTCCATCAGAGGCCCATCAGAGGCCATCAGAGGCCATCAGAGGCCATCAGAGGCCATCAGAGGCCATCACGCACCGACGCGTCAGAAAGGATGATGCGGTAGCTCGGCGGCTCTGACGCGTTCAGCTGCACGAAGGCCCAGTGGCGCAGCCAGCGGCCGAGCATGGCCATGAACTCAGTGCCCGGCGTGATCACATTCGAGTCCATCGTCCGCGCCGCCGCGTCCGGCACGACGCGCCCGTCGGCCTGGTAGCGCTCGGGCAGCGACGCCTCGAGTGATCGCTTCTGCTCCGCCTCGAGGCTGGAGCGGAAGCGCCGGCCCCGCTGCTGGTTCATCTTGGCGCGAGGCGCCGGGCCGTCCACGGCGAGGAAGAGCAATTTGCGAGGCTGCGCGACGGCGATCAGCTCCTCGAGCCGACGCAGGATCAAAGCGTACACCTCCTCGTATGTGCTGGGCTGTGGGCCGTGCTCCGGGTGGAAGCACGGATGGATGATACCGTTCATGTCCACGTAGAAGTTGTCGCAATGGGAATCGTCGGGCGAGGTGACGCACGAGGGGTAGCGCTCCTTAATCCAGCGGAAAAAGGACGGCACGCCCATCTACGCGGGCGCGGCCTCGACGAGTTCCTCGACGCGATTCAGACTCTCCTTCTTCGTGTAGCTCTGTGAAAGCCAGTGCTGCTGCTGTGAAAGAGAGAAGTTGTAACCGGTACCAAGCAACTTACACATAGGCAGGACCCCCTGAATTGCGGTGGGAAACTGTTTCGTCGCGGTCCTCGCGCTCAAAGGGAAACGCGACGAAACTGGTCAACCAAAAATCGTAGCGATGAATCGACCCTCAGAGCTCAGTCAGGGTCGGCCAGTACCAGGCGTGCGGTGGGTCGGCTTGAGGGAGGCGCGCGCGCTTTGAAACAAACACAGCCACATCGCTCGGAACAAGACCTTGAGTGTCCGACGCCCTGGCCCCGAAGCCCTAGCCCAGAGGGCTTCATACCCATTCAGCCAACAGCCATGCCCGACTCCATTGTCGCTCAACCTGCTCCCCACCCGACGCAGTTCGTCTCAGCCGAGCGAGAACGAGCAAGTCGCACGCATCCCCACCAGCACGGAGGTACGCCTCACGCGCGCCGGGCGATCTGAACGCGTACCGCACACATTATGGAATCGGAACCGCACCTCTTGCATGTACCTCTGCCCGCGCCTGTTCGCATAGGGAACTGTCCACACTCAGCCAGCAGTCGCATCGCGTCGATGCCCACCCTCATGGCCATCGCACGAGCGGCCGTGGCCGACACCCGACGTAGGCGGCCGCAATCCGCACAGGCGGCGCGATGTATGCACGCCGAACAGGCGGCCGCCCGCCATCAACCCCCCATATGGAGCCAGAATCCCCCGGGCCGTCCCACACACACACACACCCAAGGGCGAGCACTAGTTGTTGACCACTTTTGCAGCTGAAAGCCAGCCTTTCCTTTGTTACACTGCGTTATGAATCGAGGTCTCCCCTTCCTCTGTCTCAAGATAGGTGTAACGAAGACTGCGCGGCACAAGGGTCAATGTATGATCAATCACTTTGCGAAGCGTTACCCGGGTATCTGGACAGCAGGTATGCAGGGGAGTTTGAAATCTGCTGGGGAAACTTACTCCATTTCCGTGATCAGGGGACCCGGGATGCCGCAGAGCGAGATACCCTTCTGCTTGGCGACTTCAGCGAGCATCTTGGCGGACTCCGCATCAAGCTGATTGCCCAGGAGGTTGGCCATCGTCAGCGCGCCTGTGATGCTCGTGCGGAGCGCCTCGGCGATCAGCTTTACACCAGCAGGGCCGATGTTCTCGTGAGACACGTCCATAGACATGATCTTGCTGTCCTTGTTGCCGCAGATGGCGGCGAAGATGGCACCCCAGCCCTCGTCCCCTAGCTGGTTGCCCCTGCTGAGATTGATGGACGTCAATGCGCCGTTGACGCGCAGAGCGTCGGCAATCGCTGTGATGCCCTCGGCGTTGTAAGTGCCTGTGGACACGCCACAATAAAACCAGACACCACAGAGGCGGGTGTTTGAGAGATTCAACTGCAGAGGCAAAGAAACAGACGGGTCAGGAGAGAGGGGTCAAGCGGGTGTGGGCTGATAAGGAAACATACCTTCCTGAGCGAGCTGTTGACGTGCAAGGCGTCCGCGAACGCTGTGGCACCCTTCGCTCCAAGGTAGTTGCCCTGCAACCTGCAGGCACAAAAACCAGAAAGCACACGTTATAAGAAGGTGCCCAAAGAGCTGCATTCATTGACCCAGCGTACTCGATTTGGGTCAGCGAGCTATTGATGGCAAGTGCCTTAGCCAATGCGGTCGCTCCCTTTGGGCCGAACATGGTTGACACTCGTGTTGAACATGGTTGACACTCCGAGTCACTGCTCAGGTCAAGCGTTCTGAGGCTCTTACTCTGCTCGATAGCAACTGAGAGCGCCTCCACACCTTCGTCACCCAGCTTTTCGTTACCAACAAGCGAGAGGTGTGTCAATGCGCCGTTGACGCCAAGAGCGGCGGCAAGCTCCTTGATGCCCGTCATGTCCCTGCCGTAGTCAGTGAGATGATTTCCGGACAGGTCGACGCTCGCCAGCGCGCCTGTGACGCTCGTGCGGAGCGCCTCGGCGATCAGCTTGACACCAGCAGGGCTGATGTTCTCGCAGGACGCGTCCATAGACATGATCTTGCTGTCCTTGTTGCCGCAGATGGCGGCAAAGATGGCGCCCCAGCCCTTGTCCCCGAGCTCGTTGCCCCTGAGATTGATGGACGTCAATGCGCCATTAACACGCAGGGCGTCGGCGATTGCAGTGATGCCCTCTGCGGTGTAGGTGCCATGTCCGCACTGGCGGTGGTCAGTCCAGACGCCGCAGAGCTGGTTGTCGGAGAGGTTGATGCTCGTCAGCGCGCCATTGACGCGCAACGCGTCTGCGAACACCTTGGCGCCTTCCGGACCAAAAAAGTTCCGGCTGACATCGATTTTCGTCAGCGCTCCTGTGACACTCGTGCGGAGCGCCTCGGCGATCAGCTTGACACCAGCAGGGCCGATGGTCTCGGAGGACGCGTCCAAACACATGATCTTGCTGTCCTTGTTGCCGCAGATGGCGGCAAAGATGGCACCCCAGCCCTCGTCCCCTAGCTGGTTGCCCCTGAGGTCGACGGACGTCAATGCGCCGTTGACCAAAAGCATATTGGCCACATGCTTGGCGCCTGCTGTCCCACCAATGTTGGAGACAGTGTCACGTAACGAGGTGTCTCCGCTCAAGTCAAGCTCCTTGAGAGTGTTGTTGCCGACGAGAGCATCACAAAGGAACTTAGTGCCTTCCTCCCCCAACTTGTTTTTGGCGAGCGACAGCTTCGTCAGCGCGCCCATGGAAGGAATGAGATAGGAAATGAGCATGGCCACAGGCCCTTGGAGCCTCTTATTACATAAGTCCAGCTCCGTCATGGCACGAGGTGTGCCCTTGCCGCGGCCGCGGCCGCCGCCTCCGCTGCCGCCACCACCGCCACCCTTGGTGCCGACGGACTCGCGTTTCATCTCGGCCTTGAAGAGAGCATCCGCCTCATCTTCGCCACCGCCCTTTCCCTTGCCCTTGCCGCGGCCGCCACCGCCCTTACCCTTGCCGCCGCCCTTGCCGCCACCACCGCCCTTACCACGGCCGCCGCCCTTGCCGCCACCACCGCCCTTACCACGGCCGCCGCCCTTGCCGCGGCCGCCGCCCGTGCCGCCCGTGCCGTTGCCGGCATCGTCGGGTGCCTGTGGAGGAGGCACGGTGTCCTCCCGCATATGCTGCACCGGAACGCCGCATACCACACCTGAGCCCGCACAGGCAACGGCTGCGATCGTCAGCTTCAACGGTGCTTCTCCGTCGCCTGATATGCAGCTTTCGAGAGCAGCCTTAGCAGTACCACGAAGCAACGAAGGTGGCGGCGGCGGAGCGGCATCAAAATCAAACATGCCACCAAAATCAAACATGCCGCCACCAAAATGATTCGCCTCCTGGACGCCCAGATTCGCGGCCCGTACTTTCGCCACGTCCACCACAAAGCCGTAGCCATGGAGGCGCGCCAGCCCTGGCAGCATCCGCCCCGCAAGGGCCGTGTCCCCGGGACGGCCGGCCTCGATGAGCAGCTCAACGTCCAGGTCGGTGATCTCTTCCAGATGTGTGGGTGCCGGCTGCCCGCGGCCGCGGCACAGGCGCGAGCAGAGGACACGCCGTGACAGCGCACGCCAAGACCGATTCACGCCCTTGAGCTCGCACAGCGTGGCCACGTCCACAAGGGCCAGAGCAGCCTCCTTGGCATCCTCCGTGGCTGGCACCGCCGAGAGCGAGGGCTGCCGCAGAGGTGCGGGCGGTGCCGAGGAGCTGGCCGCGCCGAGCTGCTGCGGCGCCTCGTAGCCTTCTGGTACAAACGCCGGCTCAGCGAAAGCCTCCGCGCGCTCCTCCGCGCCATCAAAGTCACTACTCGCGCCTAGCACCACGCAGAGGTCGTGAGCGCGCTGGCTGTTGAGCCGTTGTGCGATCGCACGCTGGATGTGCTCGAGCGCCCTATTGGCGTCGAGAAAGTTGGCACCCTCGACGAGCTCCATGAGCTGCGGCATCGAGCACTCGTCGACACTTGGCCGTGTGGAGTCAGGATCACTCAGCTTCCCCAGCAAGTCAAGCGTCCAGGCCGCAATTGCCGGCACTGGGTACACGCCATCCTCGGGAGGGGCGTCGTCCATGAGATCCTTCAAGGTGCCCGCATTTCGCGCGGCCTTGCGCGGCCACGTGACCTCTTCTCCCCCTCGCGCACGCACGCGGATTCGCTCGTCGTCGGCCGTGCCCGTTGTAAGAGCGTCAGTTGCGCTGGTGCCGAGTTCGTCGCGTGCGGCCATCGCGTCAGCACGTTGCGGGACAAGGCGCTTGGGCAAGGCTCGGAAGATGAGGCTCGCAAAGAGGGCCTGCGCTCGGGACGCTCGGGAAATGCAAATGTGGGAAAACAAAGGCGCACAACCACGAACAACCGGTGCTAGTGTGTGAAAACATGGCCGTCTTCCTCTCGGGGCAACGTGGGGAAATAACCGTTGACCGCCGTTCTGCCCTCCATTACTAAGGGTACAGTTGTACGGCTGTCACCAATTCCACGCTGACGGCGACGCGAACGATCGGATGCGCAACCGTCCTCGCACGGTCGCGGCTCGCGCGCCTTCTTGTGCTTGTCGCTAGCGCCGGCGCGCCGCGAGCCGAACCGCGAACGGCTGATCGAAGCGACCTGACCAAACGGGCCCTTTCGCTTTAGGTTTAGACACACCCTCAATCCGCGCGATACATGTAATTCGCTTACAGCGCACACGATCACGGAGGTCGGGGCCCCAGTGGCACCTCCAGGTGCCACAGGACGACCCCCTGGTGTTCTCCAACGAGGACGCTGTACCGTGACCTTTACGAGCGGCCAGCGCCATGGCCACCGCTTCCTTCCCATAGCCGCCGTCCCATGCAATCCCGATCATGCAACCCACTGCACATCCGAAGGCCCTCCCCGCGCCACGTGCTGCCTGCTTCAGACCCCTTCGTGCTCACGGCCCTTTGCATGCACGGCCCTCCACAGGGCGCGCCCACCGCCTCGAGTGCGGCGACCCTTGCGGCGATCAAGGCGGCGATCAGGGCGGCGATCAGGACACAGGCGCCACATTCAGCAGCGCGGCGTTCTCATCCACCCGAGTGCCCCTGGGCTGCCGTCCCTTGGAAGCCGTTACGGAAGCTGCCTTCTTGGCGGGCAGGTAGTCCTCCTCGTCCTCCTCGTCGTCGTCGTCGTCGTCGTCGTCCTCGTCCGAATCCTCGACGTACTTGGCCTTGGGTGCGACCCTCGGGGCCGCCTTGGAAGGCGCTGCCTTGCGATTCGCGGGCTCCTTCGCCACACGGCGCATCGGCTGGCGGGCGCCGCCGCGCGCCGCGTCCTCTCCATCCAAACCGAGCGAGGCGCGCCGCTGCTGCTCCTTCGTAGTGCCTGCCTTGAGCTGGAGCGCCGAGCGCAGCCCGCGGTGCAGATCGAGCACCTCCGAGGCCGAGAGCGACGGCGCCTCCAGCTCCTCCTCGTCGTCCTCCTCCTCGTCCTCCTCCTCGCCCTCGGCCGCCTCGCCCTCGGCCGCCTCGCGCGCGTCAGCGTCGCGGAGTGGCTGGCGCTTGGCGAGCAACGCTTGCAGCTTCTCGCGCAGCTTCTCGACGTGCTTCATGCTCGGCTTGTCGAGCGCTCGGGACAGCATCGTCGCATACCTCTCGATCACATGCACCAGCGTGGCCAGGCGCGCCGAGTTGAGCGCCTCACGCCCGACGTCGATCGTACCGAGAGTCTTGGCGATCGCCTTGAGCACCTCCTTGTGCTCCTCAGCACCTTCGCCATCCGCCTCGTCGGCGACGAGCACGACCGCCTCGCACGCGAGCGCGAGACCAATCTCGAGCTGCATCGCCGTGGCCGCGGCGGCGCCTATCTTGGCGGCCTTGGCGGCCGGCAGGGTGCCACTCTCGACCCTCACCGCCGCGCGCTTGGTCGCGAGAGCGCGCGCAGCCTCTGCGGCCTTGTCGAGGGCGAAGAGAAGCAGCTTGTCGAGCGGCACGCTCGCAAAGCGTGAGCCCTCGGCGGCCGCGGCGACGGTGCGCAACGCCGGGAGCACCGCACGCCCCACGTCGCCCGCAGCGGCCGACCGGCCGAAGAAAAGAGCGAGCGTCTGCGCGAGCTGCGCAGCGTCATCGGCAGCGGCGCTCGCGGCGGCGGCGGCCTCGGAGCCGGCGGGCGCGGCGGCGGGCGCGGCGGGCGCGGGCTCGAAGTGCACGAGCAGCAGCTGCGCGAGCAAGCTCGAGGAGCGGAGCGCCCGGGTGTGAAGCAGCTTGCACACGCCGAGCACGGCCGTGCGGCGCAGCGAGCCTGGAGGCCCCTCGAGCGCGGGGCTCAGGAAGGCCCAAACCGCGTTCGCGTACGCGTCCTCCTCGGGCGCGCCTGGCGCGCCCTTCTCGGTAGCCTCTGCTGCCCGGTCGTTGGCCTCAGCGTCGGCCTCGGCATCAGCGGCGGATGGCGGCGGCAGCAGGGCGGCAGGCGAGTGGAGAAGCAGCAGGTCGAGCGTCGCCCGGAGCGCGGCGAGACGTACTTTGGGCTGTTCGATCCGAAGCGCCTCGCGCAGCAGCGGGAACACCTTTGTGGCGCGCTCCGCCGACGTCTGCCCGTACAGACCGTAGCATTGCATCGCGAGGGTGCGGCAGTCGACGTCGGACTTTGCGATGAGATCCACGTCGAGCCGGCCGCCTTTGGCGATCAAGTCGTCCAGCTTGAAGTTCTCGAGGCTCGTGACGGCATCCGAGGCGAGCAGCAGCACCGTGAGGCGGAGCGCGCGCTCCGAGCGCTGCGCGAGAACCTCAGGCGCCGCCTGTGGCCGGTTGGCTGCCTCAAGATCCGCCACCTCGGCGTCGAGCAGCGCATACTCGTTGCGCAGCAGGCAAGCCGCCTCGAGGTCCTCAGCCGCGACAGCAGCCTTGACCTCGTCGGCAAGCTCGAGCAGGCGCGCGTTCGCCTCGAGCAGCCGCTGCTGCCGGTCCATGCGCGCCTGCGCCACCGCGTCGTCGCCCTCGGCGCCCTCGTCGCCCGCGTCGTCCTCGGGGTTGATCACCTCGTCGATTGCACCGAGCACTTCTTCCGCAAAGGCCGCATACCGCGGCACCATGAGCCCCTCGGCCTCGTCGGCCGGCTCGTCGGCGGGCGGGCACGCGCGGCACAGCGCCTCGAAGAGCGGCTCGAGGGCGGCGTCGGGCGTACTCGGAGCGGCAAGCAGCTCGCGGCAGTGTTGCACGAGCTGCACGCGCCCGTGCTCGTCACTTCGGACGTCGGCCATCGCTGCGACGCGCGCGAGCTCGGCGAGCCGCGCCGCGTGCGCGGGCGTCGTCGCCGCGCCTTTGCATAGGGCCCCTGCCGCCACGAGCGCATCGCACAGCGCCGCGAGCTCCGGCGCCGCCTCCGCTGCGACGTCAGCCGAGTGACACTCGCGCAGCTGCTCCAGCTGAGCACGCAGGCATCGCACCGCCTCCGCCGGGCCGTCGGTGGCGGCCCACGAGGCGGCGGCCGCCTCGAGCAGTCCCTCGCTCTTCTTCGTCGCCTGCTTGGACGGCTTCGCGCCCCCATGTGCCTCCTCGTGCTGCGCGATGGCCTTGAGCGCGAGCGCAGCGGTCGACTCATGAGAGACCCAATCGAGGGCGCGGAGCAGCTCGAGCACGTCGCCGCCGCAGCCACAGGGAGGCTGGTCGCTCTCGCGCGGCGCGAGAAGCCAGCCGCGCAGCACGAGCTCCGCCGCCTTGGCCGCCACCTCGGGCACGCGGTCCTGCAGCGCCGCCTCAAGCAGCTCGACACGCTGGGCGATCGTGAGCCATCGCATCTTGACTTTGTCCATGAGCACCTGGAGCGCGTGCAGGCGCACCTCGGCGCTCACGTCGCGGATGCGCTGCAGGACGGCCTTGATCGTGATCGGAGAGATGGCGAACGCCACCGCCGCCATCGCCGCCATCCGCACCTCCACTTTATCGTCGTCGTTCAGCATGCGCAGCAGCTCGGCGGTGACCTTGTCCTGCTTCCCTTGGGACGGATCCTGCAGCCGCGCGACCGCCTTGGTCGCCGCGGCGCGCACGATCTGCTCGCGGTCGCGACAGCGCTCGAGCATCTTCGCCTCGACCTCCTCGAAAAGCTCGTCGCTCAGCTCGACTTCGTCGCCGATCCGCTCGAGCATCTGGCCGATGAGCTGCACCGAGCGGAAGCGCACTGCCTTGTCCTTGGAGGCCGACAACTTGAGCAGGCGGAGCGAGACGCGCTCGACAAAGTCCTCGTCGAAGGCGGCCTCGCCGCCGTGCTTGGTCGCGAACTGAACGATGAACTCGAGCACGTTTCCGACCACCTTCTCGGCCGCCTTCTCGCGCTTCGAGTGGCGGAGCACGCACGCGATGCACGCGAACACATCATCGTCAAAGGCGGCCCTGTCGGTCGCGGCCGCGCGCAGCGCGTACAGAGCCTCCGAGCACGCGCGGTGTTTGGACAGCGAGAGCTGCGCTGCGTGGAAGATGGACGCGATAGTCGGAGGCGCCATAGCCGGTGGAACCGGGAAAAACTTTGTCGCGCTTTTGCTTCGTGAATTTGAATCTTTGGGACGCCGTTTCGACCCTCGCAGTTCTCTACAGAGCCTGGGCTTTTCCCTTTGGGAAATTGGCTGCCATTCATGATCGCCACGCCGGGGATGCCTCTCGGAAGTCCTTCGACTAAAATGGATTCGACCGCGTTTGTCGAGACACGGCCGACGCTCGTCGCGTCCTTGCGCAGCGTGACCACCAAGCTGCTAGAGAGGCAGCAGCCACCCCTGCCATCGCGCCGCGTCGCTGCGACCAGCTACTTTCCGCACATCGTGCACCAGACGTGGCGCACGCATGAACTTCCCCTGGGGCTGCGCCGGTTGAGCAAAACGTGGCAGAAGCACCTGCCGCGCTGGAAGTACCGCTTGCACACGGACCAGGACAACCTTGAGCTCGTGCAAAAGCACTATTCGTGGCTGCTGTCCGCCTATCGGCGTTTCAGCGCTATCCAACGCGCCGACACCGCCCGTTACCTGTACATGCACGCGTTTGGAGGTGTCTATGCGGACCTCGACGTCGAGCTGCTGCAGCCGCTGCGCTCGCTGCTTCGCGCACAGCGCCATTTGAATGTCAGCGTGATCCTCGGCCAGGAGCCGCTCGCGCACGCGCTGCTGCTCGAGCGTCGCCCGCGCCAGGTGTGCAACGCGGTGCTCGCGTCAGTGCGTGGCCACCCGTTTTGGTTCGACGTGCTCAAGCGCGTCGCGAGCGGCGCCGCCCACGCGGACCCGGTCAGCTCGACCGGCCCGCGAATGCTCGAGCAGGCCCTCAGCGCGTGGAACGCCACCTCGGGGCACCAACACCGGTACGGCGGCATCGTCGTCGTAGCGCCCGACGTCTTCTTCCCGACATGGGACCCTATGCAGGCCGACACCTTCCGGCAGCGCTGCGGCACGCGCGGGCAGGACGGCGGCAGCACAGTAGGCTCGGGCGAGCTCAAACACGCCATCGAGGGCACTTGCGCCAAGCTGCGGGCCGACGGCTTCCAGCCGACAGTGCCCAAGGACGGTTCCGCGTACACCAACCACCTTTGGTCGCACACGTGGATTCCGGGCGCTGAAAAGCGGAGTGTTATTGACTGATGAGCTTAGTCAGGCTCTTTTAAGGGTCGCGAGCGCGGCCCGGGTGCGTGTTGGAGAGCCCTATGTGTTAGATTGTGGGCGCGTAATTAGAATCTGCGACCAGGCTACCCACGCCACAATTGCAACGCAATATCCGAGGTTATTTAAATTCATCATTTGAAAATCGATTTGAAAGGATTTGTAAATGTCATTTTGGAACTACTATTTCAATTAGTTTGAAGTTGGCACCCGTACACCCCTCGCCACGTGTACACTGCTTGTTGGCGTGTGAAATACTTACTTACTTACTTACTGAAGTTGGCACCCGCCTGTCAGTCAGTCAGACCATGCAAGTCTAATGACCTCCCGAACCATATTGCAAGAATCCACATTCAGGCAGCTCGTAAAGCTCACAAGTCGTGGCTCCTCCTGCCGACGCTGCTTCGGCCTACGGCTGTTCATGCAATCGAGCCCCGGTCGCTCCTCTTGGCGTGTTTGCTTCACGCAAGGCGCTAAAGAAGCTCTTGGAGTACATTTCGCTTCCACGGCGGCCTGCTCGCGGCTGAGTAGAAGCTTTAGGTAGTCGGGCGGATGGAGCACGGGTAGCTTGGAGCTCTTTGAGCAGACTCTCGGAGTGCCCCGAGTGCTCCGAGGAAAAGGAAGAGTCCCTGTGAGATCTCGTACCACGGGGTAGAAGGGCAGACTCCATGTCAGATTGGTCGCTCCCGGGCTCTGAGCCAATGAAGGAGTGGTCGCCCTTGACGAAGGAGCGTGTAGCTGAGGTGAAGGAGTCGCCTTTGGCGGCAGAGAAATTCGAGGAGTCGCCCGTGGTGCTCGTCTTCGTGAATTTTACCAGAGGATGGCCTGACTCGGCCATCGTTTGTGCCATTGTCCGTGGCTCCCCATCCTTGAGCTCTTCGGGGCGGAAAGCATGTTGCATCAGCACGCAGACGAGCGGTGCTTCCAGAGCTTGGATGACGGTCAACCACGACATGTTCTCGGGGCCTGCAAGCACTTCCAGCAACGGTCTCTGGATTTGGTCCATAGCCACGATGACTTTGATGGACGCAAATTTCCAAGCTGTCCTCTGATCACGGAGCGGCACGTGGGTGATCATGAACATGACGAACAACGAGTAGGACGCGAAGAGCGCTATGACCAGCTGCATAATGAGGAGGGCCACATGCTCATAGAAAGCAAAGGTACCAATGTTAACCAAATCTCTCTCGATTGCTGTGCGCGACACGGTCTCGAGTGGGGCGACGATCGCAAACAAACGCAACGAGGCACGTAAACTTACGAGTAGGTCGAGCGATGGCAATGCCTCCCTGCCGCATGGTGTCCAACCGCAGCCTGGCAAGAGGAAGAAGCAGCCAAGTGGCGGAACCGCCCAGTATTTGAGCGGTGGTTGGTCCATCAGCACACCGTGCACGGATTCGAGAGCATAGGCGTGTTTGTCGAAGAAGAGCACGGCCGGCGCAGGGCCTTTCGTGGCAGATCGGTATGTAAGCAACAAGAGGAGATCGATGAACGTATTCATGGTTGACGCTAAGAAGATGTGAGATAGAAGCGAGGCATACTCAATCATTTCGGGCAGGACTACTGCCAATGCGTGCGAGACACCGTAGATGACGGGGAAGACCACAATGCGGTAGTAAAGTCCCCGCCGACTTGATGGGCCCGTGTTGTCGTACAGTCCATCGACCGTTTGCTGATGGATGTATATAGCTGCGAGAGCTCCGAGCAGCGCGAGGGCGCAGCGCACGACGTACATGTAACACTCGTCGTCGACGTCGACCTCATGATCGGGCTTCATTTCGTGCGCCTGAGCGGCCCACGAGCAAGTTTCTATCTCACAAGTTTGCTGGACACCTGGACTGGGTAGCCCCATTTTGGGGCGCGAAACTTGAAATCCCACAGAGGGTCATGCACTACCTCCACCTTTCGCTCATCACCCCCCCAAAGGCGCGCACCGCCACAGATTTTGCCCTGTTTACCCACGCTCTCCCAGGGCAGTTCGGCTTCGGAAGCTCTACTGCAGCTCGACGTCGCGCTTCGTGCCGTCCTCGTTCACACCGAGGCGCGCCTGCTGCTCCTCTGTGTACACGGCCGCGGTCCAGCCGCCCATGTCCTTCGTGCCCACTGGCCGCTCGAGCTCGCCACGTGTCCAGGCAGGGCCGAGAGCGCCCACGAGAGCGCCGCTCATGATCGGCGCCGGGTGGTCCAAGTCGAGCACCTCATCGTCCTCGGCAGCAGCTGGGAGGGCGGCAGTTGGGAGGGCGGCAGCTGGGAGGGCCTCTGTGGCGAGTGCGTCGATCTCCTGGGCAAGCGCATCCACCTCCACCGCCGCCTCAGTGGCAGCCTTGGCGGCGGCCTTGGTCTTAGCGAGCGCCTCGGCCTGTGCGGCCGCTTCGGCTTCGAGTGCCGCCTGCGCCTGCGCCCGCGCCTGTGCCCGCGCCTCCTCTTCGGCTTCCTCGGCCGCCAGCTCGGCCGCCAGCTCTGCCTCGGCTGCCTCGCGCATCTCCGCCGCCTTTTTGGCAGCGGCCGCCTGCATGGCCTCGACTTCGAGACGACGCCGCTCCGCGGCTGCAACACGTGTGGCCTCCTGCGCCGCCTGCTGCTGCTGCTTCTCCTCTTCGGCCGCGGCCGCCTCGGCCGCCGCCGCGGCGGCCGCAGCACGCTCGCGCTCCTGCTTCGCCTGCTGCTGCTCGCGCAGCGCCTGCTCGGCACGGCGCTCCTCCTCCTCGGCCTCGAGGGCCATTTGGCGCGCGCGCTCCCGCGCCGCCTTCGCACGCGCCATCGCCTCCATCGCCGCCTGCTCCTCGGCCGCGGCCGCCTCGAGCGCCGTGCCGAGCGCCGCTTGTGCCGCCGTCTGCGCCGCGCCGCCGGCCGCGCCCGCTGCCATCGCTGCCACTGTGGCGTGCCCAGGCACCGCAGGCGCGGCCGGCGGTGCGGCGGCGGCGGAGGCGGAGGTAACGGTGGCGGCCGAGGCGGCGGCGGCCGAGGCGGCTGCGGCCGAGGCGGCGGCGGTGGCGGCCGCGTCGACTGGCGCGAGCTCTGGCCCGCCCACGGGCGGCGCCGCGGCCACCGCGGACGCGCTGGGCACATAGTGCGCCATCAGCGCCATCGCTGAGTTGCCGGGGAGGTCACCCGGGATGGCGCCCGCCGCGGTGAGGGGACCATGTTGTTCCAGGACCGAGCTTGAGGCTCCGGTGGCGGTCGAGTTGCGCATGCACGCAGCCTTGATGTCGGAGGTGAAGTGAGCCTGCAGCTGAGCGTCGGGGCCGTCGGCGACGCCATCGAGCGCGATCTCGAGCATCGCTGTGTTCGCCTTCATCGCGATGTGGATGGCCATCAAGCCCGCGACCCCGATCGTGTTCCGGCGTAAGTCGAGGCGCTGCAGCGCGACGTTGCCCTCGAGCACCTCGGCCATGGCGACGCCGCCCGCCTCATCCAGGCGCGTGTCGGCGAGGCCGAGCGTATGCAGCGCGCTGCTCCGGTTCGCGCACAGCGCCTCCTTGAGCACGAGCGCTGCCTCACCGCCCACACCATTCGACCCGAGGTCGAGGATCTGGAGTGTCGTGTTGGCACGCAGCCCCGACGCTAGCGGGCTCATGCCCTCGGCGCCGATCTGGTTGCGCCAGAGGACGAGGCAGCGCAGCCCGTGGTTCTCGCGCAGCGCGTCGCCCAGGTGCGCGCACCCCGCGTCCCCGAGTGCGTTCTCACGCAGGTCGAGCGACGTGAGCGTGTGGTTCCCGCGCAGCAGCCTGCCCAGCACCTCCGCCGAGCGCACCGTGAGCCCATTCTCGCCCAGGCGCAGGTTGACGAGAGTCTCATTGGAGAGCAGGCCGTCAACGAGCGCACCAAGGTTGTTGTGCTCGATGTCCGCCTTCTCGAGGTGCAGCAACTGCAGCTTACAGCGCGACGAGGCAAGCGCGCTGCCGAGTGGCGCGAGCGCCGAGAAGGAGGCGGGCGCGAGCATCGAGAGCCCGCCCACGAGGCGTCCGCGGTTGCCCTCGCCGAGCGAGTAGAGGTTGTTCCCAGAGAGGTCGAGGCACAGGAGCGACGACGACTCGAGGAGCAGCCCCGCGATCGCCTTGACACCCTTGCCCGTGATCTCATTGTACCCAAGGTCGAGGCGGAAGATCGTCGGGTGCGTGTTCAGTGCGGAGGCCACGGCTACGGCGCCCTCGTCGCCGATGTCGGTGCCCTCGAGGTTGGCGAATGTGATGTAAGAGTCCGCCGACAGCACCGCCGCGAGTGCACTAGCGCCCTGCCGGCCAACCTTGACCTCGCGCAGGTCGAGCGTCGAGATCGGCACCGCCGTCTCGGCAGCCTTTTGCAAGATGGCAAGCAGCTCGCCGCACGGCGGCGCCGCCTGGCCCTGCGCCGCCTGCTCCTTGAGCGCCGCCTGGTACGCGAGGAGCAGGGCCTCGGCGTCTTCCATGCGCGCCATATTCTGTGAAGACACCAGCGTGTATTGGTGACCTTCCCCCGTTTTGGTGCGAGCGCACCATCGATGTTCGCTGACGCTATACGCTACGGATTTCGCCCCGAGAAGAGCGGCCGTGTGAAGGCCTCTCCGTCTCGTTTGAAGGTGTCGTGATTGTCGTGAGCGGTAATGGCGCCCATCAGTCCAAAGCACGTCCTGGCCGCCCCCATCATCGATTTCCCCCATGGTACCATCCTCATTCCCGCGGTCACCCCTGCGGCGGAGCTATCTGCGGCAGAGCAACGCAATAAGCGTACGGGTGCTCACTACCTCTGGGCGCGT
>ENA-UOXK01001466-UOXK01001466.1-mixed-culture-metagenome-genome-assembly--contig:-NODE-1466-length-16457-cov-33.673393_pt1 | contig 16457 bp, 13 predicted proteins | sample MGYA00238160_ERZ761638 | MGnify/ENA primary metagenome ERZ761638 (study PRJEB28912, sample SAMN08777098) | mixed culture metagenome | isolation source: Freshwater growth medium | place: USA...
TTGCGAGCTCACGCGTCGGGCAGATGCAGAGCGCCTGCGGCTTCTTCACCCTCGCATCGGCGATACGCAACATGCCGAGGACGAAGCAGGCTGTCTTGCCCGTGCCGTTGTGCGACTGCGCGAGCAGATTGCGATTGGCCCAGATCTTGGGCAGCGAGATGGCCTGGATTTTCGAAGGCTTTGTGAAGTTCATCTCGTACAGCCCTTTGATCAGCGATTCCGGCAGCCCGAGTTTCGGGTCGTCGAATTTCGCGATCGTCACCGAGTGCAGCGCGTCCGTCTGCGACGTTCCGTCGATCACCTCGTCATCCTCCTTCTCGTTCAGGCGGCGCTCCACCTCGGGGACCTCATCCACCTCGACCTCTGTGGCCTCCACAGCGGCCATACCCTCGGTGACCGCAGCCAATTGAGCTTCGACGGGAGCGATTGCCGTCACCGCAGGCGCAGCGGGCAGTGCAGTCGGCATAGTCGCGGCGGCATCGGCAGGCGTCGTCGACATTGATGAATGCGGATGAATGCGCGCGCTTCTCGTGTGCTCGAGAGAGGCGCGCGCGCACGTGTGCTCGGGAGTAGTTCTGGCTGCGCTGCAAAAACGTGAGTGCCCAAGCAATTAGGAATCCCACCCTCCCAAAATGTTGGTTCCGCCGTGCTACAAACATATCGTCATACATAGCGATACAACTGTATGACGCGCCCGCCCCTGCCCGAAGCCCTTGCCCGAAGCCCGCACCTCGTTTGTGTGCCTGTACCATGTGGCCGGGAGGGATCGATCCATTAACAGCGTAACTGCAGCGTTACTATTGCAGCGTAACGTCGCGAGCGGAGCTAAGTTTTTTACTAGTTGGACAGTACAAGCTGAAGACTGCACATGTTCGTTCATCAATTTCATCAGCGTCCTACGTTCATATCGAGTTGTAAGCGAAGAGCCCATACGAGGCCTTCCCAAAGCCAAGCGACTTCGACGCACCAAGTAGCTTGGGCACCTAGGGCGCGGTGTCTCGCAAGTGGTTTAGCAGCCGATTCAGTCGCCACAGCTCACAGATGCCACCCCACATCACCCATGAGCTATGGGAGGACCAGGGCGCGGTGGTGCAGTACTCGCCCACTATGCAGGCGCCGACCACGCCGACAAGCCACATGCAAAAAGGCCTCAGCGCGCCATCTGCGGGGGCAACGGGACAGCGCTTCGGATCGGCGGCCACAAGCGCTGCGAGTGAGATGAGCGACGAGAATATGCCGAAGACGAGCTGCAAGGAGAAGCCCGTGACCAGTGCCCAGACTGCCGGCCACCTCCAGACGGTAGGCGCCGCGCGGCCCTTGAGATGCACGGAGAAAGAACCGCTGAGGTAGCTGTCGGCCGCTGGCTGTCTCCTGGAACTTGCCGACTGCGGGGCACGTGCGAGCGGCATGCGCAAAAGCGATGGGGGTGAATACTTTTCCCGCCAGCGGATCGGGGGCGCATCGCAGTGAATTCACAGCCGCTCTGAGTTCAACGCCCCGGATCCATTTCAGAGGGAAGCGCGGTGCTGTGAGTTGGCAGACCCGTCACTGCTCGATCCACTCTCGTCGATGTGCGATCAAAGATGTGCGTCGTTAGTGCGTCGATGCGCAATGTGTCCCTTGTGTCGTGTGAGTCTCCGTCGGGCGTCGGCCTCTCGCGCTTTCGAAGCTCAGAGAGGTAACATCAGTCTGCGCCCGCACCACAATCCTCGAGGCTCGTCCTACATCCAATGTGCTCTGTGGACAACTGTGACGCGTCCTGTGGAGACTACACCTGTCTCGGTGTCCGCTCCCGCGAGCCCTGGCCGAGCTCTCCATCGGTAGCATTGTCGCCAGCATGCTCTTTACGCACGTTCGTTATTTTTATAGGCTAGACCGGGAAGGGCCACGAAACTCGTCGATATTGCTTCGCTGATCCCGGTATACGGGCCAGCTGATACCACTTAGTACAGAACGTTCCACGACGCGCCCAACATTGTTACGCTGTTACCGATATCCAAACCACGGATGCTGCGACGGGAACTTTTCCTTCCCAGTGTATAAGGATGGCGTCGCGGACGGCCCTTGCACCGCAGCGGGAACGAGGACCCTGGGTGGATGTGTATCCTTGGCTGCAGGCTCCACGGTGGGGGGCAACACTATCGCACCGTCATGCTGTGCGCCGTCGTCATCATCGTCGGAAAACGCTGCGCCCATGACCGTTAAGGAGGCTGGCTGGTAAGCGCCTCGCTGACGTTTCGTCTTCCTGTTGCGCTCGTGCTTCTCCTTTCCAGACCGCTTGCGCTTCTCCTTTTCGCGATGCTGCTTCTTGTCCCTCTCTCCGTGCCCGCGCTTCCGACTCTTCTTCTCCCGCTTCTCTTCCTTCCGTCGCCGCTTCTTGCCGTGCCGCTCGCTATCGCTGCTGCTATCGCTGCTATCGCTGCTGGAGGACGCGGCGGCCGCTTGCGTCTCAGCGCTGCGCGCCGCCAGCTTCCGCGCCGCAGCCGCATCCCGAGCCTGCTCAATGCTAGCCAGGGTGTTGCGAGCTGCAGCGGTGCGTGAGTCGCTCTCCTCGCCGCCGCGCTCCTGCTCGTGCGCCAGCTGATGTCGGTGCTGCTGCCACATGACTTCGCATTCCTGAAGCCGATTGTGCGTCACCACCGACTGGATCACGCGTCCAAGAGACTGTGACATGGTTGTGTTTCACAGCCAATGTTTATAACTCGAAACCCAAGACGCTCCGAACATACGTGTGCGGTTACAACTGGCTCGGGGACCCCTGGACCCCCTTATCACAGCCAGCAAGGGCCAGCCCTTTTCACAGATGGGCAATTGGGGTTTGGGCATGAGTCAACAGTCATTTCCCCTTGAGAAAATTTCTACGATTTTCAACCGAAGCCGACCGTTCAGTTGGGTGCTACTGCTAACTGCAGTTCGATGCGTGTGCGGCGCGCGCGCACACGCTTCAGCGCCGCGCTCGCTCGCACGCGCGCGGAGAAGGGAGATCAGAGCTCCTGCTTATCCGAGCCATCGTCTTCGACCTCCATCGTGGCCTCGTCCTCGTTCTCCTCGTCCATGTCGGCACCCTCGTCCTCCTGCGCGTCGTCATGAGCGCCCTCCTCGTCATCAAAGTTCACAGTCTCCTCCGCCTCGTCCGCCTCCTCTTCGCCAGCTGCCTCTTCGGAGTCGAACATGGAACGGAGGAGTTCTTCCTCCTCGAGAGCCATCCGGCGCCGCCGCTCCACCTCATCCACCGGGCCGCCGCCCTTGGCCGCCGCTGCCTTGGCCTTTCTGGCCGCCGCCTCCGCCGCTTTCCGCTCCTCGTAGCTCATCTTACGCTCTGCGCCGCTGCCAGCGCCTGTACCGCTCTTACCGCCCTTGCGGCTCTGGCGTTTGCTGCTGCTGGTGCTGCTGGTGCTGCTGCCGCTGCTGCTGCTGCTGCTGCCCTCCTTCGCGCCGCGCTTGCCTCCGACCCCACCCTCCTCCTTGCCATCCTTGGCCGCCTCCTTGGCCTGCTTCCTCCACGCGAGGGCGGGAGGTTTCGTCAAAGGCGTCAGCTCGAGCGACTCATCGGTGAGCCCACTGACGAAACCTCGAAGCCCCTCGAGCGTCGGCTCGCCGCGGTACGCCTTCGCCGCCAGCGTCACCTTCTTCGCGTCGCCCTCCGCCGCCGTCGAGCGCACAGCAAGCACCTGCGGCGTCCGCTTTGTCGGAGGGGCAGGTAGCGCCTTGGCAAGTGAGAACTGGTAGCGCGCGGTGTTGACGGTGCCGAAGGCGACGGTGCGGTACTCGCGCAGCAGGGTGCCCAGCGTGCGTGCCGCCTCGCCCTGTGGCTCGCCCTCGGTCAGCCACAGCACGCAGTGCTTGCGCTTGAGGCAGTGGGCATGCATCTGCTCGCTCTTCGTGAACGTGAACGCCTGCGGCGTCGCGCGCGACTTGACGAGGGCGACGAGCGCGGCGGCCTGCTGGCGAGGCGTCGGGAACAGGTTGCTGCTGCCGCCGTACTTGGCCAGCATCGACGGCACGATCTGCACTGGAGCGAGGCCGTTGGCGGCAAAGATGAGCATCGGCGAGACACCGCCGTCGAGCTTGAAGCGATCGAGCGTCGATTTGCCCGATGGGAGCTTCTTCTCGCAGTCGAGCAGGCCCAACTCTGCTGGAAGCTTTGCAAGCGCCGGCATCGCGATCTCGAGCACATCGTGCGCTCCGAGCCCGACGTCGCCGGCCGCCGCAGCCGCGAGGTCGGCCTTGGAGCCGCACTGGATCAGCCACGGGTCGCCTGAGAAGAAGACGGCCTTGAGCTGCGTCGCGTTCGTGGGCGAGAGCACCTGCATGCCGTTCGCCTTCTGTTCCGGCGCCGCCTTTTTGTCCGGAGCCTTGAAGGCCATCAGCACGGTGACGAGCGTCAGCATTGTGAGATGAGATGCCGCGAGAGCCACAACGCCCAAAACGGCGCCAATTTTTTGGCGCGCCCTCTTTCCTACAATGTACGTGCCGCTTCCCTACCTGAACTCGTGCCATGGAAGGTGGCGGTGGAGTCGCTCGATCTTGGCCCTCTCCATCCTCGCCGCGAGCCACTCGACAGCCCGGGCAGCGAACGCGAACGGCGCCGTCCGTGCACCTTCGCCGACCATCACGTCGAGCGTCACGGCGGCCGCGCCCGAGTCCGGAGCGCTCTCAAGCTCCTCGACGCGCTGGTGTCCATCGCGGTCCACGTGGACCATCGCATGCATCTCACCCGCCTTGCCGCCGAGGGCCGCCTGCAATGTGCGGTGCAAACGCTTCGCAGCTTGCTGCGCCTCATCCCTCTCCTCGCTTCCGACACACACGAGCGCCGCCTTGGCCTTAGGCGGCTCGCTGCTAGTAGTGATCCGCGTGTCCAAGCAAGTCGGCGAGCCGATCATGTAGCTCTCGAAGCCTTCCAAGGCATCGTCGCAGAGTGCACGTGCCAAAACGTCGCCGCCGAGACCGTGGCCAATGATCGCTCTGCCTCCGGCGTAGGGTTGTGTGCGGTAGGTGGCATCGACGTGCTCGATGGCGCTGGCCACAACCGAGAGCGCGACCTGCCGATTCGCATTCCAGAGCTCTGGGACAGCCGTCACTCCCACCACATCGCAAGAAATTCCGACCACGATCAAGTCCGGATACCAGCTGCGCTGCTCGAGCGACGCTGTGTACTTGCCGATGCGAGCCGCGGTGGCGACGAGCGAGAAGAGGTACGGCTCGCCACCGAGGACGTACAGCACGGGATGTCTCTCAGATGCTGACGGAGTGTAGGAGAGCGGAAGCGACACGAGCAGGCAGTGCGGCCCCTCGGCGCCACCGTGCAGAGGATGCTCCTCGCACGTCGAGAACAGCCTCGGAGCGGCCTGGGCGTGTGCAAATGCACCAACCGCCGTCGCTGCTGCCGTGACGCTCGCACCACTCAGAACGCGGCGAGTTGAGAGCGCCCTAAAGAAAGCAGCCATTTCGGCGAGCAGCCCCGAGCCCCGACAGCGCCGAAGACCCAAGACGCAAGAGCACAAGAAAGAGCCGAGGATGTGTCTGGGTCTGTGAATGTGAATGTGGGACAAGATTCCTCGATCATCGACGAGGCCAACTCGGGCATGCTCGGATCATGCTAGGGATACACACATCGGTACAAGAATATGCTTCTAACAGTGCGTAGTCACAATGTAGAGACGCGGGCCGGGAGCCCGACGACGGGCCAGACCCAGAGAGTGAGCATTCACAGCCGCCGAGATGTTTTCAATCCTCCAACAGAACACCACGGCAACTCGCCATCGACCTCTCACCCGTCGAGCAGCTCGTGCAAGAAGTAGTTGTCGATCGCAAACGAGACGGCGCGCAGCACCGCGGCGACAATCGGCGCGTCGTCATGGGCGAACGGCATTTCAACGGCTGAGCGCACGAGCTCGCATAACCCGAGGATGTGGTTGCCTCCCGCGTCGGTCAGAGCTGCACAGACGATCGACAGGGGGCCACTCGCGCCTGCTGGCAAGGCATCGACGGCGGGATGCAGGCGGGGGTCGTCGGGCGCGATGCCGTTGAGGAGAAGGAAGGTGGGCGGCTGGGCGGCGCATCGGCCAGCGAGGCTGTCCAGCGACGTGCCAGCCGCGCCGCCGCCATGATCCTCGTCCTCGTCCTCGTCCTCGTCCTCGTCCTCCTCCTGCTGCTCCTCCACATCGGCGCCGCCGCCGAGCCAGCCGCCCTCCTCACCCCGGAGACCCCGGGAGCGCGCCGTCCCGGGCGTCCTCGACGGCGGCAGGTTGAGTGACAGGGGCTCGGCGGCTCCATGACGGCGCGACACGGGATAGCCGACGAGCTTACGGCCGCTCGCCACGTCCCTGAATAGGAAGAGGGTGCACGTGGCCGCACCGAGCGCGTCACAACACAATGCCCCCAAGGCGCCCATGAGCGTCTTCATAGCCACCCCCCCCTTGGGCAGGCGCGCCAGTCCCATCGAGAGCGCTGTGAGGGTGTGTGCGAGCGCGCCCTCCCGTGTGAATGCGGCGGCGGCCGCACGGACGGGCTCTCGAAGTGTGAGTGTGAACAGCGGGCGAAGCGACGAGAGCAGCCGCTGCGACGCCGGGCTGAGCAGGCTCGTCGCCGCCGCCGCTCGTGCCGCCTCGTCCACCGCCACCGAAGCCGACGCATCGTCCTCCTTTGCACGATCCAGGACGGCTAACCGAAGGACCGCCCGCAGCGCCCCGCTCTCATCACTCAGATCAAGGTAGAGGGCGGCGGCGGGCGGCGCGCGACGTGCGCCGATGCCGTCGGCGGCCGCGTTGTACTTGGCGTCGTACCGAGCACCTCGGCGCACCTGCAGCGCGGAGCCCATCGGGAGCCCCGCGAGATCGCGAGCGAGATCGAGATCGCGCGCGAGATCGGGCCGCCTGGAGCGTTGCATGCACTCCCCCGCTAATGAAGTCATCGGCACAGCGACCGCACGCACGCCGTAGACAAATCGAACGTCTTCGGACGGCGGACCTGCCTTATTAGGATCTGCCTGATCAGGATTTGCTTTGTTAGGATCTGCCTCCGCGGCGGCCGACTCAACGCCCACAGCATCCGATGGGACGTCGTCTTCCACAGCATCCGCCAATCGCCTTTTGATGACATGAGTGGCCTTGGCCGCCTCCACTGTGGGCAGGCTGCCTGCCGCCGCACCGGCATCGTCATCGGCCAACCGAACGAGAAGCATCAGCCCTTCATCGCGCGTCGTATCGAGCGTCCCCGCAGTGCCGCGCCGAGCAACCCCAGACCCTAATATGGCAACCCCAGACCCTGGCGCACGTGCATGCGAGCCCTTGACGAGCAGATAGAGAGTTGCCTCCATGGATGCCTCGCCTGCGCCCCCGAGTAGGCAGCGCGCATGCTGACACACCGCGCGTGCCGCCGCCGCCACGGCGCCCTCGCAGTCCGCGCCCTCGCCCTCGCCGTCCGCGCCCTCGCCCTCGCCGTCCGCGCCCTTGCCCTCGCCCTCGCCCTCGCCCTCGCCGTATCTGTCTCCCTCGCCGTATCTGTCGCCCTCGCGAAGGGAATGTCGGCCAAACAACCCCTTCCCCTCGCCGCGGCGGACGCCGGCGCGAGTGTAGCGCCGTGACGGGCACGCCAGAGCGCCGTGACGGGCACGACTGAGGCTCGCGCTTGCGAGGTCAACGAGCGCCGTCTCGAGCGCACGTGCTTGCATTTCGGTGCTCGCGATCGCGCCCTTGATGGCGAGGCGCCACCGGTGGGCGAGGCTCGTGCGCCTGCGGCCCTCTCTCTCGAAGAGGTCGCCGACGAGGGCGAGAGCATCGGCGGGTAGACGGCTCAGCTCAGCGCGTGCGGTCTCGCCCACCTCCTCAAACGCCGCCTCCATCGCCTCCGCCCTATCTATCACGTTCCGCGTGCTGCTCGCAAGCCTGGCCTGGCGGGTGCTGCTCTTCTTCACATCGCTTGCAAAGTCCACCTGGAAGCTCGTCTCGGCGCCGGTCAGCTTGCGTAGCTGACTCTGCAGCTCAACGAGCATCCGGGCGAGCTTGGCAACGCATGCGCCAAAAGCATGGCTCCAATCCTCGCGCGTCGCGGGCGGCATGGCGGCCAGCTGAGCCGCAAACTCAACACCCTCAAGCCGGCCGCGCAGCAGATGCTCGCACGCTGCGGCGCTCGACAGCTTCGCCGCGAGGCCGACGACGCGATGGCGAGGCCACGCCGGCGGCGCTGGTGGCGCAAAGCGCGGTGACACCATGCTCGCTGCCATCGAAGTCGAGGAGAAGGGATCGAGATCGCGCTTACGAGCGGCCGCGACTGCGTCCGAGTACAGTCTCATTTTCAGCATGTGCAGGAGGTGCTCGTCTGGCAGCGCCGGCGCCTGTCGTGGCGAGCTGGGTGGCCATGCTGGCAGCTCGCGAGGAGAAGCTGCTGCTGGGTCCGCGCGCGGCAGCAGGAAGCGACCTTGGCGACCACTCCTCGGAGTGGTCGGCAACAAGGGCCGAGGTGCGGTCGGCAACATTGGGCCGTCTTTACCGAGGCAACGTTGATCGACGTCTTGTCTGTTGCGCCATGCACCTGAGAGGTTCGCGTTCCCCTTTTGGAAAGCTCCTTGCGGAATTCGAGGCACGATGCTGGGACCTTTCGTTTTTGCGTGTCTGCTTTCAGCCGCGGCGGCTCTGCGACTCCCTGCGCCACTTATGAAAGTTCGCGGCGTGGAGACCACATCGAAGGTCTTCTTCGACATCGAGATCGGGGGCGCCCCAATGGGCCGCATGGAGTTCAACTTATTTGGTGGCATGGGAGGCGTACCCAAGACGGCAGAAAACTTCCGAGCGCTATGCACCGGCGAAAAGGGCGTGGGCAAGAGCGGCGTGCCACTGCATTACAAAGGCTCCATCTTTCACCGGATCATCCCAGGTGCGACGCTCCGCATCATCTGAAGGCCTCCTTCGCCTACTTGCAAGCTCAGCTCACCCTCTGGCTTGCTGCCCTCACAAGGCTTCATGTGCCAGGGCGGCGATTTCACCACGGGCACAGGCCGAGGCGGCGAGAGCATCTACGGCGGCAAGTTTGCCGATGAGGGCTTTTTGATCGCCCACGCCGGCCCTGGCCTCTTGTCGATGGCCAATTCGGGACCTGACAGCAACGGCTCCCAATTCTTTGTGACGACCGTCCCATGCCCACATCTCGACGGCAGGCACGTTGTCTTCGGCGAGCTCGCCTCGGGCTTCCAGACGCTGACTGCGCTCGAGGCGAATGGCTCGCAGAGTGGTGCGCCCGACAAGGTCGCCATCATTGTGGACTGCGGCGAGCTCCCGCTCTGAGCCTGCAGCCTCGAGCCTGGCGTGGACGGTGGAGCCTTTCAGCCCGTGGAGCGCATTCTTTGGAGGCTCACCGGTCAGTCGCACTCTGCTCTCGTGCGGCGGACGTGCACTGTGTATACACAGCACCGCCGGTGCTCTTACTTGACAAGTTTTCGATTTTCATGAGTCGAACCACCACCGTATAAGTTTATACCAGGGAATCAAAGAGCATCATGTCGACTGCCTCGCTCCAGTATCAATCATGTCAACCAGCCTTCGAACGATAATCCGAGGCGATCTTGGCAAACACGGATAAAAAGTGGAGTCGCCACCGCCGCACCAACCCGAACCCGACGCTCCGGCTGTGCCGAGTACCGGTATCGTGAACGAGTAGTGGTCATCTGATGGGCTGAGACATTGTTGAGGCGCCTGTCACCGCTCGTGCCCGTTAGCCAGGTCGCAGCTGTGAGAGGGGTACGAAGTGTCTGCTGGGCATCGGCGCGTCCCGGGTGACAATCACGAGTGGCATCGTGGGTTGTGAGAGAGTGCTTTCGACGCCGTCGTCGCCGCTCTCGCAGCCGTCATCGTCAGCGTCGTCGTCAGCACCGTCGTCCTTGCTGTCGGTGTCCTCGCTTTCGAGGCCGCCACCGTCGTCACTACTGTCGCCGCCTGTGCTGTACCCGCCGCCGTCGTCGCCAGAGAAGCTCTTACCGCCGTCGCTGCTGCCATCCTCATAGCTGTGGTTGTCTGTCCAGCTTGGCTCACGGGGCGTTGCGATGCTAGGCGGCACCATCATCAAGATGGTCGCCTCCCACCAGGCTCCCTCCCACCATAACTCCACGGCACCGCCTGGCCGTGCGAGCTCCTCCAGCGTGGCCGAGGGCGCCGGGAGTCGCAGTTGACTCCAGGGCACCGTCACGGCCAGCTGCTCGGTCGAGCCCGCACGCTCGCTCTTGGAGAAGGTGTGCGTGCGGACCACGGCTCCGCCGAGCCCGCACTCCTCCACCGTCCCGTCCCACCAGCCGCCTCGATAAAGGACGTCCGCCAGCTGGGCTTCCACAACCGCCCCTGGACCTGCCACATTAGGCAGCTGAGCTTCGACAGCGTCGGCCAATCCAAGTACGGCGTTCGCTGAGAGCATGCCCACACTTTCGTTCCCCGCTGCCTCCGCTGCCTGCATCTCTTGCGACGCCAGCGCATACACCTGGCAACCTGGGGCGAGTGATTCGTCCACGTGGAAGCTGTCCCGGGGCATCTCGCTTGTCGGACGAGCGGGCGCGAAGTAGTGCATCTGCCCATCCTTGCCGCCCCTCGCCTCGACGACAAGCCACCCTTGCTCGGAGGCACCCGCCCATAACTTCGGCTCAAGATCCGCTGCTGGGGCGAGCTGCAGATTCGAGGGGCGCGCCCATCGGGCGCGACGGAGCCTCCCGGCAGGGGCGGCACTTGCAAGGAGCGTGAGCCGCGTGCGCCAGCCGCGTGCGCCAGCCGCGGCCTTCAGGGGCGCCGTGATGGGCGCTATCGGAGCATCGGGTACGTCTGATGGCCCCGTGGCCGCTGCCAAAGGGATGAGCAGTTGCTTCGGCGGCGAGGCCGCAGCCCAGCCTTCCCGCTGCCACACCAGATCTGGGCGAATGCGCGGCGCGGTGACACGCAGCACAACGGCGCGCTGCCCCATCTTTAGGATGGCGCACAAGAAGGTCTCTTGCTCCGCTGGCGCAGGCATCGGCCTCTCTGAGGTGATGGGGTCGGCCTTGGATGCCGCCACTCCAAAGTACTGCGCGCGCCACCAACCATCGTCCTGCCACACTTGAACTGTCGTCGGCGGCGGCACGGCATGCAAAAAGTCGTCCGGCGCACTCGGCAGCCGCGGTCTCACCAATTCATGCACCGTCCATTCGGAGGCACAGCGATCCGGCGGCAGCCTCGCCGGCTTTCGTCGCCACTCGACGCCCTCGTCGTCGGGCCCAAACTCTTCGATGAAGTCCTCATCGCCGTCGACGCACACCAAGAACCGGCCACTGCTCAAGAGCGCGCGCACCTCCGAGCTGCGCCATCGGGCGCGCTCCTTGTCGCCCACCTCTACCTCCACCTCGCTCCCCACATCGAGAACACAACCGACCTCGGCGAGTCGTCCAATCGCCGTCGCGCCACCGCTCGCGACCCGCCGCCACTCCCGGCCTTCACCGTCGAGCCCGAGGGCGTCGATCTCCACGTCGGCTGTCTCTTGCTCCTGGCCGAGCGCGGTACCGGTACGGCGCTCCTGGTCGAGCGGACGCAGCACCACCGCGAAGCGGCTGTACGGCAGAAGCCGCTTGACCTCCGCCAAGTGCCACCGCGTGCCTGCGGAGCCTCGGCCACGAGAGCCACTCGGATGATGGCGGCAGACGAGCGCGTCGTCCACCTCGACCATCACGCCCAGCTGAGGGGGCAGCGTGTCACCGGCACTCACCGCGCTCGTCTGCATTTCTTCGGCCGGGGGGGGTAGCACGAGCACGCTGCCCTCGGATAGGATCGAGTCCGTTTGGAGCGCAGGCACGGTGGGCGCATTCTGCTGGAGAAGCGTGTCGAGATCACGGCCGAAGCGCTCGGCAACGATGCGCGGCGTATCCTTGTCACCGCACACGTGCAACTCCGGCAGCACAAGAAACGTGCTCTCGCGAAGCTTGGACGTGGCGACAAGACCCGGGTAGCGGTTCAAGTTGAGTGCGAGGAGCACAGAGACGGGCACGCCGGTCGTGCGTGCAACGTCGCGAGGCGTCTCGTTCTCGTAGCAGATGTGCCGAGGGCCAAACTGCTCCGGCGAAGAAAGCTCGGCTTGTTCTTTTTCGTACTGCACGAGCACGTGGCGCGCGCGTGTGGCCATGACCTTGCCGGGGACCCAGCAGCCATCGCTGTACATGGCCTCGACGAGGTCGCCGACCTTGAAGCATTTCTGCAGCAGTGGCGCTTTGAAGGTGCCTTCGCGGGCACGTTTAGTGCCGTGTACCATGAATCAGAGAGACGTTTATCGTGCTGCTGAGGCGCAATTACATCCCTCATCAGGGGCGCCTGGGAGGCGCCGGCAAAATGTCCAGGGAAGCCTCGTGCATACCTCTTCGGCGCGCGCGCGGCCCCCGCGGTGCGCACGCTTTTGGGCCCAGCCCTTGCCGAGGCCCGCATCCTGTCCGCCACATGCCTCGATTCCGGTCGATTGCCCTAGGGTGAGCTCGCGGTCGCCCCTCCACGCGCGGAGGGCGCTCCAGGGACGCCCTCGTGGACGAGCGCTTGCAAGCACCGAGGAGCATGCAGCCGGATGCGGCCCTCGTGGACGAGCTCTTGCAAGCACCGAGGAGCATGCAGCCGGATGCGGCCGACGCGGGCGGTGCGCGCCCAGCCGCTCGACACCCGCGGGCGCTCCGTCACGCTAGTTGCTCCGTGCGCGCACGCCCTCACCCTGTGCCCCCTCATCCCTTTGTGCTCGTGCCCCGGCAGCGTTGCGCGCCCAGCCGCTCGACACCCGCGGGCGCTCCGTCACGCTAGTTGCTCCGTGCGCGCACGCCCTCACCCTGTGCCCCCTCATCCCTTTGTGCTCGTGCCCCGGCAGCGTCGTCGCCAGCCCGGCTGCCGACGCGGTGGCAGCGCCTCGCTCCTCACGTGCTGCGCCAAGGGCAGATCGAGACGCTCCTGGCCCAGCCCCAGGCGAAGTACTCAGACGTGCTCTCCCATCAGCCGACGGGCTCGGGTAAGACGCTGAGCATGCTGATCCCGATGGTGAACGCGTACCTGGAGACGCTTGCGGGCAGCGGGCCTGGCTGCTCGCTGCCCGCGCTCGGCCTCATCGTGGTGCCGTGGCGGTCGCTCTGCTTTGACCTGGAGCGCGAGGCCAACGAGTTTTTCAAGTGGGTGGACCCCACATGGGCACCTATCGATTCTACCACTGTGGGTCTCGATCAATACTTCCACCTGGGAGCTGGAACGTCTCCATACATGTACCCTCATTATCTCGCTTCTCTCGACCGTTATCGGATAATTTGCAACAGTGGCCACAACAACTCAATTTTATGTAACAAAAGCATTAGAAGATGCTGGCTCTAGTCATTCATTTTCTCGTGCTGTCATGGCACCTGCAGCAGACCTCGAGCTTGCAGAAGCTCGACGGCTGCTGGATTCGGGTCACAATCTTGATGCAGGGCTTGCAGATGCCCTTACTACTATTGCACTATCCGAGGTGGCGAGCACGTCCCTGATGGTCGCTATGGAAATGTATCCATCCACCGTCGCCGATCCCTCCACCTCCACCATCGCCGCCCCCGCCCTCCACTCCGTCGCCGCCTCTGCCCTCTCCACCGCCACCATCGCCGCCTCCCCGATGGAGGACCACGCCGAGGCAGATCCTGGCGACGAAGCGCCCATGGAGATTGCAGACATCGTCCACCGCCGCCGCCCTGACCACCACCACCCACAGAACATTTACACGTGCCTCTGCCGCCACCTCTGGCGCCACCTCCTCCGCCACCGCCTGCACCACCCTCCCCTTGATCGCCGACGCCACCTGTCCGGTGCCGAAGTTCGGTGCCGCGGGCCCGCCACGCAAGCTGGAAATCTCCTCGTGGGCGCAGTGCGAAAAGTGTTTCAAGTCGCGGCCACTCGCTCCAACTTTATTGCCACGCTGCAGACCGCCGTCGGCCAGTCGTCGTTCGCGCCTGCGACAGCGCTGATCCAATCCTGGATGACTGACCCCGCCCGCCAGGGTGGTGACACCCTCCTCCTTCCCTGCAAGAGTGTGCCCCTTCGGTACGGCGCTCCCGGCCGAACGCCTCGCCCCGCACCCCATGCACTGACGACCAGCATGCCCCGCTCCCCTCCCGCACAGCCACGGTCTGTACAACAAGATGCATGCCACGGCTGCCCCGCTCTACCCGGCTGCCTACCGCTTCCTCATCACCTCTATCGCTCGATCGAGAACGGGTCGTACCTCGACTGGGGTTTAACATCATCACCTCTACTAGATGTATCACCTATAACCGGCCTGACCAGCATCTCTGCGAACGCCTTCCAAGCACTCGCTCCAACTTTATTGCGACGCTGCAGACCGCCGTCGGCCAGTCGTCGTTCGCGCCTGCGACAGCGCTGATCCAATCCTGGATGACTGACCCCGCCCGCCAGGGTGGTGACACCCTCCTCCTTCCCTGCAAGAGTGTGCCCCTTCGGTACGGCGCTCCCGGCCGAACGCCTCGCCCCGCACCCCATGCACTGACGACCAGCATGCCCCGCTCCCCTCCCGCACAGCCACGGTCTGTACAACAAGATGCATGCCACGGCTGCCCCGCTCTACCCGGCTGCCTACCGCTTCCTCATCACCTCGCTGCGTGAGCAGACGGGCGTCCATGATAACCTTAGCCGGTGCGTGTGCACGGCGGCGCCGCCGGTGGTCATCGCACCGCCGGTGGCCGTCGCGCCGCCGGTGGCCGTCAACGACCTGCCGGATGGGACGCTTGTCGACGACCTCGGCCTCGACTGAGATGACGGGACAGCGCTGACAGCGCTGACAGCGGTTACTTCACATGACAGCGCTGACAGCGGTGAGAGTGAGAGCGGTGAGAGCGCGTGTCTCGGTTCCGTGATGTTGGCTGGGGGCGCATCTGGCCACGCCCGTTCGCGGTGCGAGGGGCACCGTGGGGGTGATCGATGTCGCACCTCCCTACAAAATCCCCTCCCCCCCCCCCTCCCCCAATTGCATGCGGGGGACCAAAACGGCGCGTTTCGTCCGGAACTTTCGGGCGGCGACGTACCTCGAAAGGGCGATCGACTCCGATGTCGCAGCCACTCGTGGACCCCTCCGAGCTCGAGCGCCTGCTCGGCCAACTGCTCACTCCAGGCACCGAGGCCATCCGCGAGTCGGAGGAGGCGCTCCGGCGCGCGCTCGGCCAGCCGCAGTTCGTCGTCGACCTCTTCGCGCAGATTCAGCACTCATCGCTCCCTCAGGTCCGGCAGCTCGCGGCGGTTCTCGTGCGCCGGCGCATCACGGCACACTGGCCCAAGCTAGACGTGGCCGTGCGCGCGCAGCTCCAGGCCGTGCTGCTCGCGCGGCTGCCCATAGAGCCCGAGCGGGCGGTGCGGCGCAGCATCACGTCGGTCGCGGGCGTGATCGCGCGGTACGCCCTCCCGCGCGGCGAGTGGTCCGAGCTGCTCGCCTTCCTCTCGCAGTGCGCGCAGAGCGCGACCGCCGAGCACCGTGAGCTCGCGATGGTCCTGCTCAGCGCCTTGCTCGAGTCCGATGAGGTTGTCGAGTCGACCCTGCGGCCTCACTTCCCGATGCTTGCCGCGACGCTGCAGGCTCTGCTCGCGGACCATGCGAACCCGCCGGTGCGTCGCGCCGCGCTCAAGGCGGTGAGCGCGTGGTGCGGCGTCGTCGACCAGGAGGTCGACGCGCGCGTCATCAAGCCTCTGATCCCGCCCTTGCTCGAGCTGTGCAAGGCAGCGGCGACCTCGGGCGACGAGGAGACACTAGTTCTTGCGTTCCAGATCCTGTACGACCTGATCGAGTCGCAGGCGACCTTCGTGAACGCGCACCTGCCCGCGATCCTCGAGCTCGCGCTCGCACTCGCCAACGCCCCCTCGATGGAGGTTGAGACACGAGTGGTCGCTCTGAACGTCGTGGGCTGTGCGCTCGCTCATAAGAAGAAGACGATCGTCAAGCACAAGCTCGTCCCGGCGCTGACGATGCGCCTACTCGAGGCCTGTGCGACTACGGACGCCTCGGGTGCGATTGAGGACGATGAGGACGACGAGGACGAGGTGTCCGTCCACCGGCGCGCCGCGCAGGTCTTCCACACGCTTGGCGTGAGTATCCCATCCAAGCACGCGGTACCGGCGATCCTGGATCTGGTTCGGCAGCACCACTGCTCCGAGCACCTCGCGTGGCGGCGGGCGGTGCTTGTGGCGCTCGCGATGACCGCCGAAGGCTGCGCCGAGGCATACGCCGACGCGCTCGATGCACTCCTACCTGTCGTATTCGCCGGCTGTCGTGACGGAGCGCAGCCGGTGCGCGAGGCCGCATGCATCTGCATCGGTGAATTCGCATGTTATCTGCAACCGGACATTATCTCGCACTACCAGGAGATCCTGCCGCACATCTTCATGGTGCGATGCTTGCTCCACTGATGGCCTCGGATGGCCTCGGATGGCCTCGGATGGCCTCGGATGGCCTCGGAT
>ENA-UOXK01001473-UOXK01001473.1-mixed-culture-metagenome-genome-assembly--contig:-NODE-1473-length-16421-cov-6.524502_pt1 | contig 16421 bp, 16 predicted proteins | sample MGYA00238160_ERZ761638 | MGnify/ENA primary metagenome ERZ761638 (study PRJEB28912, sample SAMN08777098) | mixed culture metagenome | isolation source: Freshwater growth medium | place: USA...
CAGGCACAGGCACAGGCACAGGCACAGGCACAGGCACAGGCACAGGCACAGGCACGGGCGATGGCGATGGCAGTAGAGGCAGTCGGTCGCTCCATCTTGTCTGCCACCAACGGCCCCTGGGTCGTTATGCCGCGACGCTGCTTCAGTGCTGATGGCCTTGCCGGTTTTGCATATGGACGGAACAGGATGGTCGGGGGCTGCGAGGAAAAGTTTCCCCGGGGAAACTTTTTGGCGCTTGGTGGGCACTCTGCTCACGCCTCCGTCCTCTGGTGGAGGACGGAGAAATTGACTTTCCCCGGGGAAACTCGGAGCGTCAAATCCCCTTGGGAAAGATGAGCCGTGCCGCCTTCACCTTTGCCGACTCATCCTGCTTGAGGTAAATGCCTGTCGTTGCAATAGAGGCATGGCCCAACATCTCTTGCGCCATCTTCAGGCCTGCATCGTTGGGGTTGACTCGCAGCACTTCCTTCGCAAAGGTGTGTCGCAGCCAGTGTGTGGTGAACTTGGACCGTCGTTGCCAGACCTTGGCCTCAGTGTCAAGCGCGCGGATCTCACTGGCCAGCTTCGCAAACTCTTCGGCGAGAGACGCTTGGCCTGCCGTCGCCTGCCTTGCCGCGAGCATTTGGCGTGACGCCTTTATGTGGCGAAGCTCACGCAAGGCGTTCGTTTTGAAGAAGCCTTTGAGTGTCTTGTAAAGTCCCTGAGTGCTCAGCGCAAGCGCTCGGCCGGTGGTAGCTTGCGTTGATTTGGCGGTTTTGTCCTTACTAGCGGGAGCCGACTCAAGCACTCCGACCATAGGGCGCTCTATCCTGAATGCCAGCAGGCGAGGGCTTGCTTCGCCTTCGCGTAACGCTATTGCAGTCTCCACATCACGATGGTGTTCGTTAATCAGCTGGTACACGGTCGAGCTGATCTGCACGGAGCGCACCTTTCTCCCCTTGCCGACCACACGCAGCGAAAACTCGTTTGGTGACGTTTCGCCATCAACCTCAGCAGGTTGCATGTGTTTGACCGAAGCGTGTGCGAGTTCTTCCAGCCGCATGCCCGTAGTGAGGAGTACGTTGAGGATGAGCTTGAGCCTGCGCGTGCGTGCACCTGGCAGGGCAGGGGAGGGCGCTTCGATGTCGTCATCCTCATCATCCGCTTCGTCGGGATCTGGCTGTGAGTAGCGTGCAGCAGAGCGCACCAACAGATCCCGCACCCAGTCTATGTCGCTCTGATTGAGTGAGCGCGACGTGTCCATGGACCGCTCAACAGTCGCCTCAGATTTAAGGGACGCCATTGGGTTGCCAGTGAGGTATGCCCCTTTAAGGAGCGCCTCCATCATCACCTTGATGACAGTCAGTGCGTAGGCCTGGTTCCGTTGGTCGATCTGGCCACGCCACGGACGCCAGCGCGGGTCTTCGCGCGTCACGCGCGCGGTGCTGATGTATGCCGCAGGGATCGCTCGAAGAAACAGCTGATAACCCATTGCATGCGCCACGCTGACGCTCGATATGGCCACTTGCGCTTCACACAGGCACCAGACGTAGAAGCGCTCGACTTCTCGGCGGTAGGCCTCAAACGTGCGCTTCTTTTTAGCTGTGAGGTAGGTTCCGAGCCAGAGGCGGATGGCCTCCATATCGTTGTGTGCGCCCCAGTGATTTGGACCGGTGTTGCGGAACATCCCTTTGCTCCCATCGAGCGCCACGGGTACACGCAGCATCTCCAGTGGGGCGATGCCCTCCCGCTGGATCAGTTGTTCCCCAGCCACTGCAGCGACCTTGCTCCCCTCCGCGTACTCAAGCTTTGCAATTTCCGGCGCCCGCTCCAAGGGTACAAGGGCGGTTTTTAACGGCTTGTACGGCCGCCAGGCTGCGCCTGAGCGGTTGATGTGCCCGAGGGTGGCAGCATGGTCGCCAAGCCATGCCTCGATCCTCTTGGCCCGCACTGGGCCGATGCGGCCGATCTGGCGGTACCAGTTTCGTCCTGCAAAGCTGATGAATCGCACGAGCTGGCGCAAGTCCAAGATGTTTGCGTCTGCTAGCGCTTTGTGCACGGATGCGGCCAGCCAAATCGAGGTTTTTGCATCTGGCCTGGGCAGGTATGCGAGTACCGTCTGCAGCTCGTTGAGCGCCTTCACCTTGCTGTCGATCAGGGTCGATCGACTGACCTCCTGTGTCTGCTCGACGCTCACCTTGATGTCGTTGTCGACCAAGTACGCCTGGAACGCCTCGGGCAACTCCTTCTCGGTGAACTGGTCCTCAGGCAGGTTCTCGTACCAGCGCTGGTAGATCGCTTCGAGGTTGTCTCGCTCATCCTTGTCTGCCATCGCCGAGGGCAGAGGGGTGTTCAGGACCTTGGCCGCGCGTTGAAGGCTCTTGTCTTCGGAAAGATTGGCCGCCTGCTGGATGCGCCCTTCAAGGTAGTCGAAACGTGCGTTGATGGTCAGCCCGTGTGGGATGACAGGGTTGCCGCGCTGGTCGAAATGGATGTTGGCGTAGAAGCGCAGGAACGAGTCCTGGGCCGACAGGCCGTTGAAGACGCCCCGCACGAAGGAGAAGTCCTCCAGCGTGAGCTCGTTCAAGGTGTTGAAGGTGGCCACACGAAAACCCATTGGCCGCCCGGGTGGCCCTGCAGGTGCCTTTGGCGTTGTTGGCGCAGCGCTCTTGCGGGGTCGCCCGCGGCCGCGCTTGATCACGGTGAGGTCGGGCGCCTCCGGGAGCATCACGGTGCCATTGGGAGGGGTGCTGTGTTCAGCTGGCACGTCGTGCATAGGTGCTCCTGCGGAGTTGTCGTTCTGAGTGCTTGCGGGGTGTGTCCGGCTACTGGGGCGTGACACGGTCGATGAGCCCAGCCTGGAGCGCGTCCCGTGCGAACTCATTGATCAGCGTTTGCCGCCGGTGCACCTTAGCCTCAGCAGTGGCATAGACCGTTTCGCGTTGATGCGGTGCCCACGTGCTCACGGCATGCAGCCATTGGTCAATGTCTCGAACTTCGACAAGGACTTCGGCGGCCTTGCGACGCCACAGCTCCCTATGCGCCTCAGGCATGGTCTGCAGAGCGCGGAGAACCGGCTCCATGGGTTCCAGGAAGGCGTCCACATCTGCGGAATAGGGCAGGGGGAGGGCAGGCGATTCGGTGGGTGCTGAGATGCTTGTTGCGCTGCGCGTGTTGCGCCGCTTCTTGAAACCTCGCTCTCCGTAGATGTCGAAGAGTGTGCCGCCCACCACCACCGTCAGCAACAAGAGGCCTGCGGCTTCCACCAGGTCGATCATGGTGTGCCTCGCATGCGTGGTTCAGCATTGGGTGAGATTGCAAGGGTGCGTAAGTGGTTGATTTTCAAGGGAATCTCAGATGGAGTTCAAAACTGGATGAAACAGGCTGGGCGCTCCAATGCTGTGGTTTTATACAGTTCGGGTGCGGGAAAGGATAGACACGCCAAAACCGATTGTTTGTGTATGTTACTTTAACGGATGCTTAACGCTAGTTAGTATTCCGCAGTCCGTAACCTCAATAAATACGGTTCTCAGCAATTTAGTACTAAGGAAGTAGCGCCTGCACGACTCGCAGCTGGCGGGTACCCGTCCGGCGAAAGAAAGTTGAACTGGTCAATGAAAGAAAGTTGAACTGCCGCCCGCCTCAACTGCACCCCACTGTGTCGGGTTTAGCAGCCGTCCACCGCTCAAAAACTGGACAAACTTGGGGAAAAGCAACTTTGCGACGCCAAAGATTGGCCTTGGGTGCCCATGAGCGCCTGGTCGGCTGACAGGGCAGTGGTCACAAAGTGAGATGGATCTCCGTACCGTGCGAGGCACCGGGTTGAATTGACCCAGCGGAGCATCACGTCCATCGAAGTACGACATCGCCGGTTCACGATGGCGGTCCCACAGGCGAAAAAAAAGGACTCCCGCCTGGGGAGTCCTTTGGGATGGAGTCGGCGCTGATTACAGCGCGGCGTCCTTGACCTTCTTGAAGAAGCGGGCCTTGACCTTGACCGATGCGGGCTTGGCAGCAAACATTCGCTCGACCTTGGTGAACGGGTCAACACCTTTGCGGGCCTTCTTGGCCGGCACATGGGTGGCCGCGACTTTGAAAACGCCTGGCCACGTGAAAGCGCCTGCGCCCTTCTTGGAGATGGAGGCGAGCATGGTGGCCTCAAGCGAGCCCAACACTGCTTTCACGGTCTTGGCATCGGCGCCGGAAGCTTGCACCAGGTGGGCCACCAGGCTGGTCTTGTTGAAGGTTTCCTTGATGGGCTTGTTCACGCCCACTGGCTTCGCCGCGACTTTCTTTGGCGCCGCCTTGGCGACGGTTTTCTTCGGTGCTGCCTTGGGGGCCGCTTTCTTTGCAGTTGCCATTGTTTTCTTGCTCCAGATTTTGAGAATGAATCACCGCGCAAGCCGCGCGGCACCTGGAGTTTATGGGGGCAGCGCGTGTTTCTTCGCTGGGAAATGGCTCTTTTTCACCCGTAGACCCACGAAATGCAGCAGGGCAGGGCCATTCACACGACGCCTCGCGCGTGTACCGGTACAGATATGAATGTCGCTCGCACCGCTGTCGTGGTCCTAAAAGCCGTAGCCGTCTTCTCTCCAAGCCTTGAGGACGCGGTAGTCATGCTCGGGGAGAACGATCAATCCGTCCTCTGCGTCTGCGACCACGCGCTTGCCGGAGCCATCACCAACCAGGTTGCCGTGGAGCATGTAGAAGTACCAACCGAACGGCACTTTGACGCGGCGATCGAGCGTTTGCAGCTTGCCGAAGTGGGTGTAGGTATCGCCCTTGGAAGCGTCGATCCTCGCAATCTTCTGAGGGAATGTCCACATCGGCACAAGGCCCAGGGCGCGATTTTTGTTGGTGGGGTCTGTCCAGTCAGAGAGTTGCATCACCCAGTGTTCACACAGGCGAGCGCCGCTGCGGCCGGCACTTGAGTTCTTCCAGTCGTTGAACAGCCGACGCGATTTGTGTGGGTGGCGGTCCCAGCCAGGAAACAGTTCGGAGTGAGTCTTGACCTCGCCCGTTTGGGCGCCATCGAGCGGGGCAATACTCCCAGTCACCTTGTAAGTTCGCTGGTGGAGCAGCTTTCGAACTTGAGCGTCGATTGCCTCTGCTTCGGCCACGAAGGCGTCTACGTCAACCACCGCCTCCAGCATATAGGCCGGTGGACGAACACGCGACCGGTCGCCAGTTGGTACCGGGTCACCCTCCACCGCGTCCAACAGGTCCGCCAAATTTGCGGGCGTGCGCCAGACGTACTTGTCAAATGCCCTTGCATCGATGAACTCATCCTCTTGGCGGATGGCAACCTGGACGAATGCTGCGGGGTTGTCCGTCCCTTTGTCATGGACCAGGTAGATCTTGGTGAGCTGGCATTTGCTCAAAAGGTACTTGGCATCGAGAAGCCTCGTGAAGGTCTTTGATGCATCACCCGCATCCAACGCGAGCTGTTCCTTTATCCACACTTGGTGGTCTTCATGAACCACGGCGCCGTTGCTGGCCAGTACCTTGCGGCGAACCAGGTAGTGGCCATCGTCTCCGCCCCGTGTTGTCGCCAGCTTCGCGTCAGAAAGCTGGCCGAAGGCACGCAGGCAAGAGATCAGTGCACGGTGCGTCGGCTCCGGCACACAGGCAGCTACAGCTTGCGCGAGCCCTGGGACATCGACCTCATATCCGTTGGGCGCTTTCATGAGCGGACGACCTTTGGCTCGACTGCGCGCTGAGTAGACAGGTGTGGTGAGTGGTGAAGATCCATGGGCGCCATTGTGATTCAGCTTTTGCAGACCTTCGAGCATGAAAGCGTCGGAGGGGGCCCGGAGTGGCTCTACGAATGGAAAACCCTCTGTTGGGTGTGCGATCGGCGGGTTCGGCGCAATTACTGTAGCCCGACTGGCCGTCCCCTTCACACCCACCCAGGCCCTTGAAATGGCGAGGTCTGTGCGTAGGATGAATTTGGTCTGCCCATCAAACCTTTGAACTTCAATCCTGAAAACCGCCACATGAACGAAACCACCATACGCACTTCCAACGGCACCACGATCGCCGCATTCTCAGTCGGCGGGACTGTCATGTCAGCGGAAATTCGCACCGAGTTCAGCACGGTGCGAGACCGCGACACTCACATTGGCAATGGAAAGATGCTGCCGGGTCAGGTGTACAACGAAGCGTCGACGGTCCAGGACGTTTGGATCAGGACCGAAGACGGCAAAGAAATGAAGCTGGCCTTCCAGCCCTTGGGGTTGGCGATGCGTGCAGGGCATGCTGTTGTGTTCATGTGCGGCAAAGACGACAAGGGTCAAACCTGGTGCCTGGGGGCGCGCAACCTCGCCACGGGAGAGATCAAGACCTCGAGCTCTTTTGCAAAGAAGATGGCTGGCGATGCCGGTGCAAAAGGTGGACCGAAACTGCCTTTCAGCGCTTGGTGGATCCAGCTTCCCGCGCTGTTGTTCGCTGCGTTTGTCTTCAGCAACATGGAGGGTGGCCGCTACTGGATGATGTACTTTCTTTCAACGGTGTTCTGGGGCGGTATTGGCATGCTGGTCATCCACATCTGGAGGTTGTCCAAACGCGCGGAAACGGTGGGCAAAGAAGTGATCGTCATCGTGCGTGAACGTCTCGAAGCGCTCCCCGCTCGCTGAAAATGAATCGGCGCTGCATTGGGACAAAGCCGGTGCCATCTTCATGATTCCACGGCCGGGAGTCCGCGGGCAATTGAGATATATTTGGCGCAGGCCATGTCGAGGCCTGCTGCCCCACCGCCGGCTAACCCAGAGAGGGACGACATCACAACCTCCGAATTCCACCCATGGCGGAATGCGGCAGTGGGGCACCGTACCGAATTCCGCCTTGATGGAGTTCTGTTCTCATGAAATTTATCCCGACAACGCCAGCCGACGTTGAAAAGCTGAAGGCGCGCGCGAAAGTCCTCAAACGCCGGCACAACATCAAGCATCGAGAGGCGCTTGAACGAGCCTCACGCGAGGCTGGCTATGCCCACTGGCATCACGTGTCCATCTGCCAAGCTGAATCCGAGCGCGCGGTGATGGGCGCTTCACTCGCCTTTCTGTGCAGCAGCATCCAAAAGGACGCGATTAAGGGCGAGACCCACTACATAGGCGACCCGTGGCCACTGCGTTTCGTGGTCTTTGCCAACGGATCGAAAGACGCGGCCCTGCTGGACATCACCGCGCGTCAAGCCTTGATTCTGGTCGAGGGGGGCCAGGAGAGAGAGTTCAGCATCAACGAGGATGGGCCACTGCCGGTCATTGCTTGGCATGGCCGCTTCGAGGTGGAGTCCGACGTGGTTGTCATCACCCAAGACCCCACTGGCGCCTCCGTACGCATGTCGGTCGATCCTGCTGCGCTGCTTGACGCCATCGACCGATCATCTGCGCGGGAGGGCGACGACGAGGATGACGGCCTTTTCGTGCACGACATGGACGAACCTGCCAGTGGCGAGCTGCTTGAGATGGTGCTGAACGGTACAGGCCTGGTGCCCATCACCGCAGAGATCGCGCAATCTCTCGTGGACTCGGGCTACACCAGCGAACAGGTCGCTGAGGCGACCGCCGCAGGGGCGCAGTACTCGCCATCGCGGCATTCCATCTTCTATCCCCCGGAGAGTTCCTTTTAGAGGCGTTCTGGAGGCGATGGTTGGTGGCTTGTAGAAAAGCGAAAAGGCCCCAATCCGCTAGGGATTGAGGCCTTTCCATGTTCACGCTCAGTGGATGGTCTTCTTCGAGAACAGGGCTGCAACTTGGCGGCTCTGACCGTAGAGGAAGACTTCCAGTTTCTCGCGCACCCAGCCCGGCAGGGAGGGAGCATCGAGCGCCTGGACCAGCACCATGCGGTGCCCCTTGTCCATCACGGCGTCGAACAAGGCCTGCACTGACTCTTCACCACCGTGGTCGATGGCAAGGTCAATGGCACGGCCTGGTTTCTCGGCAAGCGACTTCACGATGAAGTCCATGTGGTCGAGGGCAGAAGCGTAGTCGGTTTCGTATGCGGCGTTCATCATGTCAATCTCCATTAAAGGGAAAGAAAGACAGGTTCCACATACGGTCCCGAAGGGAACCTGTGGTTCCCGTCCGGGTGGGTTTACGTTCGGCAGTTGCCGACTGCTTAGAGCGAGCTCTGAAGTGACTTCATTTCAACAGGGTGCGGCTGTTCTGTCAGGCCATGTGGGTCAGTTTCCGACCCATGACGCAACTTTTTTTTCAAGAAATGGTCAATGAGAAGGAAGGGCTCACGGCGCGAAACGCCTTGCGGGCTTTTGAGCGGTTTCTAGGACGTTGCGCAATGGCAAGCAGTCGCGATACCGACGATGCTTGTCGTACCAGTTCCTCTTGGGTGTCGGCAATAACCACTACGCCGCCATTCAGCCAGGTCGCCCCGCCGCCTGGCTTTTTTTTGCCAAGCTGCGTGAGAGTGCGATGACCTGCACCGGTCGCCATAGGAATCTCAACAGGCCCGATCGCGTTGCAGCGCACACGAGCCTCGGATAGCATTCATCCGTCTTGGGCGCATGTCCAGAACGCGGCCTCGCGGTCGCCATCAACTTTTTGCCCCAACGCGGGCTTCAACCCAACCGGGAACCTCTCCCGGTGGGGCGCGTGGTTTCCGGTCCTTTTCTTTCTTAGGACTCCCATGGAAACCATTTTGAAAAACAACGAGCAGATCTCTGGCGACACGGTGCGTGCGCAGATCAACGAGCGGTCCTTCATGCGCAACATGGAGCACATGTTTTCGTCCAGCTTCTCCGTGATTGGTGAGCTGCTGCAGAACGGTCGTCGGGCCGAGGCAACGACCATTGATGTCAAACTCGATGCCAAAACGCGCAAACTGACGATCTCTGACAACGGCATCGGCATCCAGAGCTTCGCCAAACTGCTCGACTTGGCCACCAGTGGCTGGACGGCAGAACAGGTGCAGCTGACGGAGAAGCCGTTCGGCATGGGCTTCTTCAGTGTGGTCTTCGCAGCCGAGCGCGTGGTGGTCACATCGCGTGGGCAGCAGCTTGACTTCACCCGCGAAGACATCATCGAAGGCCGCCAGCTGAGGGTGCGCGAGCATGGGGAACAACCGCTCAACGGAATCACCACGGTGATCGAGTTGTGCAACGTCAGCGAGAAGCTGCTGCCTGTCAGTGGTTCAGTCGATCAGTTCGAGCGCAATCTCAAAGAACTGGTGGCCGGTTTCTCGGTGGACGTGGTGTTCAACACCGTACTGCTGCCCCGTCCGAACCGGATGGACCTCAAGGACGGCAAGTGGGTGATGACGGGCATGGGCCCGGTGAGCATTCAAGGCATCCACCGCGGCACCACGCTGGCTCAGCCCGCTCACAACACCAACGTGCGCATGTACCTGCAGGGTTTGCCCATCGAGCAAAAGCGCTTGTCTTTTCCTGGAGCAGAGGCACCCTACATCGTCCACCTGGACAGTGCGCAGTTCACTGCGCAGATGCCGGATCGCACGCATCTGTTCAATTCCGACGAGCAGATGAAAACCATAACCGCCAAATTCAACAGCCTGGTGGTCGATTTCCTGCATGCCCAAAAGCGGGAACTGTCGCCTCGTGAGTTTGTGAAGGCGTACTGGGACGATGCTGCTCGTTTTGGCGTGCGGCACCTGTTCAACGACGTGCCATTCGTGCCCTGCACACTGTTCCAAACGGTGAGTGAGGTTCGGATCCCCCACGCCGGCGCCGACGTGCACACGACCTTGAGCTACCACGACAAGGACACTGTGATCTCACGCGAGCAGCTGCTCGAGTTGGAACAGGGTGTCTGGATGGACGTGTGCACTTCGGTCGACGATGAACACTGGGCGGCTACAGCTCTTGCTGTCATGCAGAAGCTTCAGACCTACTGCGTGGACTCACATGACGTGCACCAGGACCATTGGATCAACGCGATCGCGCACCGGTACACCGACATGACGTTCCAGGTCAACGTGGAAGGGATGTCCGAGCGCATGCAGTCTTTCACCTGGAGCGACCGCACTGCGGACATTCGGATGGCAACCTCCTGCGAGGTGAAGATTCGCTCGCTGGCTGACAATGCTCTCGCGTTGAACGTGAAGCTGGACAGTGGATGGCTTTTCACTCCGGTCTTGGGACCGAATGAGGACCCTGAAAATGTGCTGCATTGGGACTTCGACTGCTGGTTGATGTCTCATGACTACGATTCGCATCCCGTGAACGCGTTGGCCAGTTTCGTTGACGAGTACGACCACTTCAACGAAGAGTACGAAAAGGACGCGATCCTTGACTGGGACAACAAGATTGCTTTGCTGGAGGATTCACACACCAGCGCAATCCTCAGCCGGATCCTTGTGAGCGAGTACCCGCAGCTCAGCGACAAGAATCTGGGTGAGATCACCATCGTGACTGGCACCCAGCGCAGCGTCAATGGGGGCGATGAATACCGTGCAGCGGGTCTCAAGGTGGCGGCGCTGGACGACGCGATGATGGCAACGATCTGCGCTGCACTGAAGAAGCAGTCGGGTGTCACCGTGACGGCCGATCAGATGACCCGGGCGATCAGCTTTGCAGCACGCCCAGGCCTTTGCACCGGCGGCAAGCGCGATGGTGACTACCGCGTGGGTGTGGCCATCGTTTCGCCGTGAGCGAGCCACAACGAGCAACGTGACGAAAAGTCACTTTTTTGGAAACCCCCTGTGCTTGCGAGAGCGCAGGGGGTTTTCTTTTTGGCGCTTCCGGTTGGTCCCTCAGCGGCAGTGTTTCAGCGCAGGGTCACTGGGGGATACACCGTTGGCCTCAGCCATCTCACGGTATGAGTCGAAAAGCTCGCGGCCGTCATCCTTTACGTCGTGAAAGGACGCTCCGTGGAGACGAGCGAGCCGAACGGCCAGATTGTGATCTGCACCTCGGAGCAAGAACCCAGCGCACGTTGCTGGCCGCGTTGCTCCACTCTCATGGCAAGCGAACTTGCGGTCGCTCATGTCGTACGCGGTGCCTGCCGAATGGACGAACGCCTCTGCAGGGAACTCCCCTGCGTTCTCCCGGACCCACGGACAAGGCGGGCAGGGCGTTTTTCGGTAGCTGCCCCGGCCGCCGCACACGGAGACCACCTGGTGGTCTGGCCCTGCCTGTCTGATGTCTTGAACGGTGACCGGCTTAAAGCGTTTGGTTAGGCGCGGTGAGCCTTCGCGGGAGTTCGCCTGTTGTTGCTTCGATTTTGCGGGGGAAGGAAGGGAGGTGGCCATGTGCTTGAGCGGTGTGTGCTGCATTCTTCACACAGTCTGCCACCGAGGATCAAAAGTTCAAGGCCAGTCCTGGGTGTGTTCTACGCCTTGTTTTGCACGCGTAGAGGCACCTTGACACAGGCGAATTGTTTGAGATGCTGAGTCGTCCGTTTGAGCGGCCCATTTGCTCCACCGGCACGCGCATCCCATCTACCGATCCCCCTCTACGCAAACTCAATGAAACAATCGACCAGCCTCATCGCCTTGGCGCTCACCGCTGTGCTCACCGCAACCTTCTCAACGGGCGCCTTGGCCCAGAAGACGATCACTTTCGATCAGGCTGTTGCCGACATGCAGGCTGACGTCATCAAACACTGCGGCAAGGGCCACAACAAAAAGAAGTTCCTTCTGCTCACCATCACTGGCGCAGTGCCACATTCAGAAGATGGCTTGCATTCCGTGATGCTGATCGATGCCGAATCGGAGTTTTCTGCTCGGGACCCTGACGTCCTCGGGTTCCTGAAACCTCAGGCGACGGCTGCCCAGATGAAGTCGCTGGTCGGCAAGAAGAAGTGCGTCCCTGCCTGAGTTCACGCGCTGCCCTAGAGTATGTCCCTCGCCGGCGCATCAGGCCATGACAGAAGACTTGCTCGGCTCCACGTGCGCAATGGGAACACTCGCAGAAGGGGAGGGACTTCATTTCACCTCTGGATGCCGAACAAGGTGGGTGCTGCAGGAGGACGCCTATGGGTGTGGAGTCGCATGCCTCGCCATGGTCAGCGGCGCGCCCTACAGCGAAGTTCGTGCGCTTTTTGTGCGGGGAGGCATGGGCGCGAAGCAGATCGGCCACCGCCCATTCGCATCGAATTTCTGGCAGTTGATGGCCATTGGTGCCGAACTGGGCCTGCGCTGCGCCATGCAGCGCTGGAAGGGCTGGGACTCGTTCGACGGCGTCGGAATCATCAAAGTGCCGTCGACAAAACCCGGTTGGCACTGGATGGTCGCGGAACGCACAAGTATTTACGGGGTGATGGTGCTGGACCCTGCACTTGACTGGCCTGCCTTCGACCGCGCGCCGTTGAACGTGATGTACCGGAGCCCCCAGTCGCTCCAACCTTATGGCAACTGGATTGCCATCCGCAGCTCCTGCACTCTGGAGGTTTGACTTTCACCTTTCAACGGTGTGCTTGAGTTCGTTTAGGACAATCCGCTATCGCCCCCTGACTAGGTTGAAGCAGACGTCTCGAACGGATGCCTACGAACCTCTGTCGTCTATTGAAGCATGCTCGGGAGAAGAGGCTACGCTTCTCCCGAGGATGATCAACGAAACCTTCAGGAGCGACTTGCGAACCAGTCGGCCAATTCGTCAATGATCCGCGAGATTTCGAGCTTGTCGTCAACCGTAAAGCCCTGTGCTTTGATGGACCAGAGGCCCTGACCACTTGAATCGGAATAACCGGACGTATCCATGAAACGCTCAAGCGCCTGAATCCAGGCACGAGCATTGTCATCAAACTGAGCGCTGTCGATATTGTGCAAACCAAGGCTGCATTCGTGAAAAGCATTGGCAATGGCCTCATGCTCCCCGCGGGTGTGTGGCAACATCAGCGCGCGCCGCGCCGTAGCGAATTTTTCAGCTTGATAGCTCACTTCTGGTTCCCTTTGCGTAGTTTCTGTCGAGACATAACGATCACAAACACCATGCATTGCCGCACCGGCTTCAGAAAAGCCGTCTACACCGCCTGTTGTTGTGACCGCAGCAATGTACACCGCGAAAGGGGTGGCTTTCTTGATGTAGCCGTGTCTCGATCCCTGGCGGCAGCCACGATGTCGAGATAAAGCACCCTTTGCGCATGCACTGTGAAAACTCTCCATCGTCGGCACAGGTGATGGCCTGGGCTGTCCGCGCGGACAGTCTGATGCCGGTCCATGTTGTCATGCTCGGAAGAGGTGAAACAGGGTTGGCTTGCAATTGCCTTTGTCCTGGATGTGGGTCAGTTGTCCAGGCGGTGAATGTTGGGCACGCCGCAGCCCACTACCTTAAACAGGGGGTCACACGCCCCTTCTTTCGGCACCACCACACCCCCCAGGGGGAAGGTTGTAAACAGTCTGTCGCGAGATTGGCCACGCTTCACCTGCTGTTTGACCGGGATGAAATTGCACTTCCCGCGCCACGCGCGGTGGGCTTCGTTCAAGGCATTTCAGGTACCGCGTACAAGCAATACGCGGGAGGCCAATCTTTTACCGCTGCGGTCATTGGCAAACAATGGATTGACGCGCACTCTGCGAGCTTGACCCTTGCCGACGGCAAGGTGATTTGTCTGCGACTCTCAAGTTCTACAAGAGTCGATCAGGACATGGAGATGGATGGCGTTCTCACTGTTGATGTCGACGACCCAGATGTCGCTAACTGGTCGCCGGAGCAGATCTTGGCCAAGGTTCAACTGGACGGGTCATGGCTTCGGTGGGTTCGACACTGGGATGATGAGTCACTTGCAGCGCAAGCGCTCCAGAATGCACGTGACGCCGCCGACAACGCCCTGGACACATGGCCTGCAGACCTCAGCATGCCGGAGGGGATGACCACAATGCAACGCTCTGAGAGCGTTCTTCACTGGGCACTCAAGGAGGCACTGGCAGCAAGCGGACAGATTTACGTGCCCGCAGTTGAAGAAAACTTCTCAGCCCGGGACGGATCGGGAAAAGCCCACTCCGATGGATACGAATTTCCCGCCCGGACGCTGCAGTTGCAAGGCGTACGACTTGAAGCAGCAATGGGGGACATTGTCCCGGATGTTGTTTGTCGCGCAGTCGATCCTGTCGGTGAGTTGAGCATTGAGTGCCTGTTGATTGAGGTGGCAGTCACACATAGAGTGGATTCCGCCAAGCTGCAAAAAATTGTTGATCGTGGCGTCGCTTGCTTGGAGATTGATTCCTCTCGGTTCTCAAGGAGCGGGACCGTGACACGGGCAGAGTTGCCAAGCCTTCTTCTGCATGATGGCGTTGTTCGATGGCTCCACCACCCCCGGATCCTTCTCGCAAGCAAAGAAGCAAACGAGCGACTTTCCAGGCACGTTCGCGAGGCGAACGAAAAGGAAACGAAACGGACGACGCGGATAGCAGCCATCGAGCGAGTCGATGGCGCAGAGGCTCATCGGTTCTTGCTTGCCGCTCTGCGCGCGTCTTGGTATCGCCATCCCCAGGTGACGCATCAACATCAGTCGTTTCATCCGCCGGAAGTGATTGAGGTGCTTCTGCGACGCCTCCCAGCTTCGAGCTCAAGTGATTTGATTTTTGATCACGGAGGACTGGTGTGGATGATCGAGCAGATTCGGGCGGAGGGACAGGTCCAAAAGCATGGGTCGACTTTTAGCCTGCTCATGCGCGCGCGCAGTGCGGGTGCGCTGGGTAGGTACATCACACATTTGCTCATCGCAGCTCGTGTCTATCAGCCGCCAATGACCGACGAACAAAAAGGGACCATCGCCGAACTCAGGTCACAGGTCTGGACCAGCGTAGAAAGTGGTGAGCTGAAGTTCGCGCGGCCGGCGATCTATGACGCCGTCATCGCCGCCATGTTTCCCGAGATGGGCGATCTTCTCGGGAACGTTGTGGGCACGGAAGGTTATGCGCTGAAAAGAAAGCGTGAGATCGATAAGAAGAGCATGGAGGAGGAGAGGGCGCGAGCAGCTGTCGAAGAGGCACTTGCGCGGGAGCGGTCAAGAGCGGAGTTCGAACGAGAGCGACGCGACGAATTGAAGCGAGCAATCCTTCGCGCGTCGCATGGAGACTGGCAGCCAGCCCAAGGACATCCCCACGATATTGAACAGGCCTCGCACATCACCAAGCATCTACGGTGCCGGTACGTGGATCGAGAAGTCGTGATTCGGAAGGCCTGGGAAGGCCGTGCAAACGGGCTATCTCTACCAGATTGGTACCAGTCCCTCGGCCTGAATGATGTCTACGCTGTTGCAGAGGTGGCATCTATCCTGCGGGAGGCCTATCTGAAACTCTGACGTTCAGCAGCTGGTGAGCCATTTGCATCATCATGCTGCGACTGAGGTCGAAGGTCCGGCTTCAATGACGTCCAGGGGAGGCAGCCTCAGCAACTGCTGGGCCTCGCTCATGGTGCCCGTCAGCCACTGGTCCACATCAGCCTGCTCGATGGCGATCACACTGCGCTTGTCTTGTTCGTCGGGACCCGCCTTGGGGTCTGGTTTGTGCATTCGCCTCATCAATTCATGGGCGTCCGCGTTGGCCGTGAGCATCGAAAAGCTATCGTGTATCTCGCCGGTTGCCTTGTCGGTCCACGTGTTCCAGATCCCTGCAAGGCCCCACGGCTCCCCATCTGCGCGCCGAAAGCGCCACCAGACGTTCTTGCCGCTTTCCCAGTTGGGTTCATCGAACCAATCGGCCGGAATGATGCAGCGCTGGCCACGTGCCCAGGGCAACTTGAAGCTGGCCTTCTCTGCTAGTTCTTCGGACCTCGCGTTGTTGGTGGCGTACTTGATGTCTGCGGTTTTGGAGAACCACGGGATCAGGCCCCAGCGTCCCACCACCAGTTCACGAGAGTAGCCGGCGTCGTCACTAGATCTACGAATGAACGCCCCAGGCTTGCGTGGGGCTACGTACCCACCGGGCCAGGCAATACCGTTCCTCGGACGCCAGTACTTGTGAATGGCGTCTTCGCGGGTTGATCCGTAGAGATTACACACACCCACAGCATACCGCTGGCCAACCCGCACCACCACCGAGGCAGCCGGCGCGACCTACCGGCCTGAATCCACCCATCCGCCGTTGTCATGTGGGAGTGCGCGCCCTAGGGCTACCAGGGCATCAAGGATGGTGGGAAGTCGCTCTCGCCAGCGGCCTCGCCCGTTGAAACGCAACGCCAGCCCTTCCAGATCGAGTGCGCCTCCAGCAGCAGCCAATGCGTCGGCCACAGCTTTGATCTGCACTGCCAACCCGACAGGCCAAGCGACCTGTGCGACTGGCAATTTCGTCTCTGTGGACTTCGCTTTGTCACTTGGTACCGCAGTTTCTTCCCCGTTCTGCATGTCCATGGTCTGCTGATCCTCGGTGCTCATCTGTTGCTGGTATTCGGGCCGCAACCACCTTACGAGACCTGCCGTCTCCTCATTGAACCGTGTGAGATTGAGTTCCACCACGCGTTGAAGTAGCGTGTCTGTGTCGGTGGGTAGCGAAAGGTCGCTCCATCCGTAGGCGGCGAGCACTGCAGT
>ENA-UOXK01001477-UOXK01001477.1-mixed-culture-metagenome-genome-assembly--contig:-NODE-1477-length-16401-cov-33.383947_pt1 | contig 16401 bp, 10 predicted proteins | sample MGYA00238160_ERZ761638 | MGnify/ENA primary metagenome ERZ761638 (study PRJEB28912, sample SAMN08777098) | mixed culture metagenome | isolation source: Freshwater growth medium | place: USA...
GTGGTGGAGTGAGCGTGGGGGGACCGCGAAGAAACTGAAACTGAAACTGAAACTGCACAAGTAAACTTGACTTGACTTCTCGATGCGTCTCGCTCGCGACACGCGATTAACAATGCCGTATACTCGCACCTCCAATCGCCCCTCGAAGCGTGGCGCGCCCTCCTCGTCGTCGGACGCTGATGCCAAAGGCGCCTCGGGCACCGATGCCAAAGGTGCCTCGGGCAGCGAAACCAAACGCACGCGGCAGGCGCCGGCCAAGCCGTCGCCGCTCGATGTGTACGCGGGCATCGACCTGCCGGTGCCGGGCGCGCCCAAGGAGCTGGCGTACTCGCTGGGTGGCACGGAGGTCGGCGGTGCGGATGCTGACCGCGTCCTCCGCGAGGTCGAGGTCGATGAAAGCGTCCTCTCGATGCAGGGCCCGTTTGCGAATGCACGGCGCATCGTGCTGTCTCAGCGCGGGCGCGTGGTAGCCGCGGCGATCCTCGAGGTGCACGAGGCGGCATCGTACTCGAGCGGGCGGTTCCTCGAGATTCCAATCCTCGCGGCCGTGCGCACCGAACGGCGCAAAGGCTTCGGCAGCGTGCTCCTCGCCCTCATCTCCGAGATGAGCGTCGCCGTCGGCTTGTGGCTCGTGGTCGTGTCTGCGATCCCCGAGTCGCGTCGCTTCTGGCTGCGCCAAGGGTATCACACGATCGCACATTGCGAGGCGCCGGTGGCGGTCGCGCTGCGGGCGCTCGTAGCATCGGGCGCCTGCGACGGTTTCCGAGAGACGACCCGAATGGCGCGTGCACTCCCCAAGGCCGACGAACTCGAGCCAGCGGCGGCTCGGGGTACGCTCGTGCGCGCGGCGCTCGCTGCAGCGTCGGAGCATCCGGAGAGCGAGCGTGGGCTGAGTGCGGCGCAGGCGGCGCGCGTGCTCGCGTATGACGACCTGAGTGGCGGCGCCGCCTTCCTCTTCACGCTCGAGACACAGGGCGGCGCCGTGTCGGGCGGCGCTGTGTCGGGCGGCGCCGTGTCGGGCGGCGCCGTGTCGGGCGGCAGGCGGCTCGCCATCCCTTATGACGCGCGAGCGCCGCCGCCCGTGCGCAAAGTGGCGGTGCCGCCGCACAAGCTACTCGCCTTCCCTCCAAAGGCGGCGGTTGGCCGTGGTCGCAATGATGGTCACAATGATGGTCGCAATGAAGGTCGCAAGGCAAAGACGGAGGGCGAGGCGGACGAGGCGGCGGCGGAGGGCGACGATGGCAGCGGCGGAGGCGTGGGCGGCGTCTCTGCCACGTGGGGCGAGGCCGGGTGGAGTGTGCGTTGCACGAGTGCGATCCCCGCAGGCCACGTGGTGCTCGAGCTCAGCGGCGAGCTCCTTGACGAAACCGGCTACGCGCAGCTCGAGGACAAGCGCTTCTGTGCGGCGCTGGATGACGCGGCTCATCGGCGTGGCCAGGTGCGTGCAGGGGCGGCGGAGCTTGCGCCGGCTGCGTATGTGGACATGCGGCGGGCAGGCAGCCTTGCACGCTTGATGCGCGCATGTTCCGAGGCCCCCAACTTGGAACTCGTCGTCACCGCCGCGCCCTTTGCTGCGATGCGCAATGGTGGTGCCGCCGCCGCGCCCGCACCCGCGCCCGCGGGGGCTGGTCGCACCGGCGGCGCCGGCGCTGCCCGCACGCAGGCGGCGATGGCGTCTGCGGCGGCGGCAGTGGCGGCGGCGGCGGCGGCAGCGGCAGCGGCAGCGGCGGCGGCGGCGCCAGCATCGCTGAGCAGGGTGCGAATGCGCATAGTGCTGCCGCAGGCGATGGCGGCGGGCCAGTTGCTGCGAGTGCAGACGCCCTATGGTCTGATGACGGCCACGGTACCAGTGGCGATGCTGGCCGGCCAGGCAATGGATGTGATGGTGCCCGCGCCATCGCAGACGCAGACGCAGCCGCCCCGTATGCCGCCTATGCCACCAGCGGCGCCGCCACTGCCATCAATCCCGCCAATCCCGACGCCGCCCATGCCACAGCAGCCTGTGCCACAGCAGCCTGTGCCACAGCAGCCTGTGCCCGAGCCGCCCGCCGCACCGCCGCCCGCCGCACCGCCGCCCGCCGCACCGCCACCCGCCGCACCGCCGCCCGCGCCATCGCCTGCCGCTGAGCCACCCGCCACCGCTGAGCCACCCGCCATCGCTGAGCCACCCGCCATCGCTGAGCCACCCGCCATCGCTGAGCCACCCGCCATCGCTGAACCGCCGCCGAACGCGCCGCCGCCGATCGCGCCGCCGCCGGCAGGCGAGCTGGCTGCAGCAGAGGAGGCGACAGAGAAGGCAGCTGAGGCGGCGGCAGAGGAGGCGGCGGAGGTAAGGGAGCCGCCCGAGCGCCGACAGCTTCGCCCGCGCGCCCGCGAGCAACCTGGCAAGGTAGATGCCGCCAGCAGCAGCAGCATGGCGCCGGCCGGCGATGGCCCCTCGTCCTCTGGCGCGACCACTGCTGCCGAACATGATGCGTCTGCTCCGTCGTCGGTGATGGTGGCGCGGCGAGCGTACCTCGTGGCGAGGTATGACATTCCTCCGATGGTCGAACTCACCTGGGACCCCATTCCCACGAGGGGGCGCGGGGGCGGGCGCAGCGGCGGCGGCGTGGGGCGCGCGGGCGAGCGGTTGTATGAGGTGGAGCGCATCACCGACAGGCGTGGTGCCGGCCCCACCAAGGAATACTTTGTCAAGTGGCGAGGCTACCCGCTCGAGCAAGGAACATGGGAGCCGTTGAGCTCCCTCGGCGCGGTGCTCGACTTTGTGGAGCGGTTTGAGCGATGCGCGCGCTCCGAGGCGGTGGCATGGCCTACGGTGTGCGATGGTGGCCTCGTGGGGCGACGCGTGATGGCCACCTTTTTGGACGAGGAGGGCGAGTCGCAATGGTACCCCGCGCTCATCGTCGAGCACAGGCCAGACGCGCCGGAGCTTCGCTTCGTCATTCACTTCGAGGAGGATGGCGTCGAGATCGAGGCCGACCTGCCTGACGAAACCGTGCAGCTCCTCGCGGGCAGCGCTACCCACTGCGAGTGCCCCACGTGCACCGAGGACGAGCCCGAGGGCCGCAAGTTGTGCCTCCCGTGCAGGTAGGCCCCACTGACGGGCACTTTTCTCCTCGAGAACAGTGTTCAGTGTTCCGTTTGGCGAGGCCTCCGTAGCGCACGAAGCGGGATCTGGTCTTCGAGTTCGTGCTTTGAGACTGGACACGGAAAGCTGTCGTTGTCCTCCCGAGAGAACGGCGACGGCGAGGCCAAGGAGAGCAAAGTAAGTAACACGACACACGCCTAGATCGGCAACGGCAACGCACACATGTGGTTCCGTGGCGAGGGGCGGGAACCCAGGCCGATAGAGCGCGGCCGCGGTGCCCCGCGGTGCCGCCGGGGCGCGCGCTCGTCTCGCCACGTGAGTCGCTCCGGTACGTTGCGCGGGATACTCTCGGCGGGCGTGGCTGCCACGGGCGTATGTGTGTGTTATTCGACTTCCGGTGCTGGACGGGAGACTTGCCGGAGGCTCACGCGGCCTACCACCGGCACCGCGGTTACCGGGTTACTTACTAGTAACACTGGCACAACAAGTGATGGCTAAAATTTCGCGAAGTAGAGTTGACACACAGAGACCATGGAAGGAGATGAGATCAACGATCAAGCACCGTACGGTAGTGAACAGGATAGTGCTTCCTCCAGCTACATCGCGAGAGAGCCACCGAGCGGCGCCGTCGGCTCACGAGACGAGCGCCTCGTCGGTGCCCGCCATGACAAAATCTGCCAGGTCGTGCAGGTCAATGACGAGCGGCGGCGGCGACGAGCCCGGCCCGCCCTCGGCGCACGGCACCAGCATTGCCTCGAGGATCAGGTTCGGGTCCCCACGCAAGAAGCCCTCGGAGAACCCCTCCGCCAGCTCCCAGCTGCAGGTAGCCTGGACGGGCGGCGGGCCGGCAGCGTAGGTGGCGGCAGCGGAGGTGGCGGCGGCGGAGGTGGCGGCAGAGTAGTTGGCGGCGGCGGAGGTGGCGGCGGCGCTGAAGGAGGCGGCGGCGGATGATTCGAGAGGCGGCGATGACCTCTGATGACCTCTGATGACCTCTGATGAGTCGAGAGGCGGCGGCGAAGTGCTGTCACTGGCGGCGTCGATGTCGGCAAGCGTCGCATCGTCGAGCAGAAAGCCTCCAGAGCCAGCGTCACAGGCGCTTCGCCCGGCGCTGCCGCCGCCGATATCGCGCCGTCGCCGCACGCGCGTGGCGGGCGGACGCGTCGGCGGCCCTAGGCGCGCGCATCGGTGGCCACGCTTGGGCTGTCCACAGTGCGTGCACCGGTACGTATGACCGCGTAGAGGATCGGGCAGCCGACCGGCCGCTTTGAGGCGTCCCCACCGGTTCCGGACGGCGTCGGCGGTCCGACCGGGCAGCGCGGCGGCGATTTGCTCAAAGTCCTGGCCGTGCTCGCCCACCAAAGCGCAGATGGCATCATCCTCGGCTGCACTCCATGCGCGCCGGCGCGCTGCCGCCGCCGCCGCCGCCGCCGCCGCCGCCGCCGCCGCCGCCGCCGCCGCCGCCGACGCCGACGCCGCCGCCGACGACGACGCCGACGACGACGCTGCCGACGACGCTGCCGACTCCGACGCCGCCGTCACAGGGCACAGCAAGCCACAGCCATCACCGCTAACGGTACCGACGCAGCAGGCGCGCCCGGCGCCTGGCGGTGCCCACCACGGCGGCGCGAAGCGGCCGGCGGCGGCGGCGGCGGCGGCGGCGGTGTCTGGCGCACACGTCAAGGGTGGCAGGGGCGACGGCGGCAGCGGGCGGGGCGCCAGCGACGGCATCGGCGCCGCCAGTAGTGGCGCCGCCAGCGGGGCGGCCAGCGGCACCGGCGCGGCACGGCCGCGGCACACGTGCGTGTCGATGGCGTCGTGATCGAGGAGCATGAAGCAGTCTCCGCATTTGAGGAATTGCGTGTCGACGACGTTGCGCACGACGACGACGGCCGCTTCGAGCTCCTCTAGCGCGTCCGGCGTCGTCACTTCCCACCACGGCGCGTGCCCGTTGCCGTTGGCCGCGGCGATCTCGAGGCGTAAGCCCTGCACCCTCGCGTGTACGTCTTTGAGCGAGTACGGGGCCTGCAGCTGGCGTCGCGGCAGTGTGCGGCGGAGCACGTGAGGCGAGCGCAGCGAGCGTCCGCCGGTGCCCGACGAGAAGCTTGATAGTGAGCGTCGGACGAGGGTCGACGGCGGCGAGAACGTTGCGGCGGCCGCCGCCGCGCTCGCCACAGGGCACACCATCGAGCACACGTGGTCAGCGATGACAGCACTGTCGACGGGCTCGCCGCAGTCGCCGCAGCGCAACGTCTCGTATCGGCCGCCGCAGACGTGATCCATGACCTCCGCTTCCGACATGCGCTCGCCGCAGTCGCCACACCTCAGGAAGAAGGAGTCAAGGACCGAGTCTATGCCGTCGAGCGCCTCATGCAGTGCGGCGTGCCGGTCGGCCGGGATGATGAGATGCGCCGCGTTGGCAAGCTCATGGCCGAGCGCCGAGAGGGACGCTTCGATCGACTCGAGCGGTGCCATGTGCGTGCGGCAGCAACACGCTTCGCGCCAGCAAAAGAAGGACGGAAGCGCCGTGCAACACGTCGGGAGGTTCGTCACGAATATGAATTCACAGCCAATGTTTATAACGACACCCAAGACACCGGACCGGCGTACATACGTGTGTTCACAAATTCACACAACACGTAAAACAGCGCTTATGCACCAATTCACAACACAAGGGCCAAAGAGCGCCGTCTCGAGCACTGCCTGCTTCTCGACGGGACTGGCGTCCGCAGCCGCCGCCAGGCCGTCGACCTGCGAGCCGAGAGATTATCCGAGATGTGATCAGAGAGGTCACCAGAGGTTATCAGGCGGCACTCACCAGCAGCGCGAGCGTGCTCGCATCCATGCGGCCCGCGCCCGAGCGGCGCACGACGGCGAGCAGGGAGGCGGCGCCGTGGTGGGCGAGCAGCGAAGATGCGCCGTGCTGAGCGTCCGCAGCGCCGTCGCCTTCGACCCAATTCGACTCGAGGCCGGACGCGACGGCAGCTAGGGCGCCGTGCTGGAGCGAGCGCAGCACCTGGGGCACGAAAGATGGGCACATTCAACTAGTAAAGTAAAAATTTTCTCCACACAGTCGAAATGTGTGTCACGTTTGCACCACGTTTGTACGGGGAGAGTCGGCCCGGCGCGCTCGCGAGCCCCCACACTCGGCGTGAGAGCCCAAAATGGGAGCAACGTTTTGTTCACACATGGAAAATGGCTTCGGTCGGAATGGACTATGGCCATATCGCGCCCGTCTACCAGGACGCGCGGCGCACAGGCGACGGGCTGGTCACGCCCGTCGTGCCCGACCGGCCAGCGCGCGTGCAGGTTGAGCAGCTGCGCAAGCTGCAGCAGGTGGAGCACGCGGGCGAGTTCAACATCTGGTACGGCAAGTACATGGGAGAGAGCAGCTACGAGAAGGCGGCGCGCGCCTCGACGCGCGTGTGTCTCGAGACGGACGCTGGCCTCACGCGCGCCGACTACACGTCCAACACAAACTACATCTGCCTGCACTTTGCACGCGGCTGCTGCGTGTACGGCAAGGACTGCACGTTCCGGCACTGCGCGCCGACCGAGGAGGATGAGAGCTCGGCAGATGCGCCACACGACATCTTCGGGCGCGATCGGCACGGCTCCTTCCGCGACGACATGGGCGGCGTGGGCACGTGGACGAAGGATTGCAAGACGCTCTACGTCGGGCGTATGTGCGCGCGCCCGTCGGAGGAGGCGATGACCGAGATCCTCGTGCGTCATATGGGCGAGTTCGGTCGGATCGAGTCATGCCGCGTGCTGCGTGGCAAGGGGTGCGGGTTCGTCACGTACCACCTGCGTGCCACCGCCGAGTTCGCCAAGGAGGCCATGGCCGAGCAGACGCTCGACCATGACGAGCAGATCAACGTGCGCTGGGCGTACGATGATCCTAACCCGCGCGCCCAGGCTGTGCGGCTGCGCAACTCGGCGCAGCAGATGCTCGCAGCGATGGAGGCGAAGGGCCACCTGTCCTCAGGCGCCGCCGCGTACCCCGAGGACTTTCCCACTCCCGACGAGGCTGACGAGGCTGACGAGCCCGGGGCCGCCGGCTCTGCGGAATATGAGGCGGCGGCGGGCGGCGCGAGTGTGGCCAAGCGCGCGAGAGTGTCTGAGCCGGTGCCTATGACGCGTGAGCAGTGGGCTGCTCAGCAGGCGGCCGAGGCTGCCGCGGCTGAGGCGGCGGCGGCCGAGGCGGCTGCGGCTGAGGCGGCAGCGGAGGCGGAGGCGGCGCGGCAGCAGGCTATGTGCACTGCCTCCCGTCTCGACGCCATTCTCAACTCCCTTATTGTCAGCGGCAGCAGTGGCGCCGCCGCCAGCGACGCCGATGCCAGCCATACGAGCGCCGTGGTGAGCGGCGCAGTCGCGGGGAGTGCTGGCAGCGGCAGTGGCGCAGACACGGTCACCATCGGAGCGGACCCTCTCTCCACCTTTCTGCACAGCCTCGAGAGCGGCGGCGGCGGCGGCGGCGGCGGCGGCGGCGGTGCGGCCGATGGCGGCGCGCCAGCGAGTGCCTCCGCGGTGCCGGGAGCGCTCGACGACACGGTGGACTTGCCGCCCGGCGTGTCGCAGCGCCGGCTGCCTCCCGGCTGGCGCGAGTTCCTCTCACCCGAGGGACACCCGTACTATGTGTCGCCCGAGGGTCAGAGCACGTGGGCGAGGCCATGAGATCCTGCATGAGATACCCCAAGTTGGATGAGGTCTACAAGAGGTCAGCATACCCTTGTTATGACCACCTTTTTTCCGAGCCCGATGAACCCAGGCGATTCCAGATCAGTTCAGTTCAGTTACTTCGTAAACAACAGACAACCTAACGGAAGCCTATCGAATGTGCTCTCTAAGCTAGCATTTGGGGTGATTCCAGATGCAGATCGAGAGACCCCGATTCCAACTTCGCGCCGCCCCGGCACTTTGGCGCCGTAATCGATGGCGAGTTTATCGTCGTCCACGGCCGCGCCGTCCGGTGCCAATACCAAGCGCGCGCGTGTGGACGCCCTCCCAGGCGAGCCGACGGCACCGGATGAGCACCCGTTCGGCTTCCCCTTCCCGCCGTACGCATGTCAGCTCGACTTCATGCGTTCGCTTTACCAGTGCCTCGATGATGGCGGCATCGGCGTCTTTGAGAGCCCGACGGGCACGGGCAAGTCGCTCTCGCTCGTGTGCGGCGCGCTACGCTGGCTGCAGGATCAACAGCGTCGCGAGGAGCGCCTGCTCGAGGAGAAGCTCGCGGCGAGCGAGGCTGACGCCGAAGATTGGGTCGACAACTGGTACACCGACATGAAGCTGAGCCGACTGCAGCGGCGCTCGAGCGCGCTCGCCGAGAAGCGTGAGGTGCGCACGAAGCGGCTGCAACAGTACGAGGCGTTACGTAGCAGCCGACGGCGCGCCGAGCAGCAGCATGCCCGCGCGGGAACTTCGTGGCAGGGCGATGTCGGCGGAGGCGGCGGAGGCGGACGCCACTTGGGCGGCGCATCGGCGATAGCCAAGGCGGCGGCGGCGACGACGACGACGAGCGGCGCGAGCATGGACGAGTTCTTGCTGGGAGAATGGGACTCGGCAGCGTCGGACGCGCGCCGTCGCGCCGTGCTCGAGATCTCGGACGCTGAGTTGGGCGGCCCAAGCGATGGGGAGGACGCCGACGGCGGTGTGGATGGCGAGGGAGGCACGCCGCGCACGCCGTGGCGGATCTACTACTGCTCTAGGACGCACTCACAGTTGGCGCAGGTAGTGGGCGAGGTGCGCAAGACTGCGTACGCCAAGCAGCTCGGCGTCGTCTCTCTCGGCAGCCGAAAGGCGCTCTGCACCAACGAAGCGGTGCGCGGCGCCCCTGGTGGTGCCGAGCGGGTGAATGAGCTCTGCCTCGACCTGCAGTCCAAGGCGGCGAAGGCGAAGCGGGCGACGGGCAAGGGCAACGAGGGTGCGGCGGCAGACCGGACGACACGCGAGGGCGATCGCGGACTTGGAGGAGATGGAGGTGGAGCAGGCTGCCCGTTACATCGTCCAAGGGATGCGGCGAACAAGGAGGCGCGCCAGGCGGTGACGGACAGCGCGCTGCTGGCGCCCCGTGACGTGGAGGAGCTTGGCGCCCTCGGGAGGCGCGAGGGCTGCTGCGCCTACTATGCCGCCAGAGATGCGCTCCCAGACGCGCAACTAGTGCTGCTGCCGTATGCATCGCTGCTGCATGCGGGGACACGGGAATCTCTGGGCCTCTCCCTGCGCCGCTCGGTAGTCATCGTGGACGAGGCACATAACCTCATCGACACGATCAACGACACGCACTCCGTCACGCTCACCGCCCGACAGCTCTCCGAAGTCTCTGCCCAGCTGGCCCAGTACGCTGAAAAGTACCACGCTCGCCTCAAGCCGACCAACCGCCTGTGCGTGCAGCAGCTCCTCCAAGTCGTACGCGCGCTCCGAGCAGCGCTCCAGCCGGCGGCGGCGGGCGCTCCGCGTGTGGGCGGAGGCGGCGGCAGCGGCGAGGTGACGGAGCGCATCGTGCGCTTGAACGAGTTCCTCTCGGCGCTTCGTGTGGATCATCTCAATCTCTTCGATCTCACCGCCTTCTGTGAAGGCTCACAGATTGCGCGCAAGCTGCGCGGATTCGCGGACGCGGAGGTGCAGACCTCCCGGCAGCAGCAGCAGCAGCAGCAGCAGCAGCAGGCGGGAAGGGGGGGAGGCGGCGTCGGCGGCGTCGCGGCGGCAGCTTCGGGCAGCTTGCACGGTGTGGTGCGGCTCCTCGAGGCCCTCACGAATGACGACAAGGATGGCCGCGTGCTCTTGCACATCGAACCTCCCCTCCAACCCACCGCCGGTACCTCGAGCGCGAGCGCGAGCGCCACCGCAGGCGCAGCCGCATCCAGCGCGGCCGTGCGCTCGGCGGCGGGGGCGGCATCGGCGGGTACGCCGACAGGCTCCTGGCTCAAAGTGCTCCATCTGAACCCGTCCGTCTATTTCCGCCGAGTGCTCTCTGAGGCGCATGCAGTGGTTTTAGCGGGCGGCACCATGCAGCCCTTTGCCGACCTCGAGCAGCAGCTCTTCCACAGCGAGCGAGCTGGCCGGCTCCGGATGGTCTCATACGGCCACATCGTGCCGAGCGCCAACCTGCTTCCGATCGTCGTGCCAGTGGGCCCAACGGGTGTTCAGTTCCAATTCACTTTTGGAGCGCGTGCGGCGACGCCGCAGCTCGACGAGCTGGGGCGGCTGTTGCTCAGCCTCGCTGCTTCCGTACCGGACGGGATTGTGGTCTTCCTCCCCTCGTTTGGGTATGAGGAGCAGGTGGTGAGTCACTGGCAGGCATCGGGCGTGTGGGCTCAGCTGGGGAGGCTCAAGCGGCTTTATCGCGAGCCTCGCGAGGCGTCCGAGCTCGACGCTGTGCTCAAGAGCTATGCCGCTGCCATCGAGGCCACCTTCGGGCCTGACGACGACGACGACGACGACGATGGGCAGCAGCGGCAGCGGCAGCAGCTGCTGCAAGCAGGTGGCACGGGCACTGGCAGCGCAGGGGACGCAGGAGCAAGCGGGGGCGGCACAAGCGGCGGCGGCGGGCGCACTCGCCCCAAGGGCGGCGCGCTGCTGCTCAGCATTGTGGGCGGTAAGATGAGCGAAGGCATCAACTTCTCCGATGGGCTCGGTCGGTGCGTCGTCATGGTGGGGCTACCGTTCGCGAACCCGTCGGAGCTCACGCTGCAGGAGCGCTGGGCCCATCTGGACGCGACGCACGGCGTGGGCGCGGGGCGCGAGTACTACACCAACCTGTGCCTCAAGGCCGTGAACCAGTCGATTGGGCGCGCCATCCGTCACATTGGCGACTATGCGACGATCGTGCTCGCTGACAGCCGTTTCGGCAAGGCGTCCATTCGGCAGCGGCTGCCCCAATGGATTGGGAGCCAGCTGCGCACGGCCGTCTCGCACCAGCAAGCCCTGAGCGCCATCGAGAGCTTCTTTGGAGGGCGCGCGGCTGAGCAGAGGTCCATCGAGGCGCGCCGGCGGGCGAGGGCACGCGGCGAGGAGCTGTGACCAGGCGTGACCAGCCTCGGTGTCTAAGTGAAAGTGCGAGAGGCGCGTGGCGGAGCCGGCATGCGGCAACCGTCACGTCGAGAGCGTTCCAGCCCGTTTTCGAGCCCGGCACGTTCACCTCGCCTCGGTCCGCTGTCGCCTCGTCGCGGGTTCCGTGTCGGGCGGGGACGCGGGGTTCGGGCGGGCCCCGTACGGTAACAGTGAAAGCGCTAGCGTCTAGACGACACTAGACGATACGTTTGAACCGGCTGACGGCCGGGACCCGCGCGCCACCGGGGCCGACGCTTGCGGCATGAATCGCGCGGCGTCGGTCGGGGCAGCGCTTAATTTCGCGCCGCGCCGGGCCGCTCGCGCGAAGGGACAAGGGTCGTCCGACCGGAGGGTTAGCGATCATTCCGATCAAATCGAAAACCGACCGCACATACGGTGCGGTAAACAACTGTGTATGACGACATCTCCAAACTTTGAAGCTGCTAAGAAGCTGCCCGAGCCGCACAGGCTAGCCAGGTGCCGCCCCCGCTACAACTTGGCATGGCGCACGAGGCCTTGCCCGATGCGGTGCACCTCGAGGCCGCGCGCAGCCACTGAGGCCGGCAGGCAGGCGGCCGCATGTTCTCGAAAGAGACGACACATCTCATCGACGTACCGCTCAAAGACCTCCTCGACCTGCGCGTCCGTTGGCGTCGTAGTGGGCGGGCCGACGGGAACCTCGCGCCCCACTACAAAGGTAACGTCCGTCGGGATCGGAATAGGCAGCGGCAGGCCCCATCTGCCTGTGAACAATGGCGCTCCAATCCGCAGCCGTCGCACCATCCACAAGCGTTGATCTAGCCAGCGCGTCGAGGCGTGGAAGAGCTGGGACTCGCCGAAGGCGTAGGCGGGCAGCAGCGGCCGACCGGTGCGCATGGCGAGCCGAATGAAGCCGAGCCGCTGCTGAACGTAGATTCGTTCCTGCTCGTGGCTCGCGCTGGTCATTTCCCAGTTTCCTCCGGGATTTACGGCAACCGTCCGCCCGCTCGTGAGCAGGCCGATGATGTTGTCGTAGGAAGCGTCGCGAACATTGGCCAGCAGCAGCAGCTCGCGCAGCAGCGGGATGCGGAAGAGAATGGAGGCACCTGCTGCGCGTGCGTCGAGGCCCACGAGTGACTGCTCCGTATACGGGCCAGCGCGCACGCAGAATTTCCACATGCCGAAGCCGATGAGCGAGAGCGGGAGCACGCCGTGAGGACTGACACACGCAAGATACGGCCCGTTCGTTGGAACTGTATCCAATTTCATGTGGAAGCGAATCCCAAAGAGCCGACCAATAGCATGGCATACGGCCGCAGCGAAGCGCGTTGCCCAACTGTAGCCCCATGGTGTGAGCTGCCGATGAGCGCGCGAGTTGAGCACAAAGAAGGCTGCGTACGCGAGTGCGAGCGAGAGCACGAGCATCTTGCTGCGTCTAGCCATGGGTGCGGCATCGACGCTGCTGTCAGGAGGGGAGGATGTCGCGTCGGCCATTAACTTCATTTTGCATAATTACATGAGGTAAAGAGATTCGTCAGAAACAGCACGTCGACGAGTTTTCCGTCTGAGCGCATCCACGGCCTACCGCAGACGGCAGGAGTGAGTGTGTGGTTTAGAGATTCAAGGTTGAGCACGGAGCTTGAACAAATTTAATTACATGAACGAATGCTAACGCAGCATGGTACCGGTGTGTGTCCCGGCTCCCCCTGTGTCTTTTTACCGGTGTGTGTCCCGGCTCCCCCCGGTGTCTTTTTACCGGTGTAACGCAATGCGGAATCATCTTCGACTTTACAATGTATTGTCCTCGGGTACTCGGGTGCTCTTTGTAGTTGGACCTACTCCTCTCCGTTTTCCCCACACGGGGAGTCGGCCCGCCGCCGCGCGCGCGGGCTCGGCGTGGGAGCCCCCTCAACACAAAGAGATTTGGAGGGACAACATTCTTCTCAGTGAATCGGCATTTCTTCGGAAAAACATGGCGACGATCGGTTCGAGCGTGCCATCTGCCCGCCTCTCCTCCACCTGCTCGTGGCAATCTCAAGACGCCACGCAAATCTCAAGACATGACGCCATGGAGTATTACGCTCAAAAGAGCCGCCTCGAGGCGCACGATGAATGCTCCTGTCCGCCGTGCGGCGAGATACGCCGTGGCATCGAAAGCAGCCCAATGGCACACAACGGGTACTGGAGCTTCTTCTCCAATCCAGGCCACTATTGCGAGCCCATCGTCGCCAACAGCTCGAGGTGCGACGGCCACACAGACTTCGCGAGCCTCGCCGCCACGCTCCTCCGCGGAAAGCGCGTCTTGTTCTACGGCAACTCGCTGACGGCGCATCAGCACTTTGCCGCCATGTGCGACATGCGAAGGAGCAATGCGAGCTTCCGCCCGGTCCTGAGCGAAGGGCGCGGCAGCACAGAATGGCCCTCGTCCCGCACCGTGTACTATAAATATCCGTGGAAACGAGGCGTCTACTTCCCTAGCTTCGACCTGAACCTGACGTACATACACAACTACGAGTGGCCGACCCTCGGCTTCTGCGAAGCGCGCGAGGAGGCGATCAAGGCCGCGAGTGGCTCAACTCGTAGCTCAAAAGCCAACGCGACCTTATTCCTATGGCGGTATGTTGAGTGTCATGGATGATTGTCTGACGACGCCTGATGGGTTCCGATGATGTCTGAGTGCCTCCTTCCGTCGTCAGGTACTGCAAAGAGTTTTGGGAGTCCGTCGCCGCTGACTTCGATGTCGTCATCGCCAACGTCGGGGGTGTCGAATACCAGCCGCAGCAGAAAACCTCCCTTGACGAGGACATGCAGGCAGTGCTCTCGGTGCTTGCGCATACAGCGGTAGCGAATGCGAGCAAGCGCTTCATCATCAGCGACAACACGAAGCAGCACTTTCTCAGCAAGAGCGACAGTGGATTGTATGGGAGGACCTTGGATTGCGTCTGATCGCCACTGTGCTTGCCACGAGGACTTGCCTCTGATTGCCTCTGATTGCCCTTGCGAGGCCGCTGATTGCCTCTGATTGCCTCGGATTGCCTCTGATTGCCTCTGATTACCCCTGCGAGGCAGCTTATTGCCTCTGATTGCCTGCCTCATCAGGTACGAGGACCGCGACGAGAACCTCACCTCGCGAGGATGCTACTGCTCGCCGATCCCAAACGAGAGTCGCAAGAAGCAGCTCAGGGGCGATTGGCGTACCGAGATGCTTCACAAGAAGCTTCGCGAGCCCCGGTATGGCGCGTTGCTCCTCGTGCCCATGCACAACCTCACCTTTGACCAGTGGGACATGCACATTGCGAGAGCGCGCCCGGAGCACGCGCGCCCGCTGCCGAACACGAGCGTCGATGAACGACTGGCGGCCGTGTGCGACTGCACGCACTTTTGTGCCACAAGCCGCAGTTCTGGTCAGGTGCCTTCTTCCCCGCGCTTCGGGCGGCGCTGCTCAAGGGCGAGCAGCGCGAGGCGGAGCAGTTGAGAGGTCGGACAGCGGCTCCCGCGCTTCAAAGGCTTTAGGCGTTTAACACTGGGCTTTAACAAAGTTCACACACTTTCCGCCCCAGTAGCGTAAAAGTAACCGAACCATGAACCGAACCGAACAATCGAACCCGAGCTTCCCCACGAGCCACGTTGCTTCGCCCCGACTTGTGCACGTCCGAGAATTCGTCCGAGCGCGAGATTCTCTGATGCGACTGGATTCTCTGATGCGTCTGGGCATCAACTCTCGCGGGAGTCCATACCGCCGCCACCGCCCCTGAGCGGCGAGTGGAACATGATCATCGAGTAGCGCGTGCCCGCCCGCATGCGCGTCACGCCGTGGAGGAGGGAGCTTGAGTGGACGGTTGCGTCGCCCTCGGCGCGTACGATGGAATGAACCCCATGCCCATACACGCCCAGCAGCACGCCTCCCTCGATCTGCGCATCGTCCGTGAGCGCCACGTTCACGGTCACGTCCGCCGTATCCATGTGAAAGGAGGTGAGCAGCTGGTCGCCATCGGCAGCTGCCGAATACCGGCGAAGAAAGCAATCGAAGAGAGCGTGCTGTGAGCCCGGCGGCGGCCGTGGCACGCGGCCTCTCTTGCTACGGTGTGTGCCCTCTTTTGTCTGAGGCGGTGGCGGCGGCCTCGTGCCCTGCAGGAAGCGTCGGGGCAGCGCGAGCAATGCATCGAGAGCTGCGCCCCCAAGCATCTGGCGGAGCTCGGGAGCGCGCACATAGAGTACGTGCTCCCGCAGCCGATCGACGCTGTCCACCGACGCGGTGCCGTTGGCATCGACCGCCGCGCGCAGCCGCGCACACGCAGCCGCGTCGAGCACTCGCGCCACGCGGAGCAGCGCCGCTGGCTCCTCTGCATGCAGGGCCGCTCGGGCAGCCATGTACTTGGTGAGTGGAGCGCTCTCTGTAGTCTCCCGAAGCAAGGCGGCCGCGTCGACGGCGGCCGGTGCCGTATCGAGCACCAGCAGCCGCCGCGTCAGCGGAGACATCTCCCGTGCACGCTCCCGCCACTGCGCGCTCGGGAGGACGCTCGCAATCTCGGCCGGCATGTCTGCCCCTGCCTCGGCCCACGCGGCGGCCGCACGCTCACGCTCGCAGCGTGCCGCCAGCTCCGTGGCCGAGCCCGAGGCCTTTGCAGGCGTGGCACCGTGCGACAGCAGCAGCTGCACTGCCGCGCAGCGCCCACTCGCCGCTGCAGCCTCGAGGGGAGTACGGCCGGCGCCGTCGGCGCGGCTGGCGACCGTCGATGCATCGCCCGCGCCAGTGCTGACCCCACGCTCAATTAGGAAGGTGATGGTTTCGGATCTGCCGCGCTCGGCAGCCACGATGAGCGATGTCGTGAGCGCATCGTCCCCTGGAGTGTGCACCGCCGGCAGGAGCATCTGAAGCGCATCGTGGCCACCCGCCCACGCGGCCGCCCGCTGGACTGAGCGCCAGAAGGCATCGCCGTGCCGGCGCAGCTGCTGGTGCTCAATCTCGTGCGCGAGCATCACACGCACCGTCGCGTCGTCAAAATGGGTCGCCACGTGTAGCGGCGTGTCCCCCATGAGATCCGCCACATCCAGCGTCGCGCCGCGTGCTAGCAGCAGCTGTGCCAGCTCGGCGGCCCCCGCGGCGGCAGCCTTGTGCAGAGGGCTCTCTCCAAACACCGACCTGGCGTGTGGGCTCGCACCTGATGAAGGAGGCCATCAATGATCATCAGAGGCAATCAGAGGCAATCAGAGGCAATCACGAAAGTGGCGTGTGGGCTCGCACCTGATGAAGGAGGCCATCAATGATCATCAGAGGCAAT